>JGI2924J29684_1078742_pt1 | contig 155482 bp, 122 predicted proteins | sample BenlonsequencITS_FD_29684 | JGI IMG/M metagenome (IMG submission 29684) | reverse complement strand
CAATTAACAATAAACCCAAAATAACCTGCTGTAGGGGAAGGACTCGAACCTCCACGGGGCAGTTAGGCAAAACACGAGCTCGATATTTGCTTTATCCCAGATCCCCACCCCCGAGACAGGGGGGCATGTCTGCCAATTTCATCACCCTACAGTATCTGAAAGACCTTTTGTCTTTTCTTCATATAACAAAGTTAACAACAAGAGATATTAATTCAAATTATATTAAAAATTCTTGCAAATTTTTACATTAAATTTAATAATAAACCACATTATTAATTATATCAATAATTTTAAACAAAAATAAAGGTGCTATTTTAGCAAATATTCAACCCAAAATCAGACACCAATAAAAGAGGCCCAAGAATCAACCGTTCCTGAGCCTCTATTAACTATTTCAACCAATTATTATTTCTCTTTAGTTCACGTCCCAGAAAATAGGCACATCAACTTTATCTTCTGCAGCCACCTCGTTATAGTTCTCTGTATTTAGCGTCCGCTCCGTTTCAGGATAGAACAATCTCAATGGCGGTAAAGTGGACTGTGTCGAACTAGGATCTTCCACAAACTCCAATGCTGGATATCCGGTTCTACGATACTCTGCCCAAGCATGGTAGGCATACATCAAGCCATGGTTTAACCATTGCTGGGTACCAATTTTAGCCAGCTTCTCATCCATGGAACCGGTATAAGAAATGATATCACTGCTTAAGAAAGCGGCAATTTCTTCTTCTGTTGGTGCTTCTTCAGGCACAAAGTTGGTTCCATCGGCATTGTCATTCAGGTTGTTGATATGGTATAAGAACGCAATGGATTGACGAATACCCGCTTCATAATTTTCTGCAGCATCACCACCTATAGACCATCTTTCGGCAGCTTCTGCCTTAAACAAACTCACTTCGGCAGCTGTAATGATAATTCCTGGGAATTTATCATTTCTACTGTAAGTAGCCGTATCCAAGCGCGAGAAGTAATTGGCCTGAGTGGAATCAGTTACCCTACTGCCTGCCCAGTCATTTGGCACGCCCACATAATCTCCGTTTTTATTTTCCGAAAACATCACTCTCAATCGAGGGTCCATGCTCGGAACCATCAAATCATTCACCATATAACCTGGCGCTGTACGGCCGATCGTAGCATCCTTGATTCCGCCTCCGTGATGGGTAAGCACAGAGTTTAGCTGCTCTCCCCTGGCCACAAACTGCACCGTTTCATCCACATTGGAAACCACAGGGTAAGTTCCTGGGTTATTCAGGATCTCTCCCACTACCGCTTGGGCTTTGGCCTCGTCATAGTAAGAAATCCTCATGGCCAACCTTAACCGTAGGGAATTGGCATAGATCTTCCACTTTTCGATATCTCCCTGGTTCAAGATATCCGCATTGTCAAAAGCTGCTTTGTAAAATGCTATTGGCTCATACGAATTCAAGAAATCAGCAATATTCTTAAGGTCATCAATCATGGTCATGTAAATGTCCTCTGCCTTATCATACTTAGGCCTGATGATGTCCCCACCAGTAGTAATCAATCCTCCCGCTTCACTAAAAGGAATATCTCCCCAGATGTCCACCATTTGGGAAGTCTGGTCATAGAGGTGCACCTTTCCGGTCTCCATAAACAAACGGAACTGCTCCTTTTGTTCTGCATCCTCTATGCTGTTGTAGTGATTTTCCATTTCCCTGTAATTAGAAATGAAAGCGGTATAATAATAGTCCCATCGATCCTGGTTATAGGCAGTAGCCTGTTCGTAGATCTTTTGGCCATTGGTATAGCCATTGGTTTGGGAATACGTTCCCAGCATTGGAATTTGGAATGTAAACAAGTTCCAATATCTCGGGAAAGTCGTATTTCTATTTTCAAGGTTATTGTTATACAGCAACCCTGTATATAATTTTTCTACACTCGCGGTAACAGATTTTTCCGGATCGTAATAATTGTCCTCAAAATCAGTTTCTGAACAGCTCATCACCCCCAAGGAAGCCAAGAAGGCAAAGCCAATATATCTAAAGTTCTTTTTCATATTTTTTATCGCTTTTTCGTGAATTATGGATTAGAAAGAAGCTCTAATGGACATTCCGTAAGAACGTGACGCCGCACCTCCATTACCGATACCACCTCTTGTCAGGTAATTGGTACCTACTGCTGCTTCAGGATCTAGGTGAGGCAGGGATTTGTAGATGTAAAACAGGTTCCTACCATAAGCAGAAATGGTCATGTTCTGCACCTTAAACTTCTTACCCACGGCTTTTGGTATGGTATAAGAAACCACCAATTCACGAAGTTTGATGTAGTTGTTATCAAACACTGCAGATTCATACGTACCTACCAAGCCTGAGCCAGGATAAGATCCCCAATAATAGGTGTTCAGATAGTAATTAGGCGCGTCCACGATAGTGGTATTTTGTTCTCCTTCACCATTCACACCGTCCATGATCATCCCATCATGATAGATGCTTTCTCCATTTGGTCCTGCAGACATTCCCTCTGCACTGACGAAGTCACCATCACCATTCACATAATAAGGCAGACCTCCATATTCCTCACTTCTACCAAAAAGGGTTTCTTCAAGCATCCCAGCACTTCTCATGTATTGGATAGAAGGTGAGTAGACTTGGCCACCCCATTTGTAGTCAATTACGGCATTCAAGTTGAAGTTTTTATATCCCAAATTGTTGATGAAACCACCAGCTGCTTTTGGCTGGACATTGCCCAACTTCACCAAATTATCGTAATCGGGGATATAATACCCGTCCTCGCCTACCAGCAATTCACCACTTTCATTTCTCATCAACGTATAGCCCATGATATCGCCCGCTGGCTCTCCAATTTGCGAAACAATCTGAAGGGAGCCATTGTCCGGACGGCTATGGATCAAGGTTTCCAATCCCGGCATTAGCTGGGTTACTTTATTTCTGTTGAAACCGGTATTGATCTGGACATCCCATACCCAATCAGCTGTCTGTACTGGCGTAGCCGAAAGACCTACTTCCAAACCATAATTCTGCATGTTACCCACATTCGATAGAATCGTATTGGCACCTGTAGAAGTAGGAATTTGAAGTGGAAGGATCATGTCCTTGATGGTATTTTGATAATACGTCAGGTTCAAGCCAAACCTGTTATTTGCAAACCTATTTTCCCATCCAATCTCCGCTTCGTGCTTCAATTCGTTCTGCAGTCCATTGTTACCATATTGTGCCAATGGATACAGTGCTGGCCGTCCATCAATACTGGCGGCATTGTAAACCACATTGGCCTGATACGCTGGAGCTGGATTACCCACTACACCATAAGAACTCCTAATCTTACTGTACGTAATAAACTCAGGAAGTGTCGCCACCTTGCTCAGCTCAAATGCAGCACTGACAGATGGATATACAAACTTGTTATTGTCAAAATACAAAGTAGAAGTCCGCTCTTGTCTCAGGGATGTTTCGATAAACAAGAAGTCTTTGACATCTAATGAAGCCATTGCAAAAAGGCCATCTTTTACCAAATAAGACCGGGTAGAGTATCCTCTTGGGTTTTGTCGCGAGGCATTCATACTGAACCAGTTTTCTTCTGTCAGTCCACCTTGAGTATTTTGGGAAGTATACCTGTAGTTTTCTTCTCTTGCCTGATACCCAGCCCTAAGGTTTAGGTCATACCCATTTCCCAAAGAAGCATTATAGCTCACCAATACATCGCCATAAAAGATACGATATTGATCTTGGCTGGTACCATAAAGCCCAGAATTATCCACAGACAGTGGAACCGTGTTTGGCTCTTTATTCTCGGTAGCGTAACCGGTATAATCCGTACCGACCCGTCCTCTAACGGTCAGGTTATCCAATATGTCATAGGTAACCGTCATGGCTCCCATCAAGCGATTGGTATTTTCTGTAAACTGACGCGCCCTTTGGGTCCAATAGTAATCCATATATGGCGTACCAGCTGTTACCAAGGCAAATGCCTCATCTGGATCATAAAGGTTGCCGTTTGCAGGAATGTACTTATAGCCTTTGCTGGTTTGGTACTTTTCTTCAAACCACCTGATATCTGTAGCAGGGTTCAAGAAACCACTGTAGTTATTGCTCATTCGGTCCACCATCCAAGGACGGTTGGTCACTTTTTCGCTGATATATGTCGCCACAAGGTCTACATTTACCTTTGGCGCCACTTGGTACTTAGAATTCAGGTTAAAGGTGTTTTTGTTTTGCTCTCCACCTTCCATCACACCTCTGTAGTCGTTTCTTGTATATGAAAGCCTATAATTGGAATTTTCAGAACCATTGGAAATGGCCACATTGTAAATACCGCTATGACCCGTCCTGTAGAAATTCTTCATGTTGTCTTCATAGGCGACATAAGGTCTGGTTTCACCATCCCAAAAATACACATCCCTACCGTCCATTTTGGGGCCGAACTGTCCCCAGGAGTTAAACAATGGAGACTGTACGGTTTGTCCATTTACTTGTCGTTCTACCCATCCATTTTCATCAGCTCCCATGGACATGTTTGTGGCACGGTCATAGCCCGGACCAAATACATTTTGGACATCAGGCAGTACCCCTACCTTTTCCACACCATAGGAAACATTGAAGTCTACGCCAAATCCGTTGGATTTCCCACCATCTTTAGTGGTAATAACGATAACACCAGCTGCGGCATCAGAACCATACAACGCAGAAGCGGCAGCACCCTTAAGGATGTTGATGCTTTCGATGTTTTCAGGGTTAATGTCCAAGATACCATTACCCTTAATTCTTGGGCTACTCCAATAACCATCGTTATTGGTATCTCCATTTCGGGAAATCACCCCATCCACTACCAATAGCGGTTGCTGCTGATAGCTAATGGAGCTTAGGCCACGAATCTGAACAGCCACGGCACTGGTAGCACCACCTGGGTTGGTAGAGATGGTCACCCCCGGTGCTTTAGCGTATAACGCAGAGGCCACGTTTGTCGGAGAAGATTGAAGAATGTCTTTGGAATCTACCGTCGATACCGCATAACCTAATTTTCTCGGGTCCTTTTCGATACCCATTGCTCCGGTAACTACGACTTCTTGAAGATCACTGACACTTGGAGAAAGGGTCACGTCGATGGTTGATCGACCGCCTACTTCTATTTGTTGGGTTTCAAATCCCACAAAAGAAAAGGTTAGGGTCGTCTTACCGGCAGGAACGTTGATATTGTATACACCGTCCAAGTCAGTAACGGTACCAAGGTTAGTATCCACCACCCTGATACTTGCTCCAGGAATCGGATCGCCGTTGTCATCGGTGATCGTTCCTGTTACGGTACTTTGTGCCCAGGCTGAAAAGCCAAGCAGTAGGCACAGCATTGTTGTAAGTAAAAGTTTGTGCTTCATAAAATTAAAGTGATTTGCTTTGTGTTTTTTAGTTTCTTACTCCCCTCCTCCATGGGACAGAGATCAAAATCAGTACTTCCCGCACTGATTACCTGTTTGCAATCCGTTTGACAATTTTGTGTTGCTAACATCAATAAAACCTAGGAAATCATCTTTCGATAAAACAATTATTTAAAACAACTTCCTTGACTTTTTTGATTTTTTCACCAGACCAAAGTAGAAATTATAATGTTCTTTTCAAAAATAATTTTGAAAATGTTTCCGCACACACTTTATTTGTTTGCGGAAACACACACAACCAAGACAAGGTTTTAAATTAGTATAAATGACCTAATTATTCCTTTTCTTTATAAAATCAGAAACAAAAGGATTAAACAAATGATTAATTATAATTTAGTTTACGGAAACGTTATCAATCTAAAAATACAGGCAAATTGAAGACTAGTATTTATATTTAAAAACGACTACTCCATTGCCCATACTACCATGAAGCATAATTCCTAACAATACCCCAACATGAATGACCCTATGAATAAAAAGATGATACGGATAAAAGACATTGCCAAACTATCGGGTGTTTCAGTAGGCACCGTGGACAGGGTAATCCACAAAAGAGGAAAAGTCTCGGATACCGCCCGTGAAAAGGTGGAAAAGGTGCTCGATGAAATCAATTACACCCCCAATCTGCTGGCAAAAACCCTTGGCTCAAATAAAGTATACAGCATAGCCCTGCTGGTTCCGGATCCCGGGCAAGACCCTTACTGGAAGCTCACCATGACGGGATTGGACACGGCAAAGCAGGAATGGAGGCCTTACCATATGGATTTACAGCCTTATTTTTTCGAATTGGAAAGCGCACAGTCTTTTCAATATGCCGCCAAGGAGCTAATGGAAAACCCGCCCGATGCAGTGGTATGTGCCCCTATTTTCTTAAATGAAGCCTTGGCGTTTTTTGAGCAACTCGACCAACAGAAGATTCCTTATGTCCAGTTCAATACCATGATTCCTGAAGTCAAGCCACTGTCCTTTATAGGCCAAGACGCCTATCAGAGTGGCATCCTGGGGGCTTCCCTGCTCCACTTGGTTTCCAAAAACCAAACGGGAAATCAAGCCATCCTACATATCCGGGAAAATGTCCAACACTCCGTTCACTTCCGTGAAAAGGAACGTGGATTTAGAGAATACTTTCGTAAACTCCCCCAATCCCAAACGGTAAGTAGTGTCATTATTGAAGGAGAAGACATGAATACCTTTGAGGATAAATTGATCGGTGCCATCAAAAAGGAAAACATTAAAGGACTATATATCCCAACATCATCCGGAGCCACGTTGACTGTTGATGTGTTGGAAAAAAATGGTTTAGGTCACATAAGTGTAGTAGGGTATGACCTGCTCAAAGAGAATATCGTCCTGCTGAAATCGGGGAAAATCGACTTTTTGATTCACCAAAATCCCAGCAGACAGGTCTTCCGTGGCATCTACCATCTAGCCAACCACCTGCTTTTCAAAAAGCGGTCCCCGGAAAAAGAGCTTTTCCCGCTCGAGGTCATCACCGCAGAAAATGTGGATTCCTACTTAGAGGCTATTTTGCATTGAAATGGAAATGGTTGCCCTATCTTTTAGGACAACCATTCTATATTAATACTACCCGTTTAAGGATTTTCTCGCCTGCTCACTACTACTCGCATCTTGCTACTTGATACTTGATACTTGCTACTGGCTACTTTTGTCTTGCTACTTCACTTACTACTTCCTACCACTTCTTTCCTTTTCCATTGTCCTTTAGCTGAAAAGACCTGGAAATATTGAAGCCAAAATGGATATCCCCGTTCCAGAAATCCCCGGTAGTGGCAGGGATAAAGCCGGTCTCGGTCATGGACTGGGCATTGGTCAGCTGGAGCTGGAAGACGTGTCCTCCCGTCTCAATATCAAAGCCAATCGCCAACGCATTATAAAAACCATCTCCATCATATGGATTCAAGCGGTAATAATATTCCATGTTCAAGGAAGTCCTTGGCGTAAGCTTTAGTCTTCCGCCAATTCCCAGGGCAAAGAGGTCATTCTTGTCCATGGCCGTTGGTGCCAAATTTTGGTGAACATAGCTTGGCATCAGTTGTAGAGAGAGTCCCTCAGAAAACTTACGGGCAATTAACAACTGATTGGCGTAAGCTAATCTCCGCTCAAAGGTCATTGGTAATTCAGGCCTCTTGAAGGTATTGACCGCCATGTTCGAATACCAAGTCATCGTCACTGGAAGCTGTTTCCTACCGCTTTGCTGCTTCAGCAGCTTATATTTTAAAAAGCCATCATATACTTTCTGAAACGAATTCCTTCCGATCCCAACCGTAAGGTCATCCGTAAAGGAATATTCCAGGCCCAGTCGGACATTGGCATCATCAAGGCCGAAGAAGTTGTATCCTCCAGAATTCACCCTCCCAAAGCGGTGGCTAATGATAAAGTCCAGGTTACCTGCTCCACGTGTTTCTACTGTGTGGCCATTGATAAGGCGCGTTCCTTTAAAAGTTCCGTACGTAAGGTCCGAAATCGGCTCAACCTCCTTTTCCAGTTGATCCAACAGGCTTTCTTGCCCATAAGCACATCCTGCCAATAGCACCAGGTATCCTAAAACTACTCCAAATCGAAAAGAAAAACACATCATTTAATCTTCTTTAAATTCAAAATAAACCGTCACCTCTACCTCCTCAGCAATCTTCTGGAAAAGAATCTTGGGAATGTCTATGTCATGATCCTCCAGCTTTACCGGAAACACCGCTTTCATGGTCACCTTTTCTCCAGAAGCTGTCAATTCACCCTTGACATCCATCGGCTGCGCTACGCCATGGATATTCATCGTTCCACTGGCCGTTACCTGCTGCTGGCCGACTTTGGTGAGGTCATAACCTTCGATTTTGCCTTCAAAAGTTCCCCTTGGATATTGATCCGATTCCATGAAGTTTTCATTGAAGTGCTCTTGCATGAGAGACTTGGCAAACTGGAACCCCTTGATCTGGACGACAAAAGCAAAATCTCCCGTACCTGCATTGAACACACCTATAGCCTCTTTATTCTCTGCCTTGATATCCTCCAATGGCGCACTGGAAAAGAAGCTCACTTTACACTTTTCGGTGCGGTAGGTTTGGGCCTCAGCGGTCATTACACCTGACCACACCAATATGATCATCACAAACATTCTCATCATCACCTCCTAATTTTTAATTGTCTTGGGCACCAGCAGATACCCAACAGAAAATATCATCCTTTTGGCTTTGCGTAAGACTTCTCCCTGAGCCAGACGGCGGCATGAATCCGCTTTCCGTATAAGAACTGATCGTAGAAGCAGATTGGATAATGTTCTGCTTAACGGTAAAATCAACCCTGCCCGTACCACTCACATGACATCCCGGCACGGCACAATTATTGGTAATAATCGCTTGTACATCTCCAGAGAGTGTAGCCGTATTATCCTCGCAACGCTCTGCAGAAGGTTTTGGCTGGATGTCGTCTTCATTTTCACTGCTGCACGATACGCCTGCAGCCAATAAAACCCCAATAATCATTAATTTTAGCTTGTTCATCTTCTATTTTGTTTTGGTAAAAATTCGTTTGAATAGGACAATAGTATTCCACCGAAGATCCTGCTTCCATTTTTTTACAGGAAATTCGTCCCGATATGCTACGAATGGTTTGTGGTTTATTTACTTTTTCGGAATGATCACCAGTTATATTTTAAACCGATCAAAACTCCGGCACTTTTTAGGTTGACTTCACCTTCCCCTACTCCCCTCCAAGGTACTTTATAATAGGGTGCTACCTGAAGTGAAAGCTTCTCGGACAAGTCCCGCTCGTACCCGATGCTGAGATTTATCACACTGAAAGGGTGACTGTTTTTATTCTTGAAATCCAGCTCCTTATGCTCTGGATAACCGTTTCCTGCATCGTATTCGAGGTCATATTTTTCTCTTAACATCATATATGAGGATAATCCGGCGCTCACATACCATCTATCCAAATCACGATTAAAAGCATAATACCGCACATCAGTGGCCACATCAAACACAAAGCAGTTTCCTTCTAAGGCTACCTTCCCCTGGTAATAGCTTCCAAAAGCGCTGTAATCTTCTTCTCCTTGATATGTTTTAAATGCGTATAAGAACCCCAGATTTACACTCCATTTTGGATGAATAAAATATTCCAAATTTATACCTACACTGGTTCCTACTCCTTGGAGGTCTTTCCACTTCAGGGCACTGATATCAGGAGAAAGCAGCCCTGCTACGCTCCACCGCTGGTCATTTCTAAAGGCTGCCGGCTGCTTATCGCCCTTCCCTTGTCCACTTTCCCTTGTCGCTTCCTCGTTTGGGGAAGGCTGGACAATCTCCTTTGGTATCTCCCCACGTTCAGCTACAAAGAAATGGGGGGCTCTCTTAACCGTGCCATTCACGGCCTGATGCAAAACCTTATTCCCTGTGCCTTTTCCTGAATGGCTTCCTGCTGATCCACCAGTCCTTTGGTTATTGGGATATTCCCTTGGATACTCCATTTGACCGTTCGCTTCTCCGCTATTAGTATTTACGGATTTATGGGGTGTATTAGATTGCCTGTCTCCATTGGCTAAAGCAGTTTGGTCGTCATTCCGAGCGATCTCTTTTTGATTTGCAGACGTTATCGCTGTCCCAACAGTATCCATCCCCTCATCCACATGGCTCCAAGCGATCCATCCGCCGACCAGCAACAACACCACTAATGGTCCCCACCACTTCCAATGTCTCTTGTGCCAAGCAGAAGTGGTTCCATTTGAGCCAGAAGTTCCAATTTTCTGCTTCATTTTCTCCCAATCCTCTTCAACAAAGGGAATATCGGGCTGTTCAGATTGCTCTTTGAAGAAATCATCCAGCTCCTTATCACTCATATTTTGCCAGTCCTTTTTCATGATTTCTTGTTAGTAATTCCCTTAAATTCGCCCTTGCCCTGGACAGGTTGGACTTGGAAGCCCCTACCGATATGCCCAACTGCTCTCCGATTTCCTCATGGCTGTACCCTTCGATCACATAAAGGTTGAAGACCGTCCGGTAAACAGGAGAAAGTGTTTGCACCACAGCAATCATCTCTTGATAATGGAGCTTGGCCATCACATCCTCTTGGGTGCCCTTTACATGAATGGACTGTTCCAGCTCCTTGGTTGTCACGTGATGACGGTCCTTCTTATAATGATTGATGGCCGTATTGATCAGAATTCTTCTAAACCAACTTCTGAACACCAAGCTTTTGTCATACTGCTGAATATGGGTAAACACCTTCATAAAACTGTCGTTCAGCACCTCCACAGCCTCTTCCCGACTACTGGTATACCGAAGACAGACACTCATACCATAACTGTAAAACTGCTTATAAAGCAATTCTTGGGACTTTGGATCATTTTTACAAAGTCCATCGATGAGCGATTTAGCCGGTTCTAGATCCACGATTCCAAAAAAGGTTGCGCTAGCCTATACAAGGGTTTTTCAGGACAGGTTGCGTGTGCTATTAATTAATTTACAAAAAAATGCTGTCCCAGCCTGTATGGGATCATCTTCTCCTTTCTTGAAATGCTTATTAACATGTAAACGGTAGATAAATCGTAAAAATATTTTATCAGTAATTCGAAAAATCAACATTATGTTTGGCCAGTAAATAAAAAGTAAAATCTCCTTAAACAACAGTTCCCCCAATGGTATTCGTTAGACTAGAGGAGCATTAGCAAAAGCATCATTACCCCAAAGGCAAGTAAGGTCACTTACAAATGGTCATATCGCTTGCCCCGGCCGTAATCTCAAAATTCCCTAAAGAAGGGCTCAAAAAATGGATTCCCAATCCCATTCCCCTAATGATAAAAAGTACTCCAATCAACACCGCAAAATAGGGCATCAATCCATAAATCCGCTGCCGCCACAAAGGAGAAAACAGGGTACTTCCTAACATCAACAGGAACAACAACGGCACCGTCCCCAATCCAAAAGCCACCATATACATTCCACCCTGCCAGGGATTTGACAGCGCCATAGAAGCCAGTAAAGCGATATAGACCATTCCACACGGCAAAAGGCCATTGACCAGCCCTGTCATGAAAAAGGCATAAGTACCTCCTCTTTTTAACCAAAAGCCCAATGAAGATTTAACCTTGGCCACCATACCATACAGTCCGCCACCTGCCAACGCCCGTTCACTTCGCTTATACAGCATGGCAAAAATGATGATCAAAACCCCTAAGCCAATGGACACCCATTGCTGGATTCCGGCCAATTGCAGCCCTTTGCCGACAATGCCCACGAGAAGGCCTAGCAGCCCATACGTCACCGTCCTCCCGAGGTTATACCAAAGCTTACGCCACCAATAACGCTTGGAATCCGCTGCTGAAACTGCAAGCGCTATGGGGCCACACATGCCAAGGCAATGAAATGACCCCAAAAATCCCAATATCAGTCCTGTCCAGATCATTAAAGGTTAATTTTCTGCTCTTCATAAAAGGCTTTGCCGTCCTTTTCCCAGGCAAGCTTAACTTTCCAATAACCACTTTTAAGCTCCCGAAGGCTTACTGCCTGTTCACTGCCACTATCAAATTCCAGTGAGATCTTTTGATCTAACCGTGCATCTGACGGCCTGAAAAGCCAAAGGGTTCCCTTAGAGCCTTTGCCCAGTTTGACCTGGATTTCCTTCTGGCCCGCATCATAAGCCATCACCTGATGATCTAGCATGGCGGCATTGGAGGCCTTTTCGATCTGATCTTGATACTTGATTTCCTCCTCATAATAATTTTTGGTCACCAAGTGAAGGTCATCTTGCTTCATGCAGATGCCTACCATGGTAAATACCAACGCCGCAAAGGCGACAAATACGATAATTATTCCTGTTCCCCAGTTCATTTTCATTTGTTTTTATCTGGTAATGGTGCCATAAAATTGGTGGAAATTTCATCAATAACTTCCCCGTTCTGTAACAAGAGCAGCGTGACGGTTTCATTGATTTCTTGGACATCAATCCTTTCAATGACCAAGAAAAACCTGCCCTCTAACTTGGACTGTCCTTCCAACAGCCAATGCCCTTGGTCATTGGCTTCAATCTGATACCTATCGTCCACCGCTTTGATCTGTACCTCCTGCGCTTCAAACGTCTTGTTAATGAATGTCGCCTCATACAAATTGCTCACCTGACCATCTGTACGCTCCTGGTAGGTCATGCCCCTGAAACGCGTGATGGTAGCTGAAAGCTCCGTTCTGGTCATCAGCAACCCTACAAATGCTGCTATCAACAACACCAATACCGCCGAATATCCCATGACCCTTGGCGTGATCAGCTTCTGATGTCCTTCTTTGATACTATTTTCAGAAGCATACCTGATCAGTCCTTTGGGGCGGTTAACTTTTTCCATGACCTCATCGCAGGCGTCCATGCAGGCCGTGCAGTTGACGCATTCCATTTGGACACCATTCCGGATATCAATTCCCGTCGGACACACCTGCACACATAAGGTACAATCAATGCAATCTCCTTTTGGTGGCTCTTCTGTCTTTTTCTTATTGATTTTCCCACGAGGCTCCCCCCTGACATAGTCGTAACTCACATTGATGGAATTGGTATCAAGCAGCACACCTTGGAGCCGCCCATATGGACACACCACCGTACACACCTGCTCCCTGAAGAGGCTAAAGACCAGCATAAAAATTCCCGCAAAGAACAACAACCCCATAAAACCCGCCAAGTTTTCACTTGGCGGATGACTGATCGTTTCCAAAGTCTCTTCGATCCCTATCAGATAGGCCATCACGGTATGGGCGATGAGCAGGGATATCAAGGAAAATATCCCAAACTTCGCCCCTTTCTTCAGGATCTTTTTCCGGTTCCAAGGCATGGCATTGAGTTTACGCTGTTGGGAAGCATCTCCCTCGATCCAGTATTCGATCTTGCGGAAGACCATCTCCATGAAAAGGGTTTGGGGACAGATCCATCCACAAAACACCCTGCCAAAAACCACGGTAAATAATATGATAAACACGAACAAAATGAGCAGCAGGAAAAGTAAAATATAGGTATCCTGCGGCCAAAACACTTGCCCAAAGATGACAAACTTCCGCTCAAAGACATTAAGGAGCAGGAGCGGCTCACCGTCAATTTTCAGGAAAGGGCCTACAAACAGCATGGCCAAAAGCAGCCACGAAAGCCAGGTTCTCCATTTATAGAAAAACCCGGTCACTTTCTTGGGATAAATCCAGTTTCGTCCACCGTCAGGTTTTACCGTGGCCAGGGAATCTCGAAAGGCTTCTTGACTATTCTGCTGCTTTTCACTCATTTCGACTGCTATTTAGACATCTACCTTCACTGAATCCGGTTGTACACCGGTGGAATCTGCCGCATCCGTCTCCCCTTCTTCATTATCAGGCACATACAGCTCACCTTGCGGCTCTTTTGGATTGGCAGGGGTTTTTCCTTGTAGGGAAAGGATATAATTCGACACTTGCATGATTTCCTCAGGACTCAGCTGATCCTGCCAGGGAATCATTCCTTTATCGGGCACCCCGTATTTCACGGTTTTAAAAACATCCTGAATGCTGCCCCCATGAAGCCAATATTGATCGGTAAAGTTAGGACCTACGCCACCACCGCCATCGGCAGCGTGACAGGCCACACAATTGTTTTGGTATATGGTTCCGCCGGCAGTAAGCACAAACTCCGACTGGTCAAACTCCACATTGCTTTCATCAATGGAAGCCAAAGCCAACTCCTTTCGCTTTTCAGCAGCTATTTCCTCCGCTTTTAGCTGGGCTTGATATTCCTCTTCCGGTGTTTTTCCCCAGCCTATGGCAGAATAATTGATCAAATAGAAAATGGCAAAGATCGTGGAGCCGTAAAACAAATAGGTAAGCCAAGGGGGCATAAAATTGTCCAACTCCCGAATACCATCGTAATTGTGGCTCAGCATGATCTCACCTTCTTCCTCCACCGGTTTCAATTTTCCGGATACAAAACGCTCATTGAACTGCTCCCACCAGCTGGGCTGATTGGCCAATGCTGGATTTTCACGTTTGAGAAGGGTCACCATAAACGACATCAGGTAGATCATGAGCAATAGCAACAACACCAAAACACCCAGCATCACGATGATCATCAACAGCAGCATCAACTCACTGCTGTTCATGGTTCCTAAGGCAGACCAAAATGAAGGTTCCTCTACATTTTGGGCAAAAGCTGTGGAAGAAGCTAATCCCATAAAGGTGGTCAATAGCACTGCTTTATTTTTTTTCATGGCTTTCTTCTTTTTGGTGATCATCATCTACAGGAAGTGATTTCATGTGGTCAATGTATCGCTTATCCACGCGAAGCACCCACCATCCCATCCCAACAAAGAACAGCACAAAGACCAATAGGGAAATGATTGGGTATATTTCCACGTTTTCGATTGAAGTTAATATTTCCTTTTGCATAATTTTCTTGTTTTATTTCGCCTCATTGGCCGTTTTAGTGGGGGCATCCAGCTTTTTGATATCCGTACCCAAGCGCTGTAAGTATGCGATCAATGCCACAATTTCCGTATTGGGCAAGACCTCAATATTCGCATCCTTCAGCCCAGCGGTAATCTTATTGGCTTGCTCATTTAGGTCTTCCATGGCAGGGCCATCCGCATATCCCTCGGGATAGGGCACACCGAGTTTTTGGAGGGTACGGATTTTGGCAGGAAGGTCCTCATGATCCATCGTCGTCGTAATCATCCAGTCATAGGGAGGCATGGTCGACCCTGGTGACATGGTCCGGGGATCCAACATATGGTGGTAATGCCAGCTATCGGGATACTTCCCTCCCACACGATGGAGGTCGGGACCAGTTCTTTTGGACCCCCATAAGAATGGCCGGTCGTAAACAAACTCCCCGGCTTTGGAATACTCGCCATAACGTTCAGTTTCAGAGCGGAAAGGCCGGATCATTTGGGAGTGGCAGCCCACACAACCATTTTTAATGTAGATATCCCTTCCTTGCAGCTCCAGCGGCGTATAAGGTGTCACACTGGAGATGGTCGGCACATTGGATTTGACCAAAATGGTCGGTATGATCTCAATGGCACCGCCAATCAGAATGGCCACTGTCGCGAGGATGGTAAAGAAGATCGGTTTTCTTTCCCATACATGATGCCAATATTCTCCTTTTTGGGCGACAGGCTTGGTCAAGGCAGGTGCTTCATCAGGCTCTTCTGCCACGAAGGCGCCCATTTTGGTCGTCTTCACGAGGTTATAGATCATGATCAGGGTACCGCTCAAATATAGCACGCCCCCAAAAGCCCTGAACATGTACATGGGCACAATCTGCAAGGTGGTTTCCAGGAAATTCGGATAGGCCAACCTACCCATTTCATTAAATTCTTTCCACATCAAACTCTGTGTCAAGGCTGCCACGTACATCGGCAAGGCATAGAAAATGATCCCCAACGTCCCTAGCCAAAAATGTGTATTGGCCAGTTTTGTGGAATAAAGTTTAGTATTCCACATTCTCGGGCACAGCCAGTAAAGCATACCAAACGTCAGGAATCCATTCCAGCCCAACCCACCAATATGGACGTGCGCGACGATCCAATCGGTATAATGGGCAATCGCATTAACACTTTTCAGCGAAAGCAACGGGCCTTCGAACGTGGCCATACCGTAGGCTGTCACGGCCACTACCATAAACTTCAGTACAGGATCTACGCGCACCTTGTCCCACGCGCCTCTCAATGTCAACAGTCCATTCACCATTCCACCCCAAGAAGGAGCAATTAGCATGATGGAAAACGCTACGCCCAAGACTTGGGCCCAGTTTGGCAAGGCCGTGTAGAGCAAATGGTGAGGACCTGCCCAGATGTAAATAAAGATCAGTGCCCAAAAGTGAATGATCGACAGTTTATAGGAGTAAATAGGTCTGTTGGCTGCTTTGGGCAAATAATAGTACATCAAGCCCAAATAGGGAGTCGTCAGGAAGAACGCTACCGCATTATGGCCATACCACCATTGGACCAAAGCATCTTGGACACCTGCATAGGCAGAATAACTCTTAAAAAGGGAAACAGGCAACTCCAGGGAGTTAAAGATGTGCAGCACCGCTACCGTCACAAAAGAGGCCAGGTAAAACCAAATAGCCACGTACATGTGCCGCTCACGGCGTTTGATCAAGGTACCGATCATATTGGCCCCAAAAGCCACCCAAACCACCGCAATGGCGATGTCAATGGGCCACTCCAGCTCTGCATATTCCTTTGAGGTGGTCAGCCCCAAGGGAAGGGTGATCGCGGCTGCCAAAATGATCAATTGCCATCCCCAGAAATTGATCCAACTGAGGGTGTCACTCCACATCCTGGCCTTCAGCAGCCGCGGCATGGAATAATAAACTCCTGCAAAGATCGCGTTGCCCACAAAGGCAAAAATCACCGCATTGGTATGCAGCGGACGAATCCTGCCAAAGGTAGTGTATGGGTTTCCTAAATTGGCCTCGGGAAGAAATAGCTGGGTGGCGGCCAATATCCCCACCAGCATCCCGACTACGCCCCAAATGATGGTGGCTGCTCCAAAGTACTTTACGATCTTATTATCGTAACTGAACTTTTCCAGTAGTGGTTCTGACATATTTACTTAGATTTAGTTGTTGGTTTGCTTGTCTCTGACTTCTTTTTATTATCGAAGAGTATTCTCACCGAGGGGGTGTAGGTATCGTCATATTGACCACCCTTCATTGCCCTGATAAACAGGATTAGAAAGGTCACTGCCAATATCAAACTGATGCCGATCAATACAAATATTACTTCCATAGCCACTTGGTTTTAAGTCCTTTTTTATAGGCAAAATAATTCATCATCACCGTGGTAAAAACCACCACTGAAATACTACTCAAGGGCATCAGCACCGCACAAACTACTGGACTTAAAAGCCCTTGTACAGCCAATCCAATCCCCGCTACATTATAGACCAAGCTGATAACAAAACTGGCCATGATCACCTGCTTACCATTCCTCGCCAAACCGATAAAAGCAGGAAGCTTGGTAAGGGCCTCCACATCCATAATGGCATCACTGGCAGGAGAAAAATAGGTAGACTGATCCGTCACGGCGATCCCCACATGGCTCGCCTGCAAAGCTCCCGCATCGTTTAATCCATCGCCAATCATCACAGTGGACTTTCCTTCCGCATCCAGACGTCTAAGGTATTTCAGCTTGTCCATAGGGCTCTGATGGAAGTTTAGCATCACGTCTGCTCCCAATGTCTCTTTTAACTTCACCGCTTCCGTGGCCCTGTCTCCTGACAAAACGTGAACATTTCCATTGTTTTTGAGCTCATGGATGGTTTCCTCCACGCCTGCCCTCAAGGTGCTCATGATGTGAAAATAACCGAGCACTTTACCATTGACAGCCAAATACACCCGGTTCTCCCCTTCTTTGCTTTTTACCTTGCCTAATCCCAACCACTCGGGAGATCCCAGTCGTATGATATCCCCTTGATACAAGGCTTCCAAACCACGTCCAAGTTGCTCCTGAAAGCCTTCAATAAACACTGATTCGTATACTGGAAGCCAACTGTTTATGCGGTGGCTCAAGGGATGTGTAGACTCGCTTACCATGCTTTTGATGGCTATCTTCAGGTCTTCTGAAAGGGCTTCCCCGATAAACATGACATTGGCCAAAGTCGGATCGGTCAAGGTTCCGGTTTTATCAAAAACGTAATCCGTAATTCCTGCCAGACGCTCGATAACTTGCCCATTTTTCAGGAAGAATTTTTGATGGCCCATTATCCGCAAGGTATTGCCAAGGGTAAATGGCGTGGAAAGGGCCAAGGCACAAGGACAAGCCACAATAAGCACACTGGAAAAGGCCTTTACTCCCATCGCCAAATCATTCAAACTCCAAAAAATGAACGTCACCAATGCAATCACCAGCACGGCTACCGTGAATTTACCACTGATCTTATTGGCCAAAGTGCTCAGGTCCTCCTTGGGCAATTCCTTGAAACTTTCGTGGTTCCACAGCCCCGTCAAATACCCTTGGGAAGGTTCCTTCTGGACATTCAACAGCAAGGCACCAGCCTGCTGCCTCCCGCCTGCATAGATAATACTTCCCTTGGGTACCGTAACCGGCACTTCTTCCCCTGTCACAAAACTATAATCTATCTGGGCATCCCCTTGGATCAAAAGGCTATCGGCAGGGATCAATTCGCCTTTTCTGACTTTAATAGTGTCTCCCACCTGGAGTTTGGGCATGGAAATCACCTCTTCCCCTTCTTGCCTCATTCTGGTGACCGCCAACGGGAAATAAGCCGCGTAATCCCGATCAAAAGAGAGGGTATCGTAGGTTTTCTGCTGGTAATATTTTCCAATGAGCAAAAAGAATATCAATCCCCCCAAAGAATCCAAATAGCCTGTTCCTCCTCCGAGGACCTCATGTAGACTGTAAAAAAATAAGGCCGCTATGCCCATGACAATGGGTACATCCATGTTCACTGTACCATTCTTCAAGGCATACCATGCCGATCGGTAATAATCAGTGGCTGCATAAAACACAATCGGAAGTGACAATGCTAAATTAAGGTAACCGAAAAGACCCCTAAATTCCTCTTCCAGCAGGGAAACCTCACTGAAATATTCCGGCAAGCTGAAAAACATCATATTGCCAAAACAAAAGCCTGCTACGGCTAATTTATAAATCAGCCGCTTATCGACTTTAGAAGAAGTTTTTTTTGGATTAACGTTTGACAAATTAAGGGTGGGAGGATATCCAATTTTAGAAAGGAGCTCCACCACTTCCCGCAAACTGGTCCGGTCGGTATAAAACTTAACTTTACACTCTTTTTTTACAAAGTCTGTCCTGGAATAAAACACACCATTGCACAGCTGGTGCAGGTGCTCCAATAACCAAATACAAGAGGCACAGTGAATGGCGGGAATGTGGAACGTAATGTGCGACTCCTTGTCATTCGAAAAATCCACCAGTTTCTGAATGACCTCAGGTTCGTTCAAATAATCGAATTGATTTCCTGGTGCGTGAGGAACTGCTTGACGGATTCCGGGACGGGATCCATATTCATAATAGCTGGAAAGGTCATTTTCTTGCAGCACCTCATATACCAACTTACAGCCTGGACAGCAAAAATCTTTTTCATCAAATACCAAGGATTCCTCTTGGCATTTTTCACCACAATGATAACACAACACAAAACTCCTATTGTCAATTTGTCTCATATTTATCACGGTTATGCCATAATTTAAATAAATTTAACAATATAAAGTAAATTCAAAGCGTTCAATTTGGTGTTTTTTTACTAGCTCAAGTAAATACTTAACTTCAAGAAACTGTTTGGTTTAGGGTGGTGAAGAGATCCCAATAGGTGAAGGAGACTTGACAAATACTTTTTGGGTGTAACCAAGAAAGTAAAATTGTGCTGTTGGGCATATTGCCAAAATTGTTCGATTTGGGTGAAATTAAACTTGATAAAACTAGTCTCTTGGGATTTTTTGGACAATAGCCGAACCAAAGAGGCCTCTTCACGAATCTTAGATTTGGGAATAAAACCAGGCGAAACAATGGTGATCTGACTATACTTCAGCTCCTCTTCAAAAATGGAAACAAAACGTATGATGCTTTTAGCCGTCTGTGCTTTCCCATCATAGTGCAACAAGACTTTTTCAAGTGAGATCTTTGCACCGCAAATTACAACAGGGATATCAGCGCTCGGTCTCCACTCGGTCGGTTTTAATTTTTTTTGCTTATGCCAAGTCGAAACTTTCGTCAATTCACCAACAAGTAATTTTGGTCGGAACTGGTTTTCGGACAAACATCTCTCCCCTGAACGGCCCATAGCATTTATGGGCAACTCGTCCTTGCTTAATGTAAGCCAAAATTTGCTTTCATTTTTACGGGTATTCATGTCATCCTCTTTCATATTTGACCGATTAATTCCTTAACAAAGGTATCTGCCAGTCAAATGGAAAAAGATGATATAAGCTCACGGTATGATATGACATTTGTCACATAAATCAATAAAAACAACCTTCAATTCCCAACCTGACACCTGCGGACAATGATAAAAGTGAATGGTTTTTTTATAAAAAATGAAAGGTTAAAACTAGTAAGTCTTTTTATCACACCTGCTAACTTCACAATAAGCGGTAGACACATGTCTACAGCCACTATTATTTATTAAATCGGGAAATTATAATGTCAAAACTAAACCTTATAAAAGTCAGAAAGTCGTGCGAGGGCATTTCGGTCCATCACGATGATTTTTTTACCTTCAAAACGCACCATCTTATCTTTCTTAAATTCTGAAAGAAGTCTAATGACCGTTTCGGTAGCAGTCCCCACCAATCCTGCCAATTCTTCCCTGGTCAGGTTGATATTGATTTTTTGGCTCGCTCCACCGTCTATACCATAGGAATCACTTAGTTTCAGCAAAGTAAAAGCCAAACGTTCACGAATGGTCTTTTGTGTCGCATCAGTGAGCTTTTCCTCCATCATTCCAAGTGATTGACAGATCGATTTGGTCAACCGCCGATGAAAATTATTATCCTTTGAGAGTATATTTAAAAAGGTTTCCTTAGGGATAAAGCAAATATTGGCATCTTCTACAATCGATGCAGCATTACTATATACATCTTCTCCCAATAGCGAAGTATATCCTAAAAAATCTCCTTTTTGGGCAAGACGAATGATTTGGTCCTTTCCATTTGAAGCGGTTTTATACACTTTTACAATCCCTGAACTAATACAAAAAATACCTAAAGGCTTGGTTCCTTCATAGAACAATACTTGTCCCTTTTGGTGGGTAATCAAATTTTTATTTTGTGACAAACTACACAGATGCTCTTCGGATAAATCTGAAAACAAGGAAAATTTTCGGCTTATACAAAGCTCACACGGTGTATTCTTATTTTTCATGACTGGCACAATTCTAATGTATTGGTAAAGACACCACAAAAGTAAGTCTATTCCATTGTCAAAAACATGACTTTTGTCATAATAGTTAAATTCACGTAATGTATCACTTTTTACGCGATGATTTTTTCATCTAGGATGTATACTAAATGGCTTCAATAATGTCGTCCCCACAACCATTCATCTTTAAACGACCCTTGGCAGTTAAAAAACATCGTCATAGTCTCATCATTGAAAAAACCTTTTTTATGGAAAAAAATCTTATTATTTATATTTGTAAGGAAACCTTGACCATTTTAGCTTGGAGGATTTCATATCCACCTCAGTTTGCTGTAAAACCAACGTACCATCCCATGGAGAGATTCCGTCCATTACTTTTTACCTATGCTTACAACATCCTGGGAGCTGCCATGGAGGCAGAAGATGTGGTACAGGACGTATTTGAAAAGTTTTTAACCTTGGATACCAACACCATCCAAAATGAAAAAGCGTACCTTATTCGCATGGTCATCAACCAAGCCATCAACCGTAAAAAACAGCTCAACAGATCACTTCTTCACTATCCTAACGATTGGCTCCCAGAACCTGTAATCACCAACATGGACACGGAAAGGTTGGAAGATGAGCACATTCTCTCCTATTCCATGATGCTATTACTCGAACAACTGGAACCTGGCCCACGAGCAGTTTTCCTGCTAAAAGAGTCATTTGGCTACAGTCATAAAGCGATCAGTCAAACCTTGGACATCAGCCAAGAAACGTCAAGGCAACAACTTTCCAGAGCCAAAAAAAAGCTTCGAAACACTACTTCCCCCCAGGTCATAGAGCCTAACCGCGAAGGAGTTGAGGCGTATTTAAAAGCCATAAAAAACGCCGATGCTAAAGCCCTGGAAGAATTGCTTCTAGAAGACATCTCCCTTACTTCTGATGGCGGCGGAAAAGTACCTGCCGGCACCAAACTCGTTCAAGGAACACACAGGGTGGTCGCCATGCTTCAAGGGTTATTTAGAAAATTCTATCAAGAAATTAACCTACTCCCTACCACCGTTAACCACAGCCCTGCTATACTTTACCTCACACCGGCAGGTGAAGTGACCAACTGTCAGGTGTTTGTTTTTGAAAACCGTAAAATTGCCCGGATATTTTTCATCCGTAATCCGGAAAAACTACTTTTTTTACAAAAAAGACTTCACCAGCTGTCACAAAAATCATGATGGATTGTCTTTAGGGCAAAACCAAATAATACACTATCATGAAAGAACGTATTTCACATCAGGAGCTGCCCCAAGGGCTTTATGAATCCCTAAAAGAAGTTCAAAACTACCTCGATCAAAACGGGGTAGGAAATCCCCTTAAAAGCCTGATCAAAATGAGGGTTTCCCAGATCAATAGCTGTGCTTATTGTCTGGACATGCATTTTAAGGAGGCTACCCATGCAGGTGAAACGCCACTTAGATTGGTCTCATTGGCTGCATGGAGAGAAACACCTTACTATTCTCAAAAAGAGCAAGCGGTACTTGAATTTGCAGAACGTCTTACCCACATGCCTGCTGAAGAACATAGTGATGACATTCATGACAAATTAAGGGAACACTTTAGCCAACGAGAAATGGCACTGCTCACCTTAGAAGTCATTCAGATCAATTCATGGAACCGGCTGGTACGGTCTTTTGGGTTGATTCCGGGAAATTATAAGGTTCAGGAGGCAACTAATGGCTGATAGTTTGTAAAACTCATGCCTACCAAACCGTCATTGTCCCTGTGATTCCTTTTGGGACGGTGACGGTTTTATTTACAAAAGGGTGAACTTATCGCTTAAGACTTGCATAAACATTTCAGGCTTATCCAAGGGCATAAAATCAAATTTTTCATATAAAGAATGAGCATCCTTGGTGGCCAACATGACCCTTCTGAGGTCTCCAAACCATTCTTGCCCAAGAAACTCCCTGAGCATTTGCTGGCCAATGCCCTTGCCTGAAAATTCCTCCAAGATATAAACGTCCGAAACCCAAGCGAAGGTGGTGTAATCGGTGACCGCCCGAACAAAACCTACCTGCTCATTTCCGATAAACGCTCCTGCACAGAAGGAATGTTCTATGGAATCCTGGACTTTTTTAAAATCAATGTCCCTGGCCCAATAGGACACTTCTGACAAATACTGGTGAACCGCATGCACATCCATGCTTTCCGCACCACAGCGTATCGTTACTTGATCAGTCACCAATTTTTCCACTTTCAGTAATCTAAACCTTCAAAATACTTTTCACTGCCCGCAGAAGGACTCCAAGGGCTTTTGGGCTCAAAATAGTTCCAGAGTAATGCCGAAACCTTCCGTGCCAAAACCCACGATTCATTATCTGGCTCCCAGCGGGTGTCTTCATTGTTTTTAGTCGCGATGTATAGCACATAATCCCCATGGGGAGCATTAACCATGACCAGCTCAGAACGGGACGCATTGACCATCCCCTGCTTGGATGCTGTCTGGACGTAAGGAGGTATTTGCGACAGTGCATAATCATCGTAATAAACGTTGGTCATCAATCGGTACATCCGCTCGGATGCAGCTTGGCTGATGAGCTCACCCTTTCTCATTTTCTTGAGCAACGTGGCCATTTCCCGTGGGGTAGTTTGGCCCCAACCGTACTTTTCCCAATCCTTATCTCTTCCTGGAGTCCGGGAATTGACACGGGTAGACACCATGCCATACTGCTCCATGAGGGGATTGATGGTTTCGCCCCCTCCTGCCAAAGCTTGGTTCCAGAGTGAGGTGGTATTGTCACTATAGGAGATCATCAAGGCCAGCAAGGTACTCAAGTCCGTCTGGGTACTATCCTCAAAATACTGCATCAAGCCCGACCCTCCATACTTGATAGAATCCCGGTACACCAAGGGTTCGTGGTAGTCCAACTCACCCTTTTCGATTTTATCAAAAACCCCTATTAGAATCGGGATTTTAACGATGCTTGCAGTGGGAAAAATGGTATCGGCATTTATGGCTGCATACTTTCCAGAAGGCAAATGCTCTACATAAATCCCTGCAGTGCCCTTAAATCCCTCAAAAACTGAATTTAAGGCGGCGGTTAACTTCTTGTCTTCTTTTAATTTTTGGCCAAAAGAAACGACGGACCAGCACAACATAAAAAAGACCAATAACAAGCGCTTCATGTTCATTTGATAACAATTTGGTTTCCGTAATCTAATAGCGTACAATTAACAAAAATAAATAGAAACCACTTTCCCTGATTTCAGGGATTTTCAAAATTTTAAATATAACCCATGAGGCCAGCAGCTTCATCCGCCCAAGACTCACTTCCTTATAAAAAAGAAAAAGCCAAAGACTAACGTGCTTTGGCTTTTTAATATCTTTTGGAATAAACTTACATTTTATAGTATTTCAATGCCTCCGGCATTTGGCTGTTGAGCTCATCAATTCTCCTGTTCGGTCCAGGGTGGGTAGACAAAAACTCTGGTGGCGCTTCTCCGCCAGACTTGGCTTCCATACGTTGCCAAAACTCAGGCGCTACCCTAGGGTCATATCCTGCCATGGCCATAAAGATTAATCCCAATTGGTCGGCTTCCAACTCTTGGTCCCTGGAGAATTTAAGCATCCCTACCTGGCTGCCCATTCCTACGGCCTGCATAAAAATAGACTCTGTCAGACTGGGGTTTTGGCCCATGGCTGCTTGAACGCCACCCAAAAGGCCATTCGCTACAAGCCCTTGAGACATCCGTTCTCTGGCATGGCTGGCAATCGCATGCGCCACCTCATGGCCCATCACCACCGCAATACCAGCATCATCTTGGCATACTGGCATAATTCCGGTGTAGAAAGCCACCTTACCTCCTGGCATACACCAAGCATTTACTTGGTCATCTTGTATAAGGTTAAATTCCCATTCAAACCCGTTCAGAATATCTCCATGGCCATTATCGTTCAGATAGGTCTCCACCGCTGCAGCAATTCGCTTTCCTACCCTGACCACGCTTTCACCATCTGCTGTATTGGTCACAATCTTGCTTTCGGACTTGACCTCATTGTACTGCTGAAATGACATGGGCAATACTTCCGAATTGTCCACCAGGCTGAGCTGCTTCCTTCCACTTAGCGGAACCGTGGCACAGCTGTAAAAGAATAAACCTGCAAATAATAAAATTGATATCCGTTTAAGCATATTGATAGTTGATTGGTTAAATCTCATTCCCCAAAAAAAGTGCCAAACCCCACACACTTATAGTCCATACCGATGGACACTTTTATCTCACAAAATTAATGGAAGATTTCGTAGACATGTAATTTATCAGGGATAATTTACCACTTTATACCGCTATTTCCGGCCATCATTTTTTATTACGGACATAAATCAACTTATGCTTGCCGCGTTGTCCTTCGCGTTGTTCTATTTCAAACTTATTGACTGCACTGATCATTGGGGTCAACTTTTGAAAACCATAATTCCGTGAGTCAAAGTTGGGTTGTTTCTTTTGAAGCAAATTCCCTACATCCCCCAAATACGCCCATCCATCATCGTCTTCACAGTCCGAAATGGTATTGGCAATCAGCTTGATAACTTTGGCTGTTATTTGATCGACACCTGAATCTCTTTGCTTATTAGTGCCCGCTGTAGGTCGCGCTTCCTTTTTTTCTTCCTGCTTTAATATCTCGAGGTAAATAAACTTATCACATGCAGCGATAAAAGGCGTTGGTGTTTTTTTCTCTCCGATACCGATCACTTTCATACTGGCTTCCCTGAGCCTAGTGGCCAATTTGGTGAAGTCACTATCACTCGATACAATACAAAAACCGTCTACCCGCTCAGAATACAAAATATCCATGGCATCTATGATCATGGCAGAGTCTGTGGCATTTTTTCCGGTGGTATAGCTGTATTGCTGCATGGGGGTGATGGCATTTTCCAGTAGTACGGCCTTCCACTTGGCCAAATTTGGCTGTGTCCAATCTCCATAGATGCGCTTTACCGTAGGGTTTCCATATTTCGCAATCTCTTCCATCATTTCCTGTACATATCCTGAAGGGATATTATCCGCGTCTATGAGCACGGCCAGCTTTAAATCGTTTTCCATTTGTCTAAGTTTCTAACTTAAAAATCAATACTACCTGCACCAGCAAGCTACTCAAAGGTGTTAAAGTATAACAATTCATTGGCAATTCCAGTGTATCATTTCCTAAAAAGACATTATATTTTGCTTTTGAATCAATATCGCATCCAGCCTGTGTCATCAACCGGAACAAAACTGCACCTTACCCGCATTGCCCCTACTCCTAGCGGCTTCTTGCATCTTGGCAACATCCTTTCCTTTGCCATCACCTACGCGTTGGCCAAAAAACACCAAGCCAAAATCTTGCTAAGAATCGATGACTTGGACCAAAACAGGATCAAAGCCCCTTATGTGGAAGACATGTTCGACACCTTAGCATTTATGGGGTTCACTTGGCACTATGGTCCCAAAAACATCGAAGACTACCATGCTTCCTTTTCTCAAATCCACCGCATGCCCCTGTATCAGAAAGCGTTGGATCATCTCACCGCTAAATCCGCGGTCTACGCCTGCCAATGCAGCCGAAAGGATATCGCTCAGGCTTCCCCTGATGGCCGCTATCCAGGGACTTGCCGAGAAAAAGCCATCGACTTACACAAAAACAGGGTCAACTGGCGCTTGAAGACCCACGATACCCCCATATGCATGCGGCTGGAAAGCGGACGCGTGATTTCCGAACTTCCTGCATTGATGGAGGACTTTATCATCCGAAAGAAAGATACTGCACCTGCATACCAGTTGGCATCTGTTGTGGATGACATTCATTTCGGAGTGGACTTGATCGTGCGCGGCAATGATCTAGTGAACTCCAGCTGGGCACAGCTTTTCTTGGCAGGCCTGCTTCCTGAAAATACCTTTTCCAAAAGCACCTTTTACCATCACCCGCTCATCATGGAAGACCGCGAGCACAAACTCTCCAAAAGCGCTGGAAGTACTTCCATCCATGGTTTAAGAAAAATAGGTAAGACCAAAGCTGAAATTTACCAGCAACTGGGGGCTTTTATGGGTTTTGACACCTCAATTTCATCCTTGCAGGAATTTGAACGAGCATATAACCAAAAAGGGCTACCATAAGTCGGTGACTTTCGGTAGCCCTCTACGCCATGGATGTCTCATGACCTTTACAAGGTTCGCCAATTCCGAACCTGCATGTAAAATCAATATTTTGCTGGGGATCCAGCTGCCGGGGTCGCTTTGATTATAAAATCCCTAATATCATCATTAGCTTGCTCCAAATCCTCTGACCGAAGATACATCATGTGACCACTTCGGTACCCTTTCCAAGAGAGCCTGTCCTTTAGCTTTCCGCTGGGATCCATTTGCCACATGGAATATTTCGCATTGAAATAATCGGTACCACCATCATAATATCCTGATTGGATCAGGACGTGTAAATAGGGATTTTCCGCCAGAGCTGACCTAAGGTTTTCGCCAGTCTGATCGCCACTCCGGTCCCAAGGGTGTACCGGTCCAAAAAGGAAGTAATTGATATCGGTTTTAAAATCAAGTTCATTGATCATATAGTGGTTAAAGGCTGGCGCAAAAGCATGATTCCAACTGGAAAGGGCTGGATCATAATCATATCGGCTACCAGCATCCTGTCGGTCCACTCCCCGATACCTGCTGTCCAGTCTTCCCACGGTCAAGCCTTCATCTCTCAGCAGTTCCTTCCAAAAGAAGCTGGTGGGCACGGCTAAGTTATGCTCCCGAATAACTTTTTCACTGAGACCAGAATACGCTGACATTTTACGGGCCAGTGCTTTTTTCTTTTCCTCCTCCAGAAAACCTCCCTTCACCATGGCCGGTATCAATTCATTTACGGTGAATGCTTCTACTTCAGGTAAAATTTCGTCGAGGTCCTTCTGCTGCAAGCCATTGTCCAAGACCCCGTGGTACCAAGCAGTTGCTGCATAATAAGGCAAGTAATTCGCTGCGGCCACCGGACCTTCCCGGTCAATGCCCAAGTCCGTGGGTGATACCAACACCACCCCGTTAAAGTACATCCATTGGCTGTTCTGAAGACGGTTTACCAATCCAGACACCCGCGTGGTGCCATAACTTTCCCCGATCAAAAACTTCGGAGAAGCCCAGCGATTCTGGCGCGTGACAAAAGTCCTTACCCATTCTGCAAGGTAATTGACATCTGCATTTACCCCAAAGAATTGGGAACGGTCGGCCTCCTTATCCGTAATCCTGGAATATCCAGTATTGACAGGATCTACATACACGATATCTGCCACGTCAAGGATGGAATGCGGATTTTCACGGTATCCATACGGCTGAACTGGGTTTCCCTCTTCATCAATATTCAACAAAACGGGACCTGTATAGGCAATATGCATCCAAATAGAGGCTGACCCAGGCCCACCGTTAAAAGAAACCACCAACGGCCTGTTGGTCTTGTCTTCTACATCACTGCGCTGGTAATACGTATAAAAAAGATAGGCCACTTCTTTCCCTTTCTTATCCCAAACGGGCTGGGTGCCGACAGTGGCTGTATAGGGAACCCTTTTCCCTTTAATGGTCACCTGATGCGATGAAACAGCGGAAGAATCTGAATGGAGCATTTGCTGGGCTTGTGCCGCCCAAACGGTAAAGCACATCCCTGCTAGCATTAAAAGTATTAATCTTTTCATAAATTATGGTTTAAGTAATTCCTGAATATAAAAATTCTTACCATACCATTAAACAAGATTCATAGAGAAGGCATTATTTTCCTTTCAACGTTAGCTGATTACGGATGGAGATTTTCTCCAACACCTCCTAGGACGTTAAATAGAAAAACTGAATTACATGGGGAGTTTATCATTTTAGCAGAGGTTGTCTCATAAGTCCTCGTCATTGCTATTCCGGTGAATATCGGAAGAAGCAATCTCGTCATACGTGTAATGAAAGCACAACAAGATCACTTCACTCCGCTCGTGATGACGGATTATTTATTTATGAGACAGCCTCCTCTATTTTTTGATGGCACTCTAATTGTAATACCCTGAGCACAAACTCAATTAAAACTACCATCAATTATTTATTGAAAATGAAATTTAAGTTTACCTGGCAGCCTATCCTTCTTTTATGTGGCCTGTGTACGGCCTTTTCTGGATGTGTTAACGAACTCCCTGAGAAAGAAGAATCTATCTCCATAAAGCATTATCCTGTGGTGGAAAACAATGAAGCAGGAAATGCTTCGTTATTCCTTAAAGTGCAATTTTCGCATCAGAAGGGCACTGATGAATGGGAGGTAATCCCCTTGGATGCCATTGAAGGATTTAATTTCCAAATGGGGTACAATTATGAAATAAAAATTCGTAAAGCACAGGTATTTAACGAAGCAACAGATCATTACCATACTTCGTACACCCACCTTTCTACGACCTCCAAAGATCAGGTAAGCCCCAATGCGACGTTTGAGCTACCACTAAAATCATTGGATTTCCAACCTGCTACGTTGGCATTCGGAAATGTGGAACTTGGCTACAAAATGTTAGGAGAAATCCCCATCGTATGCTCCACCCTCTGCGAGGATTTGGATGCATCTTTGGAAACAGATCAAAATGTAACAGGTGTCTTTAGACACAACGGCAGCAATATGATTAAATTAATCCAGCTAAAGTAAACTACCACAAGTTATACTTTATCCTGTTCAAAGGCTGAAAACATGTTTTCAGCCTTTTTCATTTGTTGTTCCAGATAAGCTTTCAGCTCTTCCCCTTTTTCAACGTAAATCTCCCCCGGTAATCCCAGCACAAAACGACCAATCCCAGGTAATTCGGGAACTTCCCTTTCTAAATAATACGTATTGTTTGCTTTGGAATAGGTGTATGGTTTGGCATCCGGGTGTTCCTCAATCAGCAGCTGATAAGCCTTCTTCGATAACCTTAGCCGCACTTTAAACTGATCTTTCCCCGTAAATCCGAAAAGTCCTTGTTCCAGCGGCTCATGCAATTGTTCAAAGAGATGGTGCTTACTGGTCACCTTTAGCTCAGCGATTCGCTCCAACTTAAACATTTTCATCTCCCTACTGGCCACTTCCAACGCGTAGACCGACTCAAAATTATTAGAGAAAACCACTGGCTCTACCAAACGGTCACTAACCGAATCACTGCTAAGAGAATAATAATCCTTCAGAAGCACCTGAAATTTATTTTTGATGGCATGGCTGAGCTCATCGACAAAGCGCCCCAATTTGGCATTAAACAGTTGTGACACACTCTGCTGGAAATCAGATCTCACTTGTACCTTTTCCAGTATGGATGCTTTCAGTAAGTTCTTCTTACTGCTTTTGTTCATCACTTCCACCAAGTAAGCAGCTTCGTCATCCGAGAAAGTACCGTAAAACGTGTTTTTAGAATATTCTACCCTATCGGTAATTTTAAACTTCCCATATTCCCGCTCCACCTGAAAGCCCAGCTCCCGCAAGAGCTGAAAATACCGGTAAACCGTACGACGATCCGTACCCAATATTTCTGCCAGGCTGTTGGCCGACTTACCAATATTCGAACGCAACAAATTAATTAATTTAAAGACTCTCAGAATCTTTTGTTGCTCAACACTTTTTGTTTTACCCATCTCCTATTAAATTTCAGTTTGCAATTTAACTTATTGTAAACAAAAGACCATTTTAGCGACACAAATTGTCACTTTTTAAAAACTACTATTTTCCATGGAAAATGGTTATTATTAGATGTATGCAGAAACTCTCTACTCCTCAGCCTCCCTATGCCCTCTTCACGGGATTGCTATTCTTTATGGCACTGTGGTATTGGGGATATGATGGCGTCACTTTTAGCGATGATATTTCTTACCTTGATTTGGGCTATCGCTTCTGGAATGGTCTTCCCTTTCAGGAAGTGGACCTGTTCAATTACAGGTGGGGAACCTATGTGTTGCCCGGTTTCATCACGTATATTTTTGGCTTTAATGACCATCTCGCTTCCTTGCCCTCGCTGGTTTCCTATATGATGACCTTGATGCTCATTTGGAAAGTGCTCACGGAATATTTAGCCAAAAACGTCTTTGTGATTTTCTTTTGCTCCTCGGTGTACTTATTGCATTTTTTACCCAAGGTTTATCCAGATTCGCTATTGGTGTTTTGGGTTGCACTTATTCCTGTATCGGCCATTTATCGGCACCAAAAGCCCTTTCTCGCCGGGATGATCATGGCTGCTGCTTTCTTTATTGGCTTCTGCACAAAGGAAACCATTATCCTGCTTGCCCCACTTCCCATATTGCTGTTCATCTTTGATACGAAAAAGGATAAAAAGCCCCTGTTTTATACTTATTTCTTTCTCTGTATGGCCGTATTGGTGATAGCCTATTTGGGCTATTTTTATGTCAAATTTGACGATCCATTCTTGCGGTTTAGAAGCATCGAGCAAGGACATTACATCTCGCCCTACTCCTTTTATGACAAAGGCTGGACAGCTGTAGCAGAACGGCTTACTTTTAGCCCAATCCTTACCTTTATCGAGCGGACCTTTTGGATTTGGATTGTCCTGAGTGTACCTGGACTGGTCAGGGCTTTTAAGCATGACAAGGACCTTCATTTAATCTTTGCCCTTGCTAGCTTATGTTTGTTGGTTGGGTTTTGGTTTATGACCACCAGTTTATCCTTTTACAGTCCCCTACCGCTCAATCCCCGCCACCTGATCATTTTACTGCCCATCTTATCGGTAAACATCGCCCTGGAAGCCAAACGATGGACCAATAATTTCTTCTGGAACAGGTTTGCTACGCTTTGGATTGCCTTTGGAGGAATTGTATCCTTGGGTTTACTTGACTGGAAATTGGCGGCATTTTACTTTTCATTCGCAGCCGTTTTGTTATTTGTACCTGTCAAATGGAAACCGGCTTGTATGGCGGTATTGTTACTTTTTCCCGTTTTGGCATCGGTTGCCTACCAAAGAGAATTAAAGCACTTCGACCATTTTAAAAATGTCTTCACCAAAACCATAGACACCTGCCATCCGGAAGCACCACTTATTTCACATGAGTTTGTCGTCAGAAGTATTGATGTCCTTGTAGGAGAATATGACAGCAATCTCCCCCTATTTTCGATCCATGAGTTGGCCGAAAAGTCCACTGCAGGAGGCTTGCCCAAGACATTCACCCTTCTCACCTATTCCTATGCCGCGCATGCTTTTCCTGAGCAGGAATCGCTTCTGAAGGAGGTAAATGACTACGCTACTCGTTTCAACTACGACCAAACCAATATCTATCAAGACAAGTGGATAAAAGTCATCCAATATGATCACCGTAAAGATCTTTCTACTTTTTCCAATCATGGCGAACTTGTTGAAAATGAAACCCCGTCAAGAAAAGTGGATCAATAGGCAATCAAACATTCCCCTTTCTCCAAAACATAGGCTCTAAGGCACAAAGCAATTACAATCCCTTAGGTTACAGCATCCACTTGGTGCCATGGGAATGTGGTGGCATTTTTTTCCTTACGTGGATTTACCGTTAAGCAAACGTCAGCCCCAACATCTATGCTTGGCTCCTTCTTACTGCTGTTGCGGCCAATTTCGGGTAAAAATGCATAAAAAATGGCTGCCCAAGTTTTGGACAGCCTTATTCTTTAGGAAGACTTTGCTTCTCAATCCAACTTTTCTATCAAAAAATAATCAGATCTTTTATTCCTTGCTGAAAGTATACAATCCGTGGACCGTATGGGTACAGGCCACCCCTTCAATTTCATCTTGATTTGTTATATCATAAGAAATAATCAGTTTCTTCTCCGAAAACTTTATGATTTTTGCTTTAATAGCAGGCAACCCTTCAAAATTAAAGTACATCAATCGATCCGTCTCTTTGGACCATGTGCCTCTTTTGAAAATATCCGAAAAAGGAAAAATATCCTTAAACGTACTTCCAGCTAAATCCGCTGGAACTTCAATCGTGTAATAACCCTCTGCCAAAAAAGTATTGGTGGGATCGTCTGAAATATCCATTGTTAGTCCATGAATATCGGCCAATCCACTGTGATTGATGGAATACATTTCACCATTGTTGATCACATCTGTGCGGACATCATATTCTACGGTTTCCAACGTCCATTTCCCTACTATGGATGGAGCCACCACCAAATCCTGAAGGTCCTCCGTACACGAAATCATACATGCCGCTGCACACGACAAAAGGAGTGTTCTTAAAAATGTAGCTTTCATAGTTTCTTTTTTGTTATTCAATACTTATTTCAAATATATAACATTTTTAAGTATTTGAAAACCATTTTTATATAAATAAAACTATCCCATGTTCAAAAAGGCCTTTAAATATTCCCTGAAGGGATTTCATGCAACGCTTACAATTTCCCATCGTATTTTTTTATGAATATTCTAGTTTCTTTATGCTTGATTATGGCTTTTTTCGCCACATCTGCGAATTCATTTTGATGATCAAATCGTCCGGTTATAAGACCAAAAGTGTCCGCTAATAAAACACCCATAATCGTAAAAATGCCTATTTCAAGTTAAAATGCATATGGCATAGTTTTAGGAATAAAAAGTATCCCTGATGGTGATATAAATCCCCATTACAAACTTGAATCCTCTTCAAATAACAAAACATGAAATTATTTCTTAACCTCGTCCTTTGGACCATTCTTTTTGTCTTGTGTTGGCCTATCGCAATCTTGTTGTTGCTGCTGTATCCCATCATCTGGCTACTGATCTTACCATTTCGCCTATTAGGGTTTGCCATTGACCTTACTTTTTCCATGATTGCCAAAATATTTATGTTACCTTTTCAGGCACTTGGAAAATAATTTCAACATGGCATATGAAAATTAGTCTGGTACAGCTATGCCCTATCACAGGAAATATCGAGCAAAACATCTCTGATCACATCAAATGGATCAATGAAGCAGGCTCTGCGCATTCAAACCTTGTCATTTTTCCTGAACTCTCGCTCACTGGCTATGAGCCTACCTTGGCCAAAGAACTGGCTATCTCGAAGGATGATGCCCGATTAAGAAATTTTCAAGAATTGAGTGATGAAAAATGTATATCCATCGCCGTGGGGGCACCGCTAAAAAATCACAAAGGAATTACGATTAGCCTATTACTATTTCATCCCCACCAACACGTCCAAGTTTATTCTAAGCAATACTTACATGAAGATGAAGTGCCTTTTTTTATTCCCGAAAAAAATCAACACCCTCTGGTAAACAATTTTCCCATAGGCCTGGCCATATGTTATGAAATCTCAGTTGCTGAACATATCGGAAATGTCATGGCAAAAAGGCCCACTCTTTTGCTTTCCAGTGTAGCAAAGGATCAAAGGGGTGTGACCAATGCCTATCACGAGCTTTCTGATATCGCCATAAAGAACAAACTACCAGTGGCCATGGTCAACTGTGTCGGTCATGCTGATGGCATGCGATGTGCAGGACAAAGTGCATTTTGGGACCATAACGGGAATCTGATCAAACAATTGGACAGTACCTCAGAAGCCATCCTCCCCTTGGAGCTGTAACAAAGGAACCTGTGCTTCAAAGGTTGTCAAAACGAAAACCAGGATCTGCTTTAGGACATACAAAACTTAACAATTCTTAAATCCGTCACTCAGTTGGTTAACAAAACTTAATCCTAACTTTTTTTAACATCATCTTTTTATGGGATCCTTTTTCAAAATATAATTTCGAAAAAATCATTATTCGAACTTTTAACTATTTTTATTATGAAAAACAACCGCTATTTGGTCACGTTCTTCGTGACACTATGTACTTGCTTACTTCCGACGATTTCAAAGGCTCAATTCAATGAAAATGGGCTGGTCATTCGATCGGGAATAAACTTCCAATATAGCCCTCAAGACTCTCCGTACACACTGCCAGACAACATAGGGCATGAATCGGAAAATTTCACTTACTATTTCACTCCTGGCATCGGGAAATTCATTGGAAATGGCTTTTACATCGGCTTGGAAGGCAGAATTGGTTCCTCTTCTCGATCCATGACAGCCATGGTTAATGGTGATGTCACCCATCACTCCAAGTATCAAAACCTGATTTATGGTGGAGGAGTTTTGCTCAGGAAATACTTTAACGTCTCTGACAGATTCACTCCTTTTGTAGGACTAAGCAATACCTTTTTCAAAGAAAAGGGAGATGAAAAATCGCCAAACGGATTCCGTTCTTACCATTACAACAACTTTACCGCTGATATCCAACTCGGCGCACAGTATAGGATATCGCCTCGAATCGGCATTGAAGCCTACTTCACACCTGGCGGCCTTTTGGTCAGTAAGGATAAGAACGCCAGTCACAAAGCCGACATTTCTCCAAATTTTGGCGAAAGCGGTCAACACTTTTCATTTGGAATCAACTATTTCCTTGGAGGAAAATAAGGTGGTTACCGAAAAGTGATGCTACCGGTACCAAAAGCAAAGAGGGTTGTTTTCCAACGATAAACAACCCTCTTTGTATCAAACCTTATAGTAGGTTTCCCATCCTTTTCTCGGCGGAGGCCCTACCAAAAGGGCATTGGCAAACTTGTTATTGGTGATGACCTTTTTGTCACGGTCAAACTCCAATTTGGCATTTAGCCGCTGGGCCAATGTGCCGAGGGTAAACACCTGACTCAGTGGCCCTGCGATAGAAAACGGTGACCTGGTTTTCTCCTCCCCTTTACACGCCAACAGAAAGTTGGCAAAATGATTTGAAGGGCTTTCAGGGACTTCCGGAAGTTTTCCTTCCATGGCTTTGGCCTTTTCATCAGGAATGATGGACAGCGTACTGCCGTGTGATCCTCCCTTAAAGGTCAATTCCTTGCCGTAAATGATCTTACCAGGGTTTAGCTTTGCCGGCTGGATTTTACCGTTACTGGCCGCAGGGATATCTGCATCCAGCTCTGATGAGCCATAGCCTTCAGGCACCTCCGGTATATTATCCAGTCCATCGTACCAACTGACATTTACCTCCGGCATTTTTCCCCTTTTGGGGAATTTAAAATCCAAGGTCGTCGCCTGAGGATAAAACAACGCATTATGTCCTTCGATCTTTACAGGATCCACTTCATAAGGCAAGCCAAGATCCAAAAACTGATGAAAGGTATCCATGATATGTGCTCCCCAGTCTCCCAAGGCACCCATCCCGAAATCATACCAGCATCGCCACTGGCCGTTTATAAAGTCATGGTTATAATCGTGGTGCTGGGCAGTAGTCAGCCAAGTATCCCAATCCAACGTATCAGGAATAGTTTCAGCAGCAGGAAATTTCCCCATATTGACGTCCCATCCATGCCACCTCCTTCGGCCATTCATGTGGCAGGTAATTGCCGTGACATCCTTGATAATGCCGGCATCCACCCAAGCCTTAAACTGGAAGTAATTCGCCTCCGAGTGGCCTTGGTTGCCCATTTGGGTTACTACGCCATATTTTTCGGCCGCTTTCATCAATAACTCTATTTCATGAAATGTTCGTGCCAACGGCTTTTCCACATACACCCCTTTACCAGCAGCCATAGCTGCCATGGTCACGGGAAAATGAGAAAAATCAGGAGTAGCTACCATCACCGCATCAAAATGCTGGCTGTCTTTATCCAGCATCTCCCTAAAATCCTGAAAACGTGTAGCCTTGGGGAATTTATTCATGCTCGGTAAGGTGTGCTCAGCTCCCATATCCACATCACAGAGGGTCACAATATTAGCCTGACCGGTTTCATCGATGGCATTGATCACCTGCTCACCCCTATTGCCAATGCCCACACATGCTAAATTCACCCGATCACTGGGTACAAAAGACGCTTTCCGAAGCAATTTGCCCTGCTTATCCCTAATTTCAGGTTTGGAAAAGAGCACATGGCTTGGCACAATACTCACTGCGCCCAGCGCCAAGGCACTCTTCTTTAAAAAATCCCTACGTTCACCTGCCTTTTGCAGTACTTTGTTTTTTTCTGTTTTCATGGTAAAATGGTTAATTTAAACGGGTTTATGCTTTATGATAGGTTCGTTTTCATACTTCGGATATCGAAAAGAACATCTTTAAAGATAATTATATTATTGAATACTAGTTTAAAAAATTCATCCAGTGGAGCATATTCCCCACTGCCGGAAAAGTTTTGCGTCTACTTTTTCATCAGGATCCTGCTCGAAGGGTCCTGGAAAATAATTTTCAGTGAAATACCATCATTAGCTAAAAATCACATCCCGTATTTTTTCTTCTTTACTAAAAACGGACTTTGCAAAAGGACAAAGAGGAATCACTTTATACTGGTTTTCCCTAGCAAAATCCACAAGGTTCATCAACATCAATTTACCGACTCCTTGTCCTTTAAAATCAGGATTTACTTCGGTATGATCGATGATTATCCGGTCACTTCCGGCAAATGTAAAGGTCATCATTCCGGCTTCTTCATCATCCTCCATGGCTGTGAAAAAACCTTTTTTTCCATCATTACTGTTCTTGACTATCATATTATTTTTCCTGCTATAAATCGTGAACGTATGGTTTTCCTATAATCACTCCTTAAAATAACAATAAAAAAGGAGGCTACCGCCTCCTTTTTTCTCCTTTATCGTAAAATAATATTTGCTTGATGATGGATTAAATTTTGCGAAGCTTGCTTGCCGCTGTTTCATCAACCAACCATTGTACTTCACCCTCTGAAGGCTGAATCATTTGAGACGGATATTGGGTAGGATTCCGCTCCCCTTCAAGTACCTCAAAAAGGGCGTCTGCCTTGTTTTCTCCAAATACAAAAAAGACAATTTTCTTGGCTTTATTGATCAATGGAGCCGTTAGTGTGATACGATGGATATCTTTGGATTTCAGGAAGTACCCTTCCACCCATTTCTTTTCTTCTTTTAGCACTTCAGTCCCGGGGAACAAGGAGGCACAGTGGCCGTCATCTCCCATTCCCAGTAAAATCAAGTCAAATACACCTGCTTCACCGAGGACTTTTTTGAGATAAATGGTGTATTCTTCGGCCCTTGCTTCCGGTGTTATTCCCGCTGTCCACATCGGAAAAACATTGGACGCTGGAATCGGTACATGGTTGAGCAGCGTTTCATAGGTCATGCCGGCATTGCTCTGCTCATCATCCAAGGAAACCCATCGCTCATCGCCCCAAAAGACAAACACTTTGTCCCATTCTACTTGCGATTTGTATTGCTCTCCAGCCAAAAGCTGATACAGCCCTTTAGGTGAACTACCACCGGTCAAGGCCACGTTGAATTTTCCTTTTGCATCGATAGCCTCCTTTGCAGATTGTACAAAAAGGGCTGCCGCTACTTCGCTCAGCTTAGCGGGATCTTTCTCTATTTGTATCATCATTCACTAATCTTTTTGTAGGTTCAGCGCCCATACATGGCCATCCTTGGCGATCAGGGCTTCAGCATTTTCAGGCCCCCAAGCGCCTGCCGCATAATTTGGAAAATCGAGGGAAGGCCTGTTTTCCCACACTTCCAGGATCGAATCGATCACATCCCAAGCTTCTTCCACTTGGTCGGAGCGCATGAACAGGGTAGGATCTCCCCTCATGGCATCCAAAAGCAGCGTTTCATAAGCCTCTGGGGTCTGCGTACTGCAAGCATCATAATCATAGATCATATCTGCTTGGTTTAGGTTCATTTCCAAGCCGTGACGTTTTACCGTAAAACGCAGCCTGATGTCCATCTGTGGCTGCAAGTTAATGGTCAGCCGATTGGGCATCACACTGTCCGCCTGCTCTCTAGCAAAGGTACTGTGGGGTACGGGTCGAAACTGGATGGTTATCGAGGAAGTTTTTACAGGCATCCTCTTTCCAGTACGGAGGTAAAAAGGAACGCCTTGCCAACGCCAATTATCCAAGTAAAATTTAATGGCAGCATAAGTTTCAGTTCCCGAATTTTTCTCCACACCGCTTTCTTCGCGATAGCCAGGTACTTTTTTACCTTCTACCCATCCAGGCCCATACTGGCCCCTTACCGCAAATTTATGGACGTCCTCTGTTTTGATTCTCCTTACGGCACGCAGGACATCCGCCTTGCGGTTACGGATTTCCTCGGCATCAAAAGACACGGGTGCCTCCATGGCCACCATGGTCAAGATCTGCAACAGGTGGTTTTGGATCATGTCCCTAAGGGCTCCAGACCCCTCGTAATAGCCACCTCGATCTTCCACACCGACTTGCTCCGCCACGGTGATCTGTACATAATCAATATAATTACGGTTCCACAATGGCTCAAAAAGCGCATTGGCAAACCTGAAAGCCAAAATATTCTGGACGGTTTCCTTCCCTAGGTAATGATCTATGCGGTAGATCTGCTCCTCCTGGAATGTCCTTCTCAACATATTGTTTAGCTCAATGGCCGTCTCTTTGTTGGTTCCAAAAGGCTTCTCAATAATGATCCTGTCCTTCACTTCATTACTGGCCAAGCCGGAATCATTGAGGTTTAGCGTTACCGTTTCAATGAAACGTGGGGCTACCGAAAGGTAAAACAACCGGTTCGCCCTTTCCCCCCATTCCTCATCAATTTTGTCTAGCTTGGCCGAAAGGTCCTGATAGGCTTTTTCGTCGTTGATGTTGGATTGGAAATAGGAAATCGAGGGATGAAAAGCATCCCACTTTTCTTTTTGTGGTTTTCCGTTTCTTGAAAACTCGGTCAGACCATCAAACAGTTTCTTTCTGTAGGACTCATCGTCCAATTCAGTCCGTCCTAGGCCAATTATTGAAAATTTATTGGGCATCCACCCGTCCAAGTACAGGTTATAAAACGCAGGAACCAGCTTACGCTTGGCCAAATCTCCTGTACCTCCAAAAATCACAATGATGGTAGGTGCTGCTTTTCTGGTTGTCTTAATTTTTTCGCTCATAATTTTATCAAAGCTTTTCAGGTCATTTATTCCCACTGGGCATGAAACACACCTTCCTTATCAATTCGTTCAAATTGGTGGGCTCCAAAGAAGTCTCGTTGGGCTTGGATCACATTTGTGGACAATCGATCGCTGCGGTAAGCATCAAAATAACTCAATGCCGCCATCAGTGCGGGAGCTGGAATCCCTTTCTCCACCGCTACTTTCACCACTTCCCTGACGTCCTTTTGCCGGGCTACCAAATCTTCGCCAATTTCCTTATCCAACATTAAATTGGCCAAGTCAGGCGCCTTTTTATAGGCTTTTCTAAAATCTTCTAGACAAGCAGCCCTGATGATGCATCCACCTCGCCATATCTTGGCCACTTCTTCCAGGTTAAGCCCGTAACCATATTCCTCAGAGGCCAACCGAAGCTGTACCATACCCTGTGCATAGGTGGTGATCATCCCAAAATAAAGTGCATTCTTCAACATATCGGCCGTCGCATCCACGTTCTCCTCTCCTGCCCACTTTAAGGCCTTGGAAGCGGCCACACGCTCCTCTTTAAACTTGGAAATATCCCGCATCAAAACGGCCATATCAATGACCGGTACGGGAGCTTGCAGGTCCATGGCATTTTGGCTGGTCCATTTCCCCGTCCCTTTGGACCTGGCTTGGTCAGAGATAAGGGGCAAGAGCTGCTTGCCAGTGTCATCATCCTTCTTCTGTAGAATCAAACCAGTGATTTCTACCAAGAAGGATTGTAGCTCTGTATCATTCCATGATGCAAAAATGGATTGGATTTTATCATCTGAATACCCTAATCCCTTCTTCATGATATCATAGGTTTCAGCAATCAGCTGCATGATGCCATATTCAATACCATTATGGACCATTTTAACGTAGTTTCCGGCAGATCCCTTCCCTAAGTAGGTAACGCAGGGTTCGCCATCGACTTTTGCCGCAATGGCTTCAAAAATGGGCCGCAGCCGCTCATACGCTTGAGCATCGCCACCGGGCATCATACTGGGGCCAAACCGTGCTCCTTTTTCACCACCTGAAATGCCCATTCCAAAGAAGTGGATATTCTTTTTGGCCAATTCGGCAAATCGCCTTTCAGTGTCTGGAAAATAGGAATTCCCACCGTCCACGACAATATCATCTTTTTCCAGCAATGGCAAAAGGGAGCCTATGGCAGCATCCACCGGCTTACCTGCAGGTACCAAAAGCATGATGGCCCTTGGACGCTTAAGGGAAGAAACGAATTTTTCCGCTGTAATAAATCCTTTGACATCTTGCCCTTCCCTGGCGCCTTCTTCCAGGGCTGCTGCCTTTGCTTGATCTAAGTCCAAACCGGCCACGGAAAAACCGTGATCAGCCATATTGAGCAGAAGGTTTTTGCCCATTACACCCAGTCCGACAATCCCAAAGTCGAATTGTTTCATGCTATCTAATATTGTGATTCTACTTGGTTGTTTGAAATGCGTTATTTTAGGAATTCGTTTTCCAAGTCTTGGACTTTTTTCAGTCGACGCTGAAAACGTTCCTTTTCGACATACTCTGCCGTGATAAAAATCTCCACCAATTCCTTGAGTACAACGCCTCCCATCACCCTTCCGCCAAGGCACATCAGGTTCATATTATCGTGCTCCACTCCCTGATGGGCACTGTAAGGCTCTGTAATCAAAGCAGCCCGCACTCCAGGCACTTTATTGGCAGCGACGGTCACCCCTACTCCGCTGCCACATATCGCAATGCCTTTCTGAATCTCTCCTTTGGAAACAGCGATGGCCAGTGGCTTTACTTTATCAGGATAATCATCCGATTCATCAAATTCAAACGCACCAAAATCAGTCACGTCATGGCCGTTGCTCTTGAGGTATTCGTAAAGTTCTTGCTTTTGATCGAATCCTCCATGATCTGCAGCGATTCCTATTTTCATATTTAGACTTTTTTATCGGTACCAAACCAAAATTGATTTTTCACCTTTTTTTTCCCAGTTCCAATGCAATTTCAAAAATAGCTTTTTTTTGATGAAAGTATGTCTTTATCGATGGCAAATAGCACTGAACCTTCTTGGATCGTTTAGAAAATATAGCCAACCAAAATGTAGCGGCAAAACTAAAAAAACATCAACATATTGATTAACAAAAACTTACACCCCTAATTTATAGCAGTCTATAATTCACTTGATATTTGCTACCTTTGACCCAAAACCCTGAACCGTCGGAAAAGCCCCCAAAGCATGAAGCACCGCTTTTATCAAAAATCTGAAAAAAAACAAAAACAATTTATCCTGATCGTCAGCCTAGGCCTATTGGTCGTGTTTTTGGTCACCCTGTACCTGGCTTTCATAACGAAACAATACTGGTTAAGCCTGATCATAGCCCCCATTATCATGATGGCCGCTCCATTCATTGACACGCCAATGGGGAAACGAAATGGGAAATTGACTTACTACTCCCCGATGTTCATCACAGAAAAAGCAGATCATCAAAAAACCATATTTCACGGAGGAACATTATTCGATTATTGCTTCACATTGGACTTTAGCGTTCCTGGGTATGCACGGACACGCTGGATTTTATTGGGTTACCTCAAAGGACTTCTGAACTTTATTGAAGCCCATCAAGAGCTGGATGGTGAAACACAGGTATTAGAGGGTACTTCCTATATTCTTCAAGAAAATACAGCACGCAAGCTGGGTTTTCAGCCGACATCCACTGAAGGTATCCAGCGGCTAGTTCTGCTAGTAAACTTCCCGACATTGACCCTCGCGAATTCCATTTCCAAGAACAAACTTAGCTTTCCGAACCTCAGTAAAATAAAGACCTATCGCACCACTCTCAAACACCTGAGAGAAAAGCAGCCTTTCATAAAAAACTTGCATGACAAGCTAGAGAAAAAATAAAAGCCCCGCGTAGGCGAGGCTCCTATAATCCCACAAATTAACAACATTCAACTGTATTACTGGTTTTCTTTATAGTTCATTTCTATTCCGCTGGTTCTTCTTCAGAAAGCTCATAGGACATATTGGACTTTTTCACCAGCTGGACGACCACAGGCACCGCTGCAAGCACCATTAATGTCACCCCTCCCAAGAAAATATGGTACGGATTCATGAAATAATTCCCTGAAGAGAATACGCCAAGAATCACCAAAGTACTGAAGGGCAAGGAAACGGCCAGGATGTTCAGCCCAAGGGTCAAATCAAAGGTCTCTCCTCCATTACCCTCTTTTTTCTCCATGGCCGATACGGCAGACATATGGGCAAATGGCCAAAAGCTACAGGCACTTTGAGGGAACACCACGGCCAGTAATATGGCTGCTTCATTTGGCAAAGGCAGGAAGGTCACCAGCAAACCACTGATGATAAAGGTAATGCCTGACCGAAATGCCAATAGCGCTACAATCATCTTTAACTGATCCCACTTTAGCACCGCCGCTACCCCTATGAAAATCAAAATCAATGGCGTCATCATGGCTTTCATCTGAAGCACCGCATCGCTCAAAAACAAGGGTAGACTATCAAGTGTAAATCCAAAACTCAACAATACGATGGCCACGATCATGACCATGTTTATCGGTTCATTGAGCATGGAAAGCAAGAGCCCCTTCACTTTTTGATTGCCGCTGTGATTGACCGACTTATTGGCTCTATAATACCACTGCATGGCCAGCAAATAGGTCAAAACCAATACAAACACTTTGTTTCCAATATCGGCCAACGCTCCCCATGCCAACGCTTCATCTCCCAGATACTCTACCAAAAATGGAAAGCATGAAAGCCCTGGAGCCAGCGAAGGCAATAACATCAGCAAGGTCCGCATCGTTGGCGTATCATTATCGATACCATACAGTGGCAGCACGTACTTGCCCACTACCAGCATCAATAAATTGAACACCAGCGCAAGAATAGGCAAAAACAACAAGTCGGGCTGGATCTGTATTTTAAGCAAGGCCACAAAAATAATAGCGGGCAATGCGATATTCAAGATAATGATCTTCAGCCCTTTTTTGTGCTCTTCCTTGTTTAGTTTACTCTTCAGAAAAAACCCGATCGCAATCAGCAGTAAGAGAGAAAGGGTCTTTTGTATAGCTATACTCATGATAGACTAGTTTTTATTGGGCAGTAACGTATATTAGGCAGTGACTTTTTTGAAGGCTTCCAGGAAAATCTCCATTTCGGCCATGGTCCCCATACTTACACGGCACCAAGGCTTGTCCAAAAAGTTATAGGCGCGTACTCCTACTCCTTCTGCAAACATGGATTTCAGGAATTTGTCACCTTCCATCTGAATGGGGAAAATCATAAAACTGGTGGAGGAAGGAATGACATCGTAGCCCATAGCAGTCAGCTCGCTAAAAACATAATCTCTGCACTCCTTATTCATGGCCTTGCACTCTGAGAGGAATTTATCCTCTTGAACACTGACGATGGCTCCTTTTAGGGAAGTAACCGAAAGGCCCATTGTGCTTCGTACCATATCCGTAATGCTCTCTATACGCTCTGGCTGTGCCACGATATATCCGATTCGCAATCCTGCCATTCCGTGGATCTTACTGAAAGTCCTGGCGACGATCACATCATGGCCTTCCGCTACCAAGCCGACCATGGTATTATCTTCTGGCTTGTCCATAAATTCCAAATAGGCCTCATCCACAAAAATGGGGGTCTTGGCGGATACCGTTTTACAGAAGCTCTTTAATTTACCCGCCTCAGTGATTGATCCGGTAGGATTATTTGGATTACAGATGTAAACCAACTTGGTATCACTGTCTACTGCTTTGGCCATTCCATCCAGGTCATGAGCAAAATCTGACGTCAAAGGAATCGGTTTCCAAGTAGCTCCAATCCTTCTGGAGGTATTAATAAGAGACATGTAAGACGGATCAGCGGAAACGATGTTTCCACCTTCCAAGAATCGTACAATAGCTGTTTTTTCTAACAAGTCAGTGGAACCTGGACCTAACATAATATGGTCTTTGGTGACCCCTTCTTTTTCAGCTATCATTTCTATTAAAGTGGCCGCATCGCTGTGGGCATAACGGTTCCCCATAGAAACCGCATCGGAGATAGTCGAGACCACCTTTTTGGACGGGCCATAGGGATTCTCATTGGCCAACAAACGTGCCCTTAGTCTCGGAGCATTGTCTTTATACATGGGATCATGCTCCCAAAGTAAACTCTGTGGATTCATGGGAGCCACGTGGGAAGAAACACGAGTGGTACCTGCTACTAAACTGGGAGCCAAACCAATGCCTCCTGCTGCTAATAAACTAGACTTTAGCCAAGATCTTCTATTGATTTTTGTCGTCATGGTTGAAATGGTTAAATATTTTGAAAATTGATGAATACGATAATTAATTGTGATAATAGAATTGGACTTACTGTACTGTCTAAACCAGAACGAGGCTTCTGGTACTCATGCATCAATTATTTCGGGTTTCTACTTATAAGTCAACCATCCCGGCACAAACCTCCATAACGAGTATATATTTTAAACCTATTTTTTTATTTTTTACATAAATAGTATATAAACAGATATAAAAAACAACCACAAACTCCCAAATATGTATAAAATTGTGATTAGAAAATTATAAACATAATAGCGACACTAAAGTCTATTAAATTTCAATTTGGAGCTATAGGCCCGGCCTATTACCTGAAAACACAAGGAAATGAATGCGCGTCAATCAAAATCACCTACTCCGGGCTTTAGCCTTTTTACTTTTTCCCACTTCTCCTGTTATCAGCATGAAGACCATAAAAAAAACCTGAACAGTTTTACCGTCCAGGTTTCCGACCTATAGAATTACCCATTACTAATCACTCTACCCTAACGGTATGATACTTCCTAAAAGGAATGTTTTTGTGTGAACCGGTAAACTCCAAACGCACCTGATCGCCACTTCCAGGAACTTCGAGTCCGAGCTCCTGCCAACTTATATTCAGCATAGCCTCTCCTTCTCCATCCGTTACGGCAGTAGAGACTTCTTCGGTTTGGTTTACAAAAACGCTAATCTGTAAATCGCTCACCGGAATAGAATCAATTCCGACATTATTATCGAGGATACCGCTTTTATCCAATTCCATAAACTTGGCAGTGACTGCTACATCACTGTCTGATGGGAAATTACTCCCATCCACCACGACCAATACTGGAGACGCGACATTTGGAGTGGCTAACTCCACCGCATCTTCACATGCAAACAACAAGGGGATGCTCGCTAATAAAATCCCTCCTATTTTATATATCTTATTTTTCATTTTTATCAGTATTAAGAATGTTGACAATCTGAAACAGGCACATTTAGTCTTCAACCCACCAAAGCGGCGACCTCATGGTATCATCTCCTCCCAGCAGTCTCAAACCTTCATCCAAGGCTGCCTTATTGAGTGAATATTCCGATGTAGGATATTCTAACCTGGTAGGCAATACACCTTCATTATAGAACACTGCATCAGGATTAGGCGGTGGAAATACCGGATACCCGGTCCTCCTGTATTCTGTCCAGGCCTCTACCCCTTGGCCAAACAATGCCAACCATTTCTGTGTCATAATGGTCTCCTTATCCACTTCACCGATACGGCTCATATAATCTGCAGGCATTTCTAAACCATGCTGATCAAAGGAAGCCGCAATGGCTTCTTCCAAAAGTGCTGCAGGATCTCCATCGATGTCGCCGTCCAAGGCTGCCTCTGCTTCGATAAATAGCAACTCTGCATAGCTCATCAAGATACTCGGAGCAGTGGGATCAAGAAATTTTGTCCCAATGATACTGGCAGAATAATTTCCTGCTGCAGCATCCGTGAGTCCATTGGGAAGGCCTGCATATGATCCATCCGCCAAGGGCTGAGCATATACGGTAATGCGCCCATCATCCAGCTCCAGTAGTTTATTGATCAATGTTTCACTGATGTTCCAATCGGATCGGGTCGAAAAAACGTCAAACATTTTATTCCTACTACCGATCACATCGACATGATTCAATTGGGCAAAATCATCATTGCTGGTAAACAGTGGATAGGTGGATGGATCTCCGAGGATTTCTGCCATGATCGCCTGTGACGCTGCTGGTTTCTGCCCAGCTTGGTGATTGGCCAACTTTAAGCGCAATGAATTGGCAAATTTCTTCCATCTCATAATGTCTCCTTCGAATAGAATATCTCCAGAAATAGCAGGTCCATCCGTACTGAGGCTTTCATTGGCCAGACGTAAATCTTCCATCAATCCCGCATAAATATCCTCCATGGAGTCGTATTTGGGTGAATTAATAGGGTTTTCAGCCGTACCTTTCAGCGCTTCTGAATAAGGTATGGGGCCAAAAACATCCGTCATGTAGGAAAAGGTGAAAGCTTTCATCACCAAGGCGACCCCGTAATAGTTAGTGTTTTCGAATTCACCACCCTCACCGGATAGACGCTGGACACTCTCAAAGTTCACCAGCGCATCATTATAAAGCGCATCCCATGTTCCGGAAGATACCGTCAACGGGATCTCATAACTGTCTCCTTCCACGTTGATATAAATATTACGGGCAAGGTGCTGCATCCAACACATGGCAGCATCAATGTTTAATCGCTGAAACCTGGAACTGTGTCCCCAATAGCGGTCCACAGAAACTTGGATAGCATTGGGCAATAACAACGCCGGAGAAATACTCGTAGGGTTGTTAGGATCCACATTCATCTCTTCAAAATCCCCTGTACAGCTGTCCAAGAACAGGCCAACTGCAGGAATCATGAAAAGGGCATATATTTTTGTTAGACTCTTCTTCATAGCACGTTTGTATTTAGGTGATTCAATGGATCAAAAAGTAACGTTCAGGTTAAAACCAATACTTCTGGTAGAAGGCTGCTCTCCATAGGAAAAGCCCTGAGCATTCCCCCCTTTCATATCTACCTGAGGATCCATGTGCGGATGATTTTTAAACAAGATGGCAAGGTTTCTTCCTACGGCCGAAAGCTTCATGGACTGGATAAAATTATTGCCCAGGAAATTTTTCGGGAAGGAATATCCCAAGGTCAGTTCCCTTAATTTCACATAGCTGCCATCGAAGATCCCCGCCTCATGGTAAGTCCTGGGGTTTTGGGCATTCCAAAAGGTACCCGCATCCACGATCACGTCATTTTGGACATAGACTGGGGTTTCTTCCGTGCCCACATTCATCACGCCTTCTCCGATCACGCCTTCTTCCCTACCTATGGCAGTCTCTGCATATTGGCCTGTCTTACGAGCCAGCCCCGTACCCACATCAAACAAATCACCGCCCATTCTAATGTCTATCAATGCCCCCAGTGACCAGTTTCTGAAGGAGAAGTTATTGGAGAAACCGCCCATCCAGTCGGGCTGGATATTACCAAGTGCGAAGGTGCCTGCTTCCAGCTGAGGAAGGCCATCACTGTATACGATTTCACCCTCTGGAGACCTGAGGTACCTTCTTCCGTACAATGTTCCATATGGCTGGCCTACCCTAGCTTCGGAGGTCAAACTGTTTTGGCTGGCCAAGGTGTAGTTTTCCAAACCTTCTGCCAATTCAACCACAAGGTTCCTATTTCTGGAAAAGTTAAAGGACATGTCCCAAGTCAAGCCTGTTTCAGACTTAATCGGCGTACCGTAAACCATCAGCTCAACACCCTTATTGGTGATTTCTCCAGCATTGAGCACCTGACTGGCATACCCTGAAGAACTGGAGATGGCTACCGCCAAAATCTGGTTAGTGGTGGATTGGTGATAGTAAGTAAAGTCCAACCCAATTCTTCCTTCCAAAAACCTCATATCCAAACCAAGCTCTTTTCCAGTAGTAATCTCAGGCTTGAGGTTAACATTGGCAATTTCACTGGCATTTGCATAAGTAGGAGTAGTTCCTGCCCAGAGACCTTCGGAATTATATACTTGGCTGAGCATATAAGGACTGGCATCGCTCCCTACTTGTGCCCAGCTCGCACGGAGTTTTGCAAAAGAAAGCACGTTACTTTGCACATTGAAAATATCCGTCACCACAGCACTTAGGGCCACAGAGGGGTAAAAGAAGGAATTATTGTCCACTGGCAACGTACTGGACCAGTCATTACGTCCCGTTACGTCCAAGAAAAGGTAGTTGTTAAAACCAAGGGTAGCTGATCCAAACAGTGAATTTACCTCTTGCTTACGAATAGTACTTTCTGGTGTCACAGGACTGGCATAATTGCTCAGATTGTACAGGCCATCAATGGTCAATTCAGTCACATTCACATAATTGCGTTTGTAATAATTGGTCCTGTTGATCCCTCCTACTTGGGCTTTTAATGAAAATGTATTGGAGAACTCTTTGTCGTAGGTAAAGATAAAGTCGCTGTTGGTTTCCTGACTCCTAAGGACCGTTTCAGTATAAGAACCCTTGGTGGTCACAAAATTCTTTGTCCGCTCCACGCCTGTAACGTTCATCCGTGTATCCGTCCAAAAGTCCGTACCGGTCCGAACCATCAAGCTAAATTCATCTGTAAACTGATAGTTGACCGCAATATTTCCTACCATTCGGTCTTTCTCATTGGCATTGGTATAGTACTCCTGCAAAAAATAGGGATTGGTGAAGTATTCATGTTGCCAGTTTGCATAAGGATAGTCATCTCCATCCCGAAAGGTTTCACGTTGGATCCCGTAATAATCCCTCCAATTAAATAATTTAGTGAAATCTGTATGACGATGTGACCAAATGAAGTCAGAGCTTCCGCTATACCTTCTATTATCAGATCCAGACTTGATATACTCTGCACTGATGGTAACATTCAACTTATCCGTAAAATTGTATCCAGTATTCAGCTTAAAGTTATTCCTGTAGTAATCATTGTTCCACATGATACTTTTTTGATCAAGTCTTCCCACAGAAAGCCGAAAATTCCCTTTATCATTGCCGCCAGAAACAGCTATGTTATTGGAAACTGTTTTACCTGTCTCCCAGAAATCCTCCCAGTTGTCCGGCTGAGGCGTTAGTGGGACTAGCTCGGGTGCTGAAAACCAAAGCGGCACCAACCTGCCGTCCATGGGTGCACCCCAGCTTTCGTCCACCCCTGCGGTACCTCTTATGCCTTGCTCGTCAAATCCATTACGACCATCGACGTACCACGTCCTGTATCCAGCCCCACCACCGTAGGTGTTTTGGAAATCAGGCTTTACCAAAGGATTGTCAAAGGTCATATTGGAGTTAATCGCCACTCCGATGCCCTTGGTGCCTTTTCCGTCCTTGGTCGTTACCATGATCACACCGTTTGCAGCCCTTGATCCATAAAGGGCTGCAGCGGTGGCTCCTTTGAGCACATTCATCTCCTTAATATTATCTGGGTTAATTTCTGAAAGGCCATTGCCATAGGTTCGGGAAGAAGTTTGGTCGAGCGGAACACCGTCCACGACCACGAGCGGTTGGTTATTTCCTGCCACAGAAGATGATCCCCGAATGATCACCTGTGACCCACTGCCGGGCATGGAGTTGCTGTTAATCTGAACACCAGCTACCCTGCCTGACAAGCTGTTCACCACGTTTGGATTTTGAGCTTCCGTCAGCTCATTGCCTTTCACGCTTTGGACAGCATAGCCAAGGGCTTTTTTGTCCCTTTCAAGACCAAAAGCCGTAACGACCACCTCATTAAGGGCCATCGTACTGGATGTCATCACAATGGTCAAGCTGCTTTCCGAACCAATGGTCACTTCCTTGCTTTCAAATCCTATGAACGAAACCACCAAAACGGCCTCGTCAGGACTATCTACTTCAATGGAAAATTTTCCATCCAGATCGGTAACACTGCCCACCATGGTTCCTTTTACCAAGACACTGGCTCCTGGAATGGGCAATCCTTCTTCGTCCACGACCACCCCTGTGATTTCTTCCAATAGGGCTTCATCATTTTGGGCGACGGTAGCGGACAAGGCTTCTTTTGGCTTTGGTGGATTGTCATCTTTGACGACGACATAAAAACTCCCTACTCCTTGACGATAATTCAAACCGGAATCTTTCAAAAGCTTTGAAAGGTTTTCGTCAATGGTCAGGTCGCGATTTGGGGTGAATTCCTTTGACCATTTCTGGTCGGCTAAGTCTGAGGGATAAGCAATGGAAACCTTGTAAATGGATTCCAGCTTTCGTAGAACTTCTGGCAGCGAAGGTTCTCTGCTGATCGTATATCGATCTGGAACCTGCGCAAACTCTGCCAACAATTGCGCTTTGGTCTCATCTATGGCCATCATGGCAACCAAAAGCACAACCAGGCGCTTTGTAAAGGTGTTTAGCATAGGTATTTGGTTAGTGGTTAAAGTGGTTAAACTTTTTGCTATTTTGGGCTAAAATTGTTGCGGACAATTTTTGCTAAACAAGCCATACCAAACCCCACACACGTGTATTCCGATTTAAAATAGGGCAATATGCTTCCACGGTAAGTTTAATGCATAACTTTCCATGTCCCGATTTCTCGGGGAATTGCCATAAGTTTTGTTAAGTCGGCCTATTGGTCAGGCCACTTGAAGTGCACTTATTCTTTGTTGGTTATTCTGATCTCCACATCAAAAAGCTGCTCTAGATTTTTGATGAGGGATGCTGGGTCCCTGGTGAGCGGCAGGGTACCCGATACTTTGTGTTCTCTCCAATTTGAAGTATCCAAGGATATCTTCAAACCATAGGTGCCTTTTATCTTTTCGATAATTTCCGGTAAGGTCGAATAATCCAATATCAATTTACCTTCTTTCCAAGCGTAATGGCTTTCCAGGTTGGCCGGCGTATTGATCTCCACCTCCTTGACTTGGTGATCATATACTGCTAATTCCCCAGGCTTCAAGAAATGGACCTTCCGTTCACCTGCTCCTGCATCCGGCAACATGACCTTCACACTTCCTGATGCGAGGGCTACAGCATTGACTTCCTCTCGAACCCTATAATTAAAGGCGGTACCGAATACTTCGATCCCCAACCCTGTCTTTTCATTTATCGTAAACCGACGATCGTCGATCGTATGCACTACATCAAAAAAAGCCTCTCCCTCCAAATTCACCTTCCTGTCAAACTCCCCAAACCATCCCGTAGTATAGCTCAATTGTGAATTTCCATTTAAGGTAACCTCTGTACTGTCGGGCAATTTGAGGATGAGCACCTCTCCGAGACCCGTTTGGTAGACAACTGGCCTGGCCTGCTGTTTGTAGAAGAAAAACCCTAACCCCACTATCAGCACAAATGAAGCAGCTACCATTAGCAATTTTGACAAACTGCCTTTGGCGTTCTTTTCTATTTCGACCTTATCGCCAAGAGCCTCTTCCCTGATCTTTCCCAGCATCCTACTTTTCAACTCCCACTGCTCTTCATCCCTCATTCCATCGGTAACATCATCCTGCCCGTCAAAGTCCTTGTACCAGTGGTCCAAGACTTTCTGCTCTTCAGGACTGATCTCTCCCGACAAAAACTTATCCAGTAGTAAATTGATCTCCTCTCGGTTCATTTTTAGTGCTTTTCTATAATTAAGTCAACTTCTCCATCTCCAACCTCCATCTAAAAATATAAAAAAGCTAAAAAATATTTGATAATCTTTTAAAACAATCAAAATTCACCATACATATCGATGGTTTTCATAAAGAAACCATCTCTGGAAGCCAAATGATTGTTTTTACTGCACACCCTCGATCATCACACCCCTTCTATACACAATAATTCCTCAGGTTTTGCCGAAGGATCTTGAGTGCCTTTATCATGTGCTTTTCAACGGTACTAACAGAAATTCCCATCTCTTGGGAAATTTCGACATAACTTAACCCCTCTGTATTTTTAAGCTCATACACGCGTTTTGCCTGGGATGGCAAATTGGCGATCTCTTGCTTATAGGCCTCATCCAATTCCTTATAAAAAATCTTCTCCTCCACTTCACTTCCAAAATTAGACTTCCGTGAAGTCACAAAGGCGACGTATTTCTCTTTCACCATCTGGGATTTCATTTGATTGATCACTTTGTACTTTAGAGCCGTGAATAAATAGGCCCCCAAGGAAGTATGAACCATCAATGAAGCCCGCTTCTGCCACATCTCCACAAACACCTCCTGCACTAACCCCTCCACAATTTCCTTCTTCTGGAACCGTTTATATCCACTATTGAACAATTGTTTCCAATACTTATCATAAACCTCCACAAAGGCCATCTCATTCCCTTTTTTAATTTGCTCCAATAATCTTGTTTCAATTTCTCTCATGGTTCGTCGGGGATTAACATGTCACTAATTTCAGTCAAGCTAAACTCGATCAACCAAATAAAATTCAAATAACATTCAGGTTGTTAAATAAACCTTGTTCGATCAACTTTACGTTAAAGTAGAAAAATTAGGTTTAAATTAAAACTGTATTTATCGAATTTTTAAAAAAACATTAAAAAATAGGTTTAAATAACAACCTATAAAATCATTTTATGCAAAAAACATTAGGCAAAACGCATTAGAATAAAAATATTTATTTTTAACCTCAACCAAACATGATTCTATCAGTCATATTGATAGCAGTAACATCCCGTTCATTTCAGTTGGTTCTTCTTCATAAATGGCCACTTTGACTTTTCTATTGATTTTAGCTTCTGCCTTTTCAATCAGAAACTCGAGGTATTCTTTATTAATGGCTTTTCCCACAAGGACTAGCTCAATAACACCGCTATCGATACCTTTAGCATAATCCCCCACCACGATCGCCTTCTCTACATTGCCAAGTTTATTGATCACCACTTCGACCAATCTATCCAACCCCAGGTATTTGGCCACCAAACTTTTCATTTCATGAAAAAGAGGATGCTTTCTGTTGGCTGCATAAGACTTTGTGTTTCCTTCATGTTCTGATACCAATATCCCCGCTTCGGAAAGCCTGTTTAATTCGACCCTTACGGAATTGGTGGACTCGTTAAACTCCTCTGCCAACCCACGCAAATATCCTCTATTGGCTTCATGGGTAAAAAATTTAATCAGTAGCTTTACCCTGGTTTTGGATGTAATCAGTATATCTAGCATGAAAGTTTCTCAAATGGCTCCTAAAAATCATATAATGTGAGTAACAAATTTACTCGTTAAATTTTAAAAAGCAACGAGAGGTAAGCGGTTTAGCAGGTTATAACACATGGAAGGCTGGATTGGTTGGAAAATTCACCGCCCTTTATCCCCACGTAAAAAGGTGCAGTCCCCGACTGCACCTTTTATCATTTCTTTTCTGCTCATGTCCTGAAATCATGTGACACTTCTTTTACGTTATCCTTAGCCTAATCGAATTGCGGTTCTCCGCCGTGGCGGAGAAAAAACCACCGCGCACTCCTCGGTCATTCTCATCTCCAGGTCAGTAGGCTTCCATTTTTCAGAATACCCTGACCGATCCATTTCTAGGGGAATCCACATCCGTGTTGTCACACAACCTCACCAGACATCCGACTTTCCTCCCTGATCATATGGCTAGGTTAACTAAACATAGACACGGATTAACCTGAACAACATTGATTATCTTCATCTCACATCTAACTCATTTCCCCAACACGATACTGCTGAATGCCGGTAATTTAATTTTATCACCGTTGACCTTGGCCCCTTTGAGATGATAAACCTCGCGATCAAAGCCTTGAGGCAACGGGATCTCCACTGACTTCTTCCCCAAATTATGGAATACATATAACTCCTGTTCCCCTGTCTTCCGTTGATAAGCCATTACAGCTTTTGGATACTTTTCCGCGGGAAGCTCCAAACTTCCAATAGCCAAGGCTGGATGCGTGTTCCGCAATTGGATCACTCGTTTATAATGGTTGAAATAACTATCCGCATCTTCCTTCTGGATAGCCAAAGGCGTCACCGTATTATCCGTTGAGAATGCTGGTGTAATCCATTTGGTCCTGCCTTCATCCTGCTCCGCCACATCCCATAGGAACGGTTCCCGGATATTGGGATCCGGTTTTTTGCCCAACATCCCTATTTCCTCTCCATAATAAATATATGGGGCACCTGGCATAGTCATCAGGATAGCGATGGCTTGCTTGAGCTTATCCTTACTTTTCCCCAGCTCATTGAGCAAACGAGGCTGGTCATGGTTGGATGAAATGGTCGCGTCTATAAAATCGTCCGTAATCCCATTATAGAATGCTAAAATATCATGTTGCTTCTTGGCCAAAAGCATCCCATCTTCCTTTTTGTACGCTTCCAGAAGAGTATAATGAAAATCAAAGTTAAATAAGGCCCTTAGTCCTGTTAGGTATGGCGCCACCACCTCTTTCATATCGTACACCTCTCCTACCAAATACACATCGGGTTTTACTTTCTCCATTTCTGCCCTGAACTCTTCCCAAAATTCATGGCTGTCCGCTGCCCGATCATCAGGATAAATGTGCTTGGCCGCATCCAACCGAAAACCATCCACTCCCACTTCTGCTAACCAATAGCGTCCTATCTCATATATCTCTTCCCTCACCTTGGGATTATCAAAATTCAAATCAGGCATGTCACCCGTAAAAAATCCATAATAGTAATCATCCCCTTGGCCTGGATCGTGCCATTGTCGGATATTATCGCTGTCCAAGGTCACCACCTTCTTATCCAAGTAATCTTGGATGGTATCGTACTGGGCCCAGACATAATAATCCCTGTAAGGATTATCCCGGCCCTTCTTCGCCTCCTGAAACCACGGGTGCTCGTCACTGGTGTGGTTAATGATCATATCGATCACGACCTTGATGTCACGCTTATGTGCCTCATCCAGCATCTGCTTAAAATCGTCCATCGTTCCATAGTCTGGATGGATTGCCTTATAATCCGTCACATCATACTTATGATAGGAAGGAGACGGCATCAGGGGCATAAACCAAATGGCATTGGCCCCTAACTCTTGAACATGATCCAGCTTTTTGGTCACACCATTGATATCACCAATCCCATCTCCGTCTGTATCATAGAAGGACTGGATAAATATTTCGTAGGTGATACCTGCCTCCGGCCAATAGTTTTTTACTTCCAATTCCTCGTTCGCATCTTGCATACAACTTGCTGTCAGTAGAACCAATGTACAATAGGTAAATGATCTTAATAGGTTTCTCATGTTATAATTTTGGTTAATGAGTTTATTGATGGTTATACATTAATTACCATGGAGAAGCATTTTGCCATCCATGTCAGGTTCATTTTTATTGTGCATATCCATGCTATTGCTACTTTTGCTTCAGGCAAAAACAACTGGACAAACACGACCCACCCCAGAATTTTGGGCACAAAAAAACCGCCTCAGAAGTCTCTTAACTACTAAGCGTTGGCATTTTAATATAAAACGCCTTGGCTAAATCAAGTTAAAATATACTCCTGAGACGGCTTAAATACCGACTAGTTACCTAACCTTAGTTTCTGTCCACTGCATTGAGCATGTCAAAGGCTACCTCGAGACGTTTCACGAAATTCTCTTCGCCTTTTCTAAGCCATACTCTTGGATCATACTTCTTCTTATTAGGCACATCTGGCCCCTCAGGGTTTCCTAGTTGAGTTTGAAGGTAACCTTCATTCTCTTTATAATATTTCAAAACACCTTCCCAGAATGCCCACTGCATATCGGTATCGATGTTCATTTTAATAGAACCATATCCGGTAGCTTCACGGATCTCTTCCACAGAAGAACCTGATCCACCGTGGAACACAAAGCTCACAGGCTTACCGGAAAGTCCGAATTTCTCACAGATATAGTCCTGGGAATTTTTCAAGATTTTTGGCTGCAAACTTACGTTTCCTGGCTTATACACACCGTGAACATTACCAAAGGCTGCAGCAATGGTAAACAACTCACTTTGCTCTCTTAGCTTCTCATATGCATAGGCCACCTCTTCTGGCTGCGTATACAGCTTGGAGCTATCGATATCGGTATTGTCCACACCGTCTTCTTCTCCTCCGGTCACACCTAGTTCTATTTCAAGGGCCATTTCAAGCTTTTTGAATTCAGCAAGGTATTTCACAGACGTCTCGATGTTCTCCTCGATAGGCTCTTCGGAAAGGTCCAACATGTGTGAGCTGAAAAGCGGCTTCTTGAAAGCTGCATAATACTCTTTTCCAGCCTCTAGCATACCGTCCACCCAAGGAATCAGCTTTTTGGCAGCATGGTCAGTGTGAAGGATTACAGGCACACCGTACGCTTCAGCCATCTTGTGTACATGCATCGCTCCGGACACTGCTCCTGCGATGGAGGCTTGTTGTTTATCATTCGCCAGCCCTTTTCCAGCAAAAAACTGAGCTCCTCCATTGGAAAACTGCACAATCACTGGAGAATTAACTTTCTTGGCCGTCTCCAACACTGCATTGGCAGTACTGGTGTTGATCACGTTGACAGCCGGCAAAGCAAATTCACTTTCCTTGGCATACTCCAACAAGTCTTTCAATTCTTCACCGAACTTTATTCCTGGTTTGAATTTCATAATGGAATGGTTTAATGGTTTGATTACTTTTTGATAAAATGCTTTCGCAGCAACTGATCATTGTCAGTAAGCTCAAAGATATAAAGACCTGCTCTAATATCCTTTAATTGAAAGACGAAATGTTATCATTTTGGCAATTTCTCCTTTCAAACCATATCCATTCAGGAAAAAGTATCGTCATTTCCCTTAGTTCCACATTGGATGTTCGGTAAACCATCCATCATGGCGTCTTATGTACCTGTCCAGTCTGATCGCCAGACGAAATGAAAAATGCACCTCGAAAGGTTTCATCCCTCCTGGCAAAATTCAACGCCATTCTCCCTTTCTCTGGGCTGACAGCACTTCTCTTTAAGCCGCTGGAAATTGAGCCTTTACGGCTCAATTTTTCATCAACGTATAAGAAACCTCTCCCGGCACTTTAAAATCCAACGTGATGGTATAGTTTCCTGCTTCCTCTACAGGAATATCACCTCCACCCGGCTCTAAGATGCCATCCAGATCATCATCTCCGAAATTATTGTCCCAGGCATCGTTGGCACGGAACTTCATCACGCCTACCCCTAAATCCACCGTAATGGTCAGCAAATTTTCAGCCGCATCGAATTCCATTGGCGTAGAGGCATCCCAGCCGCCTGGCGTCGCATCTCCGATAATCCCCCAATACAGGGGATTGCCCAAGGTATAGGTTTTGGCCGCTAGGTCAACCGTCAACTTAAAGGTACCGACACCTTCGGCCTTGATGTTTTCGCCATTCTCCTCCAACGTCCCGTCTGCACCATCATCACCGTAATTAACGTCCCAATTGGGCATTTCATTGATTTTAAATTCACCAGAACCGCCCAATACATGGATAAACCCTTCGTAGACATTGTCAGATTTCACAGAATAAATCACCGTATTTTCGTTCGCAGGATCCCATCCTTGGTAATCTCCGGGCAGGTAAAGCCGTGGATACTCCAAGGCCACCTCATAAGGCGTGACTTGCATTTGGATCACCTCAGAGAACTTGTCCATCACGGACTTGTTTATGGTGGACTTGATCCGGAGCGCAATGGAAGCCTCCTCCCCCGGAAGCAAGCCTTTTGCCAAAAGCTTTTGGTTAAAGGCCTCATAGGTGAGCATCATTTCAGCCGCAGCGGAACTAGCAAGATCCATCGGCTCGGCAAAATCGTTTTCCGGGAAATCAAGCTGCGCCGTGTACGTGGCTGCCGCTGGAAATCCGTAATCGGTTTTTTCATACGCAAACACCAATTCTTCAGCACCTTCCTCTGCGGTCAACACAAGTGAGGTTCCAGAAGCTGGGCTCATCAATACTGGAGGGGTAGGATCACTTTTGATGACAGGATCCAAGTCCTCCGAACATGCTCCCACCAGCAAAATGGAAAGCCCTCCTAAAATATATGTCGCTAATTTTTTCATCATTAAAAGGTATTTTGGATTAATAACCATCATTTTGTGTCAGCTTGGGATTGGCGGTCAGATCAGCCACTGGCAACGGGTAAAGCGTCCGATATGCCTCCACCGAGGTTCCTTCAAAATCACCACCTTTCCATTGCCAAGTATAGCTGTCGCCGGTAAAGCGGTCAAACCGAATAAGGTCGGTCCTGCGATGCGCTTCCCACTTCAGCTCCCTGGCACGCTCATCCAAAATAAAATCCAAAGTCAATTCTCCTGAGGTGATATTACCAGCGGCGTCACCATAGGCCCTTTCCCTCAGCATGTTGATATAGGCCAGTGCTTGGGCTTGGCTACCGCCACTGCCCTCACGAAGTACCGCTTCAGCATACATCAGGTAAACATCCCCAAGACGGAACATGGGGAAATCGGTATCCACGATATCCGTCCCGGGACTTGAACCACGCTGGCCGGTCCTGGTGACATTCTTATATTTTTTTACCGCATAACCATCTTGGAAAATGGCGATTTCCTCAATATCCAAGTTTTGCTCTTCGGTATGAAAAAGCGCCCGCGCATCGGTAGACCCATCGGTAACAGGGTACAGCGCCACTATCTCAGGACGGGTCCTTAGCCCTTGCCAGCCTCCCGGAATGCCAAACTCCGCCCTGTCCATCGTACCGCCTACTGCTGCGTTTACAAGAAAGGTCGTCCCACCATATGTTGTGGTATTCACCCCATCAAAAGCCACCGAAAAGATCAGCTCATCCCGGCACAGGTGATTATCCGCCAAAAACAAGTAATTATAATCCTCCTCTAAAGAATAGCCACTGTTAAGGATCTCGTTAAGGTAAGTAAGCGCATCGGAATAGCGGTCTTCACCAATATACACCTCAGCATTCAGGTACAATTTGGCCAGCAGCATCCAAGCTGCTGCTTTATCAGCTCGTGCATATTCATTTTGTCGTGCATCCACCAAAGTGGGCAAAATTTCCATTAGCTCGCTTTCGATGTATGCAAACAAGTCCGCTCGATTGGTTTGCTCTGGAAAAAAAGCCCCTACCGCATCGGCCTCTGTCACAAATGGGACATTGCCATACATATCCAACGCATGGTAATAGCTCAGGGCACGTAAAAACCTGGCCTCAGCACGGTAAACCCTGCCCACTTCCTGATCAGCTTCGGAAATCCCCCTGGAAGCCATTTTTTCATCGCTGGTCTCTCGGATAAACTCATTGGCCAGTGATATCTGATAGAAAATCCGATAATACATGGCGGCAATAAAGTTGTTTTCAGAAGTCCACTCGCTCGTGTTGAGCTGAGGAAGCCCTTGGTCATTCCAGGCTATGATCGCCTCATCCGTTGGCAGCTCCTGCAATTTCCAATAAGCCCGGATGTAGGTAGAGGCTCCTTCATCGAGGCCACTGATATCCGGCTTACCCGAAGGCCCCTGTTGACCACTCACAGCTAGGCCAGCATACAGCTTTGCCAAAACGGATTTATAATTGCTAAAGTCTTCATACACTTGGATTGAAGTCACCTCATTGTACGGCTCCAAATCCAGGTCTGTACAGGATACCACGCCCAAAAGCCCCAGTATCATGCTTGTTGTATATATCCAGTTAAATTTCATTGCTATTCAGGGTTTAAGGTTAAAATCCGAAGTTTACACCAAAAGAGAAGATACGCGGCAAGGGATAGAAGTTATTGTCAATCCCGCCTCCAGTAGCATCGTCTACACCTGGGGCAATTTCTGGGCTGACCCCACTGTAATCGGTGATCACAAAAACGTTTTGGACGGTCGCACTGGCGCGTAAGTTGACGCTCGAATCAAACAGGTTGCCGAAATTATACCCCAGTGAGATATTCTCCATCCTTACGAAAGAAGCGTCTTGGATGTAGTAATCTGATCGCAACTGATAATTTTGAAAGTTGGTGTTGAGTACGTCTGTTGGCAGGTTGTTAACATAACCAGGGAAGCGTAGCCCTTGGTAAGCTGCATTGGAAGAAGCCACGTTATTGTAAACCTTATTACCGGCATTGCCTCTCAGGACAAAACCAAAATTCCAGCTTTTATAGCGCATGGAACTGTTAAAGCCAAAGTAATGCCGGGCATCAGGGAAGCCGTTTCTTTTCAGGTCTTGCTCATTGATCAAGCCATCTTCATTTTGGTCTACATAGACACCTTCCAAGGGTGTACCATTCTCATCATATACCTGCTCATAGACATAAAAGGAGTTTGGCTGATATCCCACCGTATGTACTTGGATGGTATTGCCTGTTCCGCCATTGATACCGCCTACCAATATCCCCACGGCATCCTCCTCTACATTGCTAAGACTTTTAATGGTGCTTTTACTATGGGTGTAGTTTCCTCCTATGTCCCAATTGAAATCAGTCGTTTTGACCACATTAAAATTCAGGCCAATTTCCAATCCTTGGTTTTCTATACTTCCTACATTGGTAAACAACTGATTTGTCAGGTTGGTACCAGCCGGAACTGGGATGACCGCTAGCAGGTCGTCTGTCCGCTTAAAGTAATAATCTAACGTACCATAAAATTTACCGTCCAAAAACTCATAGTCCAGTCCGACATTATAGGTCGTCGTTTCTTCCCATTTGATATTTTCATCATAGCCCTCTGGTCGCAAGGTGGTGTAATATGTATCTCCGAAACTGTACCGAGTGGCGTCATCACTCTGAATATATCGTGGAAGGTACGGGAAGTATGTGCCGATGTCTTGCTGGCCCGTCACCCCATATCCCAGTCTCAGCTTCAGATCGGTCAAGACCGTGCTGGCTTTAAGAAAATCCTCTTCGCTGATTCGCCAAGCTGCCGCAAGGGAAGGGAATACCCCCCAGCGATTATCCGGACTGAACCGAGAAGAACCATCTGCCCTTACCGTGGCGGTAAAGAGGTATTTATCGTTAATGGTATAATTGGCCCGTGCAAAATAGGAGATCAAGCGGTACTGCGGGCGGCTGACTACTCCTGCAGGAGCCAGGGTATCTCCCTCTGCATTTACCCTGGCAAAGGTTGGGTTTTTGATTAAGAAGTCTTGGGCAGAATATCCTACCAGAAAGTTTAATCGGCTATTGCTAAATTCCTTGATATAGTTCAAGTAAAAATCCGCCAACAAATTGCGTTTGCTTTGCTCATACGGCGCTATACTTCCTCCTTCAAAATACCCTGATGCCGAATTGGCATCGATGATCGCACGTCCTTCACTGGAGCTCACGTCATAGCCCAGGTTCAGATTGGCACTTAAGCCTTCCAGGAAAGGTAATTCATAATCCAGCTGAAGGTTTCCGATACTCCTTTTCACCGTTCCCCTGTCATCCTTCGACATGAGCAAGCCCACAGGGTTTCTTGGGGCGAGGGTTTGAGGCACCCCATCATCGTCCAGCCATTCCCAGTACCCCCCGACGCCATTGGGATCATATACCGGATGGGTAGGATCGTAAGCTGCCGCGGCCCCGATGGCATCCTGATTAGCGAAGCGGCTTTTGGTGATCACGCCCTTCACGTTAAAATTCACATGGAGCTTGTCATCGAAGAAATTGGGATTTAAGCTGATACTGGCAGACGTTCTTTTTAGGTTGTCCGTTTTGAGGATGCCGTCCTGATCCAAATATCCTACCGATACCCGATAAGGTAAGGACTTGTAAGCACCAGAGATGGAAACATTATTATCGAAACTCACCGCATCCTTATAAATCTCCTCTTGCCAATCTGTCGACTCTTCCCCTACCAATGCGGCTTGGGACGCTGAGGCTTCCTCAGTCACCACACTTCTAAACTGGTCTGCATCCAGCATGTCCACGGTATTGGCCACTTGAGAAACAGACACCATAGAGCTTACATTTACCCGCAAAGGCTGGCCTTCTTTTCCTTTTCGAGTGGTAATCAGCACCACCCCATTGGACGCCCTTGAACCGTAAATGGCCGTCGCAGATGCGTCCTTAAGAATATCGAATGTCTCGATATCATTCGGATTGAGAAAGTTAAGTGGATTAGCGGTACCAGAGGTTTTGGAGTTATCCAAAGGTACACCGTCAATCACAATCAATGGATCGTTCGAGGCATTTAGAGAAGCCCCTCCGCGGATCCGAATCCTACCTCCTGATCCGGGAGAGCCTCCATTGGGAGTGATCTGAACACCCGATACCTTTCCGGTAATCAACTGTTCGGGATTGGTTACTTGACCGACGTTAAAGTCATCACGTACCACAGAGCCCACTGATCCCGTCAAATCAGCTTTGCGTTGGGTACCATAACCTACGACCACTACCTCATCCAGCTGCTTGGTATTGCCCTGCAGCTGTACATCAATTGTTGATTGATTACCTACCGATACTTCCTTGGCATCAAAGCCGATAAAAGAAAAGACCAACACATCGGATGGGTCATTAACTGAAATGGAATATTTCCCTTCAATGTCTGTCGTGGTGCCTTTGGTCGTTCCTTTCAACAGCACATTCACAAAGGGCAAAGGCTCACCGGAATCCAGGTCCGTCACCGTTCCGGACACGGTCTGCGCCTGTGCACAAACGATGTGCCCACAAAGTAGTGAAAAGCACATTACCGTGATTTTTAAGACGGTAGAAATCTTTTGCATAATGGTTATGTTTTGGATTTATTATTAATTTTTTAGAAGTAAATTAAATATTATTTAAATACAATTTATCTTCTATACTCAGAAATAAACGCTCCATTCAGGTAATCTGCATTTGGATGTGTTTTTCCCGATTGTTTTGAAATATAAGGGAATACAAGCCGTATAGACAAGTTTACAAACCGAAAAAAACAAAGATTTTTTTATGCAAACGTCGCCGCAAACGTTTTCATAAGGGTCAAAAAATTATCTTACAAAAATTCAATTTCATCCAAAAACGTACAGTGTATGGGATTTGTCGATTTGATACACCGTTTTATTCTAACGGTAAAATAGTATATTAGAATCTTAGAAAAGTCTAAATTAACCATGAAACTAGGACAAGCCACGATAAAGGATATTGCCAAAGCGCTGAACATTTCTTCTTCTACCGTCTCTCGCGCCCTGAAAGATTACCCGGGTATCAGCAAAGAGACCAAAGAAAAGGTAAAGGCGCTTGCCAAAAAACTTAACTATCGGCCCAACGCAGTGGCTTTAAGCCTTAGAAAGAGTAAATCTTCCACCATTGGAGTGATCATTCCTGAGGTGGTCCACTTTTTTTTCAGCACGGTCATCAGCGGCATTGAGGAGGTGGCCTATGCCAATGGCTATAATGTCATCCTGCTCCAGACCAATGAAAACATAGCACGGGAAATCGCAGCAGTGGACACCATCATCAGCAATCAAGTCGATGGGCTCTTGGTGAGTTTTTCGAAGGAAACCGCCAACTTCGACCACTTCAAAAAGTTAATGGATTATCATTATCCCATTGTTTTTTTTGATCGGATTCCCAATCTTAAGGACACGGTAAATGTTAGCGTGGATGACCAAACTGGCGCCTACAGAGCGGTGAAGCACCTCATTGAGCAGGGCTATACGCGAATTGTCCATTTGGCTGGGCCTGAAAACTTAAAAATCAGCATTGACCGTAAGGAGGGCTATATAAAAGCCCTGAAAGAAGCGAACATCCCCATCCGCGAAGAGTGGATCATTCCTTGCCCCAAAGGTACTCCTGACGAAAGTGAAACGATCTGCAAGGCCCTATTGTCGGATCCTTCAAACCGGCCAGATGCCGTTTTTGCATCCAATGACATCGCAGCTGCCGGAGCCATGCAGGCGGCCAAATCCTTGGGGCTAAAACTCCCTGAAGACTTTGGTGCAGTAGGCTTTAGTGATTGGCAGTTTTCGTCCATGATTGCCCCGCCCCTTTCCTCCGTTTCCCAGCCAGGATTTAAAATGGGTGAAAAAGCTGCCCAGCTTCTATTGGAAATGATCGATAGTGAAAGCGAAGAGGCATTTCGAAGTCGCACCGAAATGTTGGAAACAGGCTTGGTCATTCGGGAATCTTCGCTGAGGAAAGGTTAGTAAAGGGAAATTTATAATCATGGTAATAATAACAAATTGCCACCTATGAAAAATATTGTTTTGATTTAGCTATATAGAACTACCTCATTAAAAGCATATACATTAAATCATGCTTCAATTTACCAACTACAAAAAATCGTACCATCAAAACCTCGTACTGACCATTGACCATTTGGAACTGAACACTGCGATATACCATTTAAAAGGTGAAAATGGATCTGGAAAAAGCACGTTATTGGAAACTATTGCAGGTATCATCCCCTTCGAAGGCGACATCAGTGTAAATGGAGACGACAGTATCAAAAGAAATCCCATTGCTTTCAGAAGGATCATTAATTTTGCAGAGGCAGAACCAACTTTTCCGGAATTTTTAAGTGGCCTTGACCTTATTAATTTGTTTGTGAAAGGGAAAAAAGCTCCCACCGGTCAAGCAGAACAACTCATTGAAAAAATCAATATTGGTGATTTTATGGATCACCCAATCGCCAACTATTCCTCAGGAATGATCAAAAAGCTTTCGTTGGTATTGGCGTTTATCGGTAATCCAAAATGGATTTTGCTGGACGAACCACTCAACACACTGGACCGTACCAGTAGGGAATTGCTCTTCAGACTAATAAGGCAATATCATACTCAATTTAATACTGGTTTTTTAATCTCTTCCCACCAAGATTTAGATGAAGCGATGATGACAACCCATCGTACTATTTCCATAGATGATCATCACCTTATTATTCACGCGCATGAGCCTAAAGGTCTTTAAAGTATTTTATAACATATTTACCAAAAGCTTCTACAGACAAAAAGGAGCTCTTTTTTTGGTAGTATTTGGCATTTTGTTTAGCCATATTTTTTGGATGAAACCCCTAGGAGGCCACCTGACCGCAGCCCAAGAAACATATTTTCACCTAATCCTTTTATTATCCTTCGCCAAGGAACCGATCATGGTAATCGTATTTTTCTTTTTAACCTTACTATGGGCACTTGAGAGTTGGAAGCACATCAAGGCCGTATTAAACTTAAGTTCTAACCGATTTATTTTCTATGTCTTTAATTCTTTTGGTTTCAAGACTCAATTTCACACATGGCTTCTAACCTATGGTTTAATATTTCTGCCGTTATTGCTGATTGCACTCTCATCTCTAGCTGTTGGTCTTTCTTATGGCTATTATTTCCTGCCGTTTATCCTTCCGGTCATCACAATTTTGGGAATGTGTTGTTTAAGCTTTATTACGCTTTCACATATCAACAATATCCACTTGCATAAAAGCATACATTATTCACTTCCTTTTAGACGTTGGCTAAATAAATCATTTTCTAATCTATTCCTCTTTCAGCTTACCCACCACTTAAAACTTCCTTTGGTCCTCACTAAACTCCTTTCAGGATTGATATATGCTGCTTTTTTAATCCTCTTCGACGACCTTTGGTCAGGCATGAAGGTCCAAATGCTATTAGCGCTAGTGCTTGCCTGTAACAATAGTTACCTTATTTATGAATACCGAATATTTGAAGAAACGGCACTTAAGATCATGAGGAACATGCCGTTTTCATTGGTGAAATTAATGTTCCAAAAAGCTACTCTAATAATATACCTTCTTTTACCTGAAATGGTCTTAATATGCCTAAACACGTCCTTTCCAAACCAATTTATACTTCTGTTGTTTTGCTTTAGTACTGCCTTTCTCCTGTGCGCTTTACTTTTCCAGAGTATCGCATCTGCCCACTATATCAGAAGACTTTTTTTCCTTTTTTTCACATGCACGCTCCTGATTCTTTTTGGACTTTTTTGGATATTAATCCCCATGGTAACCATTTCTGCTGTAATCCTTTTCAAGAAATTCTATTTCAAATTTGAGTATCTTCCTTAATCCCTCACATGAGAGCAAAAACTATATACTTTATCTGCTAACCATTTTTACAGCCTTTCCTTGCAGTTGGAAAATTTTTTCTTTCTAGTTTAAATTTTTATGCACACGATTGAAAAGTCAAATGAAGATTGTTTTCTTGCCTAAATCCCGCTGTATCAGGCAGCACTCCATGAATATTGAGTTTTTTACTTCCAAAATCCTTTTTAAATTAGCTGCATAGTACCTGTCCAAATGCAAGCTGTTCCGTCACCAGCCATCGACATGAAACAGGAAAAAAACAGCCCCTACCCATCCTACCTCCAAGGGGCTTGACAATTGCATTTCAACACATTTAAAGTAACCCAAATGACTACTGTAGCCACATCAGTTAATCGTGCCCAAAACCAGTCTGCCGGAAAAGTAATGTCCTGGGAACAAACACCCCACGGAATAGCTGGCATAACGGATAAAGCATATTTTAACATCTGTCTATATACGGCCAAGATCGTTCGTGTACAGGTATCCAGGACTGTACCGTTTACTCCCAATCCTTACAGTGTGGTGGCTTCTCCCGAAGAAACTCCTGTAAACCTCCACGAGGAAGCTGACTTCTTGATCTTGGAAACCAAGGATCTTAAAATTGTCTTAAACAAGAACGAGTGGGCACTTACCTATTACGATCAAAACGGCAATCTGCTGAATCAGGACGATCCGGCATTTGGCGTTTCATGGCTCGGTACCGAAGTCACCAATTATAAAAAACTGCAGCCCCATGAAAAATTCATCGGCTTAGGTGAAAAAACAGGAGGTATCGACCGTGCCGGCCAAGCCTTTGTAAACTGGAACACGGACTATTTTGCCTATGGCGTGAACGACGATCCCCTGTACATGTCCATTCCCTTTTACATCGGTATTCATCAGGAATTGGCCTATGGAATTTTCTTTGACAATACGCACAAAACCACCTTTAACTTCGGCGCCTCCAACCGTCGGTTTTCTTATTTCTCTGCCGATGATGGAGACATGGATTACTATTTCTTTCAAGGAGACAGCGTGTCGGAAATTATCGGTGGCTACACTTCCCTAACTGGAAAGTTAGCGTTACCGCCCAAATGGGCATTGGGATTCCAGCAGTGCCGCTACTCTTACTATCCTGAATCGGAAGTATTTACCTTGGCAAAGACCTTTCGTGACAAGGACATGCCGGCAGACGTGATCTACCTTGACATCCATCACATGAAAAAGTACAAGGTATTTACATTTGATGGTGAAAAGTTTCCCAATCCCAAAGCCATGATCAAAGCACTGAATGCTAAAGGGTTTCGTGTAGTGGTCATCATGGATCCGGGCATCAAAGTAGAAAAGGACTACCTGCCCTATGAGGAAGGCATGGACCAAGACCTCTTTCTGAAATACCCTGATGGCGAGACATACGAGGGGCAAGTTTGGCCGGGATGGTGTGCCTTTCCGGATTTTACAGCTGCCAAGACCCGTGAATGGTGGGCGGAGAAAATGGCTTTTTATACCGATGCTGGAGTGGACGGTTTTTGGACGGACATGAATGAACCGGCTTCCTGGGGCCAACATACCCCCAATCTAATCAATTTTGACTACGAAGGCGAACAAGTCAGTCACCGCAAAGCCAGGAATATCTACGGCATGCAAATGGCTCGGGCAGCTCAAAATGGTGCTTCTACAAACGGGCAGGAGCGGCCATTTATCCTGACCAGGGCAGGTTTTTCGGGCATTCAGCGTTTTGCCGCTGCATGGACAGGTGATAACGTGGCCAGTGAAGAGCATATGCTTGCCGGAATTCGACTGGTCAACAGCCTTGGCATTAGCGGTGTGAGCTTTGCTGGATATGATGTCGGAGGATTTTGTGGAGAAGCCAGTAAATCGCTCTTCGCCAGATGGATGAGCATAGCGGCCTTTGCTCCACTGTATCGTGCCCACTCGATGATCAACAGCAATGATGCAGAACCTTGGGCTTTTGGAGAGGAGGTAGAAGAAATATCCAAAAATTACCTCAAGCTCCGGTATAAAATGCTTCCGCTGTGGTACTCCGCTTTTTACAAAAGCACCCAAGACGGCCTTCCCGTAGCCAAAAGTCTTGCCATTGATTATTGCTTTGACGACCACGTTTATGACGCTCGCTTCCAAAACCAATATATTTGCTGTGATGCCTTGTTGGTAGTTCCTGTGGAAAGTCACAAGGAAATCACCAAAGCCTACCTACCGGAAGGCCAATGGTACTACTTATACAATGACGACTCTTACAAGGGAGCACAAGAGATTTACGTGGACACTCCTATCAATTACCTGCCTGTATTCGTAAAGGGAGGAAGTATTCTGCCACTACAGTCCCCCGTATCCCATACTGCCGAACAGCATGATGGAATCTTACGCCTTCACGTGTACAAAGGAGAAGGGACTTCCAGCTATATCCACTATGAGGATGACGGTGTTACGTTAGACTACCAAAAGGGAAAGCATCATAAGAGAACCATTACTTTGGACAGCGACCAGCAAGAACTGGTTCTTTCAACAGTAGAAGGTGATTTTACCAGTAGCTTTACAGCCTTACAAGTATATTTCCATGGCTTTTCGGTGGGAACGGCAACGATAAATGGTAATCAAGCCAGCGTACATCGGGAACAACTTGCCTTTTTACAACCGATCACGGACTTTGATCCACTTCCGGACAATCGCCTCCCCTATTATGAAATAGAGGAAATCCCCGTTGTTACGGTGCCATATGACCGTGATAAAATAACCGTTATTTTTGATCAATAGGTTCATTTAGGAAAATTCACTTTCTAACTTTCCCCATCAATCCTTAACCCCAACATAACCGATCAATGCAAGCTCAAATTGAGAAGAAAAAATTAAGCTTTTGGCAAATCTGGAACATGAGTTTTGGCTTTCTAGGTATCCAAATGGGATTTGCCCTACAAAACGCCAATGCCAGCCGGATCCTGCAGACCTTTGGAGCAGATGTGGAACATTTGTCACTTTTTTGGCTGGTGGCACCTATTACCGGAATGATCATTCAGCCCATCATTGGCCATTACAGTGACCGCACGTGGACCAAACTGGGAAGGCGAAGACCCTACTTTTTGGCAGGAGCTGTGCTGGCCGCCATTGGCTTGGTACTAATGCCCAATGCTTCCCTTTTCGTGGCGTATCTTCCTGCACTGTGGGTGGGAGCAGGATTTCTCATGATCATGGACGCTTCATTTAATGTCGCCATGGAGCCCTTCAGGGCCTTGGTTGCGGACAAGCTTCCAACGGATCAGCGAACGCTGGGGTTTGCCGTCCAAACCCTCCTTATTGGTCTTGGCGCGGTCATCGGATCATGGTTGCCGTATGTCCTTACCGAGTGGTTTAGTATCCCCACCACGGCCAATGAGGGCATCGTCCCTCAGAATGTCCTTTGGGCGTTTATTATTGGCGCCACGATTTTGGTGGCTTCTATCCTTTGGACGGTCTTGCGCACCTCGGAGTATCCACCAGACGAGCTGGAAAAGTCAGCACATAAAATTGACAAAAACGCCCAAAGGGGGCTATCCAGTATTTTTACCGACTTTATCAAAATGCCCAAAACCATGAAACAACTGGGCCTCGTACAATTCTTTTCGTGGTTTGCGCTATTTTCCATGTGGGTATTCAGTACGCCAGCCCTTGCTCAGCATGTGTGGGGACTGCCCAGCTCAGATCGTTCGTCACTGGAATTTAATGAAGCGGGAAATTATGTAGGCGTCATATTTGGTGTCTATAACCTAGTATCTGCACTTTTTGCCATGACCTTACCGGTAATTGCCGCCAAAATAGGACGAAAAATGACTCACGCCATTTGCCTGCTGATAGGAGGAACGGGGCTTATCTCCATTTTATGGGTCACGGATCCGGAAATGAAATGGGTATTGAATTTATCCATGATCGGTGTGGGAATCGCTTGGGCCAGTATCCTTGCCATGCCCTACGCGATCCTAGCCGGATCGATTCCAGCAAAAAAAATGGGCGTGTACATGGGAATATTCAATTTCTTTATCACCGCTCCTCAAATCCTGAACGGCTTTATCGGCGGGTGGATCGTAAGGTATATATATGGCGGACAGGCGATATACGCTCTTTTCTCCGCAGGATTGTTCTTGATCCTGGCAGCCATGCTGACCTATTTTGTGGAAGACAAAGATGATGGCGCCATAGCGTAGCCCCCTAGCCCATCTGGTCCAACCTTAAGTCTACGAAGATGCCATCTTGGGCTCAAACTGTGGAATGGTAAAATGAAAGCGGGTACCTTTCCCTAGCTCGCTTTCTACACCAATTTCCCCGTCATTTTTCTCTACAAAATCCTTACAAAGCAATAACCCTAAACCAGTACCTTTTTCATTTTGGGTACCGGTAGTGGTAAAAAAACTGCTTGAAAATATCTTATCTACATTTTCCTTGGAGATCCCCACTCCTGTATCTTCCACGATCACTTCTATTTCGGATCCCTTTGAAATCAATTTCACGATAATTTCATCCCCTTTATGGCAGAATTTTATCGCATTGCTGATAAGGTTCCGGATCACTAGCCTCATCATATTTAAATCTCCAAAAGCATAGGTTGGGGCCCCTGCGATTATTTTTAGCTGTACACCTTTGGTATCCAGGTGATTTTTAAACAATGCAACCACCGCTTCCACTTCTTCCTCGAGATCTATTTTTACCGCTTCAACGGACTCGCCCTTCAATTGGGTCTGTGCCCACTCCAGCAAATTCTCCATGAAGCTGGAAACATCTTTCAAGTTTTTGGAAAAAGAAGGCAGCATGGACCGGAACTCGTCATCCTTGACCCACCCATATTCCACCATCTCGAGAAACTGGGAAAGGGAATGCACTGGATTACGCAAATCATGTGAGACAATGGATAAAAACCGATCTTTGGTTGCATTCAGCTCCATCAACTCCTTGGCTTGAAGTTCCAGACGCTGTTGATCATGGATAAACTGGGTGATATCCCTTAAAAGGATCAACCTTCCCTGATATTTTCTACCTCCTTCCTTCAAAATCTTGCTGGACACCTCAAAATATCGCTCCACGCCGTCCACCACGATCATCTTTTCCACAGCCAGTTCATCTTCACTTTCCAATATCCGTTCCCAGTCCTGCCATTCAAACGGTAAGCGGCTTACATGTAAGCCGATAACATGCTCGGCCTTCTTATTGATAAGCTTGGTAAAGCAAGGGTTTACATCTACTATTCGACGCTCACCATCAATTACCAACATGCCATTCCGCATGGATTCCACCACAATGTTACGGGCGATGGGTTTTACATCAAACAGTCCCACTTTGAGAAAACCACCAAACACAATCAGACACGTTACCATAAAAGCATGTGGTGTGGGATCTATTCCATTGAACGGCTCTACCTGAAAAACCACTAAAATATTGGCAATCCAAGGAACCATCGTCCCAAAAAGTATGATTAACGTCTGCTTCTGGTAAATCCCTTTGGTATTAAAATACCGCTTGATCAACAGGTAAACACCATAGCCAATGGCTAGGTAAAAATAACTGGTATGAATGATATACCACGGGCCTTTCGCTGTAAGCAGCCCGAAAAGGCCATTTATTTCTACCACTTCTGCTCTTTGGTAATGGAGATGGTGAAGGCCATTGGTCCACACCATTACCATGGAAATGACCGGAAAGATAAACTGGCAAACCATCCACCTCGGGTTAAGCCAAGCCTCTTTCCCTACAAACTTCAGCACAAAAAGCAACCAAAAGACAGGAACTAAGGTAATGCCGATATACTCCACATCCACCACCCATAACATGGCTTCCAAATCGTCCATTCCCACCATTATCCCATCACTGGCAGCCCAAATGGCCACGGCGATCATCATTGCCCCAAACCACCGTACCTCCTTACTCAATCGCGTAAAGAGAAACACTGCCAATAGCAAAACGATTACTGCAAAAACCAGTAAAGAGAGTGAGTAGGGACTTAGTGAAAACTCCATTTAAGACAAAGCAAACGAGGTGATAATGGTATTAATTGTATAAATCTAGCAATAAATGTTTATTGTATTACAATTATCCGCCATTTTACACCATGTTGGCACGAAACTCACCCCACTACCGCCCCTTAGCGAGTGCATCAAAAGCCTTTTGTGGATCGGATTTCTTTATTTTCAGGAGCACAGGTCATTCCCATTCTTTTTTTTCAAAGATGTAACACCTATAAAATTGTATATTGAGTATCCTTAATATACATTCACTATGGACAAACACTTACAAGAGGCTATCAGAGAAGCCCAAAAAGGGCTAGAAGAAGGAGGAATTCCCATTGGATCTGTCCTCGTGCACAAAGGCAGCATCATTGGACGTGGACATAACAGGAGGATTCAAAAAGGCAGTACCATCCTCCATGGTGAGATGGATGCGCTTGAAAATGCAGGCAGGTTGTCTGCCAAGGTGTACCAAGAAAGTACCCTTTACACCACGCTCTCCCCTTGCCCTATGTGTACGGGAGCCATCCTCTTGTACGGAATACCCCAAGTCGTTATCGGCGAAAACCTTACTTTTCAGGGCGAAGAAGACTTACTCGCATCCCGAGGAGTGAAGATCATCGTGAAAAATGACCAGACATGTATTGATTTAATGAAAAAGTTTATCCATGACCACCCTGATTTATGGAACGAAGATATTGGCAAATGATCAAAACGGTAATCTTCCTTTGGAGTTTTACGATCATTCATTTAACGGTTTGGGCAAGGCAGCAACCAAAAATGGCCGCTCAGAACCCTTCTCCAATGACAGAAAATATCAGACCGCACCATCGCGTCCCTGAAAAAAAATTCCCGGGAGTTTATGAGGAATGGGACAACCTCTTGCCTTCCACGGTGAAATTCTTCATGCCTACACAACATGCTCCTGATTCCCTTAACCTATTGATCCATTTTCATGGCTCGCCCCAAGCGGCTAATTATGCCGTCCATAACCATCCGGGTTGGGCTGCCATCACGCTAAACTTAGGAAGTGGTTCTTCGATATATGCTGACCAGTTTTCAGATGCCAAAATCCTAGAGCAACTTCTCCTTTCTGCATCCAATGCCATAGAAAAGCCCATTCGGGCTGTATACCTTTCGGGGTGGAGTGCTGGATACGGTGCCATCCGAAGTATTTTAAGAAGTGAAAACAAGGCCAAGATCCGTGGGATTATCCTTTTGGACGGCATGCATGCCGATTATGTTCCCAAGGGCACTCCTCTAGCAGCAGGGGGTGAAATTGACCAAAATGACCTGTTTCCTTTTGTGGATTATGCAAAATCATCCATCGCAGGTGAGACCTATTTCATCTTTACGCACAGTGCCGTATTTCCGGGAACCTACGCCAGTACCACCGAATGTGCCGATTATCTCATTCGGTCCCTTTCCCTGAAACTCACCCCACAACTCCAACAGGGCCCCATGGGCATGCAGCAGCTGGGCAAAACTGCAAAAGGCAACCTTCAGATTATAGCTTATGCCGGAAATTCAGCACCTGACCATGTCGATCACTTACATGGGTTGTACTATTTTTTGAAAATGATCGGAAGGAATACCGAACAGGATGACAGTTAAATTTTATCTCCCACCTCCCAAATCAAAATTGCTTTTTATCTTTGAACTATGAAAACGATCAAAATAACCGGTGTCCCGGAACACTTTAATTTCCCTTGGCTAAAGCTCGTGGAAGAACAACCTTTTAAAGCTGCTGGATATACCTTGGAATGGAAGGACGAATCCAAAGGTTCTGGCGCCATGAACATGGCCCTCAAAGAAGAAAAAACAGACATTGCCATTCTTTTGACAGAAAGTTTTATCAAAGATAAGATTGAGGATAATCCTGGAAAAATCATCGGTTATCATGTGCTTTCTCCGCTTACTTGGGGGATTCATGTCCCCGCTAAATCTACCGTGCAACGTATCAGTGACCTCGAAGAAGCACCATTTCTTATCAGCCGGTACGGTTCTGGCTCGCATTTGATGACCTATTTGCTGGCCAAAAACAACGGCTGGAACCCCGAAACCCTTCAGTTTGACGTCGTCGGAAATATGGAGGGTGCCTTAGCTGCTTTCTCAAATCAGGAGCCTAAGGGTTTTCTCTGGGAAAAATTCACCACCAAGCCATTGGTAGATAGCGGTCAGTTTAGAAAAATTGATGAAATCCCTACCCCTTGGCCCTGTTTTGTCATCGTGGCGCATGAAAAACTCCTGAAAGAGCATGGTGAAATTATCCCTCAACTTCTCTCCAAGCTTTATGCACAGTCCAAAAAACTGAAAGCAACCCCACAATTGCCCTCAATGCTAAGCAAGACCTACCAACTCCAAGAACCAGATGTAAAGGAATGGTTAGCACAAACCACTTGGGCTACACAAGCTGAAATGGAAAAATCTACACTGGATAACACCATGGACATTTTAAGGGAACTTGGACTCATAGACACCAAGGTTTCTTTAGACACATTGGTAGATACGAACTTGGTTAAGTTGCTGTAAAGTATGATCACGTCCTATTCTTGGAGGATATCATCATGGGCTTCACTCAGGGCTAATCCTATGAATGAGGCACAACTACTGACTTCGTGCTTTTCCACCCCCCATTTTCGTCTTTAACCTACATCTAAGCTTGGTTAGGGATAAACCATAAAAAGGCCTTGGAAGCTATTCCCTCCAAGGCCCTCTTTATTGCTCATTTTTGTTTTGCCTTAACAATAAGTCAGTTAGTTCAACACAAGCGTCGTACAAAACGCCTTTCATCAATTGGTCTTCTTGATCAGATCCCCGTCTTCCAACTGTTTGCTCACCACAAAGTACGGCCCTGACACCAACTCTTCTCCTTCTTTGATCCCCTCTAGTATTTCAATATTTTCAAAATCTGAGATTCCCGTTTTGACACGGGTAAGATGAGCTTTGTTTCCTTCGGACATGAAAATAATTTCTTGTAGATCACTCTCCGCATTGGTGGAATCTACCCGAATATCATCCCTGGTAGTCACTGCCGCCAACGGTACCGATAACACATCTGCTTTTTTCTCAGTGATGATTTCCACACTGGCTGTCATGCCGGGTCTGAAGGGGTACCTGTTTTCCTTGGTAATCAATTTTTCATAGGATTCGTTGAGGATCCTTATTTCCACCTCAAATTCAGTCACCGCATCCTGTGTCGCTTTTTCATTGGCCGAATTGGCAATGGAAGTGACCACCCCTGTAAACTTCTCACCGGTATGTGAATAAGCATCTACTTCAATGATCGTCGTGTCCCCCAAAGATATTCTCACAATATCATTTTCATTGACATCCACAACGACTTCCATCACGCTCAAGTCCGCAATTCGAAGCATTTCAGTACCGGCCATTTGCTGGGTACCCACTACCCTTTCCCCTTTTTCTACAAGGAGCTTGGACACTATCCCATCGGTAGGAGCAAACACATTTGTCAGTCGCAAATTCTCATTAGCTTCCTCCACGGAAGCTTGTGAGCTTTTCACCACGTATTCGGCAGCTTCCACCGATTGCTGGGCAGCTTTTAGGTCGTTTTCAGCCGAAACATAATCCGCGGTGGCCTGCTCAAACTCCGAATCAGAAATAACGTTGGATTCATAAAGTGACTTATTTCGCTCGTACTGTAGCTTGGCCCGATCAAATAGGGCTTCCGAGCGTTTCAATGCCGCCTGGGATTGGGCCAAATTTGCCTTTTGCTGGTTTAGATTTGCCCGTGTCCTGTCCAATGCAGAAATGAAGTTGTCAGGCCGAATTTTCACCAATAAGTCGTTCTGCTTCACAGAATCACCTTCACTGATGTTCAATTCAATGATCTCACCCGCTACGTCCGGGCTCAATTTCACCTCTGTCTCAGGTTCGATCACCCCAGAGGCACTGACTTTTTCTACGATGGTCTTCTTGGAGGCCTTGGTGGTTTCTACTTCCGTCTCTGCAGCTCCACCTACCCACCCGAGGGCCCTTCCAATGATGATAAAAAGTATTAACACCCCTGCGACTCCGCCCAAAATGTAAATTAATTTGTTTGATTTCTTCTTAGCCATGGTTCTTCGTGTTATAATGTTAGGGGATTGCCCAAGTAAAAGTCCAATACCTTTACCCTGAAAATATATTCATATTTTGCTTGCAGTAAATCTGCCTGAGCATTAAAAAGGTTGTTTTGTGCCACTTGAAAATCCACCGCATTGATCACCCCTACTTCAAAGCGCTTTTGGGCCATTCGGAAGGCTTCCTCCAGCGACGAGACCCGCACCGTGGAGGACTCGTATGATTGGCGAGAGGCCACTGCATTGGTATAAGCCGTTTCGATATCTTGCCTCAGTTGGTTCCGTGCCTCTTGAACGGATATTTCACTAAGGTACTTCTGCACTCTTGCTCGCTGTAAACTAGCCCTGTTACTACCGTTGTTAAAAATAGGAACATTAAGACTTACCCCCAGGCCTTCATTTAAATTAAGACTTAACTGATCTTTAAAAGGCCGTGGTTCTCCCGTTTGCGGATCCTCAAAATTATCGGTGTAATTAGTCCCAATGCTTCCTCCTAATCCCAAAGTGGGCAACAAACCACCTTTGGCGATCTTTACACCATATTCAGCACTTTCCATCCCCAGCTCGGCAGCTTCAATTTCAGGCATCAACGTGACGGCTATGGAAAAAATCTCATCAACATCGTCATTGCTGATCATATAGTTTTCTGCTTCCAGCTCTGGAACAGCCACATCAAACTCCTCTTCGAATGGTAATTGCATCGCTTGGGAAAGGTTCAGTTTAGCCAATCGCAGGTTGTTCTTCGCGTTGGTGAGCTCCATGGCACTGGTCGCATTTTGAGCTTCCAGATCCAACTGATCGGACAGCGGCAATGCCCCTGCTTCCACGAGCTTTTGAGTCCTTTCAAACTGTTGGCTGGTCACCTCTAATTGGGATTCGGCCACGTTTACTTGTTCCTTTGCGAAGACTACATTGACAAATAAATTGACAATGTTTAGCGTAATATTATTCCTGGCAGCCTCCACATTCTTTTCGCCAACCTCTAGGTCTGTTTTTGCCTGCTGAATGGAATTATTGATCTGTCCACCGGCATATAAGGTCATGTTGGTGGATGCATTCAATCCTGCACTACCAAAATCCACCAAAGAGGCCACTGAGGTGACCGGGTTAATGGACCTACCCCAGTTATATCGATAGGAAGAAGAAGCAGACAGGGAAGGATACCTTCTAAGCTTTGCTTCCTTTAGATTGGTTTCATTATTCGTTTGGTTAAGCAGACTCCGCTGCAGCTCCAAATTATTTTCGAGTCCGATCTGGATACACTCCTCCAACGACATAGAAGCAATATCCTGTGCATGCAATGCACCCAAAAAACCGCAACTGAAAACTACTGCAGTAAAAAATTTTCTCATCATAATGTAAAACTATAGGTCAATATCTGGAATGTAAATTAGTTCATGAATCCAACTGATACTCTCTAAATACTTAATGGTAATGGCATTAAGCCCAGAATCCATCTCTATCACGTGACAGGCCATATCCCGTTTGCCTTTTCTGGAAACGGACATTGTGGCGATATTTGCCTGTTCTTGCGCCAAAATACTGGTAATGAAGGCTATGGCACCAGAAACATCATCTGCTTTGATGATCAAAGTATGCTCTTGAGCTGAAAACTCGGCATGAAACCCATCAATGGACTTAATATTGATTAGTCCACCACCCAAACTCTCGCCTATGACTTCTACTTTCCGATCACCCTTGGTTAGGTTTAGCTTGATCGTATTGGGATGAAAAACGGATGCGTTCCCGACCGACTTAAAAATATAAGTCAATCCGCGCGCTTCAGCAAGTTCAAAGGCCTGTTTTATTCGCGCATCATCAGTTTTCAGATCCATAAGCCCTCCAATAATGGCCTTGTCACTACCATGCCCTTCATAAGTCCGGGCAAATGAATTATAAAATGTGATCACAGCATCATCAGGAATCCCACCCAACACCTTGATTGCTGCCCTGGCGATCCTGACCACACCAGCGGTATGGGAGGAAGAAGGGCCTATCATCACCGGGCCTATCATATCAAAGACACTACTTTTTCTTGTCATATTTGGGGTTTACATTTTCAAGTACTATGCTAATCTAATACTTAAGATTCAATTATCACTGAATATGGTTTTAAATACTCAAATCATAATCATTATCCATAGAAATTAACTTAAATTCACTCCACAAATAATCAAGCAACACATTAGAATGACCGATAATGAACAGTGACACGTTCGATAACGATACACTTTTGTTTTCCCCCTCGCCAAAAGGCGGTTATGTTTCCGCTCCTGATCACCTTGCCAATAGGGCATCTTTTTTTGGTGATGGCCTGTTTGAAACCATGATATTCAAAGAAGGTGAAATCCGATTTCGTGACGGCCATTGGAATAGGATCACAGAGGGGCTACAGCAATTAAAAATCAATGGTCGCCGCTTGCAGCACATTGGGGAACTGGAAGCATTTCTGGTGGGGCAATTTGGAAGTCATGCTTTTTTGCGGGTGAGATGGAATATTTATCGAAGCGGATTGGGAAAGTACAGCCCTCAAGAGAATGGGACTGATGAATTGATCAGTATTCAGCAAGCGACTTCCCCACCAAAGGTAAAACAGCAGACATTTATCAGTACTTCCATTACTGTTCCCAAAAGCCCTTGGTCGCATTGCAAGACCTTAAATGCCCTCACCTACGTGATGGCCAATATCGAACGTGAAGAAAAGGGAATGGATGAGGTAATTCTGAAGGATACTTCCAACTTCATTTCCGAATCGGGCATTGCCAATCTTTTCTGGAAGAAAGACGGCACCTTTTATACCCCCTCGCTAACATGCAGCTGCATTGCTGGTGTATCAAGGAATGCATTGATCCAGCACCTAAATCATCAACGCATTCCACTGATCGAAGGAGAATTCACGGAAGATCACCTGCTTTCCGCAGATCAAGTCTTTACTACCAATGTGTCCGGGATAGCTTATTTACAACGTATCGAAGGCAAGGAATTTGACACCAGCCCTATTGCGGAGGCAGAAAGTCTCTTCAACTAACCAAACCGGTCATTTCCCGGATCAAGCGGAAAAGCTGGAGGAAAGCTTGGTCGGATGGGGAGGGAGGATTAAGAATGACAAATGAAGAATTTTGAATGATTATCAATTGGTGCCTTTACTCTTACCCCCCTAAAGGGGACTTTCCGCTCACCCCATCACCGGACGACAGCAGATGCCAACGGGACTTCCTTGTCCTTTTTCTTGATATAAAAGAACGAAAACCTGTCCGCCGCAGGAGGAAATCAAAACATGGCAAAGCTTCCGCCCGCTAGCCAGCCGCCCCGCTTTTATCGATTTCAGCTTTTTTTCTGCCTTGAGGGATTTCGGCGTGAAGAAACCAAAGAAGCGGGCTGGCAAAAGGCGCAGGCATGCCTGCCTGCGGTAGGCAGGCCTGACGGGATGATGCGCAAAAGGCCAATCGGCAGCTCATACGGAGGAGTTCGCCTGCGCGCGGTAAGGTCTTTGGGTTTAGCCGAAATCGCTCACAGCAGCGGGGTTTTTTGGTTACTTTTTTCACCTGCAGGAAAATAGTAACAAAGGTAAAGAGAGGAATTCCCCCTAAATCCTCTGAAGGAGACTTTTTCTCCACTCCACAATCCATCGGCTTGGTCTGACATTCCTCGTCCCCCAGAAATATGGCTTGATCCCATTTCTCCCTCTCACCATTCCCTAAACAGACACTTCTGCCTTGATGTGGGGATGCGGATCATAGTTCTGCAATTCAAAATCCTCAAATTCAAAGGAAAACAGGTCCTTCACTTCCGGATTGATCTTCATCGTGGGCAATGGCCTGCATTCGCGGGTCAACTGTAGTTTTGCCTGTTCTAGATGATTGGAATATAAATGCGCATCGCCAAACGTATGGATAAACTCACCAGGCTGCAAATCACAAGCCTGAGCAATCATCATCGTAAAGAGCGCATAGGAAGCGATATTAAAAGGAACGCCTAAAAATACATCTGCACTGCGCTGGTAAAGCTGGCATGAAAGCTTTCCGTCGGCCACATAAAACTGGAACATGGTATGGCAAGGAGGCAAAGCCATATGATCTACATCGGCCACATTCCAAGCGCTTACCAAAAGCCTTCTGGAATTGGGATTGGTTTTGAGCTGGTGGATCAGGTTCTTGATTTGGTCAATTTCTCCGCCTTTTCCATCAGGCCAATGTCTCCATTGGTAGCCATAAACCGGCCCCAAATCACCATTTTCATCTGCCCACTCATCCCAAATCCTAACCTTATGATCCTTTAGGTATTTGATATTGGTATCCCCCTTCAAAAACCACAGCAATTCATAAATGATGGATTTCAAATGGCACTTTTTGGTTGTCACCAGAGGAAAGCCTTCTTGCAGGTCAAACCGCATCTGATAGCCAAACACACTTAACGTGCCCGTGCCGGTACGATCACCTTTTTGAACTCCTGTGTCCAGAATATGCTGTAGTAATTGATGATATTGTTTCATGGTATGCGTTACTGAATTGTGTAATTGGTTCTTTAGGTGATTGAATATTGGGAGGTCCACCGCCGGTAATGGAAATTTATCATCCCCATTAAAGCCTGTTTTCTGAGCGCACTAGCGGTCAGGCTTCGGCCGCACCCTAAATAATATTCAGTGCCTGTTCTTTGATCTTCTCCAACTCATCCTTCATGATGATCACGTGCCGCTGGATCGCCGCATCATTGGCCTTGGAACCGATGGTATTAATTTCCCTGCCAATCTCCTGACTGATAAACCCAAGTTTCTTTCCTTGGCTGTTAGGCGCCGACATGGTCTTATCGAAGTATTTGAGGTGCGTGGATAGCCTGACGATCTCTTCTGTAATATCCAACTTCTCAAAATAATAGATCAGTTCCTGCTCAAAGCGATTTTCATCAAAGGAATTTTCCTCCATCCAATCCTTGAAGTTGTTTCTGATCCGGTTCTTGATCCGTTCTTTTCTATTGGGCTCTTCCTTTTGGATCTCATCCAGGCCTTTGGTGATGACGTCCAAGTTTTCCTTAAACTTATGATAAAGGGTTTCACCTTCGTCTTTACGGAAGTCATCGCACTTTTGGGCAGCTTCCATCACGACCTTTTTTACCGCATCCCACTCTTCTTGATCATCGGATTTGTCCGTTAGGGTGGTAACCACATTCGGGGCTTGGATAGCCATCCGGAACAAGTCATTGCTGTCGCTCACGCCCACTTTTGAGGCCATGGATTGGTAGGTGTCAAAATACGTTTCAAAAAGTTCCTGGTTGATGCTCACAGGAAGGTTTGTGCTGGACTTGGCCGTAAATTCAATGTTGAGATTTACTTTGCCCCTCTCCAAAACACCTGACACCAGCCCCCTGATTTCTATCTCTCGATCAGAAAACTGTCGGGGACTGCGAAGGTTAAAGTCCAAAAACTTGGAATTTAACGTCTTGATTTCCGCGCTGATAATATAGCGGTCATTTTCAAAATTGGCTACACCATAGCCGGTCATGGATTTAATCATGTAGCAAACTTAAACAATTCACTTTAGAAATTATATCCCAAGGTGACATAAAACCTCGGGTCACCTACTTCGTAATTACGTATTGGCCACGCCGTATCAAACTTCACATAATAGTTCAGCAATACTGTCCTAAGTCCAGCACCATAACTTTGTAGCCACGGGTTATTGAAGTTATTGAGGGTAATGTTAAAAGGAGAACCATCGGTATTGATGACCTCGGTATTCTGGTCATTGACACGTTCCCAAGGAGCAGCATCATCCCAAGATGACCCTGCATCATAGAAACCTACGAGCTGAAAGTTCTTGACGAAATTAGAGGCTATGTTTCCACGGGACAAGTAAGAAAATAACGGAATTCTAAGCTCTGCGGAAAAAGTCACCACATTCCTTCCTCGGATTTCATCATAATCATATCCTCTCAGGTCCACAAACTCTGCGAAGAGAATATTGGAATTCTCCACACCATCTCTATTCCTTACGGGCGAAGGCTCCGGTCGATTGGATGGTGGTTCATAAAATTCATTGAACAACCAGTTCTTCATACCACCCACCAGATAACTTTGGGGATTATTTCCCATAAAGGATCCCGCAAAGAGCTTGGTCGCAAACGTGATGTTCTTATGGATCTTCTGGTAATTTCTCAAGTCCAGGTAAACATTACTGAAAGACCGGTCTCCTTCATCAATCCCTTGGTAATGCTTAATCCCTACCTTACCCTTAAAGCCTTGCTCCATATGAAGCCCCAGTAGTCTGGTCTTATCCACCACCAACTCGGCTTTTCCTCCTAAATAATTTACGTCAAATCGATTTTGAGGACCTTCACTTCCCAAGACCAACGAGTCGGGGTTAAGGTTAAAATATTGGGTTTTGGCATAGAAAGGGGCAACCGTAAACCTGGTGTGCTCTGTAAACGGATAGGAAAACCCTAGTTCTCCTTTCGTAAGCACATAGCGTTGGTAAGTAACGTCCCCTTCCGAAATCACCAACGCCCTCCTGTCAAAGCGAGCCCGATAGTCGATCCTGCTTTTGAGGTATTGATACTCAAAATAAACGTCACTTCCAGACCTAAAATCCAGCGGTGTCATAATGCCGCCTTGGAAAACATGATTGTTTAAAAGCTCGGTCATCTTCCCTTCGATGTTTAGGCCAAAACCTCTCAAAGGATCCACTACAAAGGTCGTTCGCAAACTGTTCGCCTGAACTTGGGGCATATAGTCCCTCGGTCCCCTCACCGTATTTTTCAAACTTTGCTTTCTAAAGGCCTCCAAAATATCACTTTTCCCCGAAGCCAGTCTGCCTTCCCGCTGTTCTATTGGCGTCGGCACAGTATCAAAACTATAATTTTCCGTGTTGATGCCCGAGTGGTGCTCAAACCGCAAACGGTCCACATTAATGGCGCCAGTATTATTGGAGGATGGTGGGATGGAATCAATCGTCAACGGTTCTTCTACTTCAGGTGCCAATCGCCTAGGAACTTCTACCTCTTTCTCCTCGGTCTCTTCCTCTTGCTGCTTTTCCAATCTTCGTTCTGCCAATCGCTCATTCAACTTTTTGGCTTGATTTAGCTGTATACGTGGAGTTCCGGGCGTAAACTGATCGATATTGGGATAGGATTCCAGGACCAATTTACTACCTGTTCCATCCTTATATGCATAAGCCCATTTGTTTATGATCGGTGAAAAATCAAATGCCTCCACGCTAGTATTAAAGGCTGAAACTTGGCTCGAAACTTCACTGCCCAGCCCATATCGCATAAGGTTATAAATTCCACTTTGGTCGCTGAGGTGAAGCACGAAATTCTGATTCATCGGACGTGGCATGAAATTCTTGGAATTCATGTTGGTCAGCTTGGTGGTCACCAAACTGTCTCCTAATTCCAGTTTATACAAGTTAAAATAATCCGGCAACTCCCGCACATCCGGGGCACGGGTCAGCACACTATCTGGCAAGGCTGTGTGGTTAGAAGCGTACACGATGGTCGAATCGTTAACAAAAACAGGCGTAATATCGTCAAAGACGTCGTTGGTCAGCCTTCTGCCCCTGCCTCTTAGGTTTAACGTGTAGATATTGGTCCTACCTCCAGCCATGGCCGACAACACCATGTTTTTGCCATTTGGAGAAAAGTCCAAGCTATTGATCTGAGTGATGTTTCGAAGAAAAATTTTATCCTGACTGCTACCATCAATACTTCTCATTCGCAAGGTAGTCAGGCCTCGCTTAAACGTGGCAATGGTCAGGTTCAAGGTGTCACGCCAGGCGATTACCGGAGAGGTAAAGTTAGGCTCTTGGTCATCGGTGGAAGTTCCTCCCTTAAAGACCGTCACTTCATTGTTGGAAGAAAGGTTCCGGACGATTACTTTAAATTTACCGTTATTATTAATTACATAAGCCAAATGTTCTGCATCGGGGCTGAACTTTATGTCATTGATCGATCCATCTTCATTTTTCTTGGTGGCGGCAATGACATTTTCCGTAGAAGGTTCTTTAAATGTCGAAAAAACAGGCTCATTCACCATCGTGTAATAGGCGCGCCACTGCTCAGCAAAACTTTTATACCCTACTCCCAAGGTATTGGAAATACTGTTCTCTTCATTTCTATTGATCCGGCTTAGGTTCAGGATACTGGAAACGTATCGCTTCCCATACTTTTGCACAATAAAATTCCAAATAGACTGTCCGACAAGTGCTGCTTCCCTTTCATTAAGCTTATGAAGTTTGGGGTTTTCATTTCCTTTGAGGTAATGCCTCACGTAGTCATCCATTTCCAAACTCCAGCCCTTGGCCAGATAAAGCGCTGTTCCATCGATAAACCATTCCGGAAAGCTGTTGATCAGGTTGGACTGAAAAGCATCCGCGATGGTGCTACCATACAGCATCTCCTCGATGATCACCTTGGATGTGCGGTACAATAATTCTTCCTTAAAAGATGCCCAGTCACCCGTATAGGGCACTTCGGCCATCAACTTGGAAAAAAAGGTTTCTCCATTGACAGAATAGCTTTCCTCTTCTAGGTCAAGGTTACTCTCAAGCCATTCCTCGCGACTGTTGTATATGAAAATTTTTGGTTTAGTGTAAGCGACGTAACCGATCATCTGCGTGATCCGCTCAAATTCATTTTCCAAATAATCTATGGCCATCCGGGCATTGTCCCGACCTCCTCCATAATAGTACACCTCGAAATTATTGGACGAAAAAAAATACCAATCAAATTCGTGGTGCTGTATTCTGTTCTTGCCAAAACGTTCTTGGTCAAATTGGGCGTTGGAGACAGTATAGGAACCTAGCCAGAGTAGTGTAAAATAAATAAAAACTAATTTTACCTTCATTGATCTGTTTTATTGTCTTTGTTTTAAATATACTTAAAAAATCGACTTATGTTAACATCTTTTTCAGGTTCGCTACCTTCCAACATTAACCCGAGCATGATCTTACTGTAATAAGGTACTAAAGAAACGCCTTTCGCACCAAATCCATTGAAGATATAAACGCTTTCAGCAGCAGGATGTTTTCCCAAAAATGGTTTTCGGTCCTTAGTAGCAGGCCGAATTCCCACTCGATGGCTCAACAATTTTCCGGCTTGGCCGGGCACGATCTTCTCCAGTCGCTCCAATATCTCCTCCTTGCCCCGTTCGGTAGGTCCTTGGTCCAAATCATGCCAACTGTAGGTGGACCCTACTCGGATCCGTCCATCAGGCATGGTGATCCTAAAAACTCCTCTATTGATGATTTCTGCAGGCGTAAAATCACTTTCCATCTCCAGGATCTCTCCCTTTACCGGCGCAAAAGGCAACCAATCAAAGTACGAACTTTTTGCTGCCCCCAGACCACTGCAAAAAACGATTGCTGAAGCTTTTGTCCCTTGATAATGCCACTTCCCCTCACGATGCTCCAACATGCCTTCATCAAAATGGTCTCTTTTTAACTGACCGTTATCAGCCAACCAGCTGCTATACCCGTCGAGCAGTGTATTGATGTCCAAATAGCCGGAATTCTTGAGCATGATGCCTCCATAGGGATCGGCAACTTCTTCACACAATGGCTGTGTCCTGACTGCTTCCAGGTAATCCTGTACTTCGGCATCACAACTCTTTCCCATCCATTCATTTTGTTCCTCAATACTGAAAAAAGGCCGATAGATGTTTTTATCGTAGATTAATTTCTTTTCCAGTAACCTTTCCAATTCACCATAAAGGGGCTTTATGACAGGAAAGAGACGATCCGCCTGCCAGGTTTTGACCATTTTGCGCCCCGTAATGGGGTTAAACAGTCCAGCGGCTACCCTACTGCTGTTGTTTGCCGCTGCCTGATCGATCACCAAAACAGACTTCCCTGACTTAATCAACCGATAGGACAAAACCGTACCTGCAATGCCCTGTCCAATGAGTAAAAAATCTACTTCCATACCCAAAATTAATTTCTTTCTTTGTTATTTTGGCATGAATTCACAAATGTTTCGATAATGCTTAATGTACAAACTTTCACGTTCAATCCTTTTCAAGAAAACTGCTATGTTCTGTATGATGATACCAAAGAAGCGGTAATCATCGACCCTGGTTGTTATGCTAAAGAAGAACAAGAAACATTAAAGCAGTTCCTCCAATCCAATGACCTTCGTCCTGTGCGGTTACTCAATACCCATTGTCATATTGATCATGTTTTGGGTAATTTTTTCATTAACCAAAACTATGGCTTGCCCCTTGAAATCCACCCTAAGGATGAGCCCGTGCTGATGGCTGTTGGTTCCTATGCTTCCAATTATGGATTCCCTGCCTATACACCATGTAAGGCTGAAAAATATTTAGAAGAAGGGGATAAGGTCACCTTTGGTGAGACAGACTTGGAAGTCATCTGGGTGCCGGGACACGCCCCGGGGCATGTGGTATTTTACCATCCCGAAAGTAAAACCTGTATCGGTGGCGACACCTTGTTTCAAGGGAGTATTGGTCGCACAGATCTGCCCGGTGGAGACCATCAAACCCTACTTGATGCCATTAAAGCGAAGCTTTTCACCCTTCCGGATGATGTAAAAGTCCATCCTGGACATGGACCGGCCACCCTGATTGGGCATGAAAAGATCCACAATCCATTCGTAGGTAAAAACGCTCAATTTTGAAGATCAAAAAACACATCCCCAACACCATTACCTGTATGAACCTTGCCAGTGGCATGGCGGGGATATACTTCGTACTTCAGGGCAACCTCTTTGCGGCGACCTATTTCATTCTGATCGCTGCTGTTTTTGATTTTTTGGACGGCATGGTGGCCAGGCTTCTGAAGGTGCACAGTGAAATCGGGAAGCAACTGGATTCCTTGGCAGACCTGGTGACCTTTGGGGTGCTCCCGTCCTTTGTGCTCTTTCAATTATTGAAAGTCCCTTTTCCTGATGGGTACCTCCCCTTCTTTGCTTTTATTATCGGCATTCAGTCAGCCATGCGGCTAGCAAAGTTCAACATCGATACGCGGCAGTCAGACCGCTTTATCGGCGTTCCCACTCCTGCAAATGCCCTCTTGATCTGCACCCTGCCGTTTCTTGCCGAACATTTTGCCTGGGCAGGCAGCATGATCCAAAACCGTTATTTCCTGCTCTCGCTGACGGTGGTCTTGGCGTTCCTCCTGACAGCAGAACTCCCGCTTATCGCCCTGAAATTCAAAAATTTGAGCTTTGGAGACAATGTGTTTCGATACTTGGTGATTGCCATCGGAGCCATAAGTGTGTTATGGCTGGGATTGGCCGGTGTACCCTTTATCATCCTCAGCTATATTTTGCTTTCTTTGGTGGAGAGCAGGCTGCACCCCGCATGAAACCATTTGCGAAAATACTGAGAAGCATTTCTTTAATCTGTTTGACATGGTTCGTAACAGTCCCTTTTGTTTTTGGCCAAACCTCCTACTTTAAATTCCCCATCACCAAAGCAGGCATCTATCAACTATCCCTTGCAGAATTACCGCAGTTAAAGGATGCCCGGTTGGAAAATATTGCCATTTATGGTGCTAGTGGCATGTTACCGCAAAAATTGGAGGAAGAATCGCTCCATCTCCAAGAACTGCCTTCCCTGCTGCTGGACGGGAAGCTTTTGGTTTACTTGGAAGGTCCGCACCAAATAAAGACGGAAGGAGACAGCCTCCATTACCGCCACCATTCCTACACTGATACGGCTTATTACCTTGTCAAAACCCATGTTACTGCTCCCAAAAGGCTGTCGTCTGAATTGCCTGCCCCAGCTGATGCCCCTACCTTCACTACAGAACAGGCCATGCTTTATGCCCTTTACGCCTATAAGAAAGAAACAATCAATTTGCTTTCTTCGGGAAGAAAGTGGTATGGAAACAGGGTTCGGGCTGGAGGAATTGCCTCTTTTAACATGCAAGTGGATCCATACGATCAAGGGCCCATTTACTATCATGCCAATCTTTTGGCCCAATCCACCAGTGAGGCGACCTTGCGCATCAGGAGTCGACAACAGGAGTTTTTCTCCACGGTGATTTCTGCCATCCCTTCATCCACTTATGGCCTAAAAGGGCGGGAAAAGCACATATCTGGTTTTACAGGACATGTTGACGTGGGAAATCCCACCCAGTTTAACCTCGAGCTAAAAAGCAGTGACCCAAATGCGGTAGGTTTCTTGGATTATTTTCTACTGGGACTGCCTCATCTAGCGGCTAATGTGGAAGAGGGGATTTATATGAACCTCAACCACGAACAGCCCATTTCATTGGACGCCAAAAAGCACCTGCTTTACTGGGATGTCACTCAGTCTGACCGGCCAGAAAAGCTCTCTACCTCAGCAGGAACCGTGCATCTGCGGCCGTACCAACGCTTGGCCATCGCCGATCCAATGAAGGCCCCTAAAATCCATGGACTCCAAAGCATAAGCCAAAACATCCGTCAAATCAATCCTGCTGAACTGGTGGTCATCACCTCTCCCTCCCTTCGCTTCCAAGCCAATAAGCTGGCGGATTTTAAGCGCAGTATCGGAATAAGTACGGCAGTGGTAACGCCCCAAGAAATATATGACGCCTATAATTACGGCACCAGGGATGTTACAGCCATCCGCAATTTCCTAGCCGACCAATATCACCGCCACCAAACCCTTCAGCATGTACTGCTTTTTGGAAAAGGGACGTTTGACTATAAACATATCAGCCCTGGTCACCCAAACCTCGTCCCCACATACAGCAGCAGGAACAGCCTTCATCCCCTGACTTCTTTTGGTTCGGATGATTATTTTGGTTTTTTGGAATTTGGGCAGGGCCAATGGGCCGAATCCGAAGCAGGCGACCTGCCGCTTGCCATCGGCGTGGGGCGACTTCCCGTGACCAACACACAGGAGGCTAGAAACGTCGTGGAAAAGATCATCCAGTACGAAACCCACTCCCTCCAGCTAGGCAAATGGAAACGAAAATTACTTTTTGTTGCCGATGACGGAGACTACAACGTCCACCTTGACCACAGTGAAACGCACACCGCTTCCCTTTATCAAAGCAGCCCATTCTATGACGTGCAGAAGCTGTATCTGGATGCATTCAAACAGGTAGCAGAGGGAAGTTTCCAAACCGCACCGGAAGCAAAGGCGGCATTGGCAGAAAGCATGGAAGACGGAGCATTGCTCATCAATTACATAGGTCATGGCAATGATAACACCCTTGCGGCGGAAAGGATCTTTCAAGTACAGGACCTACAAAACTGGCCAGAAACCCAACATTTTCCGCTGATCGTTACCGCTACTTGTGAATTTGGCCGTCACGACAGCCCATATCTCCGATCAGGAGCAGAAGAACTGCTGATCGCCAAAAACAAAGGCGCCATTGCACTGCTTACTACGGGCCGACCTGTGTTTAGCAGTATTAACTTTTCCCTGAACAAGGCCTTCATTTCGGCATTTCAGGAAAACGACGAAGGTCAGGGATTGCAGTTGGGGGATATTTTCAAGGCCACCAAAAACAACAGCCTAAATGGCCCATACAACAGGAACTTTTCCCTCTTAGGGGATCCCAGCCTTCGTTTGGCCAGGCCAGAATTAAGCATTGACTTGACCGTATCATCGGCAAAAGGAACAGCAATAGACACCCTTTACTCCCACCAACCCACAAGGATCACAGGAACCGTCCGGGATCCGCTCACCGGGCTGCCTATGCATAATTTTGATGGCACTTTTCTATTGGAAATACTAGGCGAACCGATCACGGTAAAAACCAATGGAGATGAAGGCCCTGCAAGTACCTTCCAAGAACTGAACAACATCCGCTACCGTGGCAGTGGAAACATCACCAATGGCCAGTTCACGGCAGAGATCTTCGTTGGACAGGACACATTGGGCCGACCATCAGATGGCATTATAAGGATTTTTGCAAGTTCGGAATCCAGTACATTCGAAGCGATAAATGCCCAGGCCATTTCGCTTGAAGAAGGCACTTTTTCAGCTCCCGATGACCGTGAAGGGCCATCGATCAGGCTGTTTGCCAATGACACCATCCAATCCCCTACCACTGTCTCCTCTACACAAATCACCTTTATCGCGTCCCTAAAGGATGAAAGTGGCATCCAAACGACTTCGGAAAACGGACAGGGAATCATGCTGAAGGTAAACGGAAACTCCCCTATTGTATTGGACAACTATTACCGCACGATCCATGGTAACTACCAGCAAGGTATCATCGAAATGCCTATTGGTGGACTGGAAGAAGGAATCAACACGCTTGAATTAACCGCCTATGATCATGCAGGCAATGCCAGCACCCAGACATTAAAAATTAAGGTCAGCGGAAGTGAAAACATTAAGATTGAGGAAATTATTAATTATCCAAATCCTACAAATGATATCAGTTATTTCAAGATAAAACATAATCGACCTAATGAAAATATAATTTTGTACTTGACGATTTATAATTTGCTTGGAAAGAAAATATATTCAACGGAAAAACGTTATCCAAAAGCAAGTACTGAAATCCCTGATCTTGAATGGATTTTTTTAAGAGACATGACAAAAATTCCCGCAAAAGGAACTTATATTTACGAATTACAGCTAACAAGCGAAAGAGACGGAACCTCGGACCAGGCAATAGGAAAAATAAATATTCAATGAAGAAATCAAGTGATTATTTAAAGGCGCTTACTTTTTTAACTGTACTTTCGATTACTGCTTTTTCGGCGAAAGCCCAAAATTCCGTGCGTGTTTCTGGTCAAGACCAAGGACGCAGGGTCATCATCACAGCAGTGCCTTTTCTTAATTTTGCTCCTGACAGTAGACATTCGGCCATGGGAGATGCCGGTGTGGCCACCACGCCTGATGCCAATTCGATCCACTGGAATGCGGCCAAACTGGCTTTCGCGGAAGATGAAATGGGATTTGCCCTATCCTATTCCCCTTGGCTCGGGAAACTGGTTCCCGATATGTCCTTAAGCTATCTGACCGGTTATATGCGCATCGATGACATGTCCACTTTCGGAATAGATTTGCGCTATTTTAACATGGGTGATATCCAGCTGACCGACCAGTTTGGACAGGATATTGGACAGTTTAATCCACGGGACATCGCCATTGGAACCAATTATTCGAGAAAATTATCCGAGACCCTTTCCCTGGGCATATCCGCCAGGTTCATCCATTCCAATATCGCAGGAAACATTTCCTCTAATGGAAACGGAGACAGCAAACCCGGCATCAGCGTAGGCGTGGATGTAGGCGTTTACCAACGCAAAGAAATCCTCCTCAGCAACAAGGAAGCCTACTGGTCTTGGGGTGCCAATATCAGCAATATCGGTCCAAAATTGACCTATAACAGTTCTGACGATGCCGACTATATCCCTACCAACCTACGGATAGGAACCGCGCTCGAAACAGCCCTTGATGAAAACAACACCCTGACTTTCGCCCTTGACCTGAATAAGTTAATGGTCCCCACCCCTCCGATCTATGCTACCAATGAAGATGGTTCGCTCATCATTGGTCCTGATGGGAAACCCGAAATCGCTGAAAATGGTGGTAAAGACCCTGATCGCCAACTCCTCAGCGCCATGTTCGGCTCCTTTGCCGATGCCCCTGATGGCTTCAGTGAAGAAATGCAGGAACTGATGATCTCCTTTGGTGTGGAGTACGAATACGCGGAAAAGTTTGCCTTGAGAACAGGCTATTTCTATGAAAACAAGCATAAAGGCGGAAGACAATATTTCACCATGGGCGTAGGATTTGACCTTAAGCGCTTAGGCTTTGACTTCTCCTACTTGGTTCCCCAAAAGCAAAATCACCCGTTGGCTGAGACATTAAGATTCTCTCTGGCTTATAATATCCCGAAGTAATGACAGTATTGGATCGCTCCATAGCGCCGGAATTTAAGATTCCGGAAACGATAGCATTGACCAAACCTATCAAGCGGACACTAAAAAACGGCATCCCGTTATATTTTATCCCCACACCGGAAATCGATGCGATCAAACTGGAAATTGTCACGGAATCCAACAGACAGCTGTTACCTGAAGAAGATGGCTTGGTGCCCTTTTTTACGCTAAACATGCTTTTGGAAGGTACCAAGGATATGAATTCTCCAGAATTGGATAATTTCTTCGATCATTATGCTTCTGAAGTGGACACCATCTCTACCTTCGAACAGCAAGGTGTTTCGCTGTTGACCACCAAAAAACATTTTCTGAGCGTTTTACCGGTGTTTAGGTCTTTGCTGACAGATGCTGTATTCCCTGAAAAGGAACTGGAAAAGCGAAAGTCCCAAAAAGCGCTGACCATTACTATGCAGCAGGAACAAAACGGTGCACGGGCAAACCAGCTTTACAGAAAAGCACTATTTGGCACTGATCATCCTTTTGGTTTTATTTCCGAAGAACGACATGTAAACGCCGTTACCAGAGAAAAATTAGCGAATTATTACCAAGAAAAATTCCTGGTCAGCCCAGAATTATTCGTCATCGGAAACCTAAACGAACTGGAAATTTCCCGCATCATGGAAGCTTTTGGAGACCTCTTCATCCAGGACAGCCTCCTAAAACCTAATGAATTCAGTGTCTGGCCGGAAAAGCGACTTTCCGAGGTGAAGGAAAAGGCAGTCCAGTCCAGTATCCGCTTAGGGCAGCACCTGATCCCCAAAACCCATCCGGATTATCATGCTTTAACCGTTTTCAATACGATCTTGGGTGGCTATTTTGGCAGTCGACTCATCAAAAACATCCGTGAAGACAAAGGCTATACCTACGGCATTTACAGTTCGATCGGCAGCCTCGAAAAATCCGATTACTGGGTGGTTATGGCTGATGTCCAAAAAGGCTATGCTGATGAAGTAATCCATGAAGTCTATGCTGAAATAGAAAAATTAAAAACCATCCCCGTTTGTCCAGAGGAGCTGGAGATTGTCCGAAATTTCATGGCGGGCCATTTCCTGTCCAGTTTCAGCAATGCCTTTGACCTGATCAATCGATATAAAGCCATTCACTACGCTGGACTGGATTATGATTTCTACGAAGAGCAGCTAACATTTTTCAGGAACTTCACTCCCGACCAGGTCATGGAAGCAGGTCAAAAATACTTCGACTCAGGCAATATCATCGAGGTGGTGGTGGGATAGCTTATTAGCTCAGCCCGATATAATTAGCCTTAAAACGTCCCCGATAGCCATCTGGCCAGGCTAATGGAAGCCTTCAGCAGTGATTAGGATGGCGGCCAAGGAACCGGCAGTGAGGGCTATTTCAAGAGAATCCAGGTCATAACTTTTTCAACCTTTCATACAAAAACGAAACATCAAGCTTCATCCCATGCCATAGCCTTAAAAGCTTAACGGCCAATCCATTGGCTCCAAGGCTTTCGGCAAGATGGAGCAACTCATCTGCAGGGCCAAAATTGGCTGATGCCAGGGCATGCTTGGCCTCATGCACGCACCGATAGATCAAGGCCTTCCGCTCAAAACCCGTCCTGTTCATGATTGCAATGTTTTTGCAGACCTTTACGGTAGAGTCAAGCATTGATGAAGATTTGGTCTTGTACTGCTGGCGGGAAAATGCCTTTCCATGTATCCGTTTATTTACGCCGATGTGATCGCTAAATGCAAACGGATATTTTCGGGCGAGTCGGGTCATAATATCAAAGTCCTCATAAACCAAGGCTTCATTATACCCTCCAATCTGCTTTAGCTTGACACTATCAAATACGATCGTAGGAGTGCACACACAATATCGCATAACGACCCGCTCATACACCTCTCCCTCAGGCACCTGCCCCATGACATGTCCTTTTTGGTTTACTGGAAAAAAAGTATCGATATGCTTCCCTTCCTCGTTTATCAGGTTGGCATTGCTGGAGCAAAGGCCGGCCTCCGGGCATTGCCTCAGTGCCTGAACTGATTTTTCTAAATGACTAGGGATCAAGACATCATCTCCCGACAAATCGATCACGTAATCCCCTTGTGCTGTTTCCAGGGCCTCATTAAAAGCCTCGCAGTAGTTAATAGGATGTTCGTAAAGAAAGCTCTTTACCGATCGCTCCTTATCATTCATCCAAAGCCAGGTTTTGATCTTGTCTATGCTGCCGTCCTGACTCCCGTTATCCACTATGATCATTTCCAGGGACGGATATTCTTGGCTCAAAACACTATTTAACGCCTCAAAAACATAATCGCCATGATTATGGCAAATGACAATTACACTGACCAATGGTACATCCATTTCACAACATTAGTGTCCAAATAAACTTATTTCCGGCATTATTCGCATTTTTCATTTTATAGCGAATGAGGTTATGGTTAGGCTGCCCATCCAAGTCAGAAGATCCAAGATCAATAAAATCTACCCCCAGGGATTCTCCCAAACGGATTACTTCAAAAAGCAACGCCTCACCTGTATAGGCTTGCTGTAAAGCAGGATTGATGGCAGGCAAATAATAATATAAACTATTCGGCGTCAACTTCACACACAGGGCATGGGCGACGGCTTGCGCTTCCTGATAGAGTGACACTAAAAAATAACGATCAGGATACGCACTGACTTGCCGGATCAGCTTTTCTTCCTGAACATTGTACTCATGGCTGCGCTGTGTTCGCCACCATTTTATGTCTTTCAAAAAATTAAAGGTCTTGATACTGCCTGTTTCAACTGTACAATGCAGTTTTTTAACTTTCTTTTTGTGCTTCGACGCCTTGGCATGGATAAAGCCCTTTATGTACTTTTTATCTTCTAAAAAATGGTGCAGCAAAACGCCCTCGAGCTGAAAGCCTTGGCTTTTCAAGACATAATGAACCAACGGATTATTTTCATCATAAGTACTGGGCGGTTGTACCAATCGGAAGCTATGGGCACCAAGACTCTTTAAGGCCAGGATGAGCTCGGCAACCAAGTACTGCAAACTGTCAGAGGAAATTTTTCTTTCGGTCCAAAGGCCGCCAAATGGGGCATTGTTCAGGGAAATCGCCCTACCATCGGCCTTCAGCACCACATAGATCAGCGCCCTTACTTTTTGCTTTTTTAATAACCGGGCACAAAAATACCGTTCACCTTCTCCTATCAAATAGTCGTGTAAAAAATAAGGGTGCTCTGTAGGTGGATTTTCCTGTAATACGAAATCATAGTTTTTCGCTATGTCCATCTTTAAGCTTATCAAATTCCTCTTTGTTTCTTATATAATCCGATTCGTCAAAATCGCTCTCAGATAGCACTAAAAGCACACTATCCGCTGTAAAAGTAAAGGAAGACCAAACCAATCGAGGTAAATAAAGTGCTTCTTTGGTACTTTGAAGCATAAATTCATACCGATTACCTTCCAAGTCCTCCAACGCTACGCTCACACTTCCTTGAAGGCAAACGGTAAGCTGGTTGTCACTTTTGTGGGCATGCACTCCCCTTATGCCGCCTGCAGGTACTTCCGTAATCCAAAAAGCCCTTCTCACTTCAAACGGGAGCTGACTTTGCTCCCAGTAGTTCAATTTTCCGGATGCATTCTTCGTCTCGCCGAGATGAAAAACATAGGGTTTGGTCATGGGTGATAGATCATGGATTTGGTACTCTTAACACACTACACAGGCTAATTTAATCAAAAACCTAGTGTTCTTCGTAGTCGGGTATCATTTATTAAATAAATAATATCCTAAACTTAACATTGGCAGCCAAAATATTGCCGCTTTTTTGCCTTTCCATGATTCAGCGTTTACTTTTGGCAGCAGCATAGGCTAAGCATAAATCAAAACAACTATGGAGGACACCTTTTTGACCTTAAAAACCAGTTCAGAGGGCTTATACAAAGAAAAAGGAAGTAAGTTTTTGGCATTTGCTTATCCAGTCCAAGATGAAGAAGAGATCAAAGAGCGATTGGAAGCATTGAAAAAAAAGTACTATGATGCGCGTCACCATTGCTATGCCTACATGTTGGGCCGTGAGCAATCCCAGTTCCGTGCCAATGATGATGGAGAGCCCAACCATTCAGCCGGAGATCCTATTCTCGGGCAGATCCGCTCACACGAGCTCAGTGATGTACTGATCGTCATCATCCGTTATTTTGGCGGCACCAAGTTAGGCGTAGGCGGGCTGATCACGGCTTATAAAACCGCAGCAGCAGAAGCCATCGCCGCAAATGAAATCATTACGGCCGTGGTCACCAAAAAGGTTCGCTTCCATTTTGATTACCTCGACATGAACGATGTCATGCGACTGATCAAAGATTACGACTTGGAAATCATCAAGCAGGACTTTGACAATACCTGTAGCATTACCCTGAGGATAAGGGAAAAACATTGGGAGGAAGTAACCGGCCGCCTGGAAGAGATTCCTTCGTTCAAGAAGATTGATTAGAAAAGAGCGGATCCAAATATCCTTTGCTGTACAGTTCGTTGAAAACCTCCAAACAGGCCCACGCATCGGTAGCTGCATACAGCTGCTGCTTTGGCGTAAGCTCTTCCGCTTCCCAGTTGGATACCTGTTCCGACTTTGAAATCCGGATATTGAGCACCATGGCGCTCAGGTTACGAACGCCTACATTGTGAAACCCTACTTTCTTCAGTTCTTCGTTCAGGTCAAAGAAACTTGCTTGGCGAAAAGATGGCTCCAGTTTTTTCAGGGCCTTGATATCATCTCTTACTGCTGCACCGATTTTTACCTGATTGGGATCTTCCAACAGGCTACGGACAGAAGTGGGAAACCCCACATGGTTCAGGCGAAACAAAAAAGCCCTTTCCGGTGTGGAAAGTTGCAAAAGGGACACATCATGATGCACTCCTTTTTTAAAAGAAGGTCGCGTTTCGGTATCGAAACCAATTTTGGAATATTTCTTCAGTTCTGCTACTGCTTCCGGTACCAATTTTTCATCTTCAATCAAGACTATATCTCCCTCAAAATGTCCCAATGGAAGCTCATTCACCTCGTCTTTACTAATTTTATATGGAATCATACGGCCAGTTCTTTTTGGATTTCTCTCATTTCTTCTTCAGAATAATAATTGATACCAAGCTTTAGGTATCCGTACAAAACAGTCATAAATGGACTGATGATGTTAAAAAAACAATATGGAGCATAGGTCAAGGTGGCCACGCCGAGCACGGAAGCTTGTGTGGCACCACAAGTATTCCAAGGCACCAACACGGAAGTCACAGTGGCACTATCCTCCAGGGTCCGGCTCAGGTTTTCCCCCTTTAAGCCCCTTTTTCTATAAATGTCTGAATACATCCTTCCCGGAACCAATATCGCCAAATACTGGTCAGAAGTAGTAAGGTTAAAGAAAACACATGTCGCAGCCGTAGAAGCAATCAATGAACCTAAGGAATGCACCTTCCTGATGACTGCCTCAGCGATCACTTGCAGCATCCCACTTTCTTCCATCACCCCTCCAAAGATCATTGCGGTGATGATCAGCCAGATGGTGAAGAGCATTCCTGCCATGCCACCGGTGGACAGCAGCTCATTTACCATTTCATTTGAAGTGGTTACGCTTATGTCTCCATAGAGGGACATCATCACGGCCTTGAAGGATTGGTACATATATCCAGCGGTCGGTTCACCAGCAATACCTTCTATGATCTGCGGTTGGAAAATTACGGCAAACACCCCTCCTAGCAAAGCCCCTGCAAGCAAGGCTGGCACAGCAGGCACTTTTTTGATGATCATGCCCAACACCAACACCGGCACGATAAATAGCCAACCACTGATGTTAAATTTTTCAGAAATCACTTCAGAAATCCCTCTCACCTGATCCACCGATCCGCTCACATCAATGGTAAAACCCAACACCCCAAATATGATTAAGGTAATCACGATCGATGGCACGGTAGTTTTGGTCATGTGACGGATGTGGGTAAACAAGTCCGTTCCTGCCATGGCGGGGGCCAGATTAGTGGTATCCGAAAGCGGTGACATTTTATCCCCGAAATAAGCTCCCGATATAATTGCCCCAGCGATGACACCCTCTTCAAACCCCAAGGCTTTCCCGATCCCCAATAAAGCTACACCTACCGTGGCCACCGTGGTCCAGCTACTTCCCGTAGCAATGGAAACAATGGCACTTACCACACAGGCAGCCAACAAAAATATTCCAGGACTCAGGATCTTCAATCCATAATAAATCATGGCCGGTACAATCCCGCTCAACAGCCATGTCCCCGCCAATGCTCCAATCAACAACAAAATCAAAATGGATGGCATGGCCGCTCCAATGCTGTTAACAATGCCTTTCTGCAGGGTATCCCAGCTAATTTTCAACCTGAATATTGCAATCAATGAAGCGACACATGAGGAGAGGATCAGCACCATCTGGTTAGATCCGGATAAACTATCGGTCCCAAAGACCCGGATGTTAATGACCAATAAAATAATTAGAAATAAGATGGGAATCATCGCCTCCCCAAGGCTTGCTTTTTGATGAGGTTTCGTCATTGATATGGATTTACAATAAAATGAATCCTAAAATTAACAAAAATTATCATTAATTCAGTCCCCTAGTAAACTAGCTAACTCTTTTCCGGTTTCCCACCCTAACGCAACCCCCATCCCTCCGAGCCTAACCCCTACTGCCACACGGGGATTAATCTGGCGTAAAATAGGCTTCTTGGACTGCCCGAATGCCATGGTACCGGACCATTCCATCTCCCAAGAGACGGGATTTTCAGGCGAAATAACATCTTTTGTCAGTTGCTGAAGATAGGCTTTAATATCTTCGTTTATGCCCCTTTCAGTAGTGGTTTCATCTTCTTCAGAAACATTTCTTCCTCCGCCCAGCAAAAGTCTGCCATCCACATTCCTAAAATAAACATAGCCCCTTTCCATATGGAACGTACCTTGCAGTCGAAGGTCTTTAATAGGCTCACTGACCATGATCATCCCTCTGCCTGGCCGGATATAATCGTTTACCTCCGGAAGCAATTGGCCAATAAAAGCGTTGGAACAGAGTCCCATCAACCTGCTTTGAAAAACAATTTCCTCGTCATAATAGGAGCGAACATGTGCCCGGCAATTTTCTTCATCAAGTCTGATCACTTCAGCTCCAGTGAGCATTTGGATATTTAACTCCCGACAGCGTTTCCATAGGCACTGGATATACTTGGCAGGATCCAGCTGCCCTTCAAACCGGTTCCGCACCACATGAAGCACCTCGTCCGAAAAGCCAAAAACCTTCGGATCGGCCACTTCTTCAAATACATCTCCACCAAATACTGAACTGAGGAGGGCATTGATACCTTCCACTTTTTCCATGTAATGTGCTTCCTGCTTCCTGATCAAGTCAAAGCCACCACAAGAGGAATAATCAATCGCCTCATCACCGAAAACACTTCTGATATTTTTGATCCCCATCCTTCTTTTGGTGACCAGTTCGAACGCTTCATCTTCCTGATAGTTTTCCAAATCTTCGGCTATCTCGCTCAAACTTCCAAAACAGGCAAACCCTGCATTTCTGGTACTGGCCCCACTGGGAAACACCCCTCTTTCCAATACAAGCACTGATCTTCCTGGATGCTTTTCCTTGTAATGAATGGCTGTCGACAAGCCCACAAATCCGGCTCCCACAAGGATTAAATCATATTGAATAAGGTTCTTCTTCTCCCAATAGCTTAACATATTTATCTTATTTAGTGCCTTTTACCTGAAGAATTGTTAAATTATTGATCCAGCTTAGGATTGTTTTTTTACCCTTGAGATCATGGCGCAAACTAACTTAAGAAAAATTGATCAATTATTAGAAGAATATGGCGTAAGCCACCAAAATCAAACCAATAAAATGATCCATTGGTTTTGTGTTCCTGCAATATTCTTTAGCGTGGTAGGCCTCATTTACAGCATCCCACCTGGCCCTATCGGCTTTTTACAAGATCATTTGGGAGCCTTTGCCAATTGGGCGACCATCGTATTGGTAGTGGTCTTGTTTTATTACTATTCCCTGTCTCCACCGCTGGCCTTGGGGATGTTTTTATTTGCTGCCCTTTGCCTATTCTTGGCCAATTTTATCACCATTGTTTTCCCTTGGCCATTGTGGGCGGTATGCTTGGTTATTTTCCTGTTTTCTTGGGTTCTGCAGTTTTATGGCCATAAAATTGAAGGGAAAAAACCATCATTTTTAAAGGACATCCAATTCCTGCTGATCGGCCCAGCTTGGTTGATGCATTTTATATATAAGCAACTTGGACTTTCCTATTAAACGTAATTCTCCGCTTTGGTAGGTGAAAATCTGGATTGTTATTGTATTTTTAAAAAAGCTTTTTGAACACCTCAATGCGTTTATATGATTTCGACAATATTAGCTTCGGCTGAAATCCCCATGTTACCTGAAATTGTCATCATCTTTGGATTGGCGACATTGGTAATCATGCTATTTACTCGGCTAAAAGTACCTACCATCATCGGTTTTTTACTTACCGGCACCATTGCAGGCCCCTATGGATTATCCTTGGTCAATGCTTCCGCCACGGTGGATGTACTCAGTGAAATCGGCATTATCCTGCTCCTTTTTGTCATTGGAATGGAATTTTCACTCAAAAGCCTCATGTCCATCAAAAAGGCGGTTTTTGTCGGCGGATCGCTCCAGGTATCCCTCACCATTTTAGCTGCTACCGTTACGGCATATTTCTTTGGATTTGACTGGAATGTAGCGGTGTTCTTTGGCTTTTTGCTCGCCCTGAGCAGTACGGCGATTGTGCTCAAACTGCTGCAGGAAATGGGACAGGTAAACAACCTTTCCGGCAAAACCATTTTGGCCATATTGATTTTTCAGGACATCATCATTGTCCCCATGATGCTGTTTACGCCCATGTTGGCGGGAGAGTCTGACAATGTCCTGCTTTCCTTGTTTTTTATGGCCGTAAAAGGTGGCTTAGTCATTCTTTTCACCATCCTTTCAGCCAAATACCTCATCCCACAATTACTCTTTTGGGTAGCCAAAACCCGAAATGAGGAATTGTTTCTCCTGAGCATCATCGTCATCTGTTTCAGTGTCGCATTTCTTACTTCATTATTGGGACTATCACTGGGACTGGGTGCCTTTTTGGCTGGATTGATCATCAGCGAATCCGAGTACAGCCATCATGCAACCGGGAAAATACTACCCTTTAGGGAGATTTTTCTCAGTTTCTTCTTCGTATCCGTTGGGATGCTATTTGATGTCACTTTTCTCTTTTCGCATATTGAAATCATCATTGGCATCTTGGTGCTGGTATTAGTCTTTAAATTTATCATGACCGTTGTCGCAGTACGCTCCATTGGAATTGACTTTAAAGAAGCTTTTATCGTTGGTTTTTCCATTTTCCAAATCGGGGAATTTTCGCTCTTGCTTGCACAGGAAGGCGTGGAAATTGGCTTGATTGACCAAAACCACTATCAGTATTTTCTGGCAGTATCCATTTTGACCATGGCCATCACGCCCTTTGTCATCAAGAACAGGGAAAAACTGGCCTTCAAAATGTTGGATGCTCCGCTTCCACAGAAACTCAAAACGCACCTTAGCACGTCCACTGGCAACATCTCCATGGCCAATATGGAAGGGGAGGAATTGTCGGATCACTTGGTCATCATCGGCTATGGTCTCAATGGCCGCAACCTTTCCAAAGCCGCCAAAAGGGCCAAAATCCCCTACGCGATCATCGAAATGAACCCTGAAACCGTTCGGGCTGAAGGGGAAAAAGGAGAACCGATCATTTATGGTGATGCCTCCAATGAAATGGTGCTTAAACATGTGAACATCCACTTGTCCCGAGTGGTCGTCATCGCCATTTCCAATTCTGATGCTACCAAGAGCATCATTACCGCCATCCGGCTCCTCACCCAGAATGCCTCCATCATCGTCCGTACCCGCTATGTCAATGAAATATCTGCTAACCTTTCCATGGGTGCCAATGAAGTCATTCCTGAGGAATTTGAAACTTCCATTGAGATTTTCACGCGGGTACTGAACAAATACCTGATCGCTAAAGATGATATTGAGGACTTCACAGAAGAGGTCCGGTCGCACAACTATGAAATGTTCCGAGCCACCCAAAACAGAGGGCGGGATAGGCTAAATATCGATCTGCCAGAAATTAATTTTGTCTCGCTAAAAGTAGATCGGGATAGTGGCCAATACATTAACAAACCGCTCAAAAAGGTGAATTTAAGAGAAAACCTCGGCGTCAGCTTGGTTGCCTTAAAAAGGGAAGGCCAAACCACTTCTCATATTGATGGGGATACCAAATTGAAATTTGGTGATATCGTATACGTGGTAGGAAAACCAGACGGGCTCAGTGAATTTGAGAAAGCCATTGGTGAAAAGGATCGATGAACGCAAATGAGACGTATCGGAAGTGCAATTAGTCCTTACGGCAAATCATGTGGCTTTTCAGCCTTCTCCGAAAAGATTGCTGAAAGCCTTTCCAGTGACTGTTGATTTTGGATGCTACCGATGCAGTCCAATATATCACGCTTTTCTCTCGCTGTTAGTCGCCAGTTTAAGGATGCCCGTTGGACATCCAGGTCTTCGCTTTCTACTTCACCCGTCAAGTTGGTGGTCCTTTGCCGCTCTAGAAAATCTTTGGTAGAGTATTCAAATTCTATCCGGTCAAGTTCAAATCCCACTTTAGCTTTCATGTAGTTGAACATCGTTTCGTTATTGATCGTCTGCACATTATCCCAGTTTACATAAATGTTTTTTAAAGGCGTTATCAGTTTTTGCATGATCGTAGGAGGTGTCTTCTTCTCGATTTCCAAGTTCTTTTCGGAATCCCTAATGGTGACCAAGACCACCCCGGCCGTGTTGGCTTCCATCCAATCCTCAAAAACGCTGATAAACCGTAAAGCATCCTTCACCCCAAAATTATCCGACAAACCGGAATCCATAATTTCCATTTGGGGATCAGAGGGCAATTGGATATTGGGCGTGACAAAGGGAAACGTCGCCCCCATCCGCAACGCACTGATAAACCTCAAGTTTTCAGCATCCTGATGGTGAAAGAACCTTAAAAAATCAATGGCCTGGCTCTTTTCATCTAAGGGCATGTTTGAGTTTTCAGACACGCACAAATAGCTCACGTGGTGAGGAGAAATGTATAGTTTTCGTCCGTCGTTAACGATTAGCGGTGCCACTGGCATCATCGGAATTTTTGCGTGATATTCCGGACTTGCATACGCATGGAGCGGCTTATCCAAAACACCACCGGTATTTTTATTCAGCTGATTTTCAAAAGCAAAGCCTCGATCTTTCAAATAAAACCGGTCATGGTATTCCACGTATTGATTTCTGATCAACAGGTCATTGACCATTAAAGTGAAAATAATTGGATTAAGATTATCCGAAGATATCTGTTCGCGGTATTCAGAAGAAGCCAACTGGATTGATGGATCTTGCAGGGACCTCAAGTACAATTCCCTGAAAAAAGCTGCTCCCACTATCCCTCCTGAAGCTCCAGTAATCAGCTGGGTATGGGGCATAAACCTCCCTTCACTGTGCACATGCATCTGCTGCAGCACATGTAAGGTCCATAAGGCAGCCCGCTGCCCTCCCCCACTACAGGCGATAAGCAGCATTTTGGGAGGTTTGTCCTTTGGAAACTTCGCCCGCCAATTGTCCAGAATTTCCAAGGTCTTCTCTTTGTCCTTCTTCAAGGTATCCGGATGGAGAAGCGCCTGCATGCGGTGCAGGTTATAAGGAGCCTTTTCCACCTCATAATCCATTCCAAGGGCCGTATGAGGACGGTTTAACCACGGTGTTTTGGAACTTGCATTCAACAGGACAAAAAGCAAAATGACCACAAACGTCGACCAACTTCGCAACCAGAAGGTGAGCGCTCCCACCATCAGGGTCAATATGGAAAAAATCAACATGACACTCATGGCGGCTGGAAATTGCAGGAACTCATATTCCCTGAAAAATCCTAAAAACAGTATTGTAAGGACCAAAACCACACCAATGATCACCAAGTTCAAGTGATTCTGATCAAATACCTTCAATAATTTATGTCCCTCAAACCTGGCCAAGTCTTCCCTTACCTTTTTAAATTTCAGGTTGATATCGAGGTAAGTATCCACGGTGTCTTTGGCCAGCTTCCGATCCTTGTAGCGCTTGATGACATTGGCACGGGACACATTTACTTTCCTGAGCCGCTTGTCCAAGCTATCGGTAAACATCACGAAAAAATCCTTATTGGTCAGGGCAAAATATCCAAACATCATCAAGTACATCAATAAACTCCCTCCCGCAAAACCAAGTAAATACCCCATTATGCCCCAACCGTCCTGGCTGATATTATCCAACTGAAAGGCAATCACACTAAAAATATAGACCAAATAAACCACCAGCGGGATGAGGCTGTTGTTGACACAGAACCTGATAAAAGGCCTGGACAATGTGGCTAGAAACTGGAACCTGGCCGCATCCATGATGTAAGTGGTCATATGGAAAGCCATGGTGAAAATGGCAAAGCCAATTCCCATCATAAAAAATCCGAGCCAAGAGACCTTATTCAGGTATTCGGGATCCAAAAACAAATATGGAATCCCCAATACCTTTCCGAAATCACCCAAAAATATCAGCACCAGCAAAACCCAAATCCCCACCAATGCCATGTTCTTTTTCAGGTGAAGTTTAAGCAATAATATCGGAAAACTGTGTAAAACACGATTCCTCATAAATGGTATATTTTATAAGTTAATATACATTTTTTTAACGGATTGTGAAGCATCATCGAAATTTGGACAACACTAAACAAATGACGAAATCTAATGTTCAAGCTCCTGGTATTTGTGGTATCGCCCATGTTAAAACAGTGAACTTGAGATTACTCGGGGTTGGCACTGAAAGGGCATCTTTTCAATAGCCAAGGGTATGTGCTATCCTTCCCTGAAAACTTACTGAAATATATCTCCAAAAAACATGTCCTGATCCAACTATTCCCAACTGACTACTACATGGATCCTCTCCTAAATCACCATTTAAACATCCACACAAATCCCAAACTATCCTATTCATCGTGATGGCCCATTCAGCGATTCTGCTGTGCATCAGCAGGCTTGTCAAAATATTAAATTTTTCTATTTGGGCTTTCTTGATTAGGTGTTACCTTAGCCATCCGAATAGCAAAAAGAAGGAAAAAATGAGAACTTGGTTTTTGTGTAAAGTAAAATACGCGAAAGAAAATGAGCAAGGGCTGCTAAAAAACGTATCAGAACAATACCTTATCGATGCGGTATCTTTTACAGAAGCAGAAGCCCGCATATATGACATGCTGGGAAGTGTCATTCGAGGAGACTTTCAGGTTACCAATATCAGCAAGAGTAATATCGTAGATGTATTCTTTTATGATGACATCGACCTGTGGCACAAGTGTAAAATCACCTATGTGGTGGCCGATGCAGACAGTGGAAAAGAAAAGAAGGTCACCCAGTACATGTTGGTTACCGCGCATGATGTAAAAGAAGCCTATGAGCGGATCCACGAAAGTCTTAGCAACATGCTGGTGACTTTCCGTGTCCCCGATATCAATGAAAGCCCCATCGTGGAAATATTCCCTTATGAAAGCGAAGACGAGGAATTATTACCTCCTCCACCTTCCCACCTTAAGCCTGTCAGCGAAGTGAAAGCTGATCAAGCCCGCAGGGAAGAAGTCCGTGCCGAGAATCAGCAAAACCATACTTCCGAAGAAGAGGAGGAAGGGCCTGTAGAAGATGAAGCCCCTATGGAAGAAAATCCTTCCGAAGAGGAGATCGAAATAAAGGAAGAAGCAAATGAAGAGGAAGATCATACGGAAGATCCAGAAGAGGACAAATAATCTTTCGCCTGATCAAAGAATTTAATCTGCAAGACCGCTTTTTTAGCGGTCTTTTTTTACCTTGAGAAATACTAGCCTACCCAGATTCCGGCAAAGAGTAATTATAATATTAAACCTCCTCATCATCAGCTGGCAGACTACTGCTTCCAGTTCTATGTGACAGATAGAAAAGAACACCACCCGTCGAAGTGAATATCCCAATTCACAAACATTTTGATTTTCTTGTAGTTTTAAACCTCTTTTATCTCCGTAGGCGATTCCTAACGCAGAAATAGCGTAAATCACTAAAGCCTATTGCTCATTTTTTTTGCATATTTGTTTACTGCTTGAAATAACCTCAATTTTACCCTATGAAAATCCAGCTTTTGGTAGTTCTGCTTTATGTAGCCGCATTCTTTTCCTGTAATCCTGAAAAAGACCATGCCACCTACAAAATTGGTTTTTCTCAGTGTGTAAGTGGTGATGCGTGGAGAAGAGCCATGCACCAAGAAATGTATCGTGAACTCAGCTTCTACCCTGAACTCTCGCTCGAAATCAAAGATGCCAAAGGAGACAATACCACTCAAATCAGACAAATCAGGGATTTTTTGGACGAAGGCATTGACCTACTGATCGTATCCCCAAATGAATCAGAACCCATCACCCCAATTGTGGAAGAAGCCTTCCAAAATGGTATACCGGTAATCGTGATAGACAGGAAGATAAGTTCAAACCTCTATACTGCTTATGTCGGTGGTGATAATTATGATGTGGGGCATACCGCTGGACAGTACATCAGAAACCTCCTAAAAGGTCAAGGACGCGTATTGGAGATATGGGGACTCCAAGGAAGCTCTCCTGCAAAGGAAAGGCATAGAGGTTTACTAAAAGGTTTTCAGGATTCGGAAATCGAAATCGTTACCAGCATCAAAGGTGAATGGGAAAAAGACACCGCTAAAAACAGGCTGAAGCAGCATCTCCAATCTGGCACCATCCCGGAATTTGACTTGGTATTTGGGCATAATGATGTAATGGCCATTGGCGCACATGAAATTTGCAAAAACCTAGATATCGTTCAAAAGAAGTTTATCGGTGTAGATGCTCTTCCTGGTCCTTATGGTGGAATCCAAGCCGTAACTGATGGAATATTGGACGCCACGTTTCTTTACCCTACCGGTGGCGATATTGCGATTGAAATCGCACATAAGATCCTATCTGATGAACAAGTAGTAAAGGAAAACATCCTCCAAACTGCAGTAGTAGACTCTACCAATATCCGTATTATGAAGCAGCAAACGGATAAAATTATCGACCAGCAAGATAATATCACTAGACAAAAGCAGCGCATTGATGTTCAAATGGAGATTTACAAAAACCAGCGTACCTTTCTTTTCGGATTTGGCCTGACACTTTTTGTAGCCATTATTTCACTCGCTTATGTCTTTAAATCCCTCCGTGAAAAACAAGAGATCAATGAAGAGCTGAAAAACAAAAACGATGAAATCCTCCAACAAAAAGACAAAGTACTCAGCCTCTCCAAAAAGGCGGAAGAAGCCACCCAACAAAAGTTTGACTTTTTTACCAATATCTCCCATGAATTCCGCACACCGCTAACCCTCATACAGGCTCCAGTAGAAGACCTGTTGGCCAATAAAGATGCTGCCCCATTTAAGCCTGATCTACAGCTCATTCGTAAAAACACCATGCGCTTACTGCGATTGGTAAACCAGCTCATGGACCTGCGAAAAATAGATCATGCCAAGATGAAGGTAAAAGCCGTGGAGCAGGAACTCATTCCATTTTTACAGGACATTCTAAATTCCTTTGATAAAACTGCTCAAAAACATGACATCACGCTACGGCTATTGGCAGATAACCGTAACTTAAAAGTTTGGTATGATCCCATGATGCTGGACAAAGTAATGTTTAATCTCCTATCAAATGCCTTCAAGTTTACGCCTATTCACGGTAGTGTTATCGTAAAAGTCACTGAAAAGCCTCTTTCCAACAAGGTGTGCATCCGTGTGGAAGATACAGGATCTGGTATGTCACCAGAAGATACTAGCCATGTTTTTGATCGTTTTTATCAAGGAGAAACCTATTCTGCCGCCGGCAGCGGTATTGGTCTGGCACTATCAAAAGAACTTATCGAGCTCCACCATGGAGAAATCTGCTTAGAAAGTACGCTTGGCAAAGGCACTTCCTTTGAGGTGGTGTTACAAATGGGGAAAGCACATTTTAACGAGTCCGAAATGCTTAATGGCACGGCAACCCAATATTTCTCCGAAGAGAACATTGGCATTTTGGAAGAGGTAACTCCCAAAATATCTAGGGACACGCAGGAAGAAAAAGAGCAGACACTGCTGATCATTGAAGATGATCAGCAGATACGACAATACCTTTGCCAACAGCTTTCCGCCCATTACAATATCCTGGAGGCAGAGAATTTTGAAGTTGGTATCGCCAAAGCGCTGGACAAACTCCCTGACTTGATCACTTGCGACCTTATGCTAAAGCAAGGAAGTGGCTTTGACATCATCAAAAAGCTAAAGGATGACATCAGGACATCCCATATCCCTATCATCGTCATTACTGCAAAAAGTTCTTTGGATGAGCGGATTGAGGGAATCAAACTTGGCGTAGATGACTATATCTCCAAACCTTTCAGCTTTACATTGTTACTTGAACGAATCAAAACACTACTTGCCAACAGGCAGAAGTTAAGGGAGCATTACCTCCATGAACTCCCCATAGAGAAATCCAAATCCTCGGGAATCTCAACCGATAAAAAGTTCATCAATGCCTTCAATGCAATCATAGAACAACACCTCAGCGATCCTCAGTTTGGTGTGAACACCATTTGTGATGAAATTGGGCTTTCACGCGGACAACTTTACCGTAAAGTAAAATCCATGCTAGGATACAGTGTGAATGATTATATCAACAGAGTGCGCATGAAAAAAGCCAAGCGCTTACTGGCTGAAAATGATACCCCGATTGCTGATATAGCTTTTCAAGTAGGTTTCTCCACTTCAGCTTATTTTTCTACTGCTTTTAAAAACTATTTCGGAAGCACCCCTTCTGAATTTAGAGACCAATGCAAAAACAGCTAATCCTAAACGCATTTATCCTTCATCCCATCACCCAACCATGGGTAAAAAACGAACAGAGGTTCATCATCGGCTTCCATGATCACCATTATTCATCTTAAGCATATTTCAGCTTGGCCTCTCTTCAGGTTACCCGAATCAAGATTTAAGGCCCCCTCTCAAAACACCTCCCATCCCGTCAGCAAAAAGCACTCCTCTCCCCTTCCATCTAGCCAAACAATCTCTTGAAAAAATCAAATTATGACGATGTTTTAAAATGGATTTTCACGTGACATTTTGTTTTTATTCATCTATCAGCCCAACCCTATTGATTGAGCAGCCCCGATTTCTTATAAAAAACGATACAATTTTAAAAATTTGAGACAATATTGAAACAATCTCGTGTCTTTGTTTCCTTCCAAAATCAGGCTTAAATCCACCGTTAAACTACTTTTCCATCCCCGTTCAGCTTGTAATCTGAAATTATAAAATTTTGGGACAGGATTAAAACATATTTCCTCTCATCCTACCTAGATTGAGATCAATGGCTCATGATAATCTCCATGAATTTTCTTGTGCTAATAGTAACAGTAAAACTCAAAAACCGTGAAGAACCTCACCACTTATTACGCATTTATTGTATCCCTCACCGGATTTCTATTCGGTTTTGATACTGCTGTAATATCGGGTGCCAATTTACCACTCAAGGCACTTTGGCAAACCTCTGATTGGTTCCATGGCTTTTTCATCATGTCCGTAGCCTTGTGGGGCACAGTGATCGGTGCATTACTGGGAGGAATCCCCTGTCACCACTTGGGTCGAAAAAATACTTTATTCTGGATTGGGGTGATGTTTTTGGTGTCCGCTTTAGGTACTGCATTGGCAACAGACCCATTTGTGTTTTCTTTTTACCGTTTTGTCGGTGGAGTAGCCATTGGTGCCAGTTCCATTGCTGCCCCTACTTATGTGTCAGAGATTTCCCAGGCCTATCAAAGAGGTCGTCGTGTAGGTCTTTACCAAATCAATATTGTCTCAGGGATTTTAGTGGCCTATGTTTCCAACTACCTTCTCCAAGGTGTAGGAGACCACAATGATTGGCGCTGGATGCTAGCAGCAGAAATAATCCCTGCGATCATCTACCTAGCTTTTATTTTGGACATACCCGAAAGCCCCCGCTGGTTGATCCTCAAGCAAAAGGATGAATCAGCTGCACAAAAGGTACTCAAAAAGATCACTACAGGAAAGATAGATCAGCTATTGCTTTCCATCAAGCATGATTCACTGCGTTCAAAAAAGATGAAACTTTTCTCTGCCAAAAACCGGCTACCACTTTTTCTGGCTGGTATCATCGCGATATTCAACCAACTCAGTGGTATAAACTTCATCCTGTACTATGCACCCGAGATCATGGAAAAAGCAGGTTTTGTAACGACCACCTCATTATTGGGGGCTGTATGCATAGGATTCACCAATTTAATATTTACCCTGATCGGCATGTCTCTGATCGATAAAACCGGCAGAAAGCAACTGATGCTCATCGGATCCATGGGATATATCATCAGTTTAGGCTTGGTCAGTTACGGATTTTATGACAGCTCATCTCCTCTATTCATCCTGACGAGTATCCTCATCTTTATTGCAGCACATGGCATTGGACAAGGAGCGGTTATATGGGTATTTATCTCAGAGATTTTTCCAAACAAAGTCCGAGCGATGGGCCAGTCTTTTGGTGCGGGAGTGCATTGGGGGGGCGCCGCCATGATTACACTCTTTGGTGCCGTGTTGATCGATACCTTGATGCCATTTCAGATTTTCATGGTGTTCATGGCACTGATGATACTTCAATTTGTTTTTGTCTGGCGCTATATGCCCGAAACCAAAGGACTTGAATTAGAAAATCTCCATTCAAAATTAGCTCAAAAACTATATGAAAAATTTCCAAGCGATCACAAAACCTAAAACACAATTAACCTAAAAAATTTACATGACAAACCCATTTACCTTATGAAAACAAGCGTATTAAATTTCCTAATCATGGTTTTACTGGTCTTGCCAAGCTGGGCCCAAGACAGTGAAATCTCAGGCACCGTAACTGACAATGCGAGTGGCGATCCCCTTCCGGGCGTCACCGTTCAGGTGCAAGGCACAGGAACAGGTACTGTCACAGGCCTAGATGGAAAATACAGCATCCCTGCCACTACCGAAGATGTATTGTTATTTTCCTTTATTGGCTATCAAACCGCCAAAGAAACCGTTGGAAACCGAAGTTCCATCGATGTCGCCCTCGGCCAAGATGTGTCCAACCTGGATGAAGTGGTCGTAGTAGGATACAGTTCCCAGAAAAAATCGGATATGACCGGCGCCATTGTCGCAGTAGATCTTACGCCCATAGAAGGACAGAGCATGAGTAATGGTAACCCAATGCAGGCCTTGCAAGGGAGAGTTCCAGGCCTGTATGTAGAAAAATCAGGTGATCCTTCAGGAGCCAGTAGTAGGGTATTAATACGTGGTGTCTCCACGCTGGGCAATAATGATCCACTGTATGTGATCGATGGTATTCCTACGAAGCGTCCAGAAGTTTTTGCCAGCCTAAGCCCTGACGCAATTGAGTCCATTCAAGTGCTCAAAGATGCTTCCGCCTCTTCTATTTACGGTTCCAGAGCGGCAAATGGCGTCATCTTGGTCACCACCAAGAACAAAACGCTTGGAGGAGATAAGCTGGGGGTAAGCTTTAATTCTACCTTTTCAGTCCTTTCCGAAAAACAGCAACGTTATGATATGCTGAATGCCCAGCAGCGGGGAGAGGCCATATGGAGGGCATCGGTCAATGACGGGGCAGATCCTGCCAGTGGCTATGGAGAAATCTATGATTTTGATTGGAATGGAGATTTTGACAATCCCGTGCTAAACAGTGTGACCGTCCAGCCCTTTGTAGGTGGTAATGAGTCCATACCGGCTGGCGACACCGATTGGCAGGATGAAACATACGAAAAAGGATACGCCTTCAATAATGAACTGACGGTCACCACCAATTCTGAAAAATCATCATTGATGGTCAATTTGGGATATTACAAAAACACCGGCATGCTCAAATACACTGATTTTGAGCGTTACACTGCTCGGCTAAATGCCAATACATGGTTATTTAACGACAAGGTCCGGTTTGGGATAAACACCCAATTCTCTTCTTCAAATGAGCTTTTGGCTGCCATGGACGTAGGCGGTGCCCCCACTCCGGGACTTGCTATTACCTTGGCTCCTACCATCCCTGTATATGACGCCAATGGCAGCTTTGCCGGGCCCTTGGGGTCAGGATATTCAGACCGGAACAACCCTGTCCTAATGCAGTATCTCAACCGATGGGATAACACACGTAAAAACAACTTCTATGGAAATGTCTTTGCAGAATGGTCCATTTTGGAAAACCTTACCTTTAAGACCAGTCTAGGTCTTGACCTAAGTGACTACCAACGCAAGGATATCGAACCAAAAGTAAACAACGGTTTTGTTAACCGAAACAATAACCGACTGATTTGGGACACCAATAAATTCACCAGCTTGGTCTTTTCTAACACCTTAAATTATAAACTGGTTAAGGGTGACCATCGATTTGATGTATTGTTAGGAGTGGAATCGATCAAAGACGATTTTAACAGCATCCTATCTCAAGCGGATGGATTTGCAGTTGAATCCGAGTCGTATTTTGTCCTAAATGCAGCCTCCGGAGCACGTACCAACAGCGGTTCTGCTACAGGTAGTCGCTTGCTGTCACAATTCGGAAAAATCAATTATGCTTTTTCTGACAAATACCTGGCATCGTTTACCCTGAGAAGGGATGGCTCCTCCCGCTTTGGTAAAAACAACCGATACGGTATATTTCCGGCGGCCACTGTGGGCTGGCGGATCAGCAATGAAGCGTTTATGGAAGACAGTCAAGTCTTCTCAGACCTTAAAATCCGACTCGGATATGGTGAAGTTGGCAACCAAGAGATTGGTGACTTGGCGCGCTTTGGCCTGTATGAATCTCGGTATGGCCCTAACCAAGCCCAATATGGTGGTGGATTCTTTGAAACATATTATAATGTCGGAACAGCCTATGACATCAACGGGAACGACACAGGAACATTACCTTCTGGCTTTGTCTCTATCCAAGCTGAAAACCCTGACCTAAAATGGGAAACCACTCAGGAATGGAATGTCGGGGTTGACTTCAGTCTGTTTAATTACGCCATCAATGGTTCATTCGATTATTTTAACCGGAAGACAACAGATATCCTTACCACTCCGCCCATTGCCTCGGTAATTGGGGAAGGACAGCAAAGGGTGCTCAATGGAGCTTCTACAGCTACCCATGGCTGGGAACTGGCCTTGAACTGGGCAAAAGACGTTAATAGTGATTTAACCGTATCCGTAAACACCAATTTTGGGGCTTTTAAAGATGAAATCACCTATCTGCCCGAGGAGGTACGAACCGCCTTTCCCGGCACGATAAACAACTCCATCCTTGGACACTCACAGTTTTCCATTTTTGGCTACCAGACCGACGGTCTTTTCCAAAGCCAAGAAGATGTTGACAACAGTCCTGATCAAGATGGCGCGCGACCAGGAGGGCTTAAATTCAAAGACATCAACAATGATGGCGTGATCGACTCGGACGACCGCGATTTCATCGGAACGACATTACCCGATCTCGAATACGGAATTGGTGTAGACATCAAGTACAAAAATTTTGATTTCTCCATTTTTGGATCAGGTGTAGCTGGAAGGATTGGACAAGACCCCTATATCTTTTGGAACAATTTCGTTCAAGGCCGGGAAAATGCAGGGTTGGGAGTCCTAAACGCCTGGACTCCAGAAAACTCAAGTTCGACGATTCCTTCCCTATCCCTTGCCTTTAATGACACCAGGACTTCCGACTACCTTTTTAGAAACAATGCCTATTTCAAAATCAGAAACTTACAATTCGGATATTCCTTTCCTGAGGAAATGATCAGCAAGTGGGCAGGGATGTCTCGACTCAGGGTGTATTTCCAAGGTGAAAACCTCTTATGGTTTACGCCAAAGGACTACATCGGTTCAGATCCAGAGCGTACTGATGTTAATCGCATCCCCGTCCCTACCACTTTCACATTAGGACTAAATGTTAACTTCTAAATTCAGCAACTTATGAAATCATATAAAATATATACTGCTGCTATCCTACTGGGATTAAGTATAAGCGCTTGCTCGGATGAATTTCTTGAATACGAGCCAGAAGGAGTACTTTCCAGCGAAAATGTATCCTCTCCTGATAATGCAGAAGGATTGGTCATCGCCGCCTATGCTGGCATTGGAAATGACGAAATGATAGGTCCATTGACCTCCATGTGGGTTTATGGAAGTGTACGCTCAGATGATGCCTATAAAGGAGGAGGAGGACGAGGAGACGTCGCAGAAATAGACCGATATGAACAATATAACCTTACTATTCCTGACCAAGGCGATGCTATGGCTCCTCGAACATGGACCGACTTCTATAAAGCCATTTCAAGGGCCAATTTTGCGCTCCAAGTAATTGCTGATATTCCTGAAGCAGATTATCCGATGAAAACCATCCGTCAGGCTGAGTTAAGGTTTCTAAGGGGCCATTCTCATTTTATTCTTAAAACACTCTTCGACAAAATCCCCTATATCACTGAAGACCTTTCTCAAGAGGAAATTGCTCAGGTAAGCAATGATGTAACCGATGAAGAACTTTGGAATAAAATAGCAAATGACTTTCTATTTGCTTATGAAAATTTGCCGAATTCCCAAGATGAGGTAGGCCGCGCTGACAAAAATGCAGCAGCAGCCTATTTGGCAAAAGTGAGGCTTTACCAAGCTTATGAACAAAATGACCAACACCAAGTAATAAACATCAATCATGATCGCTTGGAAGAAGTCATCCAATATGCAGATGAAGTAACAGGTACTTTGGAAGACGACTTTGGCAATAATTTCCTTGATGGATTTGACAATGGTCCCGAATCCATATGGGCAGTTCAATTTTCGATCAATGACGGTACGACAGTAGGACGCGTGAGCTATGTCACCGGACTAAACTCACCTCATGGTAATGTATTGTACGGATGCTGCGGATTTCATTTAGCTAGCCAAAACATGGTCAATGCTTTTAAAACTGATGAGAATGGGCTTCCAATGTTGGACAACTTTAATGAAATGGATATTTTCAACACTGTATTACCCGATGGAACCACCCCTCCATCAGCCAGCCTAACGGTGGATCCCAGACTCGATCATACGGTGGGCATTCCAGGAAGACCGTTTAAATACAGAAATACTGTAAATAATGAAGGGGATATGGTGTACAATTTCAGCTGGGCCAGAGACCCTGGGGTATATGGTTACTTTGGTAACATGAAAGAACAGCAGTCTCCTGATTGTGCTTGTTATAAAAAAGAAGGACCTTTTATAGGCACTTCGAAAAATATCGATTTTATCCGTTTTGCAGATGTTCTTCTATGGAAAGCCGAAGCACTGATTCAGCTAGACCGATGGACGGAAGCATTGCCCCTTATCAATGCCGTAAGGTCTCGCGCAGCAAACAGTACGCAAAGGCCTCTAAATGCCGGAGCTAGTGATATTTACCATATTGGATTATACAATTCATTTCCCGACAAAGCCTATGCTTGGAAAGCGCTTAAATTCGAACGACGACTGGAGTTTGCCATGGAAGGCCACCGCTTCTTTGATCTAGTTAGATGGGGAGAAGCTGACTCAGTCCTCAATAACTACTTGGATGAGGAAAAAACCAAAAGGGATTTTCTGTCCAATGCTGAATTTACACCTGGCAGAGATGAGTACTACCCTATCCCGCAACGTGAAATAGATTTTACAGGCGGGGTATATAAACAAAATCCTGGTTATTAACCACTATGCAGCGGGAACAAGATCAGTTCCCCGTTGCATAAAAATCTCATAGATTTATATGCTAAACCGATATAACAATTAAATGAGTTATGAACTTCGGATTATGGAAAAGTTTTGCAATGTTTGGATCAATCTATATTCCGGAGACCTATGTTATCCATAAACAATAGCCCATCGCGAAATGATAAAACACCCTCAAAACATCCTACTGGTAGTGCTCCTACTGCTCACTTGTCATTTCACTGTTTTGGCCAGTGAAATTGAACTGAAAATTACCAAAAGGTACCTCAACTTTCCTATTTCCGGTCAGGAGGCACGGCATAAAATGACCTTCCAAAGTGAAGGTCAGCCAGAACTGAATATCGTCATTAGACTTGCTGCCGGGGAACCAGACTACTGGGTATTCAAGGATGTCTCCAATCTAATAGGAAAAACGCTTACCATCAGCTATGAGGGAAATCAAGCAGGACTTTCCAAAATCTACCAAGCTGATGAAATTGCTGGTGCTGACAGCCTTTACCAAGAACAAAACAGACCCCAGTTTCACTTTACTACCCGCCGTGGATGGATCAATGACCCCAATGGACTACTTTATTATGATGGAGAATATCATCTATTTTACCAGCACAATCCCTACGAAAGGGAATGGGAAAATATGCACTGGGGACATGCTGTAAGTAATGACCTGATTCATTGGAAAGAACTTCCGGATGCCCTTTATCCTGATGAGCTTGGCACCATGTTTTCGGGATCAGCGGTCATAGATGATCAAAACACCGCCGGCTGGAACAGTGGAAGCACCCCAGCCATGGTCGCCGCCTATACTGCCGCAAACCGTGATCGACAGACTCAAGGAATTGCCTATAGCTTAGACAAGGGCAAAACCTTTACAAAATATGAAGGGAACCCTGTGATTGACTCTAAAGAAAAATGGAACAGTATTGACACTCGAGATCCCAAAGTTTTTTGGTACGAGCCAGGAAATCACTGGGTAATGGTACTCAATGAACGTGATGGTCATTCCATTTATAATTCATCCGACCTAAAAAACTGGGAATACCAGAGTCACACCACGGGTTTCTGGGAATGTCCAGAGCTTTTTGAACTACCCGTGGACGGAAATACTGATGAAATGCATTGGGTCATGTACGGTGCATCAGGAACTTATATGCTAGGCGAATTTAATGGAAAAACCTTTACCCCTACCACTGGGAAACATCACTATATCACCGGGTCTATTTATGCAGCTCAGACTTTTACAAATGTCCCAAATGGACGTAGAATCCAAATGGGATGGGGGCAGATCAGTCACCCTGGAATGCCATTTACCGGCATGATGATGCTGCCCACTGAACTTACGCTAAGGACCACCAAAGACGGCCCAAGACTTTTTAACGAACCAGTTAAAGAGACCGAAAATCTATTTATTCCGATAGGTCAGTGGCGTGACCTTACGGCTGAAGAGGCCAATAAAATACTGGAGGCCCATAGCGCGAAAAGTACCTTAAGAATCAGGACAAGGATAAAACTATCGCACGCCACAAGTGCCGGGATAAGTCTTTCTGGCCAACGGATCCTAAATTATGATCTTAATTATAATAAATTAAATGGAGCTTTTTATTCTCCAAATGATCCTACTGAAATGGGGATTTCTGCCGACATCTATATCGACAAAACCAGTATCGAGATCTTTGTGGATGATGGCGCCTTTACCGTGGTCATGCCTAGGGAAACAGTAGAAAAAAATAACGAACACCTTCGTTTTTGGGGTAATAATATATCCATCCAAAGCTTGGAAATACTCGATGTGGCTTCCATATGGAAATAAGCACACATTTCGAACGCATAAATTAAACATTTTCAGGAATAACAACTCACGATCAAATCAATCCGCTAATGAACTTATACATCAAACCTATAATGCTATTCACGGTATTGGTGAGCATCACTTCATGCTCACCCAATACCCGTGAGAAAAAGATGGCTGTCCAAAAGTCTTTCGATGAACAATTTCGCCCACAATATCATTTCAGTCCACCACAGCAGTGGATGAACGATCCCAATGGCATGGTGTACCTTGATGGAGAATATCATCTTTTTTATCAACACTATCCCGATAGTAATGTTTGGGGCCCGATGCATTGGGGACATGCCGTTTCAGAAGACCTCCTTCACTGGGATCATCTTCCTATAGCCCTATACCCGGACAGCTTGGGGTACATATTCTCAGGTAGTGCAGTGATAGACCATGGAAACACCTCTGGACTTGGAAAAAATGGTCAGGATCCAATGGTGGCCATCTTCACTTATCATCATGATGAAAATGGCCAAAGTCAAGGGATCGCATTCAGTAATGATAAAGGCCGTTCGTGGACCAAGTATAGGAATAACCCTGTGCTAGAAAGTCCTGGAATTCCGGATTTCAGAGACCCAAAGGTAAGTTGGTATGACCGTGGAAATGGTTCAGGAAAATGGATCATGACTTTAGCCGTAAAGGACAAAATAAGCTTTTATTCTTCCCCAAATCTCATCGACTGGACGCATGAAAGTGATTTCAACCCCGAATGGGCTGCATATGGAGGTGTATGGGAATGTCCTGACCTCTTTCCATTAAAGACCAACTCCGGAAATGAAAAGTGGATGCTATTGGTCAGCATCAATCCAGGAGGCCCCAATGGGGGGTCGGCCACCCAATACTTTATCGGAAATTTTGACGGACAAAACTATACCGCTGAAGGTGAAAGCATCAAATGGTTGGATTACGGCACAGACAACTATGCAGGAGTAACTTGGTCAAACATTCCTCCAGAGGATGGTAGAAGGCTATTCATAGGCTGGATGAGCAATTGGCAATATGCTAACATCGTTCCGACAACCGAATGGAGATCCGCTAACACCATTCCGCGTGAGCTAGCATTGATTACGGATCATGGGGTAGAGAGGGTGGCATCTCGACCGATAAAAGAATTGGAGCAACTACGTCAAACTACTGAAATCATTCAAGGATCCACACATGCTTTAAAGGATCCACTATTTGAACTGGAGCTAGAAAAAGAGAGTGGCGAATCAGCCAGAATCACTCTCAAAAATGAGCTGGGAGAAAAAGTCATGATTACATTTGAAGACAATCAATTGATCTTTGACAGGACTGAATCTGGAAAAATAAGTTTTGAAGAGGGTTTTGGCAAACGAATTACCGCACCTATCACCGATATAACCATAGAAACCATTCGTATGTATGCTGACCGCTCCTCATTAGAAATTTTTATTAACGATGGAGCTTTGGTAATGACCGAAATCATTTTCCCTAACGCTCCCTATTCACAGTTAGAAACAGACGGTTTTCAGAAAAAAGGCAAAATACATTATTTAACATCGATTTGGAACCATTAATCATAATGGTCAGATAAAAATGTTTCAATTCCTAATACTTCTGGCTAGCTTTAGCGATCAGCTTAGCAAAATGCATTGAAGTAAACCTATAAACCTAAAATGAACAGTAAAAAATACGTCATCTTTCTTTCCATCGTGGCTGCTTTGGGAGGTTTTTTATTCGGATTTGACACCGCCGTAATTTCTGGTGCAGAGCGATTTATTCAGGAAAAGTGGCAGCTTAGTGACTGGACACACGGCATGGCCGTCGCCATAGCCCTTTATGGCACCGTCATTGGCGCGCTGTTTGGTGGCATTCCTGCCGATAAATACGGAAGAAAAACCTCATTATTGTGGATTGGAGTATTGTATTTCATTTCTGCCTTGGGCTCTGCACTGGCACCCGATGTATACAGTTTCATGTTCTTCCGCTTTATCGGAGGCTTGGGCGTCGGGGCTTCTTCGGTAGTGGCTCCCATGTACATCAGTGAGATTGCCCCGGCCAAAAACCGCGGCGTACTGGTGGCCCTCTATCAATTCAACATTGTTTTTGGTATCCTAATGGCTTATTTCTCCAATTACCTGATCGAAATGGCCGACCTGAACGAAAGCTGGCGTTGGATGATGGGAATGGAAGCAATCCCTGCTTTGATATATACGCTGCTTTCTATCCGAGTACCCAAAAGTCCCCGATGGCTGATCGCTCACCATAACAAGGTAGAAGAAGCTACCCAAATCCTTAGAAAAACTGACCCAGAAGGTGTGGATGAAGCCATCCATTTGGCCATTGAGGAACGCAATAGAGAAAAAATCAAAGTTGGTTTTGCCGTGCTCTTTAAGCACAGCCATTTGAAAACCACCTTGCTGGCTATTATGATTGCGCTGTTCAACCAACTTTCAGGCATCAATGCCATCATCTATTTTGCGCCCAGAGTTTTTGAAATGGCAGGAATTGATCAAAAAAGTGCCTTGCTGTCCACCATAGGCATCGGCGTGGTCAATATGATCGCCACCATGATCGGCCTGTACTTGATCGACCGAATCGGTCGTAAAAAACTAATGGTGATCGGCTCCATCGGCTATATCATTTCGCTACTACTGATGGCCTATTCCTTTTCGGGAGGAGTCATCAACTCCGGGTATTTACCCCTTTTCGTATTCGTTTTCATTGCCTCACATGCCGTGGGACAGGGCAGTGTGATCTGGGTGTTTATCTCAGAAGTATTTCCCAACGAGACCCGCGCTTTTGGACAGTCCATTGGTTGTTTTACGCACTGGATATTGGCTGCAGTGATCGCCAATGTATTCCCTTTCTTTGCCAATTCCTTTGGGCCGGCAAGTATATTTGGATTCTTTGCAGTCATGATGGGCTTGCAACTCCTATGGGTATTGACCAAAATGCCCGAGACCAAAGGAAGATCCTTGGAGGAAATCCAGCAGGACCTCAAAATAAAGCAAGGCACTTAACGGTACCTAAAGTATCTTTCCAAAAGATTCACAATAAAAAGCAAACAGTAAATGAACAAAAAAGCAGTTATTTTCGGTGAAATGCTTTGGGATTGCTTTCCTGATAAGCAACTACCGGGAGGTGCCCCCATGAACGTAGCCCTACACCTACAGCATTTGGGCATCACGACCACTTTTATCTCCAAAATAGGTTCTGATAGTCTTGGAGCAGATTTATTGTCGTTTGTCCAAAAAAACGGGCTTAATGGTGATTTTGTTCAAAGAGATACCGCTCATGAGACCAGTCGCGTAGTGGTGGACAACTCCGACAAAGAAAACATCAAATATGAAATCGTGAAGCCTGTGGCCTGGGACTTTATGGAGTGGAACACAGCCATTCAGGAAAAAGTGGATGAGGCCGATGTCTTTGTATTTGGTAGCCTCGCTGCTAGAAGTTCCCAAAGCCAGAATACACTTTTCAGGCTGCTGGAAACTTCCACCCTAAAAGTCTTGGACATCAATCTTCGTCCGCCCCATTACAGCACCAAAGTGTTGGAACGACTACTGAAAAACACCGACGTTTTGAAAATCAATGAGGATGAACTGGAAATCCTCATCGAAATGAGTGCTTTAGATAAAAATGAAGAAAAGGCTCTTTCAGCAATAGTCGATCGATACGAGTTACAATTAGTCTGTATGACCAAAGGCAGTGCGGGAGCCATTATCTATGATGGCAGGGAGTTTTACCGTCATCCGGGCTACCAAGTGGATGTAGAAGACACGGTGGGCTCAGGGGATGCCTTTCTCAGTGGTTTTATTTCCCAGTACCTGAAAGGCAATCACCCCAATAAAATCCTTGATTTTGCGTGTGCTCTTGGTGCCCTTGTAGCCACCCAAAAAGGCGGCACACCACGGTATGACACAGATCAGATTACTGCTATCCAAGATAACAACTCATAAAATCAAAAAAAGGCAAATAACAATCGGTGAAGGAGAACAAACTGACTATATATCGTTGGCATTATATCATGAAAAGTCTCCCTACCTCTTTATCCAATCTTCACCCTCACCCCTTCCTTCGCAGACTTAAATGCCGCTTCCACGACCATGACATCTCTGAGTCCTTCCTCTCCAGGCACCATTACAGGCTTGTCCTGCAAAATGGCCATCGCATCATCGTCCATCTGTACGGCTTGCTGACTTTTTACCTGATTGGTGAATTGGGTACCGTCACTGGCGTATCCTTTGATACCTCCGTAAGACTGAAATGGCTCTAAACGGAAATTGCCACTCCGACAAGTTACGGTAAGCCTTCCCATGTTCATCCCAAAGCTGGTCGCACAATTCGCCATCAATCCGTCTGGAAACTCGAGCATATAATTCATGGTCTCGTCCACTTCTGCAAACATTTCAGGCCTCATCTTGCTTTCATAAGCCATAACTGAAATCGGTTCTTGGCCACTGATATACCGAACACCATTTATAGGGTATACGCCCATATCGTACATGGCCCCGCCTCCCATTTCCTTATCCAAGCGCCAAATACCAGTGCTATTCATGTAAAAGCCAGCCACTGCTTCCAGCATTTTAAGTTCCCCATATTTCTGGGTCTTCACAAATTCCCGGAACAGCTGCGTATTGGGTTCGTGTTGCATCCTGTAACCGATGGATAATTTCACCTTATTTTTGCGACAGGCTTCTATAATTTGTTCGCATTCCTTGACCGTCTTGGCCATTGGTTTTTCACACCAAACGTGCTTTCCGGCTTCGGCAGCTTTGATGGCATATTCGGTATGCATGCTGTTTGGCAACACCACATAAACCACGTCAATATCCGGATTATCGGCGATAGATTCGAAGTTATCGTAATTGTAAATGTTCTGATCGGGTATGCCGTAATCTTTCTGCCACTTCACTGCCTTGGCCGGCGTACCGGTTACAATACCCGCCAGGTGGCAGTTAGCGGTCATTTGGAGTGCTGGGGCCAATTGCCCTGTGCTGTATCCACCAAGTCCCACTAAAGCCACCCCTAGTTTCTCTTTCTTCCGGCCAAAAGAAACATTTGGAAAATTGATAGCAGCAGTGGCCAAGGCCGTACGTTGGATGAATTGTCTTCTTTTCATGGTTGGTTTTAGGTTTAAAGGTTTGAAGCTTAATTGGTTTAAGAGTTGGGAAAACATGAATTAATCTAGGTTTAACCCGAATTATGCAATTGGATTCGTAATGAGGGCTGAAACCGCAAGAAAACCAGGCTGTTTGGAGACTGAGGCATCCACCGTGGCGAATGGTGAACTTGTCTGCCGCCAAGTAGAGTCGAAAACAGTAGCGAAGCGACTGATTTTGAAGTAGTTTAAGGCCGTAATACTTTTGCGCCGCGGCGCAGATTTTCTATTGCATATTTCGGGTTTTATATCGACCAAGCTAAAGACAAAAAGATACATGTCTGAATATTGGCATGTCAATCTCCCCGTCCTTACCCCCCACTGTTTCATTAAGATACAAAAAGAAAAACCCATCCGCTACGACAGATGGGTTGAAATATGTAAAATTGGTATAATCGGTCAGAAACTTTTCCCGAGAGATACCTTGAACACGCTATTTTTGGTGTCGACATCATTATAATTCATGTCCACAAATCCAAAATCATAACTCCCTTGGATATTAAACCCTAACGGCAAATTCAATCCCACTCCGACGATTCCACCAATATCAAACTTGGTCAATCCATCCAAAGATGAAACGTCTGTGCTTCCCTTATAGCTCCTCGCCAATAGCACAGAAGCCTGTGGTCCGGCGAATACGTTAAATAGGGGAAGGAAGCCTACCCGCACCAATACGGGAACATCCAAATAGTGTAGCCTTTCTTTCCCAGTAGTACCCATTTCATCCACCTTACAGCCCTTTCGGGTATATTGAAGCCCAGGCTCTACCGCTAACAACCCTAAATTGATCTTATGGTAAAATCCCGCGTGGAAACCGGAACTACCATCCGAACCAATTCCATTAATATCAGAATAATTCCACCCGGCCCTGATACCGGTCTGGCCATAAAGCTGGTGAAATCCTCCCATCATTACGATTACAAAAATGATCAAACGTGCTTTCATGAAAGTGTTGGTTTATATGCAAACTATCTATTAAAACTCGGCTCTGAAACACAAAATAAACGAGAACCTTTCTTTATAACGATAATAATCACCAAATGGAGGTAAATAATTCGCTAAATTTTACCAAAATCACTAAAGCCAAAGTACTCAATAGCAACTAACGTTCCTATTGGCTTTTCGATTATGCTAGCCAAAGACCTTATGGTAGCTGAATTCTATAGGAATGGCTTTGGGGATCCACCATATTTCTAGGGGCAGCTTCCTTAAAAGAATGGCATTTTATCTATGGACTGGATGAATTCAAGCTTTGTCAAGAAGTCCTCTTTATAGTTAAAGGCATGGGCATTGTAAACTTTTAAGTCATGTAAGCTACTGATAAAAGATTTGAACACGGATTTCCAATGCCTAAGCATCCTATCTGGGTTTATCAGCTTTCATCAGTGGCAAAGGTACATGTTTACCCATCGGAATAGGCTAGCCCATCTTTTCTGTTTGATCCACCTTTGATACAAAAAGTTTCTATATAAAAAAAGGATTTCCCATAGCTAGGAAATCCTTTTTTATGGTTAAAGGGATCGATTAGAAACTGTATCCTAACGACACCTTAAATCCTCTGTTGTAGACTTTTGCATCTGATTCTTTAAAGACCGGCGTCAGCCCAAGATCATAACTCCCCTGAACATTTAATCCCACAGGGAGATTATAGCCGACACCAAACACAAGTCCTGCATCCAGGTCATTGACATCATCCCTTTCCCATTCAAAGGAGCTGCCAAAAGCATCACCTTCAAATTTTGCGTTGGTCAAAATCGAGCCTTGAGGTCCTGCAAAAACATTAAAACCATCACTGGCATAAAATCTTAGCAATATTGGTACATCAATGTACTCCAAGATGGTCCTGGACTCGGTAAAGTTATCGGCTTCTGTACCTTTTTGGGAATAATAAACCCCTGGCTCAATCGCGAAATTATCGGTCACAAACATGTTACCGTAAATCCCCGCATGAAATCCAGCCCTGTTAGTGTAATCATTATTGGAGCCATCGTCTCCTCCCCAATTAAAGAAGTTGACCCCACCTCGGATACCAAAGTTACTGTTTTGCGCACTTGCTGGAGTTCTTCGCTGCGCATTGGCATCCCACACAAATAATGAAAACGCGATAAATGCAAAAATTACTTTTTTCATGTCATTGATATAGTTGGTTCACCCATTTATACACCAATTCTGTGCCAAAATATCATGAAAAAAGGTTGTTTAAGTTTAATCTTTTCACCGATCCGATCTAAAACAATTGGCTATCAATCAAATAACTCGTTTTTCGATATAGTAAGAATTTAAAATGGCCAATGCCCCCATGTATTTTAATTTAAAACGAATCAAATCACCCACTTTGTAGTTTTTTGGATTTTTACCTAAATCCAAAATGAGCATATCAGAGCTCGCCCCCAGCACCTCAAATTCATCTTTGTCATAAATTAAATACTTGGGATCCACGTCTAATAGGCCTATATCCAAAATCCCTCTAAAAGAAGACTGCCCATACAGTGATTCATCTATTTCCTTAATGTCTCCCTGTGGATTTGCGGCTAAGTTTCCTGTTGGTAGCAGGGGTTTCTCCTGCATCTCAATGATTTCTGTACACAGCTCAAACACTGCATCATTCATTCCTGGGATAGTGCTTTCATCAAACAAGTTAGCACCAAAATAAAGCGTCTCACCAACCCTAAAGTGGTTGACTCCTTTGGGAAGTTGATGATTGAGCATCAGGGGAATGGTCACCGAAGTACCCGCAGACACCAACGGAATTTCTTTATTGAATTTTAGCTCTATGATTTGCTTGTATAGGGACAGCTGCACGAGCTTATCCGTGGAAGGCATTACACCGTTCAGGCAGTTTAAGTTGGTCCCCAGTCCAATTACCTCCACATTGGGCAGCCTAAATATTTTGGCATAAAAGTCCACCAGATCTTCCCCCATCACGCCTTCACGCAGATCCCCCGTTTCCACCATGATGATGATTTGGTGTCTTTTGTCTTGCCTGACGGCTTCTTCACTTATCCACCTAATAGTCGTCAATTCGCTGTTTAAGCTTACATCTGCATAGGTCACCACATCTGCCAAGTTTCTTTTGGAAGGTGGCTTGATATATACCGTTTTAATATTGGAATTGATTTCCTTAACCTTAACAAGGTTACTGATCCTGGAATCATGGATTTCATCCACGCCAAGATCGATCAGTTCCTTGATGTAAATCTCATTTCCACAGAGCATTTTGGACACAGCACCCCAAGCCACTCCATGTTCTTTGAATTTTTCCTTTAGGAATTGATAGTTTTTTTGAAGGTTTCCTTTATGAAGATTTAAAAAAGCCATTCTATTTTTTCAACCTCATTTCCAAGTATTTGTTCGTGAAGCCTAATCTTTCGTATAATTTTTTCGCCGGGTTATCTGGTTCTACGTGCAAGGCTATATCACCTGTTGTCATATTTATGGCCGTCTCCATCAACTTTTTGCCCAGCCCTTTTCCGCGTTGATTGGCATTGACAGCAATATAAACTAGTATATTTTCCGGAATATAACCAGACATCCCTGTCTTATTTACCACTACGGCGCCCACAATTTGACCTTTTTCGCGGCCCATTACCACAAAACCTCCTTTGTCAACCGCCTGATCCAATGCATAATCAAGACAGTTCATAATATAGGCATGGGGATCTCCATACTCATCCAAGTGTTCAAAAAGGAAATCGGCTATTTCTTTTTTTTGCAAATAAGTGGCGTTATCTATCGTAGAAAGTGATTCTATCTTCATAATTGATCTCAATTGGTACAATGGGAATAATCATATTCAGGATAATCCTGTCCCACTAAATGATTTATGTTCACTAATTTTTCTTTGCTTAATTTTAAGTGAATTATCCAGCAGCAAAAACACTGCTAAAGATGCCAAAAGCCCAAACAAATTGGCATCGAGCCCTAAAGGCAATGCCAGCTCACTAAAAGCTAACCCTGCAGTTAACCCTCCACCAATGATCATGGAAGCAATGGCAGCCGTAGGGTTTCGCCTATTCCAAAACAAGCCTGCCAGGATCGGGACCAACAGCCCCGAAACCATAAAAGCATAAGAATACAGCATCAGCTCCAGAACATTCGTCATCTGCATTGCGATCAAAAGCGCTACCGTTCCAATCAACAGGGTAAACAATTGGCTATATCGGACGGACTTTTCTTCCGGCTGCTTGCTAAGCCATTTTCCAAACAGGTCAGTGGTCAGATTTCCAGATGCTGCCATCAAGCATGAATCTGCTGTGGAAAGGACTGCTGAGAAATACGCTGACATCATCAGGCCCATGATTCCAGCGGGTAGTACGTGGCTCAGCAGTATAGGCAATCCCATTTCGGGATCAAGGGATTCCGTTGCTTCTGCGATAAGGCCCTGCTCAAAGGCTACTTTCGCCAAAACACCCAGTGAAACGCCCATAAAGGCCATGATCGGCCACTCAAATATTCCTGCTATATACCAAGCCCTTTTGGCTGTTTTGACATCCTTACTGGCAAATATCCGCTGGTAAAGGGTCATACCCACAAACCAAATCGGTAAAATCGTGATGCCCCAATTGGCCAAATCCTGCCAGGTAAGATTGGTCAAGCTAAAGTATTCGGCAGGAAGTGTTTTACTGATTTCGGCCCAGCCCCCCACGTGAAAATAGGCGATAGGCAAGCCAATAAAGATAAACCCAAGAAGCAAAATGATCCATTGAATGGTGTCTGTATAAATCACTGCCTTCAATCCTCCCATTACCGTATACACCACCGCGATCACCCCCATGATCATCAAAGCCATGTCCAAATCAAGTCCCTTAAAGGTACCGGAAGCTAGTTTGGCCCCTGCCAACAACTGGGAGGAAGTAAATCCCAAATATCCTACAAAACAAATTAACCCCGCTACAATCCCCACTTGCCGGTTAAACAGGTATTGAAAAATCTGGGGAAAGGTATAGAATTTCGCAAAGGCAGGGTTGGATTTGACTTTTGGGATGAGGAAAACAGCCGCAAGCCAAGCCCCTAACAGGCCGGTAAAAAGCATCCAACTACCTGAGAGTCCCATAGCAAAGCCAAGGCCTCCCAAACCTATGCTAAATCCTCCTCCCACATCGGTGGCCACCACGGATAATCCGATGTGCCAAGCCCCCATATTTCGACCACCGACATAATAGTCATCATTTCCCTCATTCTTGCGCATAAAATATACACCCACTCCGAGCATGACAATCATGTAAATGACAAAAATCAGGAGGTCGACTAATTCCATTCAGTGATGCGTTATTTATAGTGGTGTTCGTTTTAAATAAACCGATTAACTAATATAATGTTTTATTTATTTTTTCCTATTTGGAAGCACCATTTTCCAAAAATATACTATTAAAGTAGCGATTTTACTCCGAAAAATCAAATACTACATTTGCTGTGATGGATAGATTTCGCTATCCTTTTTGGATCATGAAGAATAGATAGGGGCCAGCCAATTTCAATGACGATGCACATGCTTTACCACCTTTGGTTTCTATTTGGCCACTGATGACCGCTGAAAAAATCCGATTAGATACTTAAGGCGTTGCCAGTCTATTTCCATATCCTTTGTACGTGGCTCAAAATGCCTTCCTTATAGGGAATCTGCTTGTAAAAAAATCATTTGGTCCCTTTATAAATGGGCATAAAAAAAAGCCGGATAAACCGGCTTTTTTACATTAACTTGATCATCTATACGTTTTCGCTGCTGGCTGATGCAGAGAAATACTCCCTGTTCATCCGAGCGATATTCGTCAAACTAATGCCCTTCGGACATTCTGCAGAACAGGCTCCTGTATTGGTACAAGCGCCGAAACCTTCCGCATCCATCTGGGCTACCATTTTCTCAGCCCTTTCTTTACGCTCCACCTTACCTTGCGGCAACATGGCCAATTGCGAGATTTTTGCGGAGGTAAAGAGCATGGCAGAGGCATTTTTACAAGCCGCCACACAAGCCCCACAGCCGATACAGGTGGCTGCGTCAAAAGCTTCATCAGCTATTCTTTTCGGAATAGGAATTTCATTCGCATCGGGTACACCACCCGTGTTTACGGATACATACCCTCCTGCCTGGATAATGCGGTCAAAAGACCCACGATCCACTACCAAATCCTTTACCACAGGAAAAGCTGCTGCTCTCCAAGGTTCGATCACGATGGTATCTCCGTCTTTAAAGGAACGCATATGCAACTGGCATGTGGTCGTCTGCTGGGGACCGTGTGGCTTACCGTTAATGTAGAGTGAGCACATTCCGCAGATACCTTCCCTACAGTCATGGTCAAAGTGCACGGGATCCTCCCCTTTCTCAGAAAGCTCTTCGTTCAATACGTCCAGCATTTCCAAAAAAGACATGTCTTCAGAAATTCCCGTAAGTGTATAATTTTTAAAACCGCCCTTGTCAGAACTGTTTTGTTGTCTCCAAACTTTAAGTGTTAAGTTCATAAGAGTGATGAGTTTTTAGATTTTGAAATGGTTACTTGTAGCTACGCTGGGTCAACTTCACGTTTTCAAATTTGAGCTCTTCTTTGTTTAGCTCTTCCGCTACTCCTTCTCCCATGTGCTTCCAAGCAGCCACGTAAGCAAAGTTTTCGTCATCGCGAAGGGCTTCGCCCTCCTCTGTCTGATATTCTTCTCTGAAGTGACCACCACACGATTCATTTCGGTGCAGTGCATCCCTTACCATTAGCTCACCCAATTCCAAGAAATCCGCCACTCTATGGGCTTTTTCCAGGGAAAGGTTCAATTCTTCATTTGCGCCCAACACTTTCACATCGTTCCAAAACTCCTTTCTCAAGTCTTGGATCATGGAGATGGCTTTTTCCAACCCTTCAGCGGTTCTGGCCATTCCACAGTATTCCCACATGATTTTGCCAAGGCGCTTGTGGAAATCATCCACCGTCTTGGTTCCTTTTATGCTAAGCAGTTTTTGGATTTTATCCTTGACTTCCTTTTCAGCTTTTTTGAATTCCTCATGGTCTGTAGGTACTTTTTCATAAGCCATTCCCGCGAGGTAATCACCTACTGTGTAAGGAATCACGAAATAACCATCTGCCAAGCCCTGCATCAGTGCGGATGCCCCAAGTCTATTGGCCCCGTGATCAGAGAAATTGGCTTCTCCCAAAGCGTACAAACCAGGCACTGAAGTCATCAAGTGGTAATCCACCCAGAGTCCCCCCATGGTATAGTGAACTGCCGGATAAATTTTCATCGGCGTTTTATAAGGATTTTCACCCGTGATCTGCTGATACATATCAAACAGGTTCCCGTACTTGGCACTGATGAGGTCCTCTCCGTCACGGATGATGGCATCACGGAAGTCCAAGAATACCGCTTCACCCGTCTCATTTACGCCCCGGCCTTCATCACAGACGTATTTGGCATTTCTGGAAGCCACATCACGTGGCACAAGGTTACCGAAGGAAGGATACCTTCGCTCCAAATAATAATCCCTGTCTTCATCTTTGATATCTTTTGGCATGATTTCCTTCTTGCGAAGCTTTTCTGCCAATTCTTTCGTCTTCGGTACCCATACCCTTCCATCGTTTCGCAGTGACTCTGACATCAAGGTCAGCTTCGACTGGTGATCACCTGAAACCGGAATACATGTAGGGTGGATTTGCGTGTAACAAGGGTTTGCAAAATAAGCTCCCTTCTTGTGTGCCCTCCAAGCGGCGGTCACATTGGATCCCATCGCATTGGTGGAGAGGAAGAACACGTTTCCGTATCCTCCTGTACACAGCAATACGGCATGTGCACTGTGCGATTCGATGGCTCCTGTAATCAAGTTACGGGTAACGATTCCCCTGGCTTTGCCATCGATGGTCACCACGTCCATCATCTCAGTCCGCGGGTAAAGCTTCACTTTGCCATTGGCGACCTGACGGCTGAGTGCCGAATAAGCCCCAAGCAATAGCTGCTGTCCCGTTTGGCCCCGTGCATAGAATGTCCTGGACACCTGCGCCCCACCAAAGGAACGGTTGGCCAATAACCCTCCGTACTCACGGGCAAAAGGCACCCCTTGGGCGACACATTGGTCAATGATATTTACAGATACTTCTGCTAGTCTATATACGTTGGCTTCTCTGGAGCGGTAGTCTCCACCTTTGATGGTATCATAAAACAACCTGTACACCGAGTCACCATCATTCTGATAATTCTTGGCAGCATTGATCCCCCCTTGGGCAGCAATAGAGTGCGCTCTTCGGGGGCTGTCCTGAAAGCAAAAGGCTTTCACATTATAGCCTAACTCTGCCAAAGAAGCGGCAGCGGAGGCCCCAGCCAATCCGGTTCCCACCACGATCACTTCGTACTTTCTCTTGTTGGCCGGATTGACCAACTTCATGTTGAATTTATGTTTCGTCCACTTTTCAGCTAATGAACCTGCTGGTAATTTAGAATCAAGTATCATATTGGCTAGTTGTTAATTCAAAGTTGAGAAATAGATGTAAATCGGCATGGAAGCAAACAATGCCGGCACAATAATGGAAAATGCAGTTCCTATAAACTTGATCGCAGGCGTGTATTTTTTGTGATTAAGCCCTAAGGTCTGGAAAGCACTTGCAAATCCATGGTTCAGGTGAAAGCCCAAAAAGGCCATGGCCACCACGTACAAAGCGACAAGGCCAATATTTGAAAAAGCCCCGTAAACCACTGAATAGAGGTCTTTGTACTCACCGGATTCATAGTTTACCACTGGTATACCACCCCAATGCATCTCTGCCCAAAAGTTTTGGAGGTGGACAACAATAAAGATGAGAATAATGGTACCTAGAATCCCCATATTTCTGGAATTCCAAGTACTGTTTGTGCTGGCTTTGGATTCAGCATAGCCAATTGGCCTAGCTTTCTTATTTTTGGCGGATAGGATAATGGCGTAAACAACGTGCGCTATTATCGAGATATAAGTCAAGTAAGAAAGAATCTTCACAGCGGGGTTTGTGGTCATAAACTTGGCGTACTCATTAAACGCCTGACCGCCGTCGTCCTTAAACAACAACATGTTTCCTGAAACGTGGCCGATTAAAAACAGTATCAGGAATAATCCTGTCAGGGCCATTAGCAACTTTCGTCCCAAAGTGCTAGTAAAGGTTTTGGTTACCCAACTCATAAACTTTTTTCTTTATTTAATGTAGATGGTTTTATTTTTTTATCTGGTTAACAAAGTTAAATGCCGAAAGTTTAGCAAACAATCCACTTCATACGTAATAAGCTTATTTTAAAAGGTTCTAAATAACTCCAAAACGAGGATTTATGACACTTTTTTAAACTTTTTGCTCCCTAATGACTTAATTTTTGGGTTGTATTTAGATAAATAGGGACACTTCATTAACTTTAATCCGTATATAAATTTAAAATGAGTAAAAAATTACGTTAACTACGTATTTAAAATTTAAGTAAAATTACGTTAAAATTTTTAAGTAATACACTGTGAAAAACGGAAATCACAGCGTAATCGGTGTAAAAACTTATGAGATATATGAAATGTAAAGCTTTTCTCCTACTCTCCACCATCCTATTCCTCTTTGGATTCCATCAGGCCATGGCCACCCACATCCGGGCAGGAGAGATCATTGCAGAAAGAATATCCACCCAATCCCTCACTTATCGTATCACGGTAGTCGGTTATACGGATACACGGTCATCTGTAGTATTCGGTCCCGGAGAGATCCATTTTGGAGATGGAAGGGTAGTAGAAAATCTCAACACCGAAAGTGAATTCAGTACTGTCGAATCCTTGGGCAACCAAATAGAAAAGAACGTTTTTGTCATCACCCATACGTACCAAGGTCCCGGAGAATACACCATCCGGTTTCAGGAATTTAACCGAAATGACCTGACCCTGAACATGGACAATTCGGTCGACACGCCTTTCTATATCGAAACGATGATCACCATCGACCCATTTATAGGCGTCAACAATTCCCCAGTCCTTACCATCCCTCCTGTGGACAATGGCCAGATCAACACCCGTTATATCCACAATCCTGGAGCTTATGACCCGGATGGAGACAGCATTGCCTACCGCTTTGAAGATGTGGTTCCCCTACAGGATTTTCAGCGCCCCGTAAATAACTATCGAAGCCCTGCTTCCGGTGAATTCAGTTTTAACCGTGAAGATGGCTCCCCCAATCCATATATTTCCATGGATCCACTCACTGGAGACCTCATATGGGACGCCCCTGGAATTGCCGGACAATACAACGTCGCCTTTCATATTGAAGAATGGCGAAAGATAGATGGGGAGTATCGAAAAATCGGATATGTCGTCAGGGACATGCAGATCATCATTGAAAATTCGGACAACCAACGTCCACAACTCCAAATTCCAGATGACCTCTGCGTCGTAGCTGGTGAAAACATAGAAGCCATCATACAGGGAAGCGACCCTGATGGTGATGACATAAAAATTGAGGTTTTTGGTGATCCCATAGAGATCACCTCTTCTCCTGCCTCCTACAGTCCGGAAGAAACGTTCCAATCTTCTCCTGGTATCGTAAACTTCGATTGGCAAACCGTCTGTAACCACGTTCGATCCAGGGAATACCAGGTAAGGATCCGGATTACAGATGATCCTGAGTCTGGGCCGGCCCTGGTGGATATCCGTACCTGGAATATCCGGGTAGTGGGGCCACCTCCCGTCATCCAGTCGGTATCGCAAGGAGTCGGGCGATCCGCCAATATTACGTGGGATCCCTATTCCTGTACCAACAGCGCAGAATCCATGCAAATCTGGCGCAGTGTCAACAGTAACCCTTATACCCCCGACTCCTGTGAGACGGGCATCAGGGAAGGTTATGAGCTTATCGGCACCACCGATATGCAAACCTTCGAGTTCCTGGACAACAATGACGGCGAAGGACTGGCGCCTGGTAACACCTATTGTTACCGACTCGTCGCGACTTTTCCTCAGCCGCGAGGGGGCGAAAGTATCGTTTCTGAAGAATTCTGCTTGACCGTGGACGTGGACGTTCCCATCATTACCAATGTCAGCGTGGAAGAAACCAATGCAGAAAATGGAGAGATTTTCGTAAAATGGACACCTCCCTACGATATCGATACCCAGCAATTCCCCGGCCCTTATGAATACCAGCTGATCCGCTCGGAAGGGTTTAGCGGCACTGGCAATATGGAAACCGTGGTCACTACTAGCGACACCTTGTTCACCGACACAGGATTGAACACCGAAGGGTTGGTGTATAATTATCAAGTAGTGCTATTTGATGGCGGACAAGCCATTGATACTTCCAGCATGGCTTCTTCGGTATGGCTCCAACCTACCATCATCAATGAAGCCATCGAGCTCAACTGGGAGTTCAATGTTCCTTGGAACAACAGCATAGGCCAATACACCCATGAAGTTTATAGAAACAGGACTGATCCAGATGCCAGCGATGCCGATACCTTTACGCTGATCGCAGAGGTAGATGTTACCGCAAATGGATTTACCTTCTTGGATGACGGCAGTCATAATGGTATTCCCCTAAGCCGGGAAACCGAGTATTGCTATTATGTGGTCACGAAGGGAGCATATAATGTGGACATGCTGACGTATCCCCTCATAAACAATTCTCAAATTATATGTGCCCGTCCTGATGACAATAGGCTGCCCTGCCCTCCTGTCTTGACTTTCGATGGGCCGGTATGTGAGGAACTACTGGCCAATGAAGACTGCAACTTCAATGCTTTCTACCATGATTTGAGTTGGGAGCCTGATTTCTCAGGTGATTGCGATGATGAACTGGGAAGTTTCAACATCTACTTTTCTCCTACTGGTGACGAGGGGACTTTTGAATTGGTCAGCACCGAAAGCTCACTGAGCCGTGACGCGACCCTTTCAGATCTGGAAGATTATAAAGGCTGTTACTATATCACAGCCGTAGACCGTTCTGGAAATGAAAGTGAGCCCAGCAATATTGTTTGCGTGGATAATTGTCCCAATTATGAGCTTCCCAATGCCTTCACACCAAACGGCGATGGCACTAACGATACGTTTATGGCCTTTGACAATCCTTTCCCGAGGTGTCCAAGGTTTGTAGAAGCAGTCGAAATAAAAATCTATAACCGATGGGGCGGTCTGGTGTTTGAATATAACAGTGCCACATCAAACGAAAATGACATTTATATTCGTTGGGATGGTAGAGACCAAAATGGAAATGAGCTTCCGGCAGGCACTTACTTCTATTCGGCCACCGTCCTTTACGACACCAATGATGAAAGTGCTGGCCAAGAAGAATTAAAAGGCCATATACAGATCATCAAATGACAAAGCTAACCGATCGTTACGATATCGTTTTATTCGATGGAGTCTGCAACCTGTGCAATCAGGCGGTAGACTTCATCATCCAACGTGACCCCAAAAACCATTTCAAACTAGCATCCTTGCAAGACGACCTGAGCAAAAAACTGCTCAAAGGAAAAAACTTAGATGAGTCTTATTTGGATTCGATCGTGCTGCTCCAAAACGATCAGGTTTATTATAAGAGCAGGGCGGCCCTTGAAATTGCCAAGAAGCTAAATGGGCTGTGGCCGTTACTATATGTTTTTATCGTCATTCCGAGATTTCTTCGCGATCCACTTTATGACTGGATTGCCCGCAACCGTTACAAGTGGTTTGGCAAAAGGGAAACATGCCGCTTCCCTACCGAAGAGGACAAAATGAAGTTTTTAAGCAAAGAAGATCTTGAATCCACTTGATCGATCCATCCGCTCCCCCCTTTCATGTGACCTCAGCTGCTTCCACTTGTGATAAGTATGGTATCACACAAAAGGTACATTAGGCACAAAATCAGGAAAGATCACGCCATGGTTTTGGGGGATCAAGGCGGTGTTTACCGAAATGCTGAACTAGGCTTTCAGCCTGAAAGGAATGTGTTATGGCGGTTGCTCCCCAAGGCCTTGCCTTGGGCTAAGATGATCAAAGACTTTCAGCCTTCGGTTCCAGCATGGGGTTTGGGGATAAATATCTGCTAGAAGCCCCCTGTAGAGCTGAAAAAATCCAAGGTGATTGCCTCCAAAAAAGACCAGCAAAATCTTCATAACCTGCGTCATCTGCATGCTTTCAGCACCAACCAACCCCCTTCCCCAACGTTGTAGCTTGATCCGTAATTATCAATTTCTTGCGCCTAGGTTACAGCATCCACTTCGTGCCTTTGCGACTTTGTGGCCTTTTTAGTTATCCGTGGTGCTACCATGAAGCAAACTGCCAGTCTCCAAACTATTCCTATTGATCCCTAACTGTGTTTATGAGCGTTTATCCGTGGCCAAATAGAACCCAAGGTGGCAAAGAAGGATCAAGCCATATTTCTGGGGGACTAGGTTTTATCTTCATGGGAAATACAAATCCCCTACTCAGGAAACTTCCATGAATACAAGGGGTCCGGTAGGTAGCACACCCGATGCTTAGCCCATACAACATGGCCGGTTTTAGCCGCATTGCCCTCCCTATCCCCCATAAATTCTGGCTAAAACCCGTGCAGCACCCATGACGGAAACCATCGTTTAACGGTATGAAGTATTCTTTCATAAGAATATTTCAACATTCACCCCTTGGAAAAGTGGCTTGATCCGTTTTAGGAAGTACCTACATCATCGCTGTCAAAAAATATCTTTTCAAATGGCCCATAGCGGCCAATTGGCTACGATCTCTAAAACACTAAGCAGAAACGAAATTAAAGTAGCCTTCAGTCCTTGCCTTATTTTTTGGTATATTTGGCCTCACAAAATTACTTTACCTTGGCGTGCAACGGATTGCCGTCGTAAGCCAATGATTTAAAGCATGCACCATAAATAACGATAAGGATATGAAAGCTTATGTTTTTCCCGGTCAGGGAGCACAATTCCCAGGAATGGGCAAAGAACTTTACGAATCCAACGATGAAGCCAAAAAACTGTTTGACCAAGCCGATGAGATTTTAGGCTTTAAGATCAGCGAGATCATGTTTCACGGTACGGCCGAAGAGCTCAAGGAAACCAAGGTCACCCAACCAGCGGTATTTCTCCACTCCGTAATCCTGGCCAAGACCACCGCAGATTTCAAACCTGATATGGCGGCAGGACATTCTCTTGGAGAGCTCTCCGCCTTAGTGGCGACAGGAGCATTGTCATTTGAAGATGGCCTGAATCTGGTGTACCAAAGGGCCCTTGCCATGCAAGAAGCATGCGAAATCAACCCTTCCACGATGGCCGCTATCCTCGGTTTGGAAGATGATAAAGTGGAAGAAATCTGCGCCAGTGTAGCAGGAGAAGTAGTGGTAGCTGCCAACTACAATTGTCCTGGTCAGCTGGTCATTTCCGGCTCCAACGAAGGCATCAAGATTGCCTGCGAAAAAGCCAAAGAAGCCGGTGCCAAGCGGGCATTGCCACTTCCTGTGGGGGGAGCGTTCCACTCTCCTTTGATGGAACCTGCCAGGGAAAAGCTGGAAAAGGCCATTGCCTCCACGGCTTTCAACCAGCCCGTTTGCCCCATTTACCAAAACGTCAGTACCAAAGGCGAAACGGATATCACTACGATCAAACAAAACCTGATCGCCCAGCTTACCGCTCCCGTGAAGTGGACCCAGTCGGTACAAAACATGGTCGCCGACGGAGCAACGGATTTTGTAGAATGTGGTCCTGGCAAAGTCCTACAGGGCTTGGTCAAAAAAATTCACCGAGAAGCAGAAGTTTCTGGACTTTAAGAAATAAAAATCAGACTGCTTAGAGAGCGGTCTCTTTGCTGTCATTATGGTTCCTGATCGCAAATCAGGAACTCCTAACAAAGGGGATTTGCCATCCCCTTTGTTTATTATCTGGGCGATAGAAAATATCAACAAAACCAATAGCAATCCAAACTTATGACCCAAGAAGAAATCCTTTCCATAGACCACAAACACATTTGGCACCCGTATACCGCTGCCTCAAGGCCAATGGACAACTTGGTCGTAAAAAAAGCCAGTGGTGTTTTTCTGGAATTGGAAGATGGCACCCGACTGATCGATGGCATGTCCAGCTGGTGGTCCACCATCCATGGATACCAAGTGCCAGCACTCAATCGTGCCATTCAGCAGCAGTTGGAAAACATGGCGCACGTGATGTTTGGGGGAATTACACACAGGCCTGCCGCTGAGCTGACCCAAGCATTGCTGGAGGTCGTGCCCCAGGGATTAAAGCATGTATTTTACAGTGACTCTGGCTCAGTTGCCGTAGAAGTGGCCATGAAGATGGCGCTCCAATATTGGCATTCCAAAGGGCAAGGAAGTAAAAATCGTTTTGCCACGGTGCGAAGTGGCTATCATGGCGACACCTGGCATGACATGTCTGTATGCGACCCCGTCACCGGCATGCACAGCATTTTCAACAATCGTTTATCCCCACAAATTTTCCTACCTGCCCCACAATCGACATTCCATGGACAGCTGATACCGGAGGAATTAGAAGAAGTGGAACGGGTACTTTCTTCCCACCACGAAGAAATCGCCGCCTTTATCCTCGAACCGATCGTTCAAGGGGCGGGAGGCATGCGTTTTTACCATCCTGACTACCTCAACTCCCTAAAAACACATTGTGAAAAATACGACATCCTCCTGATCGCAGACGAAATTGCCACCGGTTTTGGGAGAACGGGGAAATTGTTTGCTTGCGAGCATGCAGCCATTACCCCTGATATCATGTGTATTGGTAAAGCCCTTACAGGCGGTTACATGTCATTTGCAGCCACGCTTTGTACTGCTGATGTGGCCCATACCATTTCGGACGGGTCGCCAGGGGTATTTATGCACGGCCCCACTTTTATGGGCAATCCATTGGCCTGTGCCACGGCATTGGCCAGCCTGGAACTGCTACTGGCCAAAGACTGGAAAGCTGAAATCCAGGCCATTGAAAGCCACTTGAATGATGCCCTTGCTGGTCTCCAAACCTTGGAGGCGGTCAAAGAGGTAAGGGTGCTGGGGGCCATAGGCGTGGTGGAGATGAAAGCTGAAGTGGACATGAAGGCCATACAAGCAGCACTCACCAAAAGAGGCCTTTGGCTTAGACCCTTTGGAAAACTGATCTATACGATGCCGCCTTTCGTGATCACTCCAGCGGAACTCCAGCAACTCACCAATGCCATGGTCGACAGCATCAAGGCTTATGGCGAAAAATTAACAGAAGAAAAGTAAACACCAGACAACCTATAATCCCACTTTTCCTCAACAAACCTACGGTTCAAATCGTTACAATTGTAGAAAACCATTGCTAACCTAAAAAACATTTAACCATGCCATTTTTGATCAATGAGACAGGGAAAGATCCCGTAGATTTATATTACAAAGACTATGGAAAAGGCAAGCCTGTAATCCTGATCCACGGATGGCCACTCAGCCATCAAGCTTGGGAAGGCCAGACACAAACCCTTTTGGATGCAGGGTACCGTGTGATCAGCTATGACCGCAGAGGCTTCGGGCTTTCCTCACAGCCCTTGGAAGGGTATGATTATTCTTCCTTGACAAGTGACCTGAGAGAAATCATCCTTCAATTGGACTTACAGGACGTCACCATTGTCGGCTTTAGCATGGGGGGAGGTGAAGTGGTGCGCTACTTTACAGACTTTGGTGGTGACAGGGTGAAAAAAGCAGTCCTGATTGGCTCCATCATTCCATTGGTAGCCCAGAAGACCGACAACCCTGACGGAGTACCTGCCGATATGCTGAACGGTATCTTGGACGCCCTGAAAAGCAATCGCATAGGGTTCTTGAAGGATTTTCATAAAAATTTCTATAATTATGAAAATAATACTGATCGCATGTCCCAAGCCAACTTGGATTACGATTTCTCCATTGCATCCCATGCCTCTCCCATCGCTACCATTAAATGTGCTGAAGCTTGGGCAGGAACAGACTTCAGACCCGAATTGAAAAATGTCTCCGTACCGACCCTCATCATCCACGGTGACGAAGATAATATTGTCCCCATCAAAAGTGCCAGTGACCAAGCTGCCAAAGGCATCACCGCTAATGAATATCATGTGATATCGGGTGGTCCCCATGGACTGACCCTCACCCACAGAGATGAGGTGGACAAGTTGCTACTGGATTTTCTGAAAAAATAAAACGGGAATGGTCCTGTGATCAAAATGCCTTTCAATGTACAGCTTGAAAGGCATTTTTTTAACCATCGATCCGAAGGCCTCCAAAAGCACTTTTTAGCCCCTCCCATATCAATCCGCTGACTTCTGAAGGAAGCCCCAAAACCATGACCACATTTGCCAGGGTTCCGATCAGCAGGGACTTCCAGTCAAATTTATTCATCTCCTCTAATTTTCCGGACAATTCCTCAAGCTTATCCAAAATCACCTGTTTGTCTTCTGCCCCAAAGGCCGATTGGCCATCAATATAAAACTTGTAATGATCTAAGCTCTTCCTGACCTGCTTTTTCTCCTCTGAACTGAACGGCCTATCCAAATCTATTGCTTTCAGGTCCAGGTAATTTTCGCTTTCGAAATGCTCCCAGCCTGTTGGAGTGCTCAACTCTTTGGCCAACTGCTCCGCCCAAACCCCAAAGCGGGATATGAGGTAATCCCAATCACCTGTTTCGCTAATCGGTTTGGTGGAATTTACAGGTAAAATCCCAATGGAATACTGCTGCAACCCCACTCGGTTGATCGAAAACGAAAAATAATCATACCGGTACTGCACTTTAAACTCCTTGTGCATCCCGGACACCTCAAAATCCACTACATTCAATCCCACCTCCCGTAGTAAGTCGGACAATGCCTTCTTTTGTAGATTTGTGATTCTCATCTTTTAAAAATCATTTTAACCTATTCAATTTACAAATTAAACGCCACAAAACACTTGAAATTTGCTTACCACTTAACTTTTAAGTTAAATCACGAAAAACCTATTATTTTTGGGCAAACGATATTACCTACAATGACATTTCTAGACAAAATCAGCCAAAACCCAGAAGCAATTTCCTTTCAGGAAACCATGGATTTCATTGACGAAAACTACATTTTCACCCCCACGCATTTCAGCAATGGTAAAACGGTCAATGAAGCCGGTCAAAACAACGGATCCTGTAAAATCTTCAGCCTTGGCCGACTCCTTAGCCTTAGTAAAGCGCAAACGCTAAATCTTTTTGGTGACATTTACCGCAAGGATGTCTTGGGAAATCCCCAAGGAGAAGATCATCAAAATATCCGGAATTTTATCCAAAACGGTTGGGAAGGAATTATCTTTAAAGGTACTGCATTGGAGAAGAAATAATCGGGCAAGCAGCTTCCATCATCATGGTTTTCACCTTGGTTAAACCTAAAGGAGCGCCAGCTATCGAGCACCTACCTTCGTAAATGGGTAACGTAGCCGCGCACACAAAGGCACTTGAAAACATAGCTTGATCCGAAAGAATTCTTCCCATAGACTTTCCATTAAAGCAGAAAGAAGCTGTCTTTTAAAGGCAACTTTTGAATTGGTTGCCAAATAATCTTTCCCCATAAACATGGGCAAATGGCTTTTGAGACAGCTTCTTTCCTTTATCTTTCTCTGCTATACCTCCTTCAGCTTCCACTTTCCTTGGTTAAAGATAAAACCGCTGACCAGTGCATGAACGGAATGGCCTACAGCAATGGCTATAAACACCCCAATTTCTCCCATGTCAAACCACTGAGAGAGCACATAGGCCAAAGGCAACTGAAACAGCCATAACACCACAATGTTAATTAACGTAGGGGTCTTCGTATCGCCAGCTCCGTTAAGCGATTGGCTCATGACCATACCATAAGCAAAGAACACATAGCCCAAACAAATGATCCCAAGCCCATCGGTTCCTACTTGAATCACCTCCGGGTTATCATTGAACCAGCTGATGATGTATTCCCCGAAAAAGAAAAACAGTAGGCCAATGCTTCCTAAAAAAAGCGCCGTGTAATGCGCAGCCTTCCAAGCGGACTGTTCTGCTCGGTCAGGCCTTTTGGCGCCCAGGTTCTGGCCGACCAATGTGGCCGAAGCATTTGAAAAGCCCATAGCAGGAAGTAAGGCAAATATGATCAGGCGTATGGCAATGGTAAAACCCGCCAAAGCGACGCTTCCTGAATTGGAGACGATCCGCATGAGTACAATCCAACTGGCCGATTCAATGAGAAATTGGCCCATTCCGCCGATGGCGATTTTGAGGATATTTTTTACCGTATACCACCTGAAGCGCAAAACATCCCAATTAAAGCTAATGATCGCTTTTCCGCGAAAAAGGACACTCAACTGAAACAAGACGCCTACTGATCGACCGATCGTAGTGGCCCAAGCAGCCCCTTCCAGACCAAGTTCAGGGAAAAAGCCGATCCCGAAGATCAGCATAGGGTCCAATACGATATTGATGCCATTTGCCAACCATAGTGTACGCATTGCAATGACGGCATTGCCCGCACCCCGGAATACTCCATTGATCAAAAACAACAGCATTACACTGATATTTCCTGCAAAGATCACCTGGGTGTAGCCAAATCCACTTGCTACCAACGCTGGATCGCCCCCCATCAGGGTAAGGAGGTCCTTAGCGAAAAACAAGCCCAACACACCAATCGTCATGGCCAATACCGCACAAATAATGATGGCTTGAAAGGCTGCTTGGGAGGCGGCTTTCTTTTTCTTCTCCCCTATCCTTCGCGCTACCACAGCCGTCGCGGCCATGCTCAGCCCGATGGCCACCGAATACACAATGGTCAGCACCGATTCGGTCAATCCCACCGTAGCCACAGCTTGCACCCCCAATTTACCTACAAAGAAAATGTCTACCACTGCAAACAGTGATTCCATGAGCATCTCCAGGATCATAGGAATGGACAGGTAAAAGATGGCTTTTCGGATACTTCCTACTGTAAAGTCCTCTTCTTCGCCACTCAGTGCCTTTTTAAAATGATGAATAATATTCGTTAATGTCATAATTAAGAAAAGATATAATGAAAAATAGCAGTGCATTCCCTTGACGTAAAGAACACCGCATACATGACCTTAAGAGGCCAAAAATCTCCGAAATTGTTAATTATGACTTCATGATGCCTCAAATTTGCCAATTATTGGCATTACTTGCAATAAAAATCAGCTTTTTTACCCGCATTACAGTTTTATCACCTTTCCGATATCGGTACATGCATCGAGAAGCGCTTGGTTCGTCTTCCTCAATATAGGATGAACAAAATCCGGCATGATTTCTACCAATGGCATCAGCACAAACTTTCTATCAGGCAAGTGCGGATGTGGCACTGCCAACCTTGCGGTTTTAATAACCCTATTCCCAAAATAGATAATATCAATGTCCATGGTTCGATCTCCCCATTTCTCTTTACGCTTTCTTCCCAAATCAATCTCCACGGCTTGCGTAAAATCCAACACCTTTTCGGGTTCCCAATCGGTTTCAACCACCACCGCTTGGTTAAGGTAATCGCCTGAGGACTTCCCTCCCCAAGCGGCTGTTTCATAAAGGGATGAAGTTTTGACCAACCTGAATTTTCTTCCGAGCTGTTCCACGGCAGCATGGATCAGCATTTCCCTATCCCCCAAATTCCCTCCGATTAACAACACTACTTGTGACATATCTTGATTTAATTTCACCTTTCAAAACTAACAGAAATAAGAAAAAAGACGTATTTTCGAGCTAATCAAAAACGCATAATCTATGAAATTTTTAAGTAATGTGCTGGCAGTAATTTTGGGGTTGATGATTTTTTCGGTCATCAGTTTCATTTTATTTGCTGGTCTGATCACGTTATCCACTGCAGAAGAAAAAGTCACCATCAGCGATAATACTGTTCTCCATATCAATTTAGAAAATATTGTATTGGTGGAACGGACATCTGAAGACAATATTGACCTTTCATCGTTTGGCCCTATTCCCGCAGCCTATAAAATCGGGCTTGCAAATGTAAAAAAGGCCATCCGTACCGCTAAGGAAAACAACAATATAAAGGGCATATACCTCCAAGCTGGAACCGTCATGGCAAATCCTGCCGTCCTGACCGAACTCCGGAATGAGCTGATTGATTTTAGTGAATCCGGGAAATTTATCGTGTCCTATTCAGAATTATACAGTGAAGGAGGATATTTTCTATCATCCGCTGCCAGTGAGATCTACCTTAACCCCATGGGAGGACTTGAATTCAATGGCCTTTCCTCCGAAATATTGTTTTTTAAGGGCATGCTGGAGAAACTTGAAATAGAACCGGTGATATTTAGGGTTGGGGAATTTAAAAGTGCCGTAGAACCTTTTATTCTCGACCAAATGAGTGATGCCAACCGCCTACAAACGGAGTCATTCCTGGGCGACATGAACGATTACATGATTCGTCAAATAGCGGAGAGTAGGTCATTGACGTTTGACACGCTCAAAAAAGCCAATGATCAGATGCTGGTGCGTGAGCCACAAGATGCTGCTGACCTGGGCCTAGTGGACGGGATTTGGTACGACGATCAAGTCAAAGACCTCCTTCGGGAAAAGCTTGGTTTGGAAGCGGACGCTGAAATCACCACCATCAACATCTCAGGCATCAATAAAACCGCCAAAACCAAAAACCTGACCGCCAGTAATCGCATTGCCGTGATCGTGGCGGAAGGAGAGATCGTCAGTGGCAAAGTGGAAGGCACCATCAGCTCAGAGATCTTTGCGCAGGAAATCAAAAAGGCACGAATGGATGATGACATCAAGGCAATCGTCCTCCGTGTAAACTCACCGGGTGGGTCTGTCTTGGCCTCTGAAGTCATTTGGAGAGAAATGAATGAAGCCAAAAAGGTAAAACCTGTCATTGCATCCATGTCATCTTTGGCTGCATCAGGAGGATATTATATCTCTACACCAGCCGATACCATCGTCGCCCAGCCCAATACCATCACTGGATCAATTGGCATATTCGGCATGTGGTTCAATGCTGAAGGCCTCCTTAACAATAAATTGGGGATCACGACGGATGTGGCAAAGACCGGTGAATTCTCGGATTTTATGAACCCTACCCGTCAGCTGAGCGAAGTCGAAAAAAACATCATCCAAAAACAGATCGAAGACGGTTACGACACGTTTATCACTCGCGTGGCTGATGGGCGAAAGATGAGCAAGGAAGCCGTCATGGAAGTGGCATCAGGAAGGGTATGGAGTGGCCGCCAAGCCAAAGAAAATGGTCTGGTTGACATCCTTGGAGGACTGGATGATGCAATTCAAATCGCAGCAAACAAAGCTGATGTGGGTGAAGACTACAGAGTCCTTTACTACCCCAAACAAAAAACCATCTTGGAACAGATCATGACTGAATTGGGCACTGATATCGAAGCCCGATACATGAACTATCGATTTGGAAACTCCTATCGTCTTCTTGAAAAAATCGAAAACATTCAACAAATGAAAGGCATCAACGCAAGGTTGCCTTTTGATATCAAAGTCAAATAAGCGAACTCCTTTTTACAAAAATCATGCCTAAAATATACAGAAGCCTAATTTATCAAAAAAACACACAAAAACCGATTAATTCAGACAGCTTTAAAATAACCTCAACGACCTAAAGAACAACAAGAAGACAAGCTATCACGAACATCTACCGTTTAAAAAATAACACTATGAAAAGAGCGTGTAATGAATAGATTTGCAGATTAAATTGTGGAAAAAATCCACAATATTTAAAATTTTAGCATAAGTTTTGCTGCTTAGTCAATTATGAAAATTTTACACGCTCCTCACTATTTCACCATTACCCTATTGGTTTTTGCCTGTATGCTTTACAGCAGCTGTTCGACAGAAAGTAAGCCAAGAGAGAAAAAGATAAGAGAAAAATCGCTTCCCGTCATGCAGGTAACGTCCATTGACACGGCGCTTTACCGGGAATATGTAGCGGATATCAAAGCTATTCAGAACGTGGAGCTGCGATCACGCGTTCCGGGTTTTCTGGAAGAAATACTCATCGATGAAGGTAAATACGTAAAAAAGGGACAGCTCCTTTTCAAAACCAATGATGAAGAATACAAAGCGGCATTGGCAAAAGCCAGTGCTAACCTCACAAGTGCAATAGCAGAAGCGAAAGCATTGGAATACGAGGTAGATAGGCTTCGGATTATGGTAAATAAAAATGTCATTTCCGAATCGGAATTAAAAGTGGCATTGGCAAAGCACAATGCCGTGCTCGCCAAAATTGAAGAGGCCAAATCAGCATACGCCCATGCCGACACCCAACTTGGATATACCGAAATCAAAGCACCTTTCAGTGGAATAATAGATAGAATACCCCATAGAATAGGTAGCCTTTTGGATCAAGGAAGTTTGCTCACCAAGGTATCTGACATCAGTGCAGTACATGTTTACTTTAATGTATCGGAGAGGGAATACCTTGAATATGTCAACACCCAAGAAGACTCCAACAATGATATAGTGAAGTTAATTCTAGCTGATGGCACCCCCTACCCTTATGAAGGTAAAATCGAAACCATGGAAGGAGAATTCAATGCCAACACAGGCTCCATTGCTTTCCGGGCACGATTTCCTAACCAAAAGCAAATCCTAAAACACGGAGCTACAGGTAAAGTAGTCCTCACCAACCAAGTACACGATGTTTTGATGGTTCCACAAAAAGCAGTTTTTGAAATACAAGACCGTCATTACGTTTTTGTACTGGACGAAAACAATCAAGTGAAAATGAAATCATTTATCCCTAAAGTTCGGTTTTCCCATTATTATGTAGTGGAATCAGGAATTGAGGAAGGTGATAAGATTGTCTATGAAGGGATTCAGGACTTGCAAGAGGGCATGACCATCCAGCCGAAATTTATTGCTGCGCATCACTTAAGCCCCCTTCAGGAAACCCCTACCGTTCAATAATTCCACCAAGACCTTATTTCAACCTCATGCTGTCTTTATTTATCAAAAGACCAATCCTTTCTTTGGTCATATCCCTTTTCTTTGTCTTACTCGGAGCACTGACATTCTTTTCGTTGCCCGTAGCCCTATTCCCGGACATCGCTCCTCCAGCCGTTTCGATCAGGGCAAAATACCGGGGAGCTAATTCCGAGGTGGTAGCCAAAACTGTGACAACCCCATTGGAAAAAGCCATAAACGGTGTACCGGGGATGATGTACATGTCTTCAGTGTCCAGTAACCGGGGTACTTCCAAAATCAAGGTATATTTTGGGGCGGAAACCAGCCCAGATGAAGCGGCCATGGAAGTACAAAACCGTGTTTCTACAGTCGTAAATGATTTGCCACAGGATGTCATCAAAGCAGGTGTGACCGTAGAAAAGGAAGTAGAAGGACTGCTCCTCTACATCAATGTGATGGGTAGCGACCCCTCTATGGATGAGCAGTTTATATATAATTTCTCTGATCTAAATGTCCTTCAGGAACTAAGGAGAGTAGACGGAGTGGGCTTTGCCGAAATCATGAGTACGAAAGATTATTCCATGCGGATATGGCTAAAACCTGACCGCATGACCGCTTACCAAGTTTCTACTGACGAGGTAAAAGCCGCCTTAAACAACCAAAATGTAGAGGCAGCTCCCGGTCAAGTAGGGGTAAGCTCGGGCAAAGGAGCGCAGATGATCCAGTACGGCCTTCGGTATTCCGGTAAGTTCAATGAGGCCAAAGAATATGAAAACCTGGTAATCCGTGCCAATAAAGACGGTTCTATCCTAAGACTTGGAGATATAGCAGATGTAGAGTTTGGTTCATTGAACTATGGACGTATCTCTAAAACCGACGGTAAACCTGCTGCGTCAATCATGATCATCCAGCGTCCCGGATCCAATGCCAGGGATGTCATCCAGCGGGTAAAAAAACGCATGGAAGAACTGAAGCAAGGATCGTTTCCTCCGGGTGTAGATTATAAAATCACCTATGATGTTTCGCGCTTTCTTGACGCCTCTATCCATGAAGTATTAAAGACATTGATCGAAGCCTTTATTTTGGTATTCTTGGTCGTTTTTATATTCCTCCAAGATTTCAGGTCTACCTTAATTCCAGCACTTGCCGTACCCGTAGCATTGATCGGCACCTTGTTTTTTATGCAGTTATTTGGTTTTTCCATCAATATGCTGACCCTATTTGCTCTGGTACTGGCCATCGGTATTGTCGTGGACAATGCTATTGTAGTAGTAGAGGCCGTGCATGCCAAAATGGAGGAAGACCATCTCCCTCCCATGGAAGCTACATTGGCAGCAATGAAGGATATTGGAGGTGCCATCGTGTCCATTACGTTAGTCATGTCGGCGGTATTTATCCCTGTTGCATTTCTTGATGGTCCCGTAGGAATTTTCTATCGCCAGTTTTCGATTACCCTGGCCATTGCCATTGTTATTTCTGGAATCAATGCCTTGACCCTTACGCCCGCATTGTGCGCCATTATATTAAAAAACCATTACGGTACAGAACAGAAAAAGACGCTTCTCAACACCTTTTTCAATGGCTTTAACAGGGCCTATGAGTCCTTTTCAGGCAAATACCGTAATACATTGGGGGTGCTAGTGGGACGGCGATTAGTGACCGTAATCATGCTTGTCGCCTTTTTCATAGGCACTTGGGGAGTGGCCAAAGTATTGCCTTCGGGATTCATTCCTGTTGAGGATCAGAGTATGGTTTACATCAATGTCGTATCCCCATCCGGTGCCACCGTAGAAAGGACAGAAAAGGTACTTGACCATATTCAGCAAGCTGCTGAGGAGCTGGATGAAGTTGCCGCAGTATCCACCCTTGCAGGATATAGCCTGTCCACAGGACTGTCCGGAGCATCCTATGGGATGGGCATGATCAATCTGAAAAATTGGGATGAGCGAGAAGCTTCTATTCAGGAGACTATCGATGAGCTCTATGCCCGCACGGCGGATATTTCCGATGCCCAAGTGCAGTTTTTCCTTCCTCCTACGGTTTCTGGTTTTGGTAATTCCAGTGGATTCCAAATGAAGGTGCTCGACCAGACAGGCAGTGGCAATCTTCAGAAGCTCTCACTAGTGATCGAGGATTTTGTGGAAGCGCTGGACAATGCGCCTGAAATTGGTGAAGTGAAGTCGGATTTTGATCCAAACTTCCCCCAGTATATGGTAAATGTAGATCAAGACATGGCCGCCAAAAAAGGCGTTACCATCAGTAATGCCATGAGCACTTTACAAATACTGATGGGAGGTGTCTTGGCCTCCGATTTTGTTCGCTTCGAAAACATGTATGATGTGATGATGCAGGCCGGACCACAATATAGAGCTAATCCAGAAGACGTGCTGAAAGTCCATGTTAAGAATGACGGCGGTGAAATGGTCCCTATCTCCTCTTTCATTAATTTGGAAAAAGTATACGGCCCAGAACAGTTGAGTAAACATAACATGTACACCTCGGCAAAGGTAAAAGGTATCCCTGCGCCAGGGTACAGTAGTGGTGATGCTGTGGCTGCCATCCAAAGAGTAGCGGCAGAAAAACTGCCTAAAGGATATGGCTATGATTGGTACGGAATGACGCGTCAGGAAGTAAGTTCAGGCAATCAGGCCATTTACATTTTCATCATCTGCCTTGTCTTCGTTTACCTACTGCTGGCAGCGCAGTACGAAAGCTTTGTATTGCCACTTCCAGTGATTCTGTTCTTACCAGCCGGGGTATTCGGTTCTTTTGCAGCCCTCTATTTACTTGGCCTTCAAAACAACATATATGCCCAAGTGGCCCTCATTATGTTGATAGGCTTGCTGGGCAAAAACGCGATTCTGATTATTGAATTTGCGGTTCTAAAGCGAAAAGAAGGCATGGACATAATCCCGGCAGCAATTACTGGCGCCGTGTCCCGATTACGGCCCATCCTGATGACTTCCTTTGCTTTTATGGCAGGACTGGTACCCCTCTGTATGGCCACAGGAGCCGGAGCACTCGGCAACAGGTCAATAGGTACCGCTGCATTGGGAGGAATGTTCAGCGGAACGGTCTTTGGCATGTTCCTTATTCCTGGCCTCTATGTACTGTTTTCCAGTAGAAGGAAAAAGAATAAGACCAAGATGAAAAATAAAGTGGAAAACATAGCGGTTTCGCTATCTAATAATTAATATAATGATCCGAATTGATCAAAAAGTAATACTGTCAATCATTATAATAGCGGGAATTTTCGGGGGGTGCAAATCCATAGACATCCCCGAAAAACCTGATATGCCGAAAATACCCGCAACTTTTATCGGAGAAAAAGACTCTATTAACATTGCGCATATTCCATGGAACAAATTCTTCAACGATCCTAACCTCAACAGTTTGATCGAAGAGGCATTGGAACACAACTTGGATATGCTAGCAGCCGTAGAGCGTATCGAGGTAGCCACCGCACAATACCGCATAGAAAAAGGGAGACTATATCCCACAGTAGACGGTATCGCTAGGTACAGGTCTGGAAATATCAAACCCAATCTACTCTCCGGTACCGTTAATGGAGACCGCAACGTGGACAATCAGATTGAACGTAGCTTTTTAGGATTTCAAAGCACTTGGGAAATTGACCTTTGGGGAAAGATCAAAAACCGAAAGAAAGCTGCCCATCAGCGGATACTGGCTACAGAAAAGGGACGCTTGCTGGTACAGACCACATTAATTGCAGAAGTAGCAAAGCTATATTATGAATTGCTAGGATTTGATAAAGAGCTGGAAACCATCAATAAAAACATTGATTACCAGGAAATTGCCCTTGAGCTGATCAAAATTCAAAAAATGGCCGGAAGGGCTAACGAACTGGCCGTTCAGCAATTTGCTGCCCAGTTATTGGCCACCAAAAGCCTACGATATGAAAAAGAACAGGAAATCATTGCTGCTGAAAATTCCCTAAACTATCTCTTGGGCAGGTATCCCGAAGAAATACCCCGGGCAGAATCACTCTTGGATATAAACTTGCCAGAAGCAATCAATGTTGGTGTCCCCACGGATCTATTGCTTAGAAGGCCCGATGTCCAACAGGCAGAGCTTGAATTACTGGCTACTGATGCACACCTTGCCGCTGCTAGGGCAGAATTTTTCCCTTCCTTAAGCCTTACGCCATATATCGGTCTAAATGAACAGAACATTCCTTCTGCTTTCAATTTCCCGGGAGCGCTTACAGTAGGGTTTCTTGGTGGCATTACCGCCCCTATATTCCAACAGTTTAAAATCCGAGCTGGATTTAATAAGTCCATTGCAAATAATCGAATAGCTTATTATCAATATCAACAAGCTATCATGAATGGCTATAGAGAGGTCTTGACTAATCTCAGGCGGGTGGATAAAATGAAAAAGAAATACGCCCTCAAAGAAGAGGAAACCCAAGTTCTCCTAAATTCTATTCAAATAGCCAATGACCTTTTCAGAGGAGGTTATGCGACCTATTTAGAGGTTATTACCGCCCAAGCAAGAGCTTTGGAAGCAGAGTTAGAAATGACGAATACAAGAAAAGAGGTGTTCCTATCAGTTGTGGACCTGTACCGTTCCTTGGGTGGTGGATGGAATTAAACTATAAACGGACTGGCATTTACCATAACTAATCTTGTACCGCTGGAACAGAACCTCCAGCGGTATTTTTTCTGATATCCACCAGACTTATCTTAAATTGGCTTAAACGGAGTTTTATCCTCCTTTTATTCTTCGGAACATGTTCATCTTACCTCATCCAGATCATAGTCCTTACCAATCCCCCATCTCAACAATTCGTCCAACTCGTAGATTTCCAAGGTATCCAAATCCTTTACCTGAAAATTTTCCCTTCCTATCCGCTCCAATACCTCCAGGTGACGGTTTTCTCCATAATTGGTCAAATAATAAACCCTACCTACACGTAAATTATCCAATGCTATTGCCATATTCTTAAAATTTCTATTGAATCAAAACTCCTGTCGCAACAAAAGTATACTCTTCTTTCGGTTCAGTAATATTCTCTATTTCTTCAGCTGATGCACCCCCATCCTGGGCATAATGCCTCAAAGAAGCCACATCGGTAACGACTTTCACCGCTTCTCCTTCAAGCACCACTGGATATCCATGGGCATTTTTAGGCACAAAAAAGCCATAATCTTTAAACGTCACCCGCATTGACTCCCCATTTGGCAAGTCCATCGTCAACCAACATCCTTTTTTCACACAGACCTCGTCGATTTCACCACTGATCTTTCCCTCAAATTTCTCCTCTGACTTTAACGTCTCCAACATATGCGTGAGGGAAAACATTCCATCCTCACTAAGGGGTGCACCGTAAGTGCCAGAAACCCCGTCTTCACTTGCCGTCTCCCCAGTGGTTTCTTGGACTTTTTTTGCATCGTCGCAAGCAAAAAAAGAAAAAGTTAAAAGGAGTACCAAAAGCACAGGAACCTTCATTTTCATAGCTATTTCGTTTATTTCAGTGATTTTACAAAAATACGTCGTAATCGACTAAAAAACATTTAAAAATTTTGAAAGTATTTTTGACAACAAACATTCGTATAAATTAAGAAAATGCTAAATTTACGCGCAAATCATTAAAAGTTCACCACAAAATGACCACTGATAAAAAGTTTATCATCGATTTTGACAGTACCTTTACGCAGGTAGAAGCGTTGGATATTTTGGGAGAGATCAGCTTGAGAAATGATCCCAAAAGAGATGAAAAATTGCAAGCCATCAAGGACATCACGGACTTGGGCATGGAAGGGAAATTGAATCTGCGCGAAAGCTTGGAAAGGAGAATCGAAATCCTTCAAGCCAACAAATCGCAAATCGCAGAGCTTATAGATGCGCTTAAGCAAAAGGTGTCCAAATCTTTTCAGCGAAACCGGGAGTTTTTCCAAGAAAATGCTGAAAACATCTATATCCTGTCCAATGGCTTTAAGGATTTTATCACCCCGGTGGTGGCTGCTTATGGCCTGAAGGAGGAAAATGTATTTGCCAATGATTTTATCTATGATGAAGCAGGCAATATCATTGACCTTAACAAGGAAAACCTCCTATCCAATAATAACGGCAAGCCCGCCACTATCAAAAGCTTAAAGCTAGAAGGTGACGTCTATGTCATTGGTGATGGTTATACAGATTATGAGATCAAGGCTTCTGGATTGGCCAATAAATTTTACGCATTTACCGAAAATATCAATAGACCTAAGGTTTCATCAAAAGCGGACCATATTGCTCCCAGTCTGGATGAAATTTTGTATGTTAATAAAATGAACAAAAAATTCAGCTATCCAAAAAGCAGAATAAACGTGCTTCTATTGGAAAATGTCCACCCTATCGGTGTGGAAATCATGAAGCAAGAAGGCTACAACGTGGAAGTGGTAAGTTCTGCTATGTCCGAAGAGGAATTGTGTGAGAAGATAAAGAATGTCTCTATTATAGGCATCCGTTCCAAAACACAGATCACCAAAAAGGTCCTTGAAAATGCCAACAGGCTGATGGCTGTCGGCGCCTTCTGCATCGGCACCAACCAAATCGACCTGGAAACCTGTCAGGAAAAGGGCATCGCGGTTTTCAACGCCCCTTTTAGCAATACTCGTTCTGTGGTGGAACTGGCCATATCGGAAATCATCTTCCTGATGCGAAACCTCCATGACAAAACCTTAAAAATGCACCAAGGGATCTGGAACAAGTCTGCTTCTGGAAGCTTTGAAGTGAGGGGCAAAAAGCTAGGTATCATTGGTTATGGAAACATTGGCGCCCAGCTTTCAGTGTTGGCTGAAAACATGGGTATGAATGTTTTCTATTACGACATCGTAGAACGTTTGGCCCTCGGAAATGCCACTAAAATAGACTCACTGGACGAGTTGCTGGAAACCTGTGATATCATCTCGCTCCATGTGGATGGCAGAACAGAAAATAAAAACATCTTGAACAAAGAAAAAATCTTCAAGATGAAAAAAGGTGCCATTCTGGTCAACCTTAGCCGCGGCCATGTAGTGGATGTTCCCGCCCTTAGGGATGCACTGGAAAGTGGCCATTTGGCAGGTGCTGCGGTGGACGTGTTCCCGACAGAACCCAAGAACAATGATGAGCCGTTTGAATCCGAATTGATCGGTTGCCCAAACACCATCCTAACGCCACATATCGGTGGCAGTACCTTGGAGGCCCAAGAAAACATTGCCCAGTTCGTACCAGGTAAAATCATCGAATATATCAATAGTGGGAATACGTTTAACAGCGTAAACTTCCCCAATATCCAGTTGCCATTCCTAAAGGACGCTCACCGCTTGATTCATATCCACCAAAACGCTCCTGGGGTATTGGCAAAAATCAATCAGGTACTCGCCAGCTATAAAATCAACATTGTCGGCCAATACCTGAAAACAAACGAAAAGATCGGATATGTCATTACGGACATTGACAAGCGTTATTCAAATGATGTCATCGATGCACTAAAAGAGATCGAAGGGACTATCCGTTTCAGAATTCTCTATTAAGCATTTCATAAACACAATTAACCACAACAATCCAAAAGGGGGAGTATGATTTTCATCCCCCCTTTTTATTTCTATAAACTGGTCAACTTTATCGTTTATTGTTTGCACGAGGCGGTCCGAAAGCTATTTAGGGAACTGGTGGTCACTATGCTCCTACTATATTTATCTTCGCCAACGTTGTAGCTTGATCCATAATGCCACGAATAACTAAAATTTCCACAAAGGACCACTGGCACCAAGTGCATAATGCACCCTTCACAGAAAAGAAATTATAAGTGCTTTGTTCGTTGAAGCCTTGAAGTGTATCATTGTTTCGATAAATGCAGAAATTTATCGCCCCCAGAAACATGGCATGAACCTGGATCAAGCCGAAAAGTAGGGGGCATTTTACAACATAATGAAAATTGGCAGTTCCTCTAGGGCAAACACTTTTAAACTATTAGTAAAGAGATGTCAGCCTGAACTAAAGAACTTCAAGAGGCTAAAAGTGATTTCCCTGATGGTTTGTCAAATGTGGCAAACGCATTTAATACTAATTTCGTGTAGATGAGCTATCATCCGTGCCGCTGGCACTCCTTCGGGAAGTTGAGGAGCGCTTAAGTTCCTGCGGATGA
>JGI2924J29684_1078743_pt1 | contig 158303 bp, 145 predicted proteins | sample BenlonsequencITS_FD_29684 | JGI IMG/M metagenome (IMG submission 29684) | reverse complement strand
TACAAGAAATAAGGAAAAAGTGTTAATAAATGGGATGAAAATATGGAATTTTAGAGCGGACTTTATTATCTGGAAGAGATTGGGCGAATAGGGTTAAGGTTAGAAGGGATAAGGGTTTGAGGGAAAGTCGTTTGGAGCGGAGTTTATTTTAAATATACAACTCCATGATAATAAAGTTTAGTCTATAAATAAAATAAAAATAAGTTTGCTTCAAAATTCCGTGGTCGAAGCAGGAAGAATCCTGAACGGCTGCGGGATTATTTTTTTTAAATATACTGCCGGTTTTAAACGATGGATTAGGTATGACTGTCAGATTGGAAAAACTGTAATTATTTATTGAAAGAATCTTTTTTTTTCAAAACCAAAAAGATGTGTAAGGGTTTTTGTTGATAAACAGGTTTGCAGAGAGTATTTTGACAAACATATCGATTACCTGAAGGTCAATAATTTAAATCTAATGGTGTCCAGACCGAAGAATTCTCTTAAAACAATAATTGATTGTGCGGATAAATTAATGATTGACGGAGTTTTGTTCAATAATTTTTATTTTGTCGGAGTGGGTAAGCTAAGAAAAGCTTATGACACATATTCAATTGAGTATTACAAACATGTTAAGGAGAATTTAAAAAATATTGCAGATGTCAGAATGAGGACTTTGCAGTTTTTCAGAGGATAAAACAGGAAAGCAGGGAATTGCAGGCAAATCAGCAAATAAGCTTAAAATGTACTTGAGAACCGTTAAAAAAAATGTTAAAATAGGACTAGTACAGATATTAGTTCCAGCTATACCGTTACAAAACATTTTTTATCGTAAAATAACCAACATATTCATAATTTATACTTCACAACGAATAGAATTTAGTATAAACTATAATTATAAAATAATTATAAAATCTTCATTTATATTTATACAGTCATGATTCATTTTAATTGGTTTGTAAATTAGTATTAAATAAAATTACATAATTAAAATAATTACATATAAGATGTGGGGGTACGAGATGCTAGGGGTAGATACAAGAGGTATTGATGAAATACTTTTGGAAATGGGAGTTTTAAAAATAGTTGACCTTAAAAAAGCCTGGGATATTCAGAGGGAAAGCAATAAGAACATTGAGGACGTGCTATTGGAACTCGGTCTTGTATCCCAGAAAGACATAATGCATGCCAATGCCGTGAAGATGGGTATTCCTTTCGTCGATCTGTCAACTTATCAAATCAGCGATTCCAGTGTTCCTTTATTAATTACACGAAACATAGCAAACCGGTACAAGGTTATACCCATAGAAAAGGAAAATGGTGTTTTGACAGTTGCAATGAGTGATCCGACGGATATTTTCTGTATAGATGACATACGTCTTGCAACTGCTTTGGAAATAAAGCCTGTCCTTGCGGATGTCAAGGAGATAGAAAGACTTATTGTTGAATATTTCGGAGAAGAAAAGAAGCCGCAGGAATCGAAATTAAAAGCGGAAAATGAGGAGCAGAACAAGAAAGAAGAACTTTTAAAAATGGAGGAAGAACTTCTTGGAAGAGAGATATATAATAACATAAAAGCCGATGTTGAGACGAGAGAGCCGGAATTTGATTTGGCAAGCAAGGGATTTGATCAGAATACTTACAACGAAAGCGGTATTTTTAAAGATAAAATAGGAAACATCCTTGTACGTGCGGGAGTTATTACACAGGATCAACTGGAAAATGCCCTCAGTATACAGAAAAAATCTGGCGGACTTATCGGTCAGATTTTAGTAAAGCAAGGCTATATTGACAGAAGGTCTCTTTATGAATTTCTCCAAAAACAGATGGGAGTCGAATACGTTGATATTGAGGGAATTGAAATTGATGAGGATATCATTGGTTTGGTATCCCCGAATTTGGCAAAAACCCACAAGGTAATCCCTATTGAAAAAGTGGACGGGAATTTAAAGGTTGCGATGAGCGACCCGATGAACATATTTTCAATTGACGATTTGAGGCTTACAACCGGCCTTGAAATTATTCCTTGCCTTGCCGATGAAGAGCAGATTTCGGCACAGTTGGAAAAATACTACGGAAAAGCTTCCAGGAAGACCAGTGCGAAAGAAATAGAGCAGAAGGTTGCGGATCTTGACGAGGAAATTAAGAAAGTAAATGAAAAAATTGCGGTTGAAATAACTCAAACTGAAGATGAAGATACAACAATTGACATTAGCGATCTTGAAAATGCCCCCATTGTCAAGATGGTTAATATTATCTTCCAGAAAGCCGTGGCTACAAGAGCAAGTGATATTCACATAGAACCCCAGGAAGATTGTGTTTTAATAAGATTCAGAATAGACGGACAACTGGTAGAGATAATGAGATATGACAGAAAGATTCTTTCTTCAATTGTTGCCAGAATAAAAATCATCAGCGGTCTGAATATTGCGGAAAAGAGAATTCCTCAGGACGGAAGAATAGGAATAAAAATTGACGACAGGGAGTATGACATGCGTGTTTCCGTTCTGCCTACAATGTTCGGAGAAAAAGTTGTTATAAGAATTGCCGACAAGGAAGGCTTTAATGTTTCGAAGAAAGAGTTGGGATTCTTTGAAGATGATTTGGAGAAATTTGACCAGATAATATCAAGTCCTTACGGTATTATACTGGTTACCGGACCTACCGGAAGCGGTAAGTCAACAACGCTTTATACCGCGCTGAGGGAATTGTGCAAGCCTAATGTCAACATACTTACTGTTGAGGATCCTGTTGAAAGTACTATAAAGGGTATAAATCAGGTACAGGTGAATGTAAAAGCTGGTTTGACATTTGCTACGGCACTGAGAGCGTTCTTAAGACAGGACCCCGACATAATAATGGTGGGAGAGATACGTGACTCGGAAACAGCTGAAATAGCAATCCGTGCAGCTATCACGGGACACCTTGTTTTCAGTACATTGCACACTAACGATGCTGCAAGTTCTGTTACAAGAATGATTGACATGGGAATAGAGCCGTTCCTGTTGTCTTCGGCTCTGGTTGGATTGATTGCGCAAAGACTTGTAAGAAGACTCTGTCCTCATTGCAAGGAAGCTTTCCAGCCGGATAAGAATGAGAGAGAGATTCTTGGCTTGAAAGATGATGAAGAAGTTACAATATATCGTGCAAAAGGGTGCGACGAATGTAACAATACCGGTTACAAAGGAAGAATAGCGGTTTATGAGATTCTGACGGTCAATAGGGAAATAAAGGAACTGATATCCAAGAACGTAAGTTCCGATGTAATAAAAGATGCGGCTATTAAAATGGGCATGAAAACATTGAGAATGAACTGTACGAGGTTGGTTAAAGAAGGTATTACTACGATAGATGAGATGCTTCGTATTGCATATTCCATAGACTAGAAAAGGGGATGTAACATGGATATAAATGATTTACTGAGGAAGACAGTCGAAAATGATGCGTCCGACTTGCATATTTGTGCGGGGGTGCCTCCGATTATAAGGGTCTACGGCGATCTTATAAATTTAAACGAGCCGGTGTTAACTCCGCATGATTGTGTGCAGCTTGCCAAGCAATGTTTAAGCAGCAGAATGTATGAACGCTTTCTTGAAGTCGGAGAAGTCGATGCATCGTACTCGGTTCCGGGAGTGGCACGATTCAGGGTAAATGTTTTCAAGCAAAGAGGTACTTGTGCAATTGCATTCAGAGCAATACCTACAGAAGTTCCGTCAATTGAGCAGCTGGGGCTTCCCGGCTTGGTATATGACCTTGCCATGAAGCAGAGAGGTCTTGTTTTGATAACGGGACCTACAGGTCATGGAAAGTCCACTACACTGGCTGCCATGATTAATTACATAAACAGCAAGAGAAGATGTCACATAGTTACGATTGAAGACCCTATAGAGTATTTGCACAGACATAACAAAAGTATTATAAATCAGAGGGAAATAGGTTCTGATACGAAATCCTACGCAAATGCGTTGAGAGCTGTATTAAGAGAAGACCCTGACGTTATACTTATCGGAGAGATGCGTGACCAGGAGACCATTGCAACGGCGCTTACGGCTGCTGAAACAGGTCACTTGGTTTTGTCTACTTTGCATACCGTCGGAGCAGCAAAGACCATCGACAGAATTATCGACGTTTTCCCGCCTCACCAGCAGTCACAGGTAAGGGTTCAGCTTTCCACCGTGCTTATGGGTATCATATCCCAGCAGCTTATAAAAAGAGCAAATGGCAAGGGACGTGTGCTGGCTACTGAGACCATGGTTTGGACGCCCGCTATTTCAAATCTTATTCGTGAAAGCCGTACACCTCAGATAAATACTTGTATTCAGACGGGTTCTCAGTTTGGAATGTATACCATGGACAGTTGCCTTGCAGAACTCTATAAAGCCGGTGAAATTGACTATGAAAGTGCATGCCAGTATTCTGTTGATATGGATAATTTGAGAAAATTAATCTCAAATTAAAAAAAACACTAGCATTTTATTTAAAAATATATTACAATATAAATGAGTAAAAAATTAAGAAATAGATATAAATTGTTAATAAATATTTACTAAATTATTTGTTTTGTTTGTTGGTTTGTTTTAATATGGGAGGTTGGATTGATTGGTGACATGTCTTACTCATAGCTTGAAAATAAGCTTCTTGTATCAATGGATTAGAACCTTCTGTTCGTACATATTTGGATGTAAAATTCGTTTTCGGATTGTTCATCATGATATCTTCTTATCCCTCGCCAAAGCATAATAACGTATGGTCATGATATTTAATTCAAAATAAAGTAAGATTTGAAGTTCTGAGAGTTCTGTAAGTTTTTAAAAGTGTCAGCGGATATTACAAAAAATTCAAAAATAAATGGTTAAAAACATAATAAAAATTGAATTCAAAGTTACGGATAATAACTTTTTTGGGGGTTTAAAGAATGCCACTTTACAGCTACAAGGTTAAAAATGAGGCCGGCAAGTTGTTTACCGGAGAGGCCAAGGTGGACAGCGAGGAGGAACTTCGGCGACTGCTTCTGGACAAGGGATACACCCCGGTAGAAATTGTTGAGAAAAATGTAATAAACGATATAAGTCAGATTCGTTTGTTCAAGCCGAGAGTAAAAGTAAAGGATTTGGCTGTATTCTGCAGGCAGTTTTCCATAGTGTTGGAAGCCGGAGTACCTATAGCAAATGCATTGGACGTGTTGAGGGAACAGACTACAAACAGAACTTTGAGAGAGTGTCTTGATGATGTTTATGACAACATACAAAAAGGTATTGCCCTTTCCAACGCCATGCGGCAGCATCCGAGAATTTTTCCGGAGATGCTGATTAACATGGTTGAAGCTGGAGAAATAAGCGGACAGCTGGATCTGGTTTTTAAGAGAATGGCAATTCAGTTTGAAAAGGAAAACAAATTGAACCAGAAAATAAGAGGTGCACTTACATATCCGATTATAGTAACGGTTGTGGCAATAGCCGTTATAATGATATTGATGGTGGCTGTTGTGCCGACGTTTGTCAAAGTTCTTGCGGATTTTGATGTTGAGATGCCCATTTATACAAGAATATTGATTGCGGTAAGCGGTTTCTTTAAATCTTTTTGGTTTATTATACTTGGCGCTTTGATTGTTATTGGTGCGGGAATAGCATATTTTTCACGAACCTATGAAGGAAAGATATTTTTTGGCACACTCGCTATCAAGCTTCCTGTGATAAGAGGAGTTACGAGGAATATAATGACGGCAAGGCTTACAAGAACATTGGGAACGCTGATGTCCAGCGGCGTCTTGTTGATTCAGGCGATGGAAGTTGTCCAGAAAGTATTGGGAAATCAGGTTATAAGGGAGAAAATTGACGGTGTTATTGAGGAAATAAAAAAAGGAAGAGGTCTTACAGCACCGCTTGCAGCATTGAATTATTTTCCGCCGATGGTCATTTCGATGATCCGAATCGGAGAAGAATCAGGTAATCTGGATTTCGCTCTTGATAAATCGGCAGATTTTTACGACGAGGAAGTTGAGGCTTCCCTTGCAATGCTGACAAGTTTTATTGAACCTGCAATTATAATTGTGTTGGCTTTGGTTGTTGGTTTTATAGTATTGAGTGTGTTGACACCAATGTTCACTATTTACAACGAAATGTCTTTTTAGCTTTTGCTTATTATACATTTATCTTATTCCAAAAAAGTTTAGGGGGGGATACTGCTAATTTAAATCTTTTAGGAATAAGATAAAGTGTATATAGGCAAGTACAAGTAATATAAACAAAAAAATAAATAAAGAAAACAAAAAATAGGAGGGTTTTGTATGAAAAAAATGTTAAAGAATCAAAAAGGTTTTTCCTTGGTTGAGCTGCTTATAGTTATCGCCATAATGGGTGTACTGGCAGCTGTGGCATTCAGTATGTTTGCCGGTGTACTTGGCAACAGTAAGAGACGTGCTGATGAAAGAACAGCAGATCAGATTGCAAAAGCTATATCAGCATACATGGTTGACACAGGCGACACGGAACTGACTGTGCTTAAATCTGGTGCTGAGGGTTCATCAGAAGTTGAAAATGTAATTGTTAATTTGCAAAAAGAACTTTGGATATGGAAGGATGCGTCAGGTAATTTTGAGTCTGCGGAGGACGCCCCAAGCGATAATCCTGATGCCAAAAAATATGGTCCTTATTTGACACCGAAAGATGGCAAGGATGCAAATTATGAATCTTATGCGCCACAATGGGATAAACATATAGGTTATTACATAGAGTATTATCCAGGCCTTATGAAAGCAGATGTTACTCCTGTTGAGGAAGGCGGCACAGTTGAAGTTGGAGTTGAGGAAGGAAAATAATATAGCTAAAAGTGTAGCTATACATATTTAACTTATCCCGGTCGGCTTGTGCCGACCGGGAAAGGATTTATAAGCCGAGCATCAGAATGTTATTTCAAGGTGAGTGATTATGTTTAAAAATAACTGTAAGGGCGTAACGTTGGTAGAGATGATAGTTGTGATAGCCCTGATGGGAATAATGGCCCCCATCATTTACGTTGTATTTATTGGCGGGCTGAATAATTTTGCGCGGGGATGTAACTTTATTGACCAGCAGTATGATATTCAGGATGCTATACGTCAGGTAAGGCATGATGTTCAGGATGCCAAAACCGTTGAAATGTGGATGACCGGTGAAGTAGCTGCAAGAGGTAAGGAGAAGCTTAGCAGTGTGAGCTTTACCATGAGCCTGCCGGGAGAACCTGAAGTAAAGAAGGAATGGAAGTTTGCAGATGATTCGCTTCAGTTAAGATTTGTTAATAACGGTGTGGCCAGTGAGTTTGTTAAAGTTATTGATAATATTGATATCAGCAAGAGTTATTTTGAATACTATGAAGACGGTGAGGTAAAACAGCTGATTCTTCACATTTTACCGAAGCAAAATGAAAAAATATTGAACAAAGCCGGAAATGTTCAGAATGAGATAATTACAGAGTATTCTGTTAGATATAAATCAATTGTCAGGTATGATGATTAATATAGATACAAGGGGGTAATATTTTATGAAGGGTGATATTAATTTACTGCCGGAAGAGATAATGTCCACGACGTCCTATGAGCGACCAAGTTCAGGCTCCGGTGTGATAAAGTTGGTAATAGGCTTAATTTTAGTGGGTGTCGTTATCGGATGTTCAATTCTGGCACCGGTTTTACACATAAAGATGCTGGAAAGAGAACTTGCCCAGCTTGAAAAAGAGATAACCAGCGAAAAATATGCTGAGGTAAAAAAGGTAAATGCAGATTTGGCATCTATCGACGGTGTGTTGGCAAAGAAAAAAACTGTTTTGAATCAAATTGACAGTACCAGTTATCCGATAAATGATATATTCGTTGCATTAAAAAATGCCGAACCTGTGGGATGTACATTAACTAATATTGAATTCAAGAATAATAAACTGAAATTAACCGGTATAGCGAAAGATAATTTTGTAATTGCCGAGTTTGTGTCTGCTATTCAGAGACTCAGTTTTTTAACTTTGGACAGTGAAGTTAATGTCCAGAATGGAAATATATTCAGCTTTACATTGCGTGTAGGCGGAAAGGATGGAAACTAATGGGTAAGGATAAAGGAAAGATAGCACTTTTGATTGTTTTATTGTTGGTTTTATATGGAGTTATATATTATCAGTTTATTTGGACACCAAAATTCAGTCTTGATATAGAAGACATTAATTCCAAAATTGAGACTGCGCAAAAACAGAAGCAAAAACTGGATAATGATCTGGCAAATATAGAAACGCTGAAAAGAAATTTGGAGATGAAAACAGTTCAAAATGAAAGACTTGAGACATATTTGCTTAATGATTCCAATGTAAGTGATGGATTTGAATATATTGAAAAACTTGGCAAACTCTTCAAAAACAAACTGTACAACGTAAAGGTCAAAAGACCGGCTGAGAAAAAAATTGGTAACTCCAAAGATGATAAGAATGCCCAGAGCTATTATGAAATACAAATTGATTTTGATGCAACAATGACTTACAGGGAAATTATGGAGCTTGTCGATTATCTTGAAGGCGGTACAAGAAAAGTCAAGATAACAAAATTTGAAGTGTCACCTTTGGGTAATAAACAGGCAAATGCAACACCGACTCCTCAGAATACGGCAGAACCACAAACGGAATCAGATGAACAGAATGCACAAAATGCTTTGGCAAAAGCGATTTTTGACCCAAATGAAGTGTTAGATCTGGGTATGACAGTTTGTATGTATTCCATGAACCGGGAAAACGCAGATAAAATTTACGACTTCAGCCGCCAGAATTTCCAGAGATACTTTGAGGGAGACCAGGTTTTTTTTGATGATACCGGAGTAGCACTTAACTCCGGGGAAGACAGTGAAAATATAAGTGCAGGTGGAAGTGGTGGAGCATCAGGCGGATCTTCGGGAAGCGGAACGGATACGGTAGCGGTGACCGGCAATGCAAAACCCTTTGGCGGGGACTTGGGTATATATATGCAAAGTTTTCTTACGGGGGGGCAAAATTTTTATACATATGACAATACAACCAATAAAACAATAAATTTTAGGACGAAAATTACACCGAAGGTTACAATGACTTTTAACGGTGACACAGTCGACATAAATGTAGTAGGTAATGCCGGCAATACTTATGATATAACCGGGCATGTGCCAAAGGATACCGTGGAAATGCATATTGTACTCAATTATAATTTGTCTCCTATTGAAAATAAAGATTTGGGTGTGAATGTGCAGATTATCAATAACACTGACAAACAAATAAACATTAATTTGTATGACAAGGTCAGAAGAGCAAAAATAACAGACAGGAACGGAAACAGCATCTACAAAAGCAGCTCGGTTGAGAAGGTTACTATCGTTTAACAGTAATGAAAATTAAAATGGTGTTGGACATATAAGGTGATAGAGATGGCTAAGTTATTTAAAAATTTAAACAACAATCAAGGTATGACTCTTGTAGAGGTTGTTGTTGCACTAGCTTTGCTGGGTATTTTGGTTGTTCCGATAACAATTGGTTTTATGAATACGATTCGAATAGCCAAACTTATTGAACGGCAGACAGAAGTAAATGCCGTGAGCGAGGTAGTAAAGGACCAGGTGGCTGAGGCTTTGATTCAGCAAAATTATCCTCTTACGTTGCTTGAATCTGCACCGACAGGGACTGAGTGGTATTTGAGGCCGTTTATTGCTGATGCCAAGTCAACTCCTAATGTTGAAAAGAAATCACCGAATCTTGCTGTGGTTTATTCTTCAGGTGCAAAAAATGAGAAATATTTTTATACCGTTAGTTATAAGCATGAGAGTTGTTATGATCCGGAATATCCTTATACTTACCATGTAATTGTAAATATTTTAACAAAAAATAACAAAGGCGAGATTGAAACACTGAATACCTTTAAAATTGCGGCTAATGTGAATACTACACTTTAATATGTATGGAATCGTAAATAACATAGTTTTATGTTTATATAGATGTGTTATTTTTTTGTAACGGGGGTGTTGAAATATGTTGAGGCTGCTTAAAAAAGAACGGGGAGCTGCGCTTGTAACAGTAATAATTATTACAGCAGTTCTTACGACCCTGTCCGTAGTCCTTTTAAATTCAGCTATTCAAGGTTTGAGTTTGTCCAAACGTCAAAGCAATATCAAACTTACATATTTTGCTGGTCAATCTGCCATTGAAAAATGGTTTAATATAATACAAAAAGAATCGGAAGATCAAAATATTGGTGCCGGTTTTCCTGATGAAGTGAATGCTACCAATGTTGACAGGTATGTTGAGATGATTCTTGATAAAGTGAAATTGAAGCTGAATGATACAGAGTATATCGATGTTGTTTCAAAAGCGCCAACAGTTGCAGGTTTGTCAGGTGACGATTATTCGGAGATAAAACTGAAGGCTTTGGAAGTGATAGGGCCTCCCCAATTGATAGAAGGAGGAAAAAAGGTAAAAGTCGTAATCGGTATCGAAGCGGAAGCTTCTTTTAACAATCCCAACAGTCCTTACGGAAATACTCGGCAACCACTATATGCCGAAAAGGAATTTGTATTTGAAGTTCCGCAAAATGACTTTAAGCTGACTTTTGCCATAGCTACTGCGGCTGACTTGTACGCAAGCACAAGAAGTTATCATTTTAATGAAGAAGAGGAGAATAGGAATCGTAATTATGTAGGAGACCTTAGAGCGGCCGTGCCTGAATTCAAGGTGGATATTAAAGGTGACGTATCTGCTTTTGGTACGTTCCCTAAAGATATCCTTTGGCCTGAGCAGTTCTATTACGGCGGAATAATGGCAATGCACGGTGCTCAGGTGGACATCAAGGGAAATGCTTATTCAAGGGCGTTTATCAGAACGGGGCCATACAGGGGACTTTCTGAGCCTGCCGTCTTTTCAGACAAAAGCAGAATAAACATATACCGTGATGCGGTAGCTCAATGTATACAGGTTTTCGGAAATGATAACATAATATCCGTTTTCAGAAATGCATATACCTTTGATGATATAGAAATGAACGGTGAAAGGTCCATAATTGCCATAAACGGAAGTGCCATTGATTTGTCCCATTATTTTGAGAGCAGGAACCATGATGCTTTGAGTGCTATTATAAGCAGTGCTCCGGTACATAACCTGTTATCTGATGATTCATTATTGTCTACTATAGCCGTGAACGGTGATGTGATTATTCCGGGTGGAACTTTCAGAGTGGATGATGACGGTATTTTTACAGGGCTTCTGGAAGATGCGTCTGTGTTCTGGTACGAAGATCCCAACGGTATAAGGATACCTTTTTACAAAATGTATCAGTGGACTGAGGATGATATATTAAATCCTGATAAATACCATGCAGAGTTGAGGGAAAGGCTTAGAGATTTATCCGCTGCGTATTTGAACGGCCCGTTTAATTTATTTCAGCTTTGGCCCAGCAGAGAACGTGTAAATGATAATATTGAAACGGGTGGCGGATTATATGATTATGTTACTAAAGACTTTATAAATAGTATAAAAAATAGTATAAAAGCGGTTTGGGGCAAGAGAAATGCTGCTGAGGCAGGTGTTTCAGTCCCGGGAGCTGTATCGGGAGCATGGTCGTATGAATTGGCTGCAAACTGGCGTTATTATGCCGGAAGTTTGTCTACTGAAGGAAGAGAGTATGAAGCTGTGGGTGTGAAAGGAATTGACCATGTTAAACGTCCAGGGTTTGCAATTGACAATATTTATAAGAAAGACAGCGATGGAAATATAATCGGTTTAAAGTTTGACTCTAATCTTTGGAATGATGTTCCGGAGGCTGATGATCCTTCCTATACACACAAAGTTTTCACCAAACTGGATATGTCAGGAGAGATTGGAGATCCCGACAATGTAAAAAATAATCTTTTGGATTATACTCAGCTTCTTGCAAACAGAAAATATCCAACCAGCGGAAGTGAATGGGATATTTCCGGGGAACATGGTATTGTAAAGCTTATACAAAAAGCAAAAAGCCAGTTTAGTGCATATACGGCGAATGAGTATTATATTCAAGTAAATCCAGGTCTTTCGAAAGGTCAATACGATTTAGCTACATTGGCGGGTTTTGATCTGTATGGTAGATGCCAGGAAAGCAGATCAGGAGGTACCTTTGAAAGCGATACAGAATACTTTTTGGTATTTAACGAGAACCCGGAAATCGACCTGATTGTTGACGGAACATTCAACGGTATAATACTTACGGCCGGTTCAGTCATATTAAATGGTGGTGCCGACATAAGGGGAGCAATAATCAGCGGCGGAGGCGGAGACAGATCAGCAGGAGAATACGAGCTGAAACTTAACAGACTGGATAGAGATACTTTCCAGGCGGTTGCACTTGACCGTGGAAGGTACGCGGGAGTCAAGATGGTTCCGGCTTCAAACAGTGACCCGGGTATCGTGAAGGTTGACTTTTATTTGGGACTTAGAACTGAGTCTGAAATTATAGAAAAAGGCAGAAATAAGTATTTGAATATGGCAGCCAGAAATAATCTTCTTAATAAATTTGCAAAACTTGGTATTTATTTATATAATATATTCTAAATTTTAATAAATTATGGGGTGGAGCTTATGAATAAAAAGTTAAAGATATTGGCAGTTTCAACTCTGATTACGGCAACTGTTTTCAGTACAGGCTGTTCGGTGTTGTTTAACAAGCCACCGGCGACTGATACTGAGCCTCCAAAAATTGAGACACCGGATACCAGCGCTGAGGAAGATAAAAAAGTCCAGGAATTCATGACGGAATACTTTGGTGCTTTGTTTGGACAGAATGTGGAGAGCTATAAAAACAACCTTCTGACGGGTGAAATTCCGGCAAATATTAAAAACTATATAGCGGAAAGGACTATTAAAGAAGGAGACAAGAATCCTGAGGTAGGTATCCATTTTCCAAGATTTGTTGAAGTCAACGGAATGACCATGTTGAATTATGAAATACTTAAGGATGCAAACAACAATCCTGTTATTGAATCAGACTTTATAGGTAAAAACGGTGATGCTTATCTTTATTATGTAAGAGTGGGGCTTAAAGCCAAAGGTTTGCCAAACAGCCTTTTCCATAAGTATTATGTATTAAATAATGAAACCAATGTTTATGAAAAGATAAAGGAAAACGGCGTGGATAAAGTTGTTCCCGAAGAAGACTATGATTATATAAAGGTAACGGCCAAATACGATGTTGAGGTTGTAAAAGAAGGAGACGGCTACAAAGTACTTACCCAAAAGGAAGCTGATTTCAAATCACCGCTTTCAAAAAGAATTTCAAAACTTAACAATGAGTTTATTGAAAAAAGACAGTATCTTGATGAAAATATTCCTGAAGAAAAGCAGCAGCTTGATAATGAGAAAGCTTTGCTGGAACAGTTCTTCAAAAACTTGTTGGCACTTGACAGGGAAAGAATGGCTCTTTTAAGAGCAAAATGGTATGAAGGATATACGGGATTTATGGAGTTTTTGAGCGGCCTTGGAATAAACAAGGTAAACGACAAAGAAATATTGTTTACGGATGCAAATTACACTCAGAAATTCAATATTATGTCCTTCCCGCTGCAGGTTAACATGGAAAGAATAGAAAGTATTGATAATATTAAAATAATCCAGCATCCGGGTTACACCCAAAAGAACAAGATGTACTTTGTAATCTTTGATGCTTCTGTGGTAAAAGCAAATGGTATGATAGGTGACAAGGTAGTCTATAAGTATGATTATACCGTAAGTATGAAGAATAAGGATAACAAGCTTATGATAGACGAAATCAAACTCAATGAATTCTACCAAAAGAAAGATACAAAGCAAAGTGAAAAGAAAGACGAAAAGAAAGAAGAAAAAAAGGAAGAAGATACTATTGACCTTATGTAAAAATTCTGCTTGCGGTTGACTGTTTGCAAATATCTGCTCATAAAGAGTTCTGCATGAAAATATATGCAGAACTTTTTTGTTGAGTATAATATTTTTCATCCTAAAAATAATACTAATAGATTAATTCATACATACTAAGGAAGTGATGATTTGATAGAGGAAAACAAGATTACGGTTGGAAGAGCTTCGGTTGATGAAACGGTAAGCGAAAATGAAAAAAAGCCTGAGTTCGAAGAAATAAAAGAATTGGGTAAAACGTCCATATCAAGCTCCAAGGGAAATATCCACTGTCTTACGGTCATAGGGCAGATAGAGGGACACATGGTACTGCCTCCCCAAAACAAAACAACGAAATATGAGCATGTAATACCTCAGCTTGTGGCAATTGAAGAGAGTGAAGAAATCGACGGACTTTTGCTTATTTTAAACACTGTCGGAGGGGATGTGGAGGCAGGCCTTGCCATAGCCGAAATGATTGCAAGCATGTCAAAGCCTACGGTTTCCCTTGTATTGGGCGGGGGACACAGTATTGGTGTGCCGATGGCGGTGGCAACCAACTATTCTTTCATTGCACCTTCGGCGACAATGACAATACATCCCATAAGGCTCAACGGAATGGTCATAGGTGTGCCGCAGACTTATGAATATTTTGACAGAATGCAGGACAGAGTGGTGCAGTTTGTCACCAAGAATTCGAATATATCCAAGGAACGCTTCCGGGAACTTATGCTAAAGACAGGAGAGCTGGCAAACGACGTTGGAACCATATTGTTTGGTGAGGAAGCCGTAAAATACGGGCTTATTGATGAGATGGGCGGACTTAAGGAGGCGCTCAAGAAACTGTATGAATTGATAGCTAAAAGAAAAAAGAACAAAAATAGCATTTCCCAGGGGACTGTACAAAAGCCGGAGGGATTGCAATGATACTTTATTCAATAGTACCGCCGGAAATAGTATTTGGAAACTTTGACTGGTGTGAAAACCAGAAGCAAAATTATATTGAGGTGGATTATTGCGGAGAGAAAGTAGTTGTCATGCCCCTGTCAAACAACCGATATATGATAAGCAGGGTTATCAGCACTTCACCAAAAGCTTTTTTGAACCCGAAACTAATGCCGGGAAATATAATTACCGGAACGTTTTAAATCTTTATGTCTGAAATGTCCTGCCTGGCAAATGTTTGCCCAGGAAGGAAAATTTTCGACTCCAGGTCCGTGCTTTGATTTGTTTGCAGCAGCACTTTCATTGTGTTATATTAAGTATAGCTTGTATTATTTTGTTTGACAGCTAAAGAGGGGGAATTTGTGGGGGTGTCAAATTGAAAGCAAAGAAAACACAAAAGAAGAAGCTTACCAAAAAGAAAAGCGGCATTAAAAAATATAACAATGAGATAGTCGGAATTATATTACTGGCATTGGGATTGCTGACAGTGTTTGGCCTTTTTGCGGAGGATTCCATAGGCATATTCGGTACTTTCATCAAAACTTTGATCTTAGGGCTTATGGGATGGCTGGGTTATGTTGTGCCGCTGTTTATAATTTTTTATTCGATACTTGTCATATTTAGAAAGAACAATGAAAGGGTAAATTCGAAAATTAGATATATATTTGTCTTGATACTTATAATGAGCGCAATGGTTCAGACATTGTTTTACAACGAGCAGGATTATATAAACAAAGGAGCCGTCGAATGCATAAAAAAGTTTTTTAATGACGGAGCTGCCATGCATGGCGGCGGTGTGCTGGGAGGAATCATCAGCATACCTTTCCTGCTGCTCTTTAAAAATCTCGGTACGGTAATAATTCTTACCACCATTGCACTGATTGATATTATTATTATCACAGACATATCAATTGCGGGTGTGTTTTTAAGAATAAAAAATGATGTTGCCGCGATAGCCGCAAAGGTTGAAAACCGTTTTAAAATAACGAAAAGTGAGCTTAAAGAAAAACTTAGGGAGGAAGAAGAGCCTGAGAATGAAACTGAAACTGAACCCGAAACTGAAACGGAACCTGATATTGATGTTGTAATGAACGGCAAAAAGATTTCGAAGATTCTGGATTTCAAAAAAAAGAAAGCCGCCAGGGAAAGCGGGCGCGGCAAAACGGCAGACGGCAATACTTCCCAATCGTCTGATGATACCGGTAAAGATGCTAAAGTCGATGAAGTCAAGCCTGAAAACGATGAAGTGGATTTTATTGTGCAGGATCTTAAGAAAAATGGCACTTCCGAAGCAAAAGCTGAGGAAAATCTGGACAATGTCGGTGTGGAAATCTCATCAAAGATGCAGGACAATGTTGAATACAGGTATCCCCATACAGGACTTTTGGATGACAACAAGATGAGTCTCGGAAATGCCGAAAACTATAGAAACTCTGCTTTAAAGGGTGCAAAGAAACTTGAGGAGACTTTGAAAAGCTTCGGTGTGGATGCAAAGGTTGTAAATGTCAGTGTGGGACCTGCGGTTACCCGCTACGAGCTTCAGCCCAGTCCCGGGGTGAAGGTCAGCAAAATCGTAAGTCTCTCTGATGATATATCCCTGAACCTTGCAGCATCGGGAGTCAGAATAGAGGCTCCTATTCCCGGAAAAGCCGCAGTTGGTATCGAGGTTCCAAACAAAGAAGTGGTCCCGGTATTTTTAAAGGATGTTTTGGATTCCAAAGAATTTAAAGAATACAACTCAAAACTTGCTTTTGCCTTGGGAAAAGATATATCCGGGCAGAATGTGGTGGCGGATATTGCCAAGATGCCCCATCTTCTTGTTGCCGGTGCCACAGGCTCCGGAAAGAGTGTGTGCATCAACAGTCTTATTATAAGTCTTTTGTTTAAGGCATCGCCAAATGAGGTAAAACTTTTAATGGTGGACCCAAAAGTTGTTGAGCTTGGTATATACAACGGAATACCCCACCTCCTTATACCTGTGGTGACGGACCCGAAAAAGGCCGCGGGAGCGCTGAACTGGGCCGTACAGGAAATGGTAAACAGGTATAAGCTGTTTGCGGACAGAGGAGTCAGGGATATTAAAGGATATAACGCACTGCTTGCCAAAAACGGCGAGACGGAAATTTTACCCCATATTGTTATAATAATCGATGAGCTGGCGGATTTGATGATGGTGGCTCCAAACGATGTTGAAGATGCGATCTGCAGACTTGCACAGATGGCAAGGGCGGCAGGAATGCATCTTGTGATAGCAACCCAAAGACCGTCGGTGGATGTGATTACCGGCGTAATAAAGGCAAATATACCTTCGAGGATTGCATTTGCGGTGTCTTCTCAAGTGGACTCCAGGACCATAATTGACATGGCCGGGGCGGAGAAGCTTTTAGGAAAGGGAGACATGCTCTTTTATCCTGTGGGTGCGTCAAAGCCTATAAGGGTCAAGGGAGCTTTTGTATCCGACGGCGAGGTTGAGAGAGTTGTGGAGTATATAAAATCCCAGGGGAATGCAGAATATAATGAAAGTATTATTGACGAGATAAACAGTGAAAAAGAAAACAAAAACAGCGACCCCGGTGACAATGACGAGCTTCTTCCCCAGGCAATAGAGCTTGTGGTTGATGCCGGACAGGCGTCGGTATCCTTGATACAGAGAAAGTTCAAAGTGGGATATGCCCGGGCGGCAAGGATAATTGACCAGATGGAGGCCCGGGGAATTGTCGGTCCCTTTGAGGGAAGCAAACCAAGGCAGGTGCTTATAACAAAACAGCAGTTGCACGAAATGAATATGAAAAGTGAAGAATAGCAGAAGAATAGTAAAAAATATTAGAAGAATAGTATAAAAGATATTAATTGGATAATTTATTGAGATAGCATGGTGAACTGGGAGTGGAGCAATGGCTTTTTTACCTATAACAAGGGAAGATATGAAAAACAGAGGATGGGATGAACTGGATTTTCTTTATATCAGCGGAGATGCGTATGTGGATCATCCCAGCTTTGGGCATGCCATAATAACGAGACTTTTGGAAAGTGAAGGCTACAGGGTGGGGATTGTCGCCCAGCCGGACTGGAGAAAGGACGATGACTTTCTGGCATTGGGAAAGCCACGTTTGGCCGTGCTTATATCATCGGGAGTAATAGACTCCATGGTAAACCATTATACTGCGAGTAAAAAGCCAAGAAGCGATGATTTGTACAGTCCGGGAGGAAAAAGCCACAGACGGCCGGACAGGGCGGTGATTGTATATACCAACAAAGCGCGGCAGCTTTTCAGGGATGTGCCGGTGATTATCGGCGGGATTGAGGCAAGCCTGAGGAGATTTGCCCATTATGATTATTGGGATGACAGGGTCAGACGTTCCATTCTAGTTGACTCGAAAGCTGACCTTTTAATTTACGGAATGGGAGAAAAACCGATACTTGAGATTGCCCGGTATCTTTCCATGGGAGTGCCGATAAAGAAGATCCAGAATGTAAGGGGAACCGCTTTTCTGGCAAGAAAAGAGGACTTGCATGGAGAGTTGAGAAAATTTATTGATAATTCGGAAGACAAGCCGGAAAAAGGTTATATTCTGCTTCCGTCATTTGAAGAGGTGTCCACGAGCAAAAGAAAATATGCCGAGGCTTTTATGATTCAGTACAATGAGCAGGACCCTTACACCGGAAGCGTTCTTGTGCAGCCTCACGGTGACAGGTTTGTGGCTCAGAATCCGCCGGCTTATCCCCTTTCCGAAAAGGAGATGGACAGGATATATTCTCTTCCGTATGAAAGGACTTATCATCCTGTCTATGACAAAGACGGCGGAGTTCCTGCCATAGAGGAGGTACAGTTCAGCATAACAAGCCACAGAGGCTGTTATGGCGGTTGTTCCTTTTGCGCGTTGAATTTCCACCAGGGCAGGATAATTCAAAAACGCAGCCAGGCTTCAATAATAAATGAGGCAAGAAAGCTTACATGGCTTCCGGGCTTTAAAGGCTATATTCACGATGTGGGAGGACCCACGGCCAACTTTAGGAACAAGGCCTGCAAAAAGCAGGAAATTTCCGGTGCGTGCAAGGAAAGGCAATGCCTTTACCCCAAGCCTTGCAAAAACCTTATAGTTGACCACAGCGAATACCTGGAGCTTTTAAGAAAGCTTCGGGAAATACCGGAAATAAAAAAGGTTTTTATTCGTTCGGGTATAAGATATGATTATCTGATGCTGGATAAAAACGACGATTTCTTTGTCGAACTTTGCCGGCATCATGTCAGCGGGCAGCTTAAAGTTGCGCCGGAGCATGTGGTGGACCGGGTGCTTGAGAAGATGGGAAAGCCCCAAAGGGAGGTGTATGACAGATTCGTCAAAAAGTTTTATGAGATAAACAGAAAAATAGGCAAGGAACAGTACCTTGTTCCCTATTTGATTTCAAGTCATCCGGGAAGCGACCTTAATGCGGCGATAGAGCTTGCCGAGTACCTGAGGGATATAAATTACACGCCTCAGCAGGTACAGGATTTTTATCCCACGCCCGGGACATTGTCCACCTGCATGTTTTATACCGGGCTGGACCCAAGGACGATGAAAAAGGTGTATGTTCCAAGGTCGCCGAAGGAAAAGGCAATGCAAAGGGCTCTCTTGCAATTTAGAAGGAAGGAAAACTACAAGCTGGTGTATGAGGCTTTAAAACTTGCCCACAGAGAGGATTTAATCGGTTACGGCAGGAAATGCCTCATAAAGCCTCCGGCTAATCTTTCAAAAAACAATTTGAAAAAAGACAGCTCAAAAAGAAAATTAAAAAAAGCCGGAAAAAGCAGAAGAAAGAGCTCAAGATAAGTTGAAAGAATTTGACAAGTTAATAAGAATAAAATAAAATGATAAAGTTGAAGAAATTCTTGGTGAAAGCTGTATTAACAACAAATTGTTTTGGAAAGGTTGGTCAAAATGGAGGCTAAAGTATTAAACGGAAAAGAATTGTCAACAAAAATAAAGGAAGAGTTAAAGATTGAGGTCGAAGATTTAAAAAAGAACAATATTAATCCGGGACTGGCCGTAATAATTGTGGGTAATGACCCTGCATCAAGGGTATATGTCAATTCAAAGAAAAAGGCTTGTGCTGAAATAGGTATTGAGTCCTTTGAATATGCCCTTGAGGAAAACACAACCCAGGAGGAGCTGATTGAGCTTATACACAAGCTTAACAAAGATGACAAGGTCAGTGGAATACTTGTGCAATTGCCGCTGCCGAAGCACATTGATGAGGAAAAGGTTATTTACGCCATAGATCCGTCAAAGGATGTGGATGCTTTTCATCCGGTAAATGTGGGAAAACTTATGATTGGAAATCCTGATTTTCTTCCGTGCACGCCGGCAGGTGTGATGGAGCTGATAAAGGAAAGCGGTATTGATATTACCGGCAAGGAATGTGTCGTTGTGGGAAGAAGCAATATTGTGGGAAAGCCCATGGCAATGCTTTTGCTGGCTCAAAACGGCACTGTGACCGTGTGCCATTCCAGGACGCAAAATATTGATGAAGTGTGCAAAAGAGCCGATATACTTGTTGTAGCCGTCGGCAAACCCGAGTTCATAAAGGGAAGCAGCATAAAGCCAGGCGCAGTGGTGATTGACGTCGGGATTAACCGTCTGGAAAACAAAAAGCTTGTGGGAGATGTGGAATATGAGTCGGCAAGCCGCGTGGCATCGGCTATAACTCCGGTACCCGGCGGTGTGGGACCGATGACCATTGCCATGCTGATGAAAAATACCGTAAAAGCGGCGAAGCTTCAGGCAAAAATGAAGTAATAAAATGGAGAAGTGGAATGGAGAAATAAGAAAGGGATAAGAAGAAAATAAGAAGGAATTAAGAAGAATTAAACAAGGAAGGCAGGTTGAAAATGTGGAGCCAGGTACCCTTGCGAGATACCGCAGTAATATTGAAAACTTCAAACAACGATATGAAAAGGCAAAAATGTATTACTACAATCAAAAGGGTAAGATGGACCAGCTTACGGAGCAGAAAACTTCATTGGGGACGCAGCTTAGAAAAGCACTTTATAACATAGATGTTCTGGAGAAAGTGAGACTTCTTCTTCAAAAGGTGTCAGAATACGCAAGAGAACAGTCAAGGGTACAGATTGAATCATTGGTAACTCATTGCCTTCAGTACATATTTGACTCCAATATCGAGTTTAAAATTGAAATAAATGAGGTAAGAGGAAGACCTGAGGCGGAGTTTTATGTTGTGAGCAACTTCGGTGGGACGCAGATAAAGACAAAACCGCAGGAAGCAAGAGGCGGAGGGGTGATTGATATAATTTCCCTCGCCATAAGGATTGCCATGCTGGAATGCAGCAACCTGGAAATTAAAGGTCCGATTATTTTGGACGAACCTGCCAAACATGTGAGCGATGATTATATTACCCATGTGGCAGAGTTCTTAAAACAGGTAACACATATGTTCCAAAGGCAGGTAATAATGGTAACGCACAACAGGCATCTCAGTGAAATGGCAGATCGATGGTATCGGGTGGAAATGAAGGACGGAATAAGTGTTGTTACCGGAGAAGAAAGCTAACGGGCCTAATTGATTCTTGACATAAAATATAAAAAAGATTAAAATGAAAAAGTACGTAAGTAAGTGCTTATGGATTTTGAATATTTGGAACTGACCATTGAAAACTGAATAAAGGAGGTGTGTGCTATAGCTTATCTTGGTGGATTGCTGACAGGTATAGTAATTGCAATAATTGCTTCAATTATTGCTTCAGTAATAAGTTACCGAAAAGGTATTGAATTTAGAAAGAAAAAAGCAGAAGCCAAAATTGGCAGTGCTGAACAGGAAGCAGAGCGAATAATCAGCGAAGCTCAAAAAATTGCGGAAGCTAAAAAAAGGGAAGTACTGCTTGAGGCAAAGGAAGAGATTCATAAAAGCAGGTTGGAGCTCGATAGAGAAATTAAGGAAAGAAGAAATGAAATCCAGCGTCTGGAGAGAAGACTTGTTCAAAAGGAAGAGGCTCTTGACAGAAAAGTCGAATCCTTGGAACAAAAAGAAGAACTTCTTAATAAAAAGACGAAAGAGATTCAGGAACTTTATGAACAGACACTTGAGACACAAAGACAACAGGTGGCCGAGCTTGAAAGAATATCCGGGCTGTCTGTTGACGAGGCAAAAGAAGTCCTGCTGAAAAATGTTGAAAATGAAGTAAAACATGAAATGGCAATCCTAATTAAGGACATTGAGGCAAAGGCTAAAGAAGAGGCAGAGATCAGGGCAAAGAATATTATTGCCATGGCGATTCAAAAATGTGCGGCTGATCACGTATCTGAAGTTACCGTTTCTGTTGTTCCACTTCCGAATGATGAGATGAAGGGTAGAATAATAGGCCGCGAGGGAAGAAATATCAGGACCCTCGAAACGCTTACGGGAATCGACCTCATTATTGATGACACGCCTGAAGCCGTTATCCTTTCCGGGTTTGATCCAATAAGGAGAGAAATAGCGAGAATTACTCTCGAAAAGCTCATTCTTGACGGGAGAATTCATCCTGCAAGAATTGAAGAAATGGTTGAAAAAGCCAGGAAAGAAGTTGAAAACACTATTCGCCAGGAAGGGGAAAATGCCACATTTGAAACAGGAGTCCATGGATTGCATCCTGAGATTGTCAGATTGCTTGGTAAGCTTAAGTTTAGAACAAGCTATGGCCAAAATGTTTTGAGCCATTCCATTGAAGTGGCTCGTTTGGCTGGTTTGATGGCGGCAGAGCTTGGAGTTGATGTTAATCTTGCAAAGAGGGCAGGCTTGCTGCACGATATCGGCAAGGCCGTTGACCATGAAGTTGAAGGGTCACACGTTACGATTGGAGCTGACATTGCTAAAAAGTATAAAGAATCCAATGAAGTTGTCAATGCAATTGCTTCGCACCATGGCGATGTAGAAGCCACCTCCATCATAGCGGTGCTTGTACAAGCTGCGGATTCTATTTCGGCTGCAAGGCCCGGAGCAAGAAGGGAAACTCTTGAATCATATATCAAGAGATTGGAGAAGCTTGAGGAAATTGCGAATTCTTTTGACGGTGTTGATAAGTGTTTTGCTATTCAGGCAGGTAGAGAAATTCGTATCATGGTGAAACCTGAGGATGTATCGGATTCAGATATTGCATTGATTGCAAGAGATATTGTGAAAAGGATTGAAAATGAGCTTGATTATCCCGGACAGATAAAAGTGAATGTTATCAGGGAGACCAGGTATATAGAATATGCTAAATAGATTTTGGATATTTTCTGCACAAAAAGCGTGGACTCACGCTTTTTGTGTTATTTAAGAGTTTACGGGTATAGAATAAAATTAAGTACATATTGCGTTGCCATAGGTTAGAAATGGAGGATATGATTTGAAAATTCTGTTTATAGGGGATATTTTTGGCAATCCTGGCAGAAAAGCCGCCAAAGAAATGGTACAGAAACTGAAGAAGGAAAGGCAGATAGATTTCTGCATTGCCAACGGTGAGAATGCGGCTGGAGGAAGCGGAATTACCTATGTAGTGGCCCAGGAATTGTATAAATATGGAATTGATGCAATAACATTGGGAAATCATACGTGGTCAAAAAAAGAAATAATGAATTTTATTGATTCCGACAGCAATATTGTGAGGCCGGCAAACTACCCGGTTGAACTTCCCGGAAGAGGCTCGACCGTTATTTGTGGCGAAAACGGCAAAGTAGGTATCCTTAACCTTATGGGAAGAATATACATGGACAGCATAGACTGTCCGTTTAAGGCTGCGGAAAGGGAATTGGAGTATCTGAAAAACAATTGCAAGGTAATCATTGTGGATATGCATGCAGAGGCAACTTCGGAAAAATGTGCGCTGGCATGGTATCTTGACGGCAGAGTAAGTTGTGTGTTGGGAACCCACACCCATGTTCAGACTGCCGATGAAAGAATTTTGCCTTTCGGTACCGCATTTATTTCCGACGTTGGAATGACGGGACCTTATGACGGCATTATAGGTGTGAACAGGGAAATTGTAATTCAGAAGTTTCTCACGCATATGCCTGTGAGGTTTGAAGTGGCGACCGGCCGGGTTCAGTTTAATGCCGTGTATTTGGAGATTGATGAAAAAACCGGTAAGACGACCGGTATAGAAAGAATATATGAGATACTGGAGGTTTGATTAAAAAAGTTTTGCAGTGCTGCAATATTACTAAATATTAACTAAAAAAGAGGAATTTCTGATTTTATGTAGAATTAAATTAATATACGCTTGGATATATTTTGTCAGAGTTAACTTGTCTTTAGTCGTGGTTTTTGTATGTAAAAAAAGGGGGTAAAAAAAACCATGAGTGTTTTAAAGGTTTCAGCAAAATCCAATCCAAATTCCATAGCAGGTGCTTTGGCGGGCTTTGTGAGAGAAAATGGGACAGTTGAGATTCAGGCAATTGGTGCCGGAGCGTTGAATCAAGCTATAAAGGCGATAGCTATAGCAAGAGGTTTTGTTGCCCCATCGGGAATTGAACTGATTTGCATCCCGGCTTTTACCGATGTTGAGATTGACGGCGTTCAAAAAACAGCAATGAAACTTATTGTGGAGCCGAGAAGAAGATAATGTCTTAAAAATAAAAAGATATTATCCTTGCATAAAAAATACTGCCCTTTTTTGGGCAGTTTTTTTATGCAATTTTGCATAAGTCCAGTAGTTTTACGTTTAGTTTTACGTTTACTTTAAAACCATAATGCGCGCAAAGTGTAACCCTTTTTTTATTTTTTAATATACTGATAGTGTAGATAAATCTTACGATAAAAAGATGGATAAATAACTTAGGAACTATAAATCTGTAAATCGGTATAAGGAATTATGTTAAAAGGAGGATTACGCTATGCATGCACATGGACCTAAAATTGAGGCCGGTCAGATTTTGAATCCTGAATGCTTTCCGCCACCAACTGAGTTGGTATGCGTACAGGTGCCAAAGGTATTTGACCAGGTTGCCCTGAGAGACTGCGTAACAAGAACGGTATGCTTGAAAAAAGGCGGAGACCACTGCCATTCTGTCTTTGCCTTTGAAGGCGCAACTGACTTTGACATTGTTGAAGTAAAGGTAATATCAAAAACGGATTCTTTAACAAAACCCGGTTACAAGAAACTGAAACTGTTTGTAAAGATAAGGTATAAAATACACTATTCTGACGGTTCTGAACAACTTTCCCAGACCGATGAGGCAACGTTTAACCTTACGGTAAATGAAATCTACTGCCCGTCCTGCATTGCACAGGTCGGAGTAATCAAGTCCAATGATGACTTCTGGGAGGGTCCGACCAAGACCAAGGATCCGGACGGAACCATGATAAAGGTTGAAGCTTTGGCCGAAGCCTTTAATGACGTGATTAATCCCAATACAGGAGTACTTTCTCTGGATATCGGTGTATTCTTTATTGTTAAATGTGAGTGCGTTGTACAGCTTCTTATTCCTTCTTACGGATATTGCCCGGTTCCGCCGGAACAGGTCAATCCGGCCGTACAGAACTGCAAGACTTTTAATGACAGAACAAAGACGCCTTTCCCGACGAAGTTCTTCCCGGATCAGAAATGGAATCCGTTGGATCAAAGAAGTGAATAAGCCATAAAACGCGCAGAACTGCAATAAGCTGCAGTTCTGTGTGTTTTACTGCCTGTGGAGTGGTTTGGATGTATTATTATGTCGGCTTGGAGTCAAGAACACATGCTTTTCTTTTGGAGCACAGAATGAAGAGCGAGGGTATGAAGACCTGTGAAATAACTTACATGCCCAGAGAAATAATGATAGATTTGTGCAATATAGGAGTAAGATTTAAAGAAAATGAGCTTCCAAAGGCAATAGAACTGCTGAGACGTTTTAACCTGCAAGGATTGAAACTTTACAAAGAGGTTGTAAGGCCCGATAGATACTACTACCATGAAATATCGTATTAATTATTGTAACCCCATCTGAAATCGGATGGGGTTTTAAAATTTTATTTAAGATTAAAATTTTTACAGAGGTCTGACTTTTATAATTCTACATTTTTCCACCTATCCGGATTTTGCTTGTACCATAAGATGGTTTCCCTTAATCCTTCTTCTAGTTTGAACTTGATACTCCAATTCAAATTGCTTTTCAGTTTGTAGCTGTTAAGAATACATCTTTTGGTTGGAAGAGAACTGTCATCTGCCTTTTCAATTGCGCTGTCGGGCTTGCCGACAAGTCCGAGAATCTTTTTTGCCACGTCAAAGTCCGATATTTCGTTGCCGGAGGAGATGTTGTAGATTTCACCTGTCCGGCCGTAAAACAAAATCTTTGTAAGAGCTATGCAGTGGTCCAGTACATATATCCACTCCCGCACTTTGTTTTCACAGACCGTAATGGGTTTATCCGAAAGCGCATTTATTATGCATTTCGGAATAAAATTTCCAATATGCTGACAAGGTCCGTAAGTTGGGCAGCACCGGGTTATTATTGCCGGAAAACCATAGGTAATCGTATAGGATTTTACCAGCATATCTGCTCCGGCTTTGGAAGCTGAAAACGGATTGTCAGACAAAAGCGGTGCTTCCTCACTGAAAAATACATCATTTGCCGGTGTGCTCCCATATACCTCACCGGTTGACACTTGAATAAAGAGGTTGCCCTGAAATTTGTTTTTTCCCCAGAAATAACGGGCGCTTTCAAGCAGCGTCTGCGTACCGAGGACGTTGGTCTGTGTGAAATTTAGCGGATTGTTTGCGCAATTATCCAGGCTTGATTCTGATGCAAAATTAATTATACAGTCGGGTCTATGCCTTTTAATAACATAGTTTACAAGTTCATGGTTTGTTATACTGCCCTTTACAAAATGGTATCGGGGCGACTTTTCCAAATCTTTTACGTTTTCCAGGTTTGATGTGGAGCTTAAATTATCCATGTTTATGATAATAAAATTTTTGTTTCTTCTGAGAAAAAAGCGTATAAAGTTGCTTCCTACAAAACCTGCTCCGCCTGTAACAAGCATTACTTTCATAAAATCACTTCCCTTGTCAAGAAAGCCGAAATCTGTGCTTTCTTAGCTTAAAGAATTTATCCGGCTTTATTTTAAAAATTTGTGTCGTCGAAAAAAGTTTCAATCTCTTCTGTGCTTTTTTCTTCCGTTGCTTTTTCATCGTTATTTTCTTTCATTATATCTTCTTCAATTATATTTTCTTTTGCCAGGCCACTCTGTGTTTTATTGTCATTAACAGTTATTCTTTGGTCGAAGTTTTGGATTGGAGCCAAAACCTCATCCGCCACTTTCTTCCAGGTGAATCTGGAGAGTGCGGACTCAAAAGCTTTTTTGCCCATTTCCAGGGCTGTATGAGGATTGTTCAGAAGATAGATTATATTGTCGGCAAAAGAGTCCGGATTTTTGTAGTCCTTTATTATAATGCCGTTGACATTGTCTTCGAATATTTCTGCATTTCCGCCCCGGTCGGTTGTAATAATGGGGAGGCCCGCAGCCATTGCCTCATAATGTATCCTTGCCAGGGGCTCATTCCACTGGGATGCACATACAAATATATCACCCACGTTATAATAAGGCGGAATTTCAGACGGAGGAATAAAGCCTGTAAAAACAACCGGACCGCTTAATTGTTCTGCAAGGGCCTTGCATTGCTTTGTATAATCATCTTCTTCATTTTTACCGTACCATTTGCTCCCGATTATTACCAAAGCAACATCATCAAAACAGTCCATAACTTTTTTCATGGCAGACAGAACTATATGGGTACCTTTTTTTGGACTTAATCTGCTGACATGAAGTATTACCCGCTTGTTTTCTATTCCAAGCTTCTTTTTCAGAAGCTCTTTGTTGCAAATTCCTTCCGGTGACCAGTTGGGCTTGTATTTTTCAATGTTGACTCCCGAGTAAACCACTCTTAACTTGTCTTCTGCCATGGGATAAAGCTGTTTTACACCGTCGGCTATGAACTTGCTCACCGTGTTTATGAATTCAACTCTGTTTATACATTCAACAGCCTTTTCATAAGGTATTTTATCCGGCAAAAACATTTCATTGTGAAGACTAAGGCTGAACTTTGCCGAAGGAAGTTTTTCACTAAAGTCCAGTACCCACTTCGGGCGGTTGAAAATGTGTATCAGTTCAAAACTCTCATCCAGTAGGTCTTTTACATTCTTTACATACTTCGAAGCATTGGCGGCCGGTACCCGGATATATCTTACATTGTCGACCACTTCATCCGGGGAAAGTCCGGGATGAATTTTAGAAAAAACTGTTATATTGTGACGTTCTTTTAAATATGGCAATATTTCGCTTATATATAGCTGAACCGCGCCTCCCGCGACCGGAGGAACGGGAAGTTTCTCGGTGCATATCAAGGCGATTTTCATTTTATCACCCCCCTTTTTAGCCCTGCGATTTTATATCCCGAAGCTTTTCGGCAAGCAATGGTACTTTGGAAGTTTCCAGCCTTGCTGTTTTTTCAATCTTTGACGGACTTTCGCTTTTATTGTTCTTGAAAATGTTTTTAACAAGGCCAAAAAACCAGTGGGGGTACATAAGGTCAATATAAATAAGTTCCCTGTCTGCGGTGGAAAGAGGATTTATTTCGCTGTACCAGTCAAGGATTTTTTCGATTTGATCCAAAGACCAGGCTCCTCTGTTCTCCGACAGCTTGCCGATTATTTTTCGAAGATCCCGTCCAGGATGGTCCCAGGTTACTCCGTCAAGATCTATGACATAAACACCATTGTCTGTAAAAAGTGCATTTCCCTTGCCGTAATCCTGATGGCATAAAACAGCCGATTTGGAATTTTCACCTGCCAACTCGGCATATTTTGAGGCATTTAAAAGCTCCATGGCCCGATGGCAGATATCAAGCATTTCGTCAACATTTTTGAGATAAGCATTGACAGAAGCTGAAGCAGGTTTTCCCAGGGATGCTTCTTTCCAGGAAGAAAGTTTGTCTGCCATGGATTTGTACTGTTCAGGCCACCTGCCGAGCTTGGAAGAGACTTTGGCACCTTCCGGGGCGACATAACCCTTTGACGCAATATGAAATTTGGCAAGGCCGTGCAGGGCGGATTTTAAGTCATCAGCATTGACAAAGGACAAATCCCTTCCGTAAAGCCATTCATATACAACGAACAGCTGGTCGTTGAAAGAATGAATAAGATTTCCTTCTTTATCCCGGATTATTCCCGCGACATTTCCGCCATGATTGTATATAAAATCCTGGGCGTTTACGGAAAAGAGAGCTTTGTCTAATGGATGTTTCAATCTTTTGAGACACAGTTCACGGTCCTTCGTTTTTATTCTCCATACGGTTTTTATATTTGCACTTTGAACTACACTAATGTTTTCCGGTTCGATTCCATACTCTTCCAATACAGAACTTGCAAGCTTACTCAAATCCATGTTTGGGTTTTTGCCAACTTCATTCAAGCTTCTCAGTCCTTCCTTTGATTAATCTCTTCATAAACAATGGAGTCGAAGTTTTCCAAAACAGGTGTAATGGTCTTTTCCAAAGCGGTCATTTCATTTATTCTTTTCAGATACTTTTCAAAACTCCATTCTTTGTCTCTTTTATAATAAAATTTATTCATAGCTCCCAGGAACAGATGAGGGAACATGAGGTCGAACTTTACAACCGTCCATTCGGAAAAACTCAATGGATTTTCTGATTGATAAATTCGTATAAACTTGCGAAGAATTTCCAAATCCCATTTTCCGTTTTTCTTCATGATTTTGTTAAGGAGCTTTCTTATATCCCGTGCCGGAATGTCTATGGTAATTGAATCCGTGTCGAGAACAAAAATTTTTCCCGAAGGATTTTTTAAAAGATTTCCAGCTGCAAAATCCTGATGGCAAAGCCCGCCCCGGCTTTTGACTTTTTCAACCCAGTCTTGGTATTCTTTTCCCTTCAATCCTTCAATCGCTTGTTTTGCCCTTTCATAAAAGGCGGGAAACTCTTCGATAATTACTTTTCCTATTCTGTCGTTTTCGCTTTTCTCAAGTTCGGTTTGATAGAACCTGTTCATGTCTTCCACTTGTTCTGTGTATTGTTCAACCCATTTACCCAGATGAATTTTTGGTTTTGTGTTGTCCGGAGGCGAAAATCCCACTGATGCGGCATGAAATCCGGCAAGTTCTCTGACAATCGCCCTGAAGTCTTCAGGTGAATTATATGAAGGATTTTTGCCTTCAACCGCCTCATATAAAACGTAGCAGGTTCCGTTAATATTCACATAGTCTTTTCCGTCCTTTGTTTTGTATACAGCAGGAATATTTACTCCGTTTTTTCTTAGGTGCTCCGCAGCACTCAATATATATTTAAAAGTGTCTTCCGAATTTGATATCTTTTTTAGAATTTTGTATTCATCAGGGGTTTGTATCCACCAAACACCTTTTTTATCCTTGTAGCTTTCATTTCTTATCGAGACGACCTTTATATCATATTGTGAAAGCACATCAAAAAGGGGTTCATGGTTTATAGGCATGTTGGTATACATCCTCCTTCAAAAAAATAAATAGGAGCCTGCTGTAAATAAAATTCTGTAAATGAAAAAAGTTATGGAAAGAGGGGGAAAACCCCCTTTCCAGGAAAAAGCCGATTATTCTACATCCAGCTCTATTCCTTCCTCTTCCTCTTCCTCGGTTGCGGTTTCAAAATCCCAGGAAATTTTAAGAGTGACAGCTGCGCCTTCTTCGTCTTCACTGTACTTGATTTTGTAATCAACTTGACGGTCGGAAGGAATTACTACATTTTTTCCTTCTACTGTCAATTTTCCTGCGAACAGTTCAGGAACCACTTTTTTTACGAAATCTGCAAGTTCAGTTTTTGTTCCGAAGAAATCCTCCTGATATTTCATAAAAACAAGACCCCTTTCTTATTGTAGTAATAATTTTTGCTTCTGATACATAGTATTCATTTAATAGTTTTATGTTACCTATATTTTTGTTTTAAAAATCAGGCTGGATGTTAGAAATTAATCAATAAAAGAAAAAGTCTTTTTCAAGACTTTTTAAACAACATCACCTTTTATAGAGGCTTCTTAGATATTCCGGGGTAATTGCCGAAAATCCGCATCCGGGCATTATCGGTTTGTTGCTGGGTTCTTTGTTTTCTTCCGGTTGTATGACGGAAGAATTTCTTTTTAGAAGCTCCAGCTCTGTTGTGATGTTTGAAATTTCTGACTGTGGTATTTGGTTTCTGCCTGATTTCTCAGATTCAATTTGAGATTCCAGCGCAAATATTTGGTTTTCCAAATTTTCAACCCTTTCAGCAAGTTTGCTGATTAAACGGTTGAGTTCTTTAATGTTTTCCATAAGAGTGTCATTAATGCTTTTGAAGGCATCGAGTATCAATTTTTTATTGTCTTCCGTATTATCATCTCTTTTTGTTTCACTGTCTTTTTGAACTTCTTCCGAATCGTTTGCGGCGATTTGGTTTTGTGGTACGGGATACCTGTTTATGTACATTCTGCGGTTATAGAACATCATATGGCAGTACCTCCTTCCTTTATTATATTAAGCAAAGAATGAAATTGTTCCTGACCGTCCGGCATTACAGCAGATAACTAAAATTTAAGACATCGGGTTTTTTACGTTTGCTTTTTTACTTTGCTTTATGAAAATTTTAATAAAAAAGCAGGGAGATTGTCCTCCCTGCCTGATTTTAAAACTTTAGGAGAGAATGGAAGACGGGGTTTTTATTTGGATATATCGAAAGTATAGTTTGCGCCTGAGTTGTTGTCCCAGTTGTTTGCACAGTCTTTGAAGCAGATGTTCAGGGTGTCGGCTTCCATAACCGGTATTGTTGCCTCAAATCCTATTGAAGTCCTTTTCATAGGATAGTCATAAACATGTTTCCAGTCTCTGTCAAAACCTACATGGGCATATACATGGGATGCACCGCTTTTGGAAAGAAGACCGTCGTACATGACGGTTAAATTCTCTCCTGCGGTGGGAACAGCAGGCTTTATGGTAATACCGTTGGACATATAATCGTTGTTTACTTTGGTGCTTCTTGGCATGACTATTCCTCCGTTCATAATAAACATTATATTTTTTGTTAATAATTTCTGACAGGTGATGTTTAAAAAACATAACCTGCAGTGGTTTTTTATTATTTGATGAATGTTTTGAAAAAATACTGGTATTTAAAGTCGAGTCAGGTAATATGAAATATTTCATGCTCAAAGGAGCATAATAAAAGAGCCCGGTTAAGATTTTAAAGTAGAAAACAAAAAATAACAAAGCTGATTAAAATTAAAACGAATTAAACTTGCCGCTTTTACAAAAGCTTTAAATATAAAAACGAGATTTATAGTCAAGGAAAATTACAGTCAAGAAATTTGTATGCTTTTTAAAGTTCAGCAAGAAATTTATGAAAGGATGAATAGAATGAAAGCTGTCATCATGGCGGGAGGAGAAGGTACCAGACTTAGACCGCTTACGTGTAACAGGCCAAAACCAATGGTACCTGTTGTCAACAAACCTGTTATGGAGCATATTATTGAACTTCTGAAAAAACATGGATTTACGGATATTGCAGTTACTTTGCAATATTTACCGGATATGATAAAGGACTATTTTGGAGATGGAAGTGATTTTGGTATAAATCTTAGATATTATGTGGAAGATAAACCGATGGGAACGGCGGGAAGTGTAAAAAACGCCGAAGAATTTTTGGATGATACATTTCTGGTGATAAGTGGAGATGCCTTGACTGATATTGATTTGGGAAAGGCGGTAGAGTACCACTACAGCAAAGGGTCGATGGCAACGCTGGTACTGAAAAAGGTCGACATACCTTTGGAATACGGCGTTGTTGTTACCGATGAAAACGGCAGAATAACAAGGTTTTTGGAAAAGCCAAGCTGGGGCGAAGTGTTCAGCGATACTGTAAATACCGGTATCTATATACTGTCTCCTGAGGTTTTAAAATATTTTAACAAAAATGAAATGTTTGATTTCAGCAAGGATTTGTTTCCTATGCTGCTTAAGGAAAATAAACCCATGTATGGATACATCACCGATGAATACTGGTGCGACATAGGAGACCTCATGGCATACAGCAAAGCCCATATGGATGTTCTGGACGGCAAAGTGAAAATAAACATACCGGGAAATAAAATAAAAGACAGAGTATGGGTGGGAGAAGGAACCGTAATAGAGGAAAACGTTGTTATTGAAGAGCCCTGTGTTATTGGAGCAAATACCCGGATCAAGAAAGATTCTGTTATCGGCAGTTATTCCGTTTTGGGAGACAATAATATTATTGGTGAGAGGAGTGGTATAAAGAGGAGCATTCTTTGGAAAAACAACGTGCTTGAAACCAATACCCAACTGAGAGGTACCGTAGTTTGCAGCAAGGTCAATATCAAAGAAGGGGTTTTTGCTTTTGAAAATTCCGTTATAGGTGATGATACTCAAATAGGAAAAAATGCGGTGATAAAGCCCAGCATTAAAATATGGCCTAACAAGATTGTGGAGGGAGGAACTGAGGTAAATTCAAACCTTGTATGGGGTTCAAAATTTGTCCGTTCCATATTTGGTTTCAGGGGAGTTGCCGGAGAAATAAATGTGGATATTACTCCGGAATATGCTTCAAAGCTTGGTGCTGCCTACGGAGCTATTTTTAAGGGCAAGGGTAAAATAGGGGTAAGCTCTGACGACTCGGCCGCTGCCAAAATGCTGAAGATGTCTTTTATGTCGGGGCTGCTTTCCGCAGGACTTAAGGTTTTGGACTTTGGAGTCCTCCATTTGCCAGTTGCAAGATCCGCAGTAAGGTTTTACGGAGCTGACGGAGGAATTCATATAAGCACGTCAAGCACAAATTTCGGCCGGCTTACCGTGGACTTTTTGGACAAAAACGGCAGCAATATAAAAAGAGAAGTGGAGAGAAAAATTGAGAATGCTTTCCAGAGGGAAGACTTCAGCAGATGTGAGGGAGAGGCCATAAAAGATGTTGAAGTAATACCTGACTATACCAAATACTACTTGAGAAATATAATAAACAACACCCGGTCAAAAGACTTCGGTTATCGTATAGCTCTTAATTCTTTGTCCGGTTTCATTCTCGAAACAGTGGGCAATTTGCTTGAAACTTTTGGCTGTACGGTAGAAAAAACTTCGCTTGATTTGCGTAATGCCAAAACAATGAGAAATGGCAATAAATCTGCGGAAATGACCTATTTTACCGACATGATAAAAATGGGAAACTACGATTTAGGTGTGTCAATTGAAGATACTTCTGAAAAAATGATGCTGGTGGACAATAATGGCCGGATTGTATCGGATGACATGTTTACGGCCCTTATTTCATTGATTGTGTTTAAAACCGTTCAGGGCGGAACAGTGGTGGTGCCGATTTCCACAAGCTCGGTTGTGGACAAACTGGCAGAGCAAAACAACGGCAAGGTAATAAGAACGAAAACGTCTCCTCAGGATATTATGAACAAGATGCTTGGCAACGAAACAAAGGAAAATGTGTATGAACAGTTTACGCTGCATTTTGATGCCATTGCCGGACTGGTGAAAATTCTTGATTTCATGAAATCGGAAAACTACAGTCTTTCCGACCTTGTAAACATGATACCGGATTTCTATGTAAGCGAAAAAGAGGTTGAATGTTCGTGGAACGTAAAAGGAAAAGTAATAAGACAGATTATCCAGGAAAATGAGGGACAAAGCATTGAAACCCTTGAAGGAGTAAAGATATTCAAAGACGGCGGATGGGTATTGGTTTTGCCTGATGCCGAACAGCCCGTCTGCAGAATTAAAAGCGAAAGTTATTCCGCTGAATTTGCAGAAGAACTTACGAATTTCTACGTCAATAAAGTAAGAGAGATAAGTCAGAAATAACAGACGATTTACAAGCGTTTTGGTTAAAAAAGTGGGGCTTTGACGCCCCTTTAAGATTATCAGTCTCCGAATATGGGATCATAGTCCTTTTCCACATAAGGCTCAAAATAAAAGTCAATATACATAAGATTGTCTTCCGAGTCTTTGCTTGACGAAAAAGCCGCTCTGAATTCAAATTCCGGCTCTTTTACCCTGTCCCTTGCATTTTTGTCAAAAGGAATATTTTTCGCAAGGTAAATATTATATTCTTCCAGTTTCTTTACCACCCAGTTGAATTCATCCATATTGTCAACATCCATGCACGGGATGTTGCCTTTTTTCATTTCCGCGACCATATCCTCAATTTCACCTGTTTGGTACCTTATCTGATAGAACATTAAAACCACCCTTCCGCTTGCTTGTAACTATACTAACATTTAATATATACCACAAAAAACAACACAAAAGCAAAGGTTGAGAAAATTAATGCTGAAAAAATCGGAGCAAATTTTGCCCTTAAGATTGTGAATAGTTTTAAGGAAGGGTGTCGGTATCAAAATTTTCGGTTCCTGCGGATAAAGAATCTTCGGGAATAAACATTTTAAAACCGTCTTCGTAATCTTTTACGGCATCAAGAAAAGCTTCATCATCTGCTCTTTTGAGGCAGCAGAATATTATGTCGTCCATGTAGTCGTCAAAATATGTGGTAACGAGATAATATTTTACCCGTGTGTCTGTGAGTCCTCTGAAGAAGTTTCTTGCGGGGGTAAAGCCTATATCCATGATAAAGCTTAAGTCTTTTGCGGCAATGTCATAGTTTGCATTGGCCCGAAGTATGTTCATGTTTCCGACGTCTGTCCCGGGCACCACGTCGATTCCGAGTTTGTCCAATTCTTCTGTCAGTATTGCTCTGCACAGATAGTGTCTGGTGCTTTCATCCCGCATTTTTTTGTATTTTTGCATGTATGTTTCTTCTTTAAAGTCTGTAATCGTTCTGGCAAGAATAGCTTCTTCCTGTACAAGAAGTTTGCTGTCCACAAGAAATTTAAGAAAATTTACATCCCTCTGTCCGCCGCTAGAGGCTTTTGCAACGTCCAAAACATTATCAAAGGATACGCTGATGTCTCTGAAAACAAGCTTTGGCATAAGCAGGCTCCAAAGCATTAAATACACCTCCGATATATTAAACTTAGATTGTTAATTGTTTAATTTGATTTATTTAGTATAACCAGAATTTAATTATTGTATCATTATTGGAGATTTGTTGTTATATAATAAGAAATTTATATATTGGTACTTGAAATAGTGTGTTTTTAATGTAGAATTAAATTATTGAATGTTTTTTATAAACGTAAAAAGCTTTATTTTACAATGGGGAAAAGGAAGCTGGGATATGAAAAAAAATGATAAAAGCTATATTTTGGCGCTTTTGTTTTTGGTTTTTGGAATACTTTTATCAGTCCAGTTTAGAAGCGTTTTGAATTCCAAGAAGAATAAACCTTCTATTGCTTATCAGATTGAGAACCTCCAAAATGAAATAAAAACTGAAAAGCTCAAAGGAAGCAAACTTAGGGAGGAAATCGACCAGAACATTAAAAAGCAGGATGAGTACATTAAAATGTTCATGGAACGAAAAAATGACGATGAGTTTGCCAGAGAGTGGGAGAAAGCAAAACTTGTGGCAGGTCTTACTGACGTGGTGGGAAACGGAGTGATTGTATATTTGGCGGATGCTCCGCAGCAGTATGGAGGAAAACTTGAGTATTATGTTGTGCATGACGTGGAAATAATGGAAGTTTTAAACGAACTTAAAAAAGCAGGAGCGCAGGCCATATCGGTTAACAATGAGAGGATTATATCTACAAGCGAAATAATTTGTTTGGGACCTACGGTGCGTATCAACAGAAACCGGTATCCGGTCCCGTACGAAATAAAGGCAATAGGTGATCCCAAAAAGCTCTATGAAGCGCTTGTAAACAGTCCTATTGCCGGTGAGTTTCAAATGTTTAACAAAAAATTTGAAGTTCGGATGGCGAAGGATATAGTAATACCAAAATATGGCGGAGATATTGATGATTTAGTCAGCGGCTTGGAGGTGGTCGAGTAATGAAATTTTCAAGAAATATATCAATTACCATAATATGTATTATATTGGGTATCATGTTGTCATGGCAGTATAAAAGCATCGAGAGCAACAAAAGAGTGTCGGCAAGTCAGACAAAAAACCTGTACGACCTTCAGAAAGAACTTCTGGAGGAAAAAAAGAACAACGAGAATCTGCGTGCCAGAAACGAGGAATTGGAAAAACAGTTGGCGCAGTATATCGATGCGGCGGGAAACAATAAACAGATTGAAGAAAGTATAAAAGAGCAGCTTACAAGGGCCAGAATGCTTGCCGGTCTGGTTGATGTTCAGGGTCCCGGTGTTGAGATAGTTTTGGATGACGGAGAGTATGATTATCAGAAAGTGTATGACATTGACTTATTGAAACTCGTCAATGAGCTTAGAGCCGCAGAGGCGCAGGCCATATCAATAAACGGTGAACGCATTGTGGCGATGACGGAGATCAGATACGCGGATCCGTACATGGTTATAAACGGAAGGCAAATATTCCCCCCATATGTTGTAAAAGCCATTGCCGATCCGGAAAAACTTGATTATGCGCTGAACATGCTGGGAGGCGTGGTGGAGATTTTCAGAGACAGTTTCGGATACAAAATCAGCATCACCAAAGTGGACAAGATTACGATACCAAAAGTCAGGGACGACGGGTCGGTGTTAAAGTACAACCTCCTTACTCCGTTATGATATTTTATCCGCCGTTTGGGAAAGAGCGGGGGCATTTGTTGCCTCCTTTTGTTTTAAAAGCTTGAAAGCTTTTGCTTGTTAAAAAATTTTTTATAATAAAATTTTTTAGAGCGGAAGAACAGGTTATTTTTTTGGAAAATCCAATGTATAAATATTGTAGGCCTTAAATTTTGTACTATATTTTAAGTACATTATTTAAGGCCTGCAGTGTTTTTATTGGGAGGCTTGTACAATGATAAAAAGAAGAGTAATCAGAGGAGCGATTGTTCTAACAATAATGTTAGCTTTACTTTTGTCAATAAGATTTTTGGCGACAAGAGAGCAGGAAAATCTCAAGCTGCCGGACATGGGCGGAGTATTCTCGGTGCGCCTTGAGAATCTGGATTTTACAACGGAGATCACCGGAATGTTAAGTGACGGGGTGATAGACGAGGTGCCTTATGAAGAATATGAGGATGTTTTTGCGGAAGTGGAAGCGATTCCTGTCAGCGGGGGCTACAGCAACAAGGTTCTGCGCTGGGGAATATTAAGAAAAGGTTACGGCGAAACACCGCAGGCAGATCCCGGGGCACCGGAGCTTTTGGCAAAATACGGGGGCGTCTATTTGGGTGATACCTCCAAAAAGGTAATATACCTTACTTTTGACGAAGGATATGAAAACGGCTACACTTCAAAGATTCTTGACGTTCTTCGGGACAACAATGTGAAAGCTGTATTTTTCATAACAGGGCCTTATTTAAATGAGCATGAGGATTTGGTGAGAAGAATGGTAGAAGAGGGTCATGTGGTGGGAAATCACACGGTACATCATCCCAGCCTTCCGAGCCTTTCAGACAAAGAACTTGAAGAGGAAATCCTGGGGCTTGACAGAGCCTTTCATGAAAAATTCGGTATCAACATGAAATTTTTAAGACCGCCGAAGGGCGAATACAGCGAAAGAACCCTTGCCATAACGCAGAAGTTGGGCTATACCAATCTGTTTTGGAGTTTTGCCTATGATGACTGGCACAGGGATAAAATAAGAGGTCCGCAATATGCTTACGATAAGGTTATGAACAATCTTCACAACGGTGCGGTGCTGCTTTTGCATGCAGTGTCAAAGGACAATGCGGATGCCCTTGATATGATTATCAAGGGAGCCAGGGAAAGAGGATTTGAGTTTGGAGACGTAAATGACCTTATACTTGAGAAATGATTTCGGTTTTAAAGGGTTTTGGGTGTCGGAATTAATACATTTTGGGAAGCATAAATTTAATACTGGTGAAAAATGTTTTTTGAAGGAGAAGATTTATGCCCGGAAAAAGAAAGAAATCTGCCAAAAAACGAAAAGAGGAAGAACAAAAAATAAATCTTAAGGAGAAGATGGCGGAACTGTTGGAACTGCCGAAAGAGATTGTATTGGATTTGCCGAAGATAACAATGTTCGGAAACAAAAATCTTATTGTAGAAAATTACAAAGGAATTATTGAATATGACAACAGCAGAATAAGGGTAAATACGGGGAAGGGAATCATAAGAGTTACCGGTGAAGGTCTGATTATCAAAGAAATTACGTCGGAGGATCTTATGATAGACGGAGAAATCCTTTCCCTGGAATTTCTAAAGTAGCTCGGGGGAGTATAAATGTTGATATTTAGGCTATGGAATTATATAAGAGGATATGTTATTATATTTGTTGAAGGATATTTCCTGGAGAAGTTTGTGAATATATGTACCAGAAGACAAATTTTGCTGTGGGATATCCAAAGGGACAGAAACAGCAAAATGACGCTCAAAGTCAGCATCCGGGGCTTTAAGATGTTAAAGCCCGTGGCAAAAAAGACGGGCTGCAGGGTAAAGATACTTGAAAAAAGAGGCTTGCCTTTTTTGCTAAACAGATACCGGCACAGGAAAACTTTTTTACTTGGTGCCGCAGTATTTGTTGTGTTATTTTATATAATGACATCCTTTGTGTGGAGTGTTGAAGTTGTCGGTAATAAAAAGATTGAAACGGACGGTATTTTAAAATGCCTTGAAAAATACGGGGTAAAGCCCGGAGTGCTTAAATACAGGATAAACCCCGAGGAAGTTGCAAACGGTGTGATTTTGGACATAGACGGGCTTTCCTATGTGAATGTGCTGGTAAGAGGTACAAAAGTAAAAGTGGAAGTGGCCGAGGGTGTCAAGCGTCCTTCGATTATACCTTTGAATGTGCCCTGCGATATTGTGGCCAAGAAGGACGGCGTAATAAAGTCCGTCATTGTCAAGATTGGCCAGGCGCAGGTCAAGGAGGGAGACACGGTAAAAAAGGGACAGCTTCTTGTATCGGGAAGCATACCGATAAAGGGAGCTGAAGACAACCCAAAAAGAGTGCATGCGATGGCGGAAGTTCTTGCCAGGACATGGTATGAAGGAAGGCAGCCGGTAGAGCTTAAAGCCGTTGAAAAAATAAGGACCGGCAGAAAAAAGGACAATGTAACTTTGGTTTTGTTTTCGAAAAAAATTAATTTGTTTCATAAAGAGATAGATTTTAAAGATTTTGAAAAGGTGGAAATAAAAAAGAATCTTTCAATAGGTGAAGAATTTGTTCTGCCCTTTGGGCTTGTTATTGAAAGATATTATGAAAATGATTTGGTGGAGGCCGATATTTCTTTGGAAGATGCAAAAGAGAATGCCGCAGGCATTGCATACAGGAAAGCCGCGGAAAATATCCCCGAAGGTGCCACGATAGTTGACAAAAGGGTTAATTTTATTGAGAATGAAAATGGGGAAATTATTGCGGATGTTATTATAGAATGCCTGGAGGATATTGGAGTAGCAAAAGAGAATGGAGGAGAATGATTGGAAAGTCTTGTGGAAGTTTCTTTGGAATTTGACAGGATTGAACATGCTATGAACCTTTTTGGGAACTTTGACGAAAATATTAATATAATTGAGGACGCTTTTAATGTAAAAATTATTTCAAGGGACAACGAAATAAGAGTTGTGGGCTACAGTGACGCAGTATACAAGGCCCAGACGGTTCTTCAAAGGCTTATTGCCATGGCGGCGCAAGGTGATATCATCTCAAAGCAGAATGTGAGTTATTTCGTTCAGTTGGCTGAAGAAAACCAGTTGGATAAGATAAAAGGTTTCACTGCGGATTTTGTCTGCCTTACCGCAAGAGGCAGGCAGATAAAGGCGAAGACCCATGGACAGAAGGTTTATGTGGATGCAATAAAAGAAAATGACATAGTATTCGGCATAGGACCGGCAGGCACGGGAAAGACATTTCTTGCCGTGGCCATGGCGGTTAATGCTTTCAGAAACAAGAAAGTAAACAGGATAGTTCTTACAAGACCTGCGGTTGAAGCAGGTGAAAAACTGGGATTTTTGCCGGGCGATTTGCAAAACAAGGTGGATCCGTATTTACGTCCTTTGTATGATGCTCTTTATGAAATGATGGGAGCCGAAACATATCATAAATATCTGGAAAAAGGCATGATAGAAGTTGCGCCCCTTGCATACATGAGAGGAAGAACTTTGGACGATTCATTCATTATACTTGATGAAGCCCAAAATACCACTCCGGAGCAGATGAAAATGTTTCTTACGCGAATAGGGTTTGGTTCAAAAGCCGTTATTACCGGTGATATTACCCAGATAGACCTTCCGGGGGAAAAAAAGTCAGGGCTTGTTGAGGTCATGAAAGTGTTAAAGGACGTAAAGGGTATTTCTTTTGTCCATTTGTCGGACATGGACGTGGTAAGACATGAATTGGTTCAAAGAATTATCCAGGCATATGAAAGATATGATAGGGAAAAGAAGGAAAAGGGCAAAAAGGAAAGCAAGGAAACCAATTAAAAGGGGTTAAAGCAGCTTTCCTGACTGGAGGAGAACAATTATTATGACAAAAGACAAGGATAGGAGCAATAACGGCAGTAAAAAAGCATTTTACAAGAATAAACGCATTCAGAGGCTTTTTATTGCCGCTGCAGCAATTGTTCTTGCATTTCTCATAGTTTTAAACGGTGCAACTCCGAGAAAATACAGAGTTACTTTGGGTGCAATATCGGAATATGACATCATTTCTCCAAGGGACATAGTAAATACTGTAAAGACTGAGGAAAATGCAAAAAAAGCTGCTTCGCAAGTTTCGCCGGTTATGAGGGATATACCGAATGCACCTATAGAAGTAATAAATCTGGTTGATAAACTGTTTTTTCTCATTAATGATGCCCAAAACACCTATAAGTCGAAAATTTCTTCAATCACCGGCAGCCGCCGCTATGAAGAACTTGCTTCAAATGCGCTGAGCGAGACAAAAGCGGCGTTTGTGGAGAGTATCGGCGAGCTTGGCATAAAACTTGAAGATGCCCAGATTGACTACCTTATATCAAATGCCGGTGAAGAGGATATAAACAGTCTTGAGGTTGTAATTCGAAGTAAAGTCAATGACATAATGAGGAAGGATATAACCGAGGACAATCTTGAAGAAAGGAAAAACGAGCTAAAAGACGCCATTTTTAACAGTGAAATAAAATATGAACTTAAGAATGTCGGCCTTACGGTTTCGGATTTTGTTTTAAAACCCAACAGGACTATTGATGAAGAACTTACAAAGGCAAGAAGAGATGCTGCTTATAATGACCCCAGAAATATTGAGACAATTAAAAAGGGACAAAAGATTTTAAGTGCCGGTGATATAGTAACTGAGGACAAGCTTCAGGTTTTGGAAGACTTAAATCTTCTTGAAACAACCAGCAGGTTCGATTTTGCTTTTGCAGGAGGAATACTGGCAATAATACTTTTCTTGTCCCTGCTTCTGATTTTGTATATGCATAATTTCTGCAAAAAAGTATATTACAACAGAACCGATTTGATTTTGCTGTCGGTTGTCATTCTTATGATACTTTTTATTGCAAGATGGGTTCATGAGTATTCTCCTTTGATTATACCCATATTCATAGCAACAATGCTTATATCCATTTTGCTTGATTTGAGGCTTGCCATCATGGTCAATGTTGTTCTGACCGTGGCAATATCCCTGATGATAAACAATGATTTCAAGTTTATCTATATGGCCCTTGTAACAGGAACTTTTTCCGCCTTTATAGTCTCCAAGGCAAATAAAAGAAACCGGCTTTCTCTGGCGGGAATTATTGTTTCCGCAATTAATGTGCTTTTAGTTGCCGCCATAAATATTATGTACAAAACCGGATGGGAAATTTTGCTTAAAGAATGTGCCCTGGTGTTTGCAAACGGAATAATGTCAATGGTAATTACAATTGGACTTTTGCCGTTTCTTGAAAGCACGTTTAACGTAATTACACCTTTAAGGCTTCTGGAGCTTGCCAATCCCAACCAGCCTCTCTTAAAAAGACTGCTTATGGAGGCACCGGGAACATATCATCACAGCTTGATGGTTGGAAACCTTGCGGAGGCTGCTACTGAAGCCATTGGCGGAAATGCTCTGCTTGCCAGGGTTGGAGCTTATTTTCACGATATCGGAAAGCTTAAAAGGCCCAATTTCTTTATGGAGAATCAAATGAGCGGCAATCCCCATGACGACATGACCGCAAATTTAAGTGCTCTTGTCATCACATCCCATATTCATGACGGCAATGAAATGGCCAAAAAATATAAAATACCTCTTCCTATAAGAGACATAATTTTACAGCATCACGGAACCACTCTTGTGAAATATTTTTATCATAAGGCCAAAACGACCGAAAAACTGGAGAATGTCGAAGAGGAAAATTTCAGATACGATGGAGTAAAGCCTACGACAAAAGAAGCCGCAGTGGTTATGCTGGCAGACTCCGTTGAAGCGGCCGTAAGGTCAATGCCTGACAAGACCGAAGCCAAAATTGAAGAACTCATAAGAAAAATAATCAAGGACAAGCTGGACGACGGGCAGCTTGACAACTGCAGTCTTACATTAAAAGATCTTGACAGTATAGCAAAAGCGTTTATGAAGGTCTTTAGCGGGGTATTTCATTCCAGAGAGGAGTATCCTGATATAAAGAAAAAAGAAGACAGTGTTGAGGATGTCAACAATGAGAATGAGCAAAAGGACCAAAACCCGAAGACTGAGTCTCTGGAATAAGTGTTTTTAAGAAATGACTTCATAAAAATTTTAAATAAAAAGAGACTGATAAAAAAGAGATTAGTAAAATAACCGGAAGGAGACAAAAAGGGGAAAACATATGGAAATATTCATTGAAAACATACAGGATAAAATTGAGATTACGGATGAAATTCTTGAGCTTATGGAAAAAGCTATAAAAATGTGTCTTGAACATGAAAAGTTTGAGTATCCTTATGAAGTAAGTATAATTCTTACGGACAATGAAAAAATAAGAGAGATAAACTATGAGCAAAGAAATATTGACAAACCGACGGATGTTTTGTCATTTCCTATTGTAGATATGTATGACGGAGTGATAAAATCAAGTCAGGGAGATTTTGATTTGGACGAAGGACGAATCATTTTGGGCGACATATTGATTTCCATGGAAAAGGCAAAAGAGCAATCCATGGAATACGGGCATTCCTTTGAAAGGGAGCTGATATTTTTGTTAACCCATGGTGTTTTTCACCTTTTGGGCTATGACCATGATACCCCGGAGCGGGAGAAAAAAATGTTTGAAAAACAGGAAGCCATACTAAAAAGCTTAAATCTTGAAAGAAACTGATAGAGAGTCATTGAGAGAAGTTTTAGAAATAGGAAATTGGGATTATGAACAAAATGGGAATTTGGAATTATAAACTTTGTTAATTTGGAAATAAAATATTGCCGATAAAATTAAAACCAGGGTCAATAAAATATTGGGAAAAATATTTTTAAGATAAAGATATATAAGTTAAAGATATAATTTATAATATATTTTGAAATGTTTTGGAGGCAAAAATGGACGACAGAAAGCTTTTAGCTATGGCTGAAGATATAAAAAAGAATTCCTATTCTCCCTATTCCAAATTCAGAGTCGGTGCTGCCGTGCTTGCCAAAAGCGGCAAAGTCTTCACGGGAGTGAATATTGAAAACGCAAGCTTTGGTGCCACCGTCTGCGCGGAAAGAACGGCTGTTTTCAAGGCTGTTTCCGAAGGCGAACGCGAAATAGCAGCTGTGGCCATATCCAGCGACAGTGATGAGTATACTTTTCCGTGCGGTATATGCAGGCAGGTGCTAAGAGAATTTGGTGATGATGACACAAAAGTGATTTGCGGCAATAAAAATGGAGAATTTACGGTTTTTAGGCTCGGAGAGCTTTTACCGAATGCTTTTTTCAAGTTTTGAAATTGGCGGTTTTAAAATATGACATTTTAAAATTTTGACACCGGAGGTTGAGTATATGGCTTTTAAATCAGGCTTTGTCTCAATAGTGGGCAGGCCAAACGTAGGTAAATCCACTTTGCTGAACAAGTTTACCGGAGAAAAAATTGCAATTATGTCTGACAAGCCCCAGACAACCAGAAACACTATACGGGCTATAGACACAGGTGAGGATTATCAGATAATATATATTGACACTCCCGGTATACATAAACCAAAAACAAAATTGGGGGATTTCATGGTTAACATTGCCCTGGATTCCCTAAATGAGGTTGATTTGGTGCTGTTTTTGGTCGAGGCAACTTGTCCGCAGCCGGGACCGGGAGACTTATATATTATAGAGCAGCTTAAAAATTTAAAGACTCCTGTATTTTGCCTTATAAATAAGATTGACCTTGTGGAAAAAGAACAGATACTGCCAATAATAGCGGCCTACAAGGACACTATGGAATTTTCCCAGATCATACCCATTTCTGCTCTTGAGTATGAGAGCGTGGAAGTTGTAAAAAACGAAATCAAAAAAGTTTTGCCGGAGGGGCCTAAATATTTTCCCGACGATATGATAACCGACCAGCCTGAAAAGGTAATAGCCGCAGAACTTATAAGAGAGAAGATTCTGCATCTTCTCAGCGATGAAGTACCCCATGGTGTGGGTGTTGAAGTTGTAACCTTCAAGAAAAGAGATGACAAGGACATTCTCGATATTCAGGCTACTATTTACTGCGAAAAGGAAAGTCACAAAGGAATTTTAATCGGCAAAGAAGGCAAAATGCTAAAGAAAATAGGAAGCCTTTCAAGAGCGGAAATAGAAGGACTTTTTGGCACAAAGGTATTTTTGGAGTTGTGGGTTAAAGTAAAACCTGACTGGAGGAATAATGAATTTATGTTAAAGACTCTGGGATATAAGAAATAGATGCATGAAACTCTTGTGTAAAACAGCATTCATGCTGTTGCATAAGTGTGGTTCCCGGATGAAAACCATGATGATAAATTTCCAAGTATACAAATAAATTTTTAGTGTAACCTAATTATTATCAAGGACAATAAGGGGGAATACATTTATGTTGAAAGAGTTTGCATGGAAGGCTTTTGAAAATACAGGAGATATTACAACATATATGTTTTTTAAAGAAATAGAGGAAAAAACCAAGGCCGCAAGAGAAAATGAGATAACAAGGGATGAGGTTGCAACTACTCATCATTAAAAGGATAGAAAGAAAATGAATTATTTAAAAACTTCAGGGATAGTTATAAAAGAAGTTAATACGGGGGAAGCTGACAGAATAATAACAATATTTTCCAAGAATAAAGGCAAGATATCCGCTTTGGCAAAAGGTGCAAGAAGACCGAAAAGTCACCTGGTTGCAGGGACACAATTATTATGCTACAGCGAATTTGTTCTCTTTAAAGGCAAAGACATGTATACCGTCAATAGCTGTGATGTTATTGAGTCTTTTTATGATATCCGAAATGATCTTGAAAGATTAACATATGCTGCCCATATGATGGATATAGTAAATGATGTAATTTTGGAAAATCAGCCTGCATCCAGGTTGTTGCAGCTTTTTTTAAACTCATTGTACATGCTTTCGAAAACAGACAGGTCGCCGCTGCAAATAGTAAGAGTGTTTGAAATAAGACTTCTTTCAACAATGGGATATGCGCCGTGGGTGAGCAGCTGTATAAAATGTGGCAGCACCGTTTTTGACAGTATGTATTTCAGTTTCTTAAAATGCGGATTTTTGTGCAGCAAATGCCTTGAAAATGATAAAGGAGCATTAAAAATTTCCGAAGGTGCCGCAAAGGCACTAAATTACATAGTGCACAGTAAAATGAGCAATTTGTTCAGTTTTGAGGTATCGGAGAGTGTGTTGGACGAACTTGGCAAAGTTTCACAACGGTATATGAAAGAAAGACTTGAAAAAAACTACACCAAGCTGGATTTTATCAAGACTCTTGACAGGATAAAATGCTAAAAAAAAGTAGGTATAAGGAAATATACCTGACTTATTTCCTTTACATTTATTTTGAAGAGTATAAACAGGACTTTTAATGGCAGCCTGGCGATCATAGCTTTAAAACATTGTTTTAAAACAGTAGACCCATGGCTTTGCGTCATCACCTTTCGATGATTTTGCCCTGTTTCATAAGTCACAGTTTATATCTCCTTATACCTTTTTCGGGAGGAAATATTGAACTTACTTTTATTATAGCACAGCATTTTTAAAAAATAAAGGGTTTCAAGTACTATTTTACGATTTTTTTATAAAATATTACTATTCTTAAAAAATTAAATAATGGACTGTAATTTGAAAATAATTAATGCTATAATTAATTATATAAAGGTTTTTCTCTAATTGTTTATCCTATTAACAAACATTCCAGACAGTTTTGTTTTCTTTGAATCAATGCTTGGGGCAAGCGTGGATGCAAAGCTTATTTATCATAATCTGAAATAGAAATTTTCCAAGTAGTCACATTGATGCTTGGAATTCAACTCGGAAGGAGTGGAGATATGGCAAGGTATAATCTGGACGGGGGCACCGGGCTGTTTAATGCCTTGGGTAACAGGAATCCTGCGAAAGTCGTTAAACTTGGCTCTGGAGTTGATATAAAGCATTTTAAAATGTTCGAGTACATAAATGCCGAAGTTCTCGGGAAAACTGACGACAGTATAAAAGTTGAGGCAAAAGACGTTTTAAAAGAGACACTTTTCTTTCCGGGTGACCACGTTGTCGTAAACTATTCCAATACTCAAGATCTTTTTGTAATGGACGGAAATATCAACCACGTTTATGATATTAATCCCCTGATCATTGATGTGAAGATAAACAAAGTTGAAAAATTGAAAGATTTGCGCAAGCATGAGAGATTTTATGTAAGTCTTATGGCCAATATCAGAGTGTGCGGGACTTCCAAGCTTGTTTTTGCAGTTGTGAAAAACATGAGTTCCGGCGGTATAAAAATTAATTGCAATGAACAGCTTACAACGGAAGATGTTCTTGAAGTGGAGATTTTGCTGGACAGAACGAACAAACTTGTCTTTAGCGGAGCTGTTGTGAGGAAAAACAAAGTAAACGACTATTACGAATATGGCATTGAAATCCGGGGCATATCGGAAAACAATTTAAAGTGTCTTTATCACTATTTGAAATGGCTTGATTCGGATTACAGATAATCTTAGATTACAGATTAATTAAAAGAAATTCTTCTTAATTATTGATTTTAATCAAGACTATTGATTTTAATCAAGTTTATAGTGGATATTTTGTCAGATTTAGGAGATATTAGTCTTTCCGCTGTTGAGGAAGGACTTTTTTAATATTTTCTTTGAAAATGAAGATTTTATTGGTTAAACTATATATAGTGTGTTAGAATATTTAGAAGTGATAAGTCTTAATTTGACTTAGGTAGAATAAAATATGAATTAAAGGAGACTTGGAAAGGATTAAAATGAGCAGGGAAATTTATCTTGACAACAGTGCCACTACGAGGCCGTATGATGAGGTTATAGACTTTGTAAATCATATAAGCAGGGAAGTTTACGGCAATCCATCTTCTCTGCACACCAAAGGTATTGAAGCCGAACGAATGGTGAGAAATGCAAGGGAAATTGTTGCAAAATCTTTGGGAGTGTCAAGGGATGAGATTTATTTTACTTCCGGCGGAACCGAGGCAAACAACCTTGCCATTGCAGGATACCTTTTTGCAAATCCAAGGAAGGGAAAGCACATTATCACGACAAAGATTGAGCATCCTTCTGTCCTGGAGGTCTTTAACAACTTGTCCCAACATGGTTACAAAGTTGATTTTATAGATGTGGACAAAAACGGCATAGTGATTGTTGATGACCTGCGAAAAAAAATAAATGAAGAAACTTCTCTTATAAGCGTGATTTACATTAACAATGAGACGGGAGCGGTTCAACCCATTGATAAAATCGTGGAGGTAAAAAACAGTATAAACAAAGATATAGTTCTTCACGTTGATGCGGTTCAGGCGTACGGAAAGATAAGAATTGCTCCTGAAAAACAAGGAATTGACCTTTTGACCATGAGCTCTCACAAGATTCACGGGCCCAAGGGAGTTGGGGCTTTATATACCCGCCGGGACATTAAACTAAAACCGATTATTTTCGGCGGGGGGCAGGAGAGCCAACTCAGGTCCGGTACTGAAAATGTTCCCGGAATCTGTGGTTTTGGAGCGGCGGTGGACATTACCTTCAGGAAAATGGAAGAAAGTTCAAAATATTGTGAGAAGTTAAAAAGCATGCTTTTGGATATGCTGAAAAAAGAGGTTGAGGATGTGGTGATAGTATCTCCCGAAGGATCATCACCTTATATTTTGAATGCTGCTTTCCCCAATGTCCGTGCTGAGGTGCTTTTGCACCATTTGGAGACGAAGAACATATTTGTATCGACAGGAGCAGCCTGCTCTTCCAGAAAGCAGGTTTTAAGCCATGTGCTGAGGGCAATGGGAATCAAGCCTGAAATAATTGAAGGGGCGATTAGATTCAGTTTTTCGTCGTTTAACAACGAAGAGGATATAATAAAAACCGTGGAAGCCATAAAAGATATTTTGCCAAAAATAAGAATAAAACGTGGAGGAAGAAGATGAAGAAGGTAATTTTGGTAAGATATGGTGAAATACTTTTAAAGGGATTGAACAGACCTATTTTTGAGGACAAGCTTATGAGCAACATAAAAAGGGCCATTCACAAGCTGGGTAAGGTGCGCATTACAAAGTCCCAGGCGAGAATATACATTGAGCCCTTGGAAGAAAACTATGATTTTGATGAGGCTTTAAAACTTTTGTCAAAGGTTTTCGGAATTGTTTCAGTAAGTCCGGTGTGGAAGATAGATTCGGATTTTGAGTGCATAAAAGAAAACTCGGTAAAAATGGTAAAGGACCTCATAAATCGGGAAGGGTACAAGACTTTCAAGGTTGAGACCAAGAGGGGAAACAAGCGTTTTCCCATGGATTCACCGGAGATAAGCAGGCAGCTGGGAGGATATATTTTAAGAAATGTGCCTGAGCTTAGCGTTGATGTAAAAAACCCTGATTTCATTTTATATGTGGAAGTAAGAGAGTTTACATACATTTACTCGGAGATAATACAGGCAGTTTGCGGAATGCCCCTTGGCAGCAACGGAAAGGCTGTGCTTTTGCTGTCGGGAGGTATTGACAGCCCGGTAGCCGGTTGGATGATAGCAAAAAGAGGTGTGGAAATAGAGGCGGTTCATTTTTACAGTTATCCTTACACCAGTGAGAGGGCAAAGGAGAAGGTTATTGAACTTACAAAAATTCTTGCCACATACTGCCAAAAAATTAACCTTCATATTGTTCCCTTTACCGAGATTCAGCTGGAGATAAACGAAAAATGTCCTCATGAAGAATTGACAATAATCATGCGAAGAGCAATGATGAGAATAGCAGAAATAATTGCTAATAAAACCGGAGCTCTGGCATTGGTGACGGGAGAGAGTGTCGGACAGGTTGCAAGCCAGACAATACAAAGCCTTGTGGTTACAAATGCCGTGGTAAGCCTTCCGGTTTTCCGTCCTTTGATAGGTATGGATAAAAACGAGGTTGTGGATATTGCCAAAAAAATCGGTACTTTTGAAACATCGATTCTTCCTTATGAGGATTGCTGCACGGTTTTTGTCGCAAAACATCCCACCACCAAGCCGAAACTGGAAAGAATACAGCTTTCGGAAAGCAGGCTGAACATGGAAGAATTGATAAACAAGGCAGTTGAAAATACCGAGGTTTTGACGATAACGAGGGATTAAAGGTAAATAAAAAATAAAATTAAATAAATATGTATGTAATATTATATTAACAAGCAACAATATCTATATAAAGAGATGTTCAGTTGAAGGGTAAAATCATTGGACATAGAAGGTATGGATATGTTGCTTGATTTTTTTTCGAAAAACAAAACTAAAATTTTAATATTTGCGGCAAGCCTTTTGTTGCTTGTAATAGCTTCAGTTTCGACTTATGTGGTAGTTGTTCTGAACAGAAAAACTTTTTACGACGGTATTGCTGTTGAAGGGATTGATGTATCCGGATTGACTGTTGATGAGGCAAGAGAAAAAGTGGAAAAAAAGCTTGACAGGATTGTATATGAAAATAGTCTTTTGCTAAACTATGAAGGCATGACATGGAGGATCGGGCTTTCAGATATATCTTACGATTTCCTTGTGGATGATGCAATAAAAAGAGCCTATTCAATAGGAAGAGAAGGCAGTGTTTTAAAAAGGCTTAAAACCATAAGGAATTTAAAGTCTGATAAAAAGAACGTTTTAGCGAAAGTTGTCTTTTCAAGGCCTCTTCTTGAGGAATATATTACCAGCATCAAAAAGCAAGTTGACGAAAATCCGAAAGATGCAACGGTAACTTACCAAAATGGCAATATTATGTTTGAAAAAGAGATTATCGGGCGATTTGTGGATGTTGACAAAAATCTTGGTTTGTTAGAAAATAAATTAATAAAGAGGGATTTCTCGCCTTTCGAACTTGAAGTCACAAATGTTTATCCGAAAATTATGTACAAGGATATTTCTCATATTGAAGAGGTAATTTCCTCTTTTTCCACTGTTTTTAATTCAGCCAATGTCAACAGAAGCCATAATATCAAACTTGCGTGTGAAAGAATCAATAACACAGTGTTGCTTCCCGGTGAGACATTTTCCATGGATGCTTCTTTGGGGTCAAGAACAAAAGAAAATGGTTACAAAGACGCACCTGTCATAGTTAAAGGCCGCTTGATTGAAGGAGTTGGAGGTGGTGTTTGCCAGGTTACGTCAACATTGTATGTTGCAGTACTCAAGGCAAAGCTTGAGGTGGTTGAAAGGGTAAAACATTCAATGCCTTTGGGATATGTGGAGCCAGGTCAGGACGCAACAATATCGGAAGGCTACATCGACTTCAAATTCAGAAACAATACGGATCGTGCCTGCCTTATAAGTGCATCGGTTGTCGGAAACAGGATAGATATAAAGCTGCTGGGAGCAAAAAGAAATTCAAATTATGATGTAAGGCTGAAATCTGTTGTTGTGGAACGTATTTCTCCTCCGGAAGATGAGATAATTGTCGACAAGTCGCTGCCCAAAGGAGCAGTGAAAATTGAAAGGGAGCCGGTGCAAGGTTTGAAGGTGATAGTATACAGGGAAACTTATGAAAATAATAGACTTATTGAAAGGGAAAAAATATCCGAAGATATTTATAAACCTGTACAAGGTTTAAAAAGAGTGGGGCCTTATGACAGCAATGATACGGAAGGCGGAGAAGAAACTGTAAAGGAAGAAGCTATGGAAGAACAAACTATATAAAAAAGAGGGATGGATTAATGCTTGATTCATTGTATAACAAGAGTGTGGTATGTCCGGTGTGTCAAAACAAAATTGAAGTTACAAAGGTTAAATCGAAAGACTGTGTGGTTGCATCACGGGACTCGGATTTTTGCGTCTATTATGAAAGTGTAAATCCTCTTTTTTATGAGGTATGGGTTTGTGAGCACTGTGGTTATGCTGCGCTCCAGGAAAGGTTCGAGAACATTTCGCCGATAGAGGCAAAAATAGTAAAAGAAAATATTTCAAAGTATTGGAAACCTAGAAGCTTCTGTGGAGAAAGAGATGTTGACAAAGCCATAGAAGCTTTTAAACTTGCACTTTACAACCTTTGCAAAATCAGTCCGAAACCGATTGAATATGCAAAAGTGTGTTTGAGAATTGCGTGGCTTTACAGAATGAAAAAAGATGAGCAGCAGGAGATAAAATTCTTAAACCATGCTTTAAGGTATTATCGTGAAACTTACGAAAATGAACCTTTCCCGGTGGGAAAACTTGATGAACACACATGTGTGTATATGATTGGAGAACTTAGCCGGCGTGTGGGAAATTATGATGATGCGATATTTTGGTTCAACAAGATAATAAGCTCTCCTGGGGCCAGAGAAAATAAAGCTTTGATTGACAGTACCAGAGAGCAATATCATTTGGCTAAGGAAGCAAAAGAAGCAAAGGAGAAAGCATAAAAATTTTATTTTTGCCCGATTAATTCTTTATATTTATTTGAAATTATGATATATTTATATCAATATATTTTTGGAAGTTTTACATACTTATGTGTTTACATGCTGGCAAATTTGACGCGTGAGCTTTTTACGGAGGCAAATATGGATATAGGCAAAGTTCCGAACAGTGTGCTGACGGAATTGATAATAAACAAGATAAAAGCAAACAGAAAAGAGATACTTATAAGGCCGAAGGTGGGGGAGGATTGCTGCGCCGTAGATTTTGGAAAAGATGTTTGTGTTTTGTCGTCGGACCCTATTACAGGTGCGGTTAACGAGGTGGGGCGTCTTGCAGTGCATGTATCCTGCAATGACGTTGCTTCGTGTGGAGCTGAGCCTTTGGGGCTTCTTATGACAATTCTTGCGCCGGAGGGTACGAAAGAAAAGGATATTGAAAATGTCATGACCCAAATTGTCGATACGGCAAATTCTCTGAATGTTGATATCATAGGAGGACATACCGAGATTACCACTGCCGTAAACAGGATAGTGATAATCAGCACTGCGGTGGGAAAGGTATTAAAGGACAAGCTGGTTACTACATCAGGGGCAAAGCCGGGAGATGACATTATTGTGACTAAGGCCGCGGGTATTGAAGGAACGGCCATTATAGCCCACGACAAAGAAAAGGAACTTGTAGATATAATTGGAAAAGAAGCGGTGGAAAGGGCTAAAACTTTCATAAATTACGTAAGTGTGCTAAAAGAAGGAATTATAGCAGGAACGTTTGGTGTAAATTCCATGCATGATGTGACCGAGGGCGGAATACTTGGAGCTGTATGGGAAGTGACTGAGGCCTCGGAAACCGGAGCGGTGATATATAAAAGCAAAGTTCCCGTAAAAGATGAGACACAAAAGATTTGCAAAGTTTATGGAATTGATCCTTTAAGGCTTATATCAAGCGGATGTATGATAATAACCTGCAAAAACGGCCGGGAACTTGTGAAAGAGCTTGAAAACAACGGTATAGAGGCCGCTGTTATCGGAAAAATAACGGCTGATTTGGGTAGAAAACTTGTTTGTGAAGACAATCAAGTTATTGACATTTCCGAGCCGGGTTCGGATGAATTGTACAAGGTTGTATAAACCGCAAAATCAATAAAATTGATATTGAAATATCTGTCGAAAATAATTGTTGACATAGTAGGTAATAATTTATTATAATTTTATTTGTTAATTGAATATGAGCGGATGATTGTCATGGGAGAGTCATTGGAGATGTTCCAATGCACCGAAGGAGTGATACTTTCAGGTTTTGTGACCATGGCCGGACGCACCTCTGGAGAGACCGTAAAGGCGCCGAAGGGGCAAATGAACAGTTTTTGGGGAACTGTTCAGAAATCTCTCAGGCAAAAGGACAGAGAAGGAATTTTATTTTTTATGGACGTATACAGTTCGATACTTCCTTTTTGTCTGTCTTTTCGGAGGTCAAATCCTTTGGATTTGGCTTTTTTTCTATTCCTTTGGTGCAATTGGCCGTAAATTATTGTTCCCTTTATTAATATAGGAGGTTTTTTTATGTTTAATTTGAATGAAATATCAAAAATCGATCCCGAAGTTGCGAAGGCAATTGAATTGGAGGTTAATCGTCAGAGAAACAAGATAGAGCTTATTGCATCTGAAAATTTTGTCAGTAAAGCCGTAATAGAAGCAATGGGTACACCTCTGACCAACAAGTATGCTGAAGGATATCCGGGAAAAAGGTATTACGGAGGCTGTGAGTTTGTTGACATAATTGAAAATCTTGCGATTGAACGGGCAAAGAAAATATTCGGAGCTGAGCATGCGAATGTGCAGCCGCATTCAGGGGCTCAGGCAAATATGGCTGTGTTTTTTGCAGTGTTAAATCCCGGAGATACGATTCTTGGAATGAATCTTTCCCATGGAGGGCATTTGAGCCATGGAAGCCCTGTCAACATGTCCGGAAAATATTATAATGTCATATCCTACGGAGTAAGGAAGGAAGACTGCAGAATAGACTATGACGAAGTGAGAAAGCTTGCAAAGGAACACAGGCCGAAACTTATAGTGGCGGGAGCCAGTGCATATCCAAGAATAATAGATTTTAAGGCTTTCAGAGATATTGCGGATGAAGTCGGAGCATATTTGATGGTGGATATTGCACATATAGCAGGTCTTGTTGCAGCAGGACTGCACCCGAATCCTGTTCCTTATGCACATTTTGTTACCACCACCACTCACAAGACTTTGAGAGGTCCGAGAGGCGGACTGATATTGTGCGGCAATGAGCATGCAAAAATGATTGACAAGGCTGTTTTCCCGGGAATACAGGGCGGTCCTCTGATGCATGTTATTGCGGCAAAAGCGGTAAGCTTTGCCGAAGTATTGACCGATGAATTCAAGCAGTATCAGCAGCAGATAGTAAAAAATGCGAAAACTCTTGCCAACGCTTTGATGGAGAAAGGCATTGACCTTGTTTCCGGTGGAACGGACAACCATCTCATGCTGGTTGATTTAAGAAATAAAGGTCTTACGGGTAAATACGTTCAGCATATTCTTGATGAGGTTTGCATTACCGTAAATAAAAACGGAATTCCTTTTGACCCTGAAAGTCCGTTTGTTACCAGCGGTATCAGAATAGGAACACCTGCGGTGACGGCACGGGGTATGAAAGAAGAGGATATGGTTGAGATAGCGGATCTTATCAATCTCACCATTACGGATTATGAGAATTCGAAAGAGAAAGTAAAGGAAAGAGTAAGAATGCTATGCGAAAAATATCCTTTGTATCAGTAACAGCCGACTTGAGCGAAAAGACAAGACACCGGGAAATAACCGGTGTTTTTTTTCAGACAAAAACAAAAGGTTTAACGTAGTATATTATGTGTTGTGGAAGATTTTGATTTTTTATAATTAAGAAGGAGGATATTTATGAAAAAATTGTATCTTTCGAATTCAGATAAAATAATTGGAGGAGTCTGCGGAGGAGTTGCTGAATATTTTGAGATTGATCCGACTCTCATAAGGCTTATTGCTGTAATAGCCACTGTTTTGACCGGATTTGTCGGCGGTATTATCATTTATATTGTTGCAATGATTATAATACCCAAAAGACCTTTCTTTTAATAAAGACTGTTTTTTTATAAAAATTTATGACTGCCTTCTAAATCGCAATTATTGCAGAATCTTAAGTTAAGAGACTGTAGAGGCTTAAAAGAGTCTCCACAGTCTCTTGACAAATCGTAAAGCTTTGAAATTATCTTATATCTTTCCAAGTATATGCGCCAGGAAGAAATACTTTAGGCGTCCCATGGAGCTTCGTGTTTTTAAAACTATGGGTTTGTAAAATTCCAAAGCACTTGCCCTGTCTGCCTCGGTCACCTCGTTTTGACTGTATCTCGCTTTTACGAATATGGATGCAACATCAGTAAACTTCCTGGGAGCAAAATATCCATAATCGTCGAGCCTCTTTGCATATTCAAGAGGGGTTTCCGCGGGACGCACAGGCATATATTGATATAAAAGGTGATTAAGGTATGTTTCGTATAACTTTATTACCGCTTCTTTGGGCGACATGTTTAAAATGGATTTAAGCCAATGTTTTTTTCTGATTTTATTGATACCCACGATAATCAACACAAAAGAAACCAAACCTGCAAGTATCCCGGCCGTAATCAAAAGGATATTGATAAACGGATTTTGGTTTTGGACAGGTTGGGGAGCCATGTCGGGCTTGTTGCCTTCATCATTGTTTTGGTTTTGAAGCCCTGTGCCGTTGGTTTGGGGAAGCATTCCGCTCATGTTGGGCCTAAAGCTGCCGGAACTGTAAAACGAGTTTTGCTGATAGACGGGAGTCGGTTCGAAAGAGACCCAGCCGAATCCCTCAAAGTAGATCTCCGGCCAGGCGTGGGCCTGTTTGTTTGTAACCTCATAGACACCGTCTTTTGATCTCACGGGAAGAACAAACCCTTCAACATAACGGGCCGGAAGCCCTATACTGCGTGCAAGGATTACCATGGCAGAGGCAAAATACACACAATAGCCTTCCTTTTGTTCAAAAAGGAAGTAGTCCACAAAATCCCTGTCAGGCGGGGTATCTCCCGGAGTCAGTGTGTAGCCGTAATTTGCAGAAAGATATTTTTCAATTGCTTTTGCCCGGTCGAAATTATTGGTTTCATTGGCTGTTATTGAAACGGCAAGGTCTTTTACCCTCTGAGGAAGCTCGGAGGGTATGTTTAGATAAGTGTTGTAAATATAGACTGAATTGGAGCTTAAAGACCTAAGTTGCGCAAGCTTCTTTATGTCCTCCGAATTGTTAAGCTCGTTAATGATCATTTGGAAATATCTTTCCAAATCTTCGCGCTCGAAAACTCTGTCGAGATTAAATTCATCTATGAAAACATTAACGAGGTATTCATATAGCAGGTCGCTTAAAGTTATATTATCCGGAGTATTTCTTATTATATTTTTTATTGGAAATTGAACTGAATATCTATTTAATATAAAAAGATCGGAATTGTATATCCTTTCTGCTTCATCCAACAGATCCTTTAAATATTCGCTGTACAAATGTTCATAGATTTCATCTGTAAGTCTGTTCAGTTCAACGCTGTACAGGCCGCGCATACTTTGTCTCAGAAGGTTTTTGAAATCTTCGCTGACAGTATTTAGGCTATAACTTTCAAAGGAATAGGTGAAATCTTTCTTTAGGAATTTATTAGAGGTAAGTATTCCATCCTGGTTTATTAATACTGCATCAGCTACTTTGGACGGAAAAATGAAGTTTTCTGATTTAAGCGGTACAAAAAGGGATTTGGTTCTCACATTTTCATATTTTACCTTGACATTATGTTTTGAAATAATGTTGGGGATGATTCCATCGGTGTCTGAAAGCTTGTATGTGTTGTTTTCCGGATTCAGTTTGTTGACAAGGAGGGGTAAGCCTGTTTTCATTTCTAAAATATCAAAGCTCATTTTATTTGTGCCGTCCAAAGGGATGTTGTCCGGTTGTGAATTCAACCAACTATTTCCCGTATATAAATTACATGCCCGTCCCCTCAGGTAGATGCTGCGATCGGTGGTAACTTCCATTATCTTTATATCGTTGGGTGTTATGTTTCCGCCTAAATTGCTGTCATTTCCAAATCCGGCAGTGGAATAAAAAGAAAAGTAATCGGAATCAAAACCTGCGGAACCTTTGCCGAGAGTGCCAAATCCGAGCTGATTGTAAAAGCTGTTGATTTTGTTATCCAGCCATTTCCACTCAATAGGTTTTGACCTTACAGGTATTGAATTTGCCAGAAAGACAATTACGACGCATATGGGAGCGATTCCCAGTATGAACTTCGAAGGGGAGGCAAAATCATTATTTGAATTTTCCAGGCTTTTTTTTCTGTATATATGCACAAGATAGTATGCCAGTATTGAAATGACAAAGGTGTAAAAAGATATATAGGCGGACGGCACGAAAAAATTCAATATCCATTGGGATACAAAGATGGCTGTTCCGCTTGAGAGAATGATTATAAAATTGAATTTTTTCATGGTAAATATAAATACAAGCAGTGTAAGCGACAGCGCTAAAATCACGGTAATAAAAAGAGGATAGTAATTGTCCGGAAGTATGGCTTCGTCATAAATATATTTAGTAAACCACTGAAAAGGTTGGATGATATATGCCAAATCTTTTTTAACCGCTAAAAAGACAATGCCGGCTGCCATGGAAATTATTGCAAGAGGCACAGAAATTCTTGAGACGTTTCTGTTTGCAAACAGCACCGAATATATAAACAGAATAAAGATTACAAGCCCTAAAATACGGAAAGACGAATAAGGGAAACCCAGCGTGGTGGTAAGAGGATAAACCAGGCTGAAACTCATTAAAGCCGCAAGAACAAAACCGGCCAGATAATCGAGAATTTTTTTGCCGTCCATCTTTTGTATCACCTCATTTTTTGCGAAAATGTTTTATCTATACTCCAGCACATTTTTGATGTCATCTTCGGTTTGTATTTTATAAACCATGACTCCAATTTCCAAAAGCTCGTTTAAAATATTGTTTACTTCAAAAGAAGCGGTATTTACAACATGTTTCGGGCAAACGTACACTAAATTTATGTCGTACCCCATTAGTTTTGTTTTGTAAATCTCATCATAGAGTCCATAATCCAAATTAGACGTAAAAAGGAGTATCGAAGTTTTTTTCAAGACACTGTTTTTCACATAAATATTAAGGACGTCTTTTATATCCATGGTATTTTCAAATTTGATGCCGGATAAAATTTCATAGATTTCTTTAAATTCCAAAGCGTTTTTCGCCTCGATGGTATTAAAACCTTTACTGTTGTAATATATAAAATTTATTGGTATCCAGTTGACAAGGCAATAATAAATTACGGCAATGGAGGCTTCAATAAGCATATCTTCAATTATCGAGTTTTCTTCGAAGGAACGGTTGCTTTTCTTAAGATCCAGCAAAATTGCGGAGCTTGCATGGGACGAACCTTCAAAGTTTTTTACAAGAAGCTCATTCATCTTTGAAGAAAGTTTCCAGTGTATCTTCTTCATGCTGTCACCATAGGTGTATTTCCTTACGTCGGAAAAGGTCAGAGTGTTTTCAAACCTGCTGTTTGACAGAGCATGGGATTCCGACAAATAGTCTGTTTTAAGCTTCAGGCTGTCCAGCTTGATCAAACGGGGATACACTGTAATTTCTTTTATTGAAATGGGCTCGTGAACAAATTTTACAATACCCAGATAATCTTCAAATTCTATGCTCTTTACCCCCACGAAAAAGTCTCCCCTGTATTTGCAGCAAAGCTTGTAGCTAAAGGTTTTCTTCTTAAAAGGAAGGAGAGAAAAGCATTGTGGTTCAAATTGGTTTGAAAAAATTGTGTCATTATTAAAAAAGTTAATTTTAATGTAAGGATAAAGGAAAAAATCCTCATTATGTATGCTTAAGGTGTAGTTTATTTCCTCGCCCTTTACCACACTTCGCTTATCAATATCCTGAACATATTTGAATCTGACAAATGCAATGGAGGTTATGGCTATGGAAACAAAAGGCAGCAACAAGACGGTATAAAACAGCATGTAAGGGATTTTGCCGCCGTAAAAATATATAAATATTAAAGACAGAACATATAAAAATGAATATAAGATTCTATTTCTTTGCATATTTATCCACCGCTGGAACATTAACAGATTTTATTATGGTATCAATTATTTCTTCAGGCGATATTTTCTTAAGCCTTGCTTCCTGCTTTAGTATAATCCTGTGGGAAAGCACGGGTATTGACATAAGCTTTACATCTTCGGGAATTACAAAGTTTCTTTCATTGTATAAAGCCCATGCCTGGGAGGCTCTGTATAGAGAAAGAGAACCTCTTGGACTTGAACCCAGACTTATTTCCGAATGGAATCTTGTCCGGCTTACTATATCCACTATGTAGTTGTTGATGGACCTGTCAACATAAACTTTTTTAACCTCGCTTTGAATATTCAGTATATCGCTGCTGTCCGCCACAGGTTTTAAGGTTTCCAAGGGGTTTTCGTCGTGAAATCTTGACAGTATTTCGGATTCTTCAAACTTTTCAGGATAACCTATGGAAACTTTCATAAAAAACCTGTCCAGCTGAGCTTCGGGAAGAGGATAGGTGCCGAGATACTCCACGGGATTTTGAGTTGCCAGTACCATAAAAGGCCTTGGAAGATTGTATGTCACACCGTCAACGGTCACCTGTTTTTCTTCCATTGCTTCAAGAAGGCTTGCCTGGGTTTTTGGAGATGTTCGGTTTATTTCATCCGCAAGTATTATCTGGCTCATAATGCTTCCGGGATGATATTCGAATTTACCTTCTTTCTGATTGTACATCGTAAATCCTGTAATGTCTGAAGGAAGAATATCCGGTGTAAACTGTATTCTTTTAAAAGAAGCATTTACCGACTTTGCAAGAGATGATACAATACTGGTTTTTCCGACACCGGGGACATCTTCAATCAAAACATGTCCATCGCAAATAAGTGATATTAATATCAACTCGATAGCTTTCTTTTTTCCAACAATGACTTTTTCAATATTTGACACGATTTTATTTAAAATTTCCACTGAATTGTTCATATTTCCTCCCCCGATAGATAATTTCCATTATGTAAAATAGGTTTTATATTAAAATTATATACTAGTTTATATATTTATCAATAATGAAAGTTCTCCTTTTCATAAAAGAAAAGGAGAACTTTCATATATCTAGTGTTTTTATTATTTCTTTTAGAGTGTTTCCGGACTTTCTGAGAAGCTGAATTTCTTCATCGTTGAAAGGCACGTTCAATATTTCCTCAATACCGTTTACACCCACGATTGTCGGAACACTTAAGCATACATCGCTAAGTCCGTACTGTCCTTCCAAAAGGCTTGAAACGGTAAGGATGGAGTTTTCATTTCTTACAATGGCTTCAACGATTCTTCTTACGGCAAGGGCTACGGCATAATAGGTTGCACCTTTGTTCCTGATGATTTCATAAGCTGCATTTTTAACACTTTCATATATTTTATTCCGGGAAATCTGCTCCTCGCACTGATGGCATTCGTCACAGTAGCGATCCATGGGAATTCCCGCAATATTTGCAAGACTCCAGGCCGCAACTTCGGTGTCACCGTGTTCGCCAATAATATAAGCATGTACATTTCGTGCATCCACTTTTACATGTTCGCTTAAAAGATAACGGAACCTGGCTGTGTCCAAAACCGTTCCGGAACCTATTACTTTGTTTTTCGGGAATCCGGATAGTTTGTAAGTTACATAGGTTAAAATATCCACCGGATTTGTGACTACCAGAAGAATACAATCGTTGTTGTACTTTACAATTTCATTTATGATATTTTTGAATACTTCCGTGTTTCTTTTAACAAGATCTATTCTCGTTTCGCCTTCTTTTTGGTTGGCACCGGCGGTAATGATTACTATGTCGGATCCGGCACAGTCTTTGTAGTCACCACGATAAATTTCAACGGGCCTTACAAAAGGCATGCCGTGATTTAAGTCCATGACTTCTCCGTCGGCTTTTTTTGCATTTATGTCTATCAGTACAATTTCAGATATAAGTCCGCTGAGCATCAATGTATAAGCTGTGGTGGAACCTACAAAGCCTGCACCAACTACGGTTACTTTTTTAATTACTTTGTTATTGTTCATATTCCTTCCTCCTTTATCAATAACTGTTTAGCATTAGTAATATTATATCCTACTTGATAATTGTAAGTCATCAATTTTTGAAAGTTTTATGTGTAAAAAGGTTGAATCGGCTGAAACTTTTACGGGTGATACGGCTGCTCTTGAAACCTTTGATTTTAATTCTTTTTCCCTTTTATTTTATAACACTAATTGATATAATAAGTTACAAAAAGTTTAAATTTAAGGGGTCTTTCAATATGAATGCGGAGATATTAGCGGTTGGAACCGAGCTTTTAATGGGGCAGATAGCAAATACCAATGCCCAGTATATATCCAAAAGGCTCAATGACATTGGTGTGAATGTGTATTATCACAGTGTGGTGGGGGACAATTCCGTTCGGCTGAAAAAATGTCTTCTTGCAGCTTTGGAAAGGTGCGACCTTGTTATTATGACCGGAGGACTCGGCCCCACGCAGGATGACCTTACAAAGGAGACTGTTGCGGAAGTTTTGGGGAAAAAGCTTGTTTTACACGAAGAAAGCCTTGAGAGGATTAAAACTTTTTTTACCAGGATAAACCGAAAAATGACGGACAATAATGTCAAGCAGGCATATCTTCCGGAAGGGTGCACAGTGGTTGAGAATAACAGCGGCACAGCCCCGGGCTGCATTATTGAAGATAAGGGAAAGATTGTGGTAATGCTTCCCGGTCCTCCGCCGGAGATGATGCCGATGCTTGATGATACCGTTATTCCTTACCTTGCGGAAAAATCAGGATACAGGATAGTGTCAAAATATCTGAGGGTTTTTGGAATAGGGGAATCACAGCTTGAAGAGATGATTATGGATTTAGTTGACAAACAGGACAGGGTCACCATAGCAACTTATGCAAAAGACGGGCAGGTGACCGTAAGACTTACCACAAAAGCCAGGACAGAGGAAGAAGGCTTTCGTGAAATACTTCCTTTGCAAAATGAGATAGCTTCAAGACTCAAAGAGGCATTATACAGTACGGAAGATGAAGAGCTGGAATATGTGGCGGCAAAGATGCTTATTGACAACAACATTACAATAGCAACTGCCGAATCTTGTACCGGTGGGCTGATTTCAGCAAGGCTTACCGATGTGCCCGGAATATCAAAGGTTTTTAACAGAGGTATTGTATCTTACAGCAATGAAGCCAAGATGGAAAACCTCGGGGTTAAGCCTGAGACTTTGGAAAAGTACGGTGCCGTAAGCAGCCGGACTGCAATGGAGATGGCTGAAGGTGTAAGGAAAATCGCCTCAACTGATATAGGGCTGGCGGTTACAGGTATTGCAGGTCCTGACGGAGGCACTGATGAAAAACCGGTGGGATTGGTTTATGTTGCCCTGGCCCATAGCCTGGGGACGGAGGTAAGGGAACTTAGGCTTGCCGGGAACAGAAACAGAATAAGAAACCTTACAGTGCTTAATGCTTTTGACATGGTAAGAAGATATGTAATGAAGCTGAAAGGGTAAAATGCTGATTAAAAAACAAAGAAAAAACCGGGAGGATATACAATTTGGGGAAGAATAAAAAACTTACCGGCGCTGCTCTTATTGTGATGTCATCCATCATAGTCAGCAGAATCACCGGATTTGTAAGAGAAATGCTTGTGCCGAACCTTATAGGAGTTAATGAAGAAGGGGATGCTTATACCGTTGCTTTCAAAATTACAGGTCTGATGTATGACATGCTGGTAGGAGGTGCGGTGTCTGCGGCCCTTATTCCCGTTCTGTCGGGTTATATTGCCCGGGATGATGAAGAAACGGGATGGAAAGTGGTAGGTACTTTTATAAACACTGTTATTGTTGCCATGGTTGCAGTGTGCTTTTTAGGAATAATTTTTGCACCCCAGGTGGTTTCGCTGATTGGCGCAGGATTTGAAACAGATGCCCAAAAACAGCTTACTGTTGATCTTATAAGGATACTTTTTCCTTCTGTTGCTTTTCTTATGATGGCGGGACTTTGCAATGGGGTTTTGAACTCCTACAACCGTTTTGCGGCAGCGGCATACGGACCGTCTCTTTACAATATTGGAAGCGCTCTGAGCATAATTGTATTCAGCGTCAGCAGATGGGGAGTCAGAGGCGTTGCTTTTGGAGTAATGCTAAGCTCGCTGGTTTATTTTTTGTTCCAGCTGTCCTTTGCCGTTAAAAATCTTAAGCTTTACAGATTTAAATTCTATTTGAAGCATGAGGGGTCAAAAAAGCTCTTTAAGCTTGCCATACCTTCTTTGATATCTTCGGCGATTGTTCAGATAAATGCAGTTATCAGCAGCACCTTTGCAACACTCTTTGGTGTTGGCGGGGCAACGGCACTGAATATCGGGGACAGAACATGGCAGCTTCCATACGGTGTTTTTGCCCAGGGCATGGGTATTGCCATGCTGCCCTCACTGTCTTCAAACATTGCAAAGGGAGAGGTGGATGAGTATAAAAACACTCTTATTAAAGGTATAAAGACCGTGCTGTTTTTTACCATACCGTCCGGTGTTGGCTTTATTGTATTAAAAGAGCCGGTAATCAGGACTATTTTCAAATTTACAAGCCGGTTTGACGAAGGGGCTGTAAGTGTTGCGGCAAATGTTCTGATGTTTTTTTCCATTGCGCTTTTGAGCCAGTCCATTGTCACTGTGACAAACAGGGCTTTTTATGCGATTAATGACACACTCACTCCTCTTTTGGTTGGAGGAAGCACTATAATAATTAACATACTTTTAAGTATTGTGTTTTATAAAATGACAAATCTTGGGGTTGCAGGAATGGCTCTTGCTTATTCCCTTGCCAGTGCGGTAAATGCTTTTCTGCTTTTGAGTATTTTAAACAGAAAAATGAAAGGTATTTATATTGACAGGCTTCTTAGATTTCTTTTTAAGGTTGTGCCTTCGGCAATGATAATGGGAATGGTTCTTTTTATAACGAATGCTTTTTTTGTACCGGATACTTCAGCCAAGGTTGTGCAGCTTTTAAACCTCATTTTTCAGATAGCCCTGGGTGTGTTGGTGTATTTTGCTGCCGTGTTGGTGCTTAAAGTGGAGGAGGCATTGTATTTTAAAGATATGGCTTTATCAAGGCTTAAAAAAATAGTAAAAAAATGAAATTCTTTATGTGTAAAATTATTCAAAAGTTATTGACTACATGATTGCGGTAATGTATAATTATTAAGAACACATGTTCGATATATAGGAGGATGATTAAATGATTGAGAAGAAAAAAGCTCTGGAGATGGTTTTGGGACAAATCGAGAAGCAGTTTGGCAAAGGGGCGGTTATGAAGCTGGGTGAAAACACCCACATGAATATAGAGACCATTCCCACCGGTGCTTTAGGGCTTGATATAGCTTTGGGAGTCGGAGGAGTGCCGAGAGGAAGAATAGTTGAAATATTTGGGCCTGAATCATCGGGTAAGACGACGGTCGCTCTGCATATTATCGCCGAGGCGCAAAAAGCAGGCGGCGAGGCGGCTTTCATAGATGCGGAGCATGCTTTGGACCCTGTGTATGCCAAGAACCTGGGAGTTGATATAGAAAATCTTATTGTTTCCCAGCCGGATACCGGAGAACAGGCTTTGGAAATTGCAGAGGCACTTGTAAGAAGCGGAGCGATTGACGTTATTGTAATTGACTCGGTTGCGGCTTTGGTTCCCAAAGCGGAAATAGACGGTGAAATGGGAGATTCCCATGTAGGTCTTCAGGCAAGGCTTATGTCCCAGGCATTAAGGAAACTTGCCGGTGTTATCAACAAATCCAGGACGACGGCAATATTTATTAACCAACTCAGAGAAAAGGTAGGAGTTATGTTTGGCAATCCTGAAACCACGCCGGGCGGACGGGCTTTGAAATTCTATGCTTCGGTAAGACTCGATGTAAGAAGGCTTGAGTCCATCAAACAGGGAAATGAGGTAATAGGAAGCAGGACAAAGGTCAAAGTTGTTAAGAACAAAGTTGCTCCTCCTTTTAAAGAAGCAGAGTTTGATATTATTTACGGCCAGGGTATTTCAAAGGAAGGCAATATTCTCGATGTTGCGGTAAATCTCGATATTGTAAACAAAAGCGGCGCGTGGTTCTCCTACAACGGTCAGAAGATTGGCCAGGGAAGGGAGAATGCAAAGCAATTCCTGAAGGAAAATCCTGAAATAGCGAAGGAAATTGAGACAAAGATTAGAGAAAACTATAACCAGACATTTCTAATGAGTATTAATGCCCAGGTTGATACTGATGATGAAGTGGATTTGGAAGATGAAGAATAATTTGGGAAACGAAATTGGCCAATATTACAGGAATTGATATTTCATGTGATCGGATTGCGTCGGGGCATAACTTAAAGTGAATTTTGTTTAGGTGCATATCGCAGGATATGTACCTAATTATATTTTATTTAATATTTTGACATGTTTTTATATTTGTAATAGGAATTTTACGCACAAAAATTTCACAGCGTTTTTGGATTTTTTGTTGTTTTATGTGTTATAAAAAATATGTTGTGAAAAATTTGTTTTTTCTTTTTGTGATGCAAATGGTTGAATTTTATTTGTTTTGTGATTTGTTTTATGGAAATTCATTTTTGCAGCATATGTAGATTTTATAAATTGCTTTATAGTATAATTGAAATACGGCAGGGATTTTTTTGCTATTTTCGGAAAGTTGAGTGCTGGTGGTAGATATGATGATTACTTCAGTGGAAAAGGATACGAAAAACCGCGGAATGCTTTCTGTTTTTATAGACGAAAAATATGCTTTTTCAATACCGGAAGAAGATTATTTCAGATTATGTCTTTATGACAAAAAAGAGTTGTCAAGTGATGAAATTGAAGAAATAAAAAAAGGAGTAAGTCAAAGGACTGCAAAATACAAGGCGGTCAAATACCTGTCTTACAGGTACATGACTGAAGCCGAGCTTTCGCAGAAGCTTCGAAAAGACGGGTATGATGAGGATGTAATTTTAAATGTTGTGACTGAATTAAAATCCATGGGATATATAAATGATTTGATATATGCTCAGAAGTATGTCTATGACAGAATAAAATTAAAACCCAAAGCAAAAAAAATGTTAAAGAGGGAACTTAATCAAAAAGGCGTGTCTGATGAAATTGCAGACCAGGTTTTAAGTGAACTGGATTTTGACGAGGACGTTGTGATAGAACGGTTGATAAGAAAAAAATTTGGCAAATATGACATGAAAGATCCTAAAATTCAAAAAAGAATATATTCTTTTTTACTGCACAGAGGGTTTGATTTTGAAAATATAAAAAGAGTTTTGCGTACGATAACGCATTTGGATTAAATTGGCTTTTTAAACCTTTGAAAGGAGAACAAGAAATTGATTATAAAGGCACTGAGCAGATTACTGATTGAGAGGGGAAATTATTTTCCTGTCATCGACGAAAACGGAAACGTTGTGATAGATGACAACCGGGCAATGCTTCACAGGTACGGTCCTGAAGGTTACGTTGTTGCAGAAATTGTAAGCGGTGATTTGTTGACACCGGAACAAATAAAAACAGGACTTGAAATGGTAAGGTCAAGGCAGGAGCAGATAAAAGAAAGATTCAATACCTACTACTTCAAAGTTTTTGTCTTTTCATCGGATTTGCCTGAGGATAAACTGGAGATTTTAGCGTCGGAAAATTATAACGAAGGAATTAACGGAAATTACCTGTGCTGCATAAGTGTAAATGTTGAAAAAAAAGAGTTTGCCAAGTATTATGAATATCCCAGAATATCCTACGGTATTCATAATCAAATTCAATATTTTTTCAGCAATGATTTTGACAGTGACTACGGCAATGTTGATTTTAAAGAATTGGCGAAGAAAAATGAAAAGGGATACAAAATTGAGATAAAAGACAAAAAACCCTGGGTAACCTATGTTCTCATAGCTGTCAACATTCTGGTCTGGCTTTTGATAGAAATCTATGCGCGGTCCAAGGGTGTTGATTCGTCAAGTCTGTTGGTGGATTTTGGAGCAAAGGAAAATACTCATATAATGATGGGAGAATATTGGAGGTTTGTGACTCCCATGTTTTTGCACAACGGAATTACTCATCTTGTTGTAAATTCCTATTCCCTTTATGTCCTCGGAACTACTGTTGAAATGATAATGGGAAAAGGCAGGTTTTTGTTTATATATCTCATGGCCGGCCTTATGGGCAGTATAGTAAGCTTCATTTTTTCAATAGCGCCGTCAGTAGGGGCGTCAGGAGCAATATTTGGCTTGCTGGGTGCTCTTATTTATTATGGGACGGAGCACCGGGAACTGTTTAAGAAAGGTTTTGGCAGAGGCATATTAACGACTCTTCTGATCAATATCGTATATGGTTTGTCAGTTCCCAGAATTGATAATTTCGGACATTTTGGAGGCCTGTTGGGTGGCTTTTTGGCTTCGGGGGTTGTCGGACTGCCTTCTTTCCGCAGGTCTTTGAAGAAAAAAACGGTATTTATGGTTGCAGCGGCTGTGATTTTGTCAACGTCGCTTTATTACGGATTTACCAATACTCAGAACCAATCCTTAAAGAAGTTGGAATTAATGAGCGGTTTTCTCAATGAACGAAACTGGGTTGAGAGCGAAAAGCTGGGTGAGGAAATAATTAAAATGCACCCAAAGAATGAAGCCATATTATTCAATGCTTTGTGGAATTTAGCTATGTCTGAAGCCAAGCAGGGAAAATATGACGAAGCGGTAGAACATGCACAAATGCTGACAGAGGTCGACCCTGCAAACGGGCATTTTCTTCTCGGAATTATATATAATGATGCAGGAAATGTTGAAATGTCAAAAAAAGAGTTGGAGGAAGCCGTAAAAATTGATCCTCGTTTGAGGAATAAGGTTGAAAGTATTTTGAATACAATTAAATAGGATTTGCAAAGTTGTTTATTATGTTGCAATTACTTATTGCTTCTCAGCAAAAATTTAATTGATAAAATAAATAATTATAATATATTTTATATCGCGTGACGATTATTTATGATATAATTAATTTGATTATTTATGTAAAAGAGTATTTATTAATAAAAAATATTAAACTGATTTTTTATTTGGTGTTTTTAACCGGGCAAACTTCAAAGTATGTCCGTTTGAAAGCACCGGTAGGGAGGGAAAAATGGAAGGATTGTTTAGTGAAGGACTTTATACCGGTGGTTTTACAGAAGCTGTCTGTAACAATGCTCTGCTTAAAAGCATAAATGAATTGGACAGTATTACTAATGTTGATGATTACTTAAAAAACCTGGAAAATATCGTTCATTTGATAATGGAAGAGATAAAACAGGTTAACAGTGAAACGAGACATTTGTTTGGAAAGCCGGGAGATACAACCCCTTGGATTTTGAATGAAAATATTAGGCTCAAGACGTACAAGATGGTACAGAGATTGGCAGATTTTCTTCCCGAAAATGAAGATGTAAGAATAAAGAAAGAGACTGTGGCTCAGCCAGTAAATACATATATTGGAATACTTAAGCTTAAACTATGTATGACGGCTATCCAGATTTTTGCCACCTCTTTCAAGGCTGTACTTCCGATGAAAAGCGAATATTCCAGGTTTCAGTCCAGTTTGACGTACATATTTAATACTGCTCTGGAGATAGACAATGAACTTGGCAGGGCTTTAGACAGCAACAGAGTAAAGAATTTTATACAGAATTAGTCCGAAGCTGATTGTAAGTAAGTATTGTGTTAAGCGCAAAAACAGACACTTGGAAATTCTGAGTGTCTTTTTTTTTGCGTTCATTAATGCTGTTTGGGGTATTGATGTGAACCGGACAAAAGAGTGTTTGCTGTTAAAAATTATATTTAGTCAAACCGATAATAATAGTATAAATATAGTTATGGACTTGTGCTATTCAATATGCGACTTATACTGCTGACAAATGCTTGGCTTTTATATATTGCTTCAATGTTTTTTTACTATTTCCGGGAAGGAGGAATACATATGAAAAACACCGCAGTGAAGTTGTTGCTGGTTTTTCCGGTTTTGCTCGCTTACATATTTTTTACCGGATGTTCTAAAAAGCCTGCGAAGGCAGAGGAAAATACACAAATTCAGATAAGCAGCACACCTCAGCAAGATTTTGACCTGGGCGGTTACACCGTTAGAATTGCTCAATGGTGGGACGCCAGTCCAAACGATAGAAGCTCAATAGCCCGTCACAAGGCAGCGGAAGAAAAATATAATTGCAAAATTGAATATATAACCATTACATGGGATCAAATTGTAAGCAAATTTACCTCATCAGTATTATCAGGAGAACCTATAGCCGATATTGTTTTGTTTGAAATGACCAGGGCGCTTCCCGTGCTTGCTGAATCAGACCTTATAATTCCGGTGGACGACTACTTTGACTTTAATGATCGGAAATGGCCCCCTATAATTAGGCAAATAGGAAGATATAAAGGAAAACAATACGGATTTACGAACTATTGCTGGACTGTAACGGGGATTTTTTACAACAAAGTGTTGTTTGACAGATTGGGATTGCCTGACCCGTATATGCTTCAGGAGAACGGAGATTGGACTTGGGAAAAATTTGCTGAGATAGCTCAAATGGCAACCAGAGATGAAGACGGCGACGGAGAGAATGACCTGTGGGGATTGGCAATACAAGGTCATAATCTTTATTCTCCTCTTATTTTATCAAACAATGCCAATATCATAAATTTTGATGAAAACGGCAGAGCTATCTATGCTCTTGATGACCCAAATGCCATTGAAGCTCTTCAGTTTTTTGAGGATTTGCACAATAAATATAAAGTTGTGGCGCCTGTTGAAGATCCAACTGACTGGTATGAGGCTCCTCGAAAATTTTCAGAAGGCAATATTGCCATGTTTTTTGGACATGGCTGGGACGGACAGGAACTCAAAAATACGATGAAAGATGATTTTGGTTTTGTATTTTTTCCAAAAGGACCTAAAGCTTCCGATTACATAGTTCCTGTTCAGCAGGAGTGCAAAATTTATGTAATGCCCAAATATGCAAAGCACCCAAGAGAAGTGGCTAAAGTTTTTGAAGAAATATCTCCCTTCTATAATGACAATGTAGGATTCGAAAGCTGGATTAATACATTTCTGGACACAGATGGAGAGAAGAATACGGCGAGAATGATGCTTGAAAAAGGGAAGGTATCGTTGCATCAAGCGTATCCTACCTTTGATAATCTTCTTTTCAATAAAATAGCAAGAGAAATTATAATAGACAACATTTCGGTTGAAGATTTTGTAAAAAAATTCAAAGATGAGGCCCAAAAGGCTATTGATTCTGAATATGAAAGATAACCCGGTATGGAACCGGTTAAGAACGGCACTTCCGGTTTATGAAGAGGGTATGGCTTTTTTAAGTTCCATTTTAAGATTGATATATAACATATAAAAAACATATAAAATTTATAAATTATTAATAATTTATTAATAAGTTTTTAAAAACTCTAAGATAATATTTTATATGACCAGTGAAAAACCTTTTTATATAGATTCAATCTTCTATACCGGAGCTGTAACAGGCTCCTTTTTGTTTTGGACACCTCTATGAAAGACCTTGACGAATGAATAAGACGCAGACTAAGAGCTTGTATATGAAAACAATGTCCTATGCTACAATGCTTATCCCTGACTATATCATAAGAAGAAAGACATCTTCTCTATACTGTTTCTTTTTCTAAAACATATATGCATTCACAAAGCTCGTCATGCTCGTCAACATAAGATATTCTAATGACTTCTTCTCTGTCATTGATTGGGAATCTTTTTATCTTGAGAATGTACTTCACAAAATCATAGTTGTTTTTCCAATCGTCCAGAATTTCGTCAATAGTTTTTCCGTTCTCATCCTCTCTGAGAAAAGAGAACCAACCGCCAATTCCAGTTGGACATAAAGCTGCTACTTCAGGGCTGATGTATTCCATCCAGCCGTCTCTTACCATGTCAGCGAAATAGAATTCTTGATATATTAAATACCTCTTTGCCATTTCTGCCTCCTTTATGGCGGTTTTATGGGTGACCGACAACCAGATTTTTAAACTATTGCATATTCTTTCTGCCTCCTTCTTACCCGCCCGGACTTGTGACCGGGCCACCGCATTACCGGAGGAAGAGTCGTTCCGTCACTCTGGATTAGGCTTAAAGTCTTCCAATAACCTTACTATTGTTTATTTCTGAGTTTTTGCAGGTATTCTCTGATTTGCACATCTTCTTCATCTGTAACATAATATACTTTTTTCTTTCTGCCGGTTGGTTTCCGCCCGGCTCCTTCACGGGCACCGCCCCAGGAATTTTTCATAAATTCAATATCCTCATCACTCGTATACTTTTTAGCAGGGCCAATCTTGCCGCTCTGGATTTTTCTGTAGTATCCGTCCTTTGTCAGTGCCATAAACTGTATTATTGTATTTCCTCTGGTATGAAGTCTGAATTCAGGTTCGTATTTCCAGCCTTCTTTTTCGAACTTTTCAATTCTTTCTTGCAACGTCATAACAAATCCCCCTATTTTATTCTGGGTTCTTCAGTACGTTTTTTAGGGAAACCGCAACTTGTTATTCAAAAACTGTATTTAAAACCTCGAAAATTTTATCTATATCCCCGGACTTCAGTGTTTTCCTTTCATTTATTTTTTCTGCAACCTTGAAAATCAGACTTCTGAGGTCTTCATGTGTTAGTTTATACAGTGAATTTTCCCCTGTAAAAATGGTTTCTTTCCGATTTGTAACTGTTATTGTTTTTATATTTAATTCTTCCCTTGATTTTAGTACATCAAATTCAAACTTAAATGTCAACATCAAAAATCAAGTTTTTTTGATTTTTTCAAAAGGACAAGAGAGTCGGACATTATTACGACCCTTTTAAACAGAAAATTAAAATAGCCTGCATTTCTGCAGGCTATTTTAATTACCCTGATGTCAGGGTTGTCAGTTTATTTGGTGCGAGGAAAGGGATTTGAACCCATACAGCCTTGCGGCCACTAGAACCTGAATCTAGCGCGTCTGCCAGTTCCGCCATCCTCGCATTTCTGAATGCAATAGATATTGTACAATAAAAAATAAAATAATGCAAGATGAAATTTTTATATTTTTTATAAAATTAAAAAAAGTCTAGGCATAGCGTAAAAAATATGATAATATTGTAACTGTCGGATAGAGTAAATTGTTCCAATGAGATAATAAAAAATTACTGTACTTTGTCAATGCGAAAGAAAATATATAAAGAGATACAGGTACCCGGTTTTTGTGAGCTTTGTTGCGAAATGTTTTGTTTTTGTCCGGACTTTTATGCTTTTTATACGATTATGTATAGTAAAAGTCTGCATGATTGATTACTATGGGAGGGGCATTTGGATGAGAAGCGTAAGTCTTACAAACGACAGGGGTCTAAAACGCATTTTGGACATAATGGAACGGTGCTCTGAAAAAGTTGATGTAAAAATAATGAGCATAGTTTTATACGGAGCCAGGGCAAAGGGCGACAAAACCTCACAAAGCGTTTACGAATTTCTGGTCCTATCAAATAATGACACTCCTCTCGATAAATTTATATTGTTTAATGAAACTGTCAAGTTGGAACTCTTAAGTGAGAAATATCTGAATGTCAATATTTTAAATTACACTCCCGAAATATTTGAGGAAATATTATACAAAGATGAAATGGTGGGAACATTTTTATATATGATATGTCGTGAGAACATTATTCTTTACGACCGATACGGTACTTTCATGTCAATAAAGGAAAGAATGTTAAACAGCAAGATAAAAAGTGAAGAAATTTTTTTAAGGCAGTGTATAGAGTTTTCCAAGAAAATCGGATCGGAAAAGTGGGTAAGAAAATTTGACAAAACTTTGATGCATTACATGTACCGCAATAATCGAAAGAGATTATAACGATTATTATAAGTTAATAATAAATAATATAATTTTTTAATAATGTAAATTTTTTATATAAGAATTTGCTAAGAAGTACTTTATTTATAATCTTACATGGCTTTTGGACATATAATATACTTGAAATGAAAAATGGAGGAAATATTTTGAATACCAAATTAAATGACTTTAAAAAGAAAATTAAAAATAAAAAAGTTGCCGTACTGGGTATTGGAATCAGCCATACTCCGTTAATTTCATATTTGTACCGGCTTGGGGCGGACATAACGGCTTTCGACAAAGCGGATGAGGTTAAGCTTAAGTCCACATTGGAACAGTTTAAAGGAATGGATATTAAATATAGCCTGGGCGAAGGTTATCTTGACAATCTGAAAGGCTTTGACATATTGTTCAGGACTCCTGGTATGAGGTATGATATACCTGAGATTCTTGCCGCAAAGGAGGAAGGAACTGAGGTAACTTCAGAAATGGAAGTATTTTTTGAACTTTGCCCGGCCGAAATTTTTGCCGTGACAGGCAGCGACGGTAAGACCACAACCACCACGCTTATATACAACATGCTGAAAGAGCAGGGATATAAGTGCTGGCTTGGTGGAAATATAGGCATACCTTTGCTCAGCAAAATTGAAGAGATAAAGGATACGGACAAAGTTGTCCTGGAGCTTAGCAGTTTTCAGCTGCACACCATGACTAAAAGCCCGAATGTTGCGGTTGTGACAAATGTTTCGCCCAACCACCTGGATGTACATAAATCCATGGAGGAGTATGTATCTGCCAAAAAGAATATTTTTAGATACCAGTCGGCGGAGGATAGGCTGGTACTTAATTTTGACAATGACATTACCCGGGAATTTGCCGGTGAGGCAAAAGGAGATGTAGTTTATTTCAGCAGAAAAACCGTACTTGAAAAGGGTGCTATGCTAAAAGACGATATGCTGGTTTTCAGAGACGGAGAAACTGAAACTGAAATTGCTAAAGCAAGTGACATCGTAATTCCGGGAGTCCATAACGTTGAAAACTTTCTTGCGGCCACCGCCGCGGTAATAGACTGTGTCGACAGGGATGTCATAAGAAAAGTTGCAACCACCTTTACCGGGGTTGAACACAGGATTGAACTTGTAAGGGAGATCAACGGTGTAAAATTTTACAATGATTCCATAGCAAGTAGCCCCACCAGAACGATTGCAGGATTGAATTCATTTAAAGATAAAGTAATTCTGATTGCCGGAGGCTATGATAAAAAAATACCTTATGATGCTTTAGGACCGGTAATTGCGGAAAAGGTAAAGTGCCTTGTGTTAATTGGACAGACGGCTCCGAAAATTGAAAAGGTATTAAGGGATGAGACGGAAAGGTCGGGAAAAGGCTCCGATATTCCGATAAAAAAATGTACCTCTCTTGAGGAAGCCGTTAAGGTGGCTTACCGTTTTGCTTCCGTCGGGGACGTAGTAATTTTGTCTCCTGCAAGCGCCAGCTTTGATATGTTTAAGAATTTTGAAGAGAGGGGCAATAGATTTAAAGAAATTGTCAACTCAATTGAAGCCTGATGCAAATAAATGAGGATAAAAAGCAAAAACAGATGTAATAAACGGTTGGAGTTCATACTCCAACCGTTTTTTTGGTGGAGGGAGATGGATTCGAACCATCGAAGTCGAAAGACAACAGATTTACAGTCTGCCCCCTTTGGCCACTCGGGAATCCCTCCGTATGTTAACTTTAAAACATTATTACAACATTTATAAAATTCAACTGAAAATATGGTGCCCAGAGCCGGAATCGAACCAGCGACACGAGGATTTTCAGTCCTCTGCTCTACCAACTGAGCTATCTGGGCAGGATTTTCGTTGTTGGTGGGCCTTCAGGGACTCGAACCCCGGACCAACCGGTTATGAGCCGGTTGCTCTAACCAACTGAGCTAAAGGCCCCTGCACATATAAAAAATATTGCCACAAGTAATAATAAAGTCCGTTTTTTTACGGCTTTTTGTAACGGCAATGAATAGTATAATTGAAATCAGAATATAAGTCAAGAGAATTTTTAAGAAAAAAATTTAGAAAATGACAAACTTATAATTTGGCCCGGCTTGAAGAAATACTTTAGGGGATATATAATCTATATTGTTGAAGAATTTCAAAAACCTCGGGAGAGTAAAATGAGTCGGGAGAGTAAAATGAGTATAGATAAATTGAAACTGGAAGTAAAAAACAAAAGTCTGGGAAAACTCTATCTTTTTTACGGCGAAGAAGAATATCTGAAAAAATTTTACCTGGGCAAAATAGAAGAAATTATTTTAAGCAGGGATCAAACCGGGCTGAACAAGATAGTGATAGAGGGAAAGGCGGAAGCTTCAAAGATTATTGAAGCATGTGAGACAATGCCGTTTTTCGCGGAAAAAAAACTGGTTGTTGTTAAAAAGTCGGAATTGTTTAACTCAAAAAAGTCAGGCTCCTCAAATAATAAAAATGATGAATTAATCACGTATTTACAAAATATTCCTGAACATACCTGCCTTGTTTTTTATGAGGAAAATATTGATAACAGACTTAAAATAACAAGTGCCGTGAAAAAATACGGTATGGTGGTGGAATTTCCTTTTCAAAAGCCGGCCGAACTTGTTAAATGGGCCATTAAAGTTTTCAAATCCTACGGCAAGGCAATTGATGAAAATACGGCATCATACCTTATAGATACATGTGAGGAAGGAATGACTGAAATATTAAATGAAATAAACAAAGTTGTTCTTTATTTGGGCGAAAGCCAGAAAGTTACCGTAGATAGTATAAAAAAGGTTTGCACAAAGTCAATAAAAAGCAGAATATTTGATTTAATTGACGCCATAGCCGAAAGAAAACTTGATTTGGCTTTAAAGCTCTTAAATGACATGATTATTTTAAAGGAACCCATGCCAAAGATTTTGTTTATGATAGCAAAACAATTAAAACAGTTGTTGGAATTAAAGCTTTTGTGCAGCAAGGGCATGGATGCAAAAGAAGCATGTTCAAAGATGGGGATAAATCCTTATGCCGCGAAAAAAATGGTACGGCAGACCGACTGTTTTTCTTTGGAGAAACTGAAGGAAGCAATACGACAAGCTCTTGAGCTGGATCTTTCGATAAAGACGGGGCAGATAAACGACAGAACGGCCGTGGAAATATTAATCTGCAGTTTGGCGGCTGAATAAAAAACGGCATAAAAAAGCTCCGGGGAAAAACCCGTGAGCTTTAAAAGCGTGCCTTAAATATAAAAACGTACTTTCCAGTACGTTTTTATTGTTGTTTGAGGGCAGCGTTCAATGCCTTTACAAGCTTTGATTTTTTTCTCGCAGCGGTGTTTTTGTGAATGATGTTCTTTGCTGCTGCTTTATCTATAGTCTTTATCGCAAGCTTGAGAGCTTCCACAGCGTTTGGCTCATTATTTGCGATAGCTTGTTTGCATTTCTTTATATTAGTTTTAAGTATTGATTTTCTCATGCTGTTTTGAAGAGTCTTTTTCTTTGAAATACGCACTCTTTTAATAGCAGACTTAATATTTGGCAACCTTTTCACCTCCTGCGAGTTATTTAACAGACAGTATTTTAACACGATATAAATGAAAATGCAAGGGCAAATTCGCATTTTTTACATAAATATAGACAAAGTGGACGAAAAGTACTTTGGTTCACCGTGAATTAAAATACAGGTATTTATTATTAACTATTGAGGAAAAATAGAGCATATATAGGACTTTCGAAAATATTGCATTTGGCAAAAAGGATAAGGGAGGATTACAGGGTGGAAAGGAATATAAGAACGGATCTTGTGCTGGAAGCTCATGAGCTTTTGAAGGAAAACGAGTTTAAAAACGAAAGAAGGGAACCGCCGGGAGTCGATGTTGAAAACGACGGTACGGAAGATATAAGAATAACCAGGGTGAGGGTAACGTCACCCACCGGTGAGGCGGCTATCGGAAAGCCGATGGGTAATTATATCACCCTTGAGGTGCCCAGGCTCAAGGAAAACGACCAGGAATTGTACGAAGAGACTTGCAAAGCTCTTGCCAAAGAACTGACACGTGTATTGAATCTTAAAGACGACTCAACAATTCTGGTTATAGGATTGGGTAACTGGAATGTCACACCGGACGCATTGGGGCCGAAAGTCGTTTCAAGGCTTATGGTCACAAGGCATTTGCTTGAGTATGTTCCTGATCAGGTTGATGAAGGGGTAAGACCGGTGTGTGCGGTATCTCCCGGCGTGTTGGGTATTACCGGTATAGAGACGGGTGAGATTGTAAGAGGAATTGTTGACAGGGTAAAACCCGATGTTGTAATTGCGATAGATGCTTTAGCTTCCAGAAAAATGGAAAGAGTGAATACCACTATTCAGATTGCGGATACCGGAATTTCCCCGGGTTCGGGAGTCGGCAACAAAAGAATGGAGCTTTCCAGAGAAACTTTGGGAGTTCCGGTTATTGCAATCGGAGTCCCGACCGTGGTGGATGCGGCAACCATGGCAAATGACACAATTGATCTCGTTATAGACAACCTTATTAGAGAAGCAAAAGAAGATTCGCATTTTTACAATATGCTTAAAAATATTGACAGAAATGAAAAATATCAATTGATACAAGAGGTGTTGCAGCCCTATGTGGGCAACCTTGTGGTAACTCCGAAAGAAATTGACGATGTTGTTGACAGAATTGCAAAAGTAATTGCTAACGGTCTTAATATTGCGCTTCACCAAGGTATTACATTAAACGATGTCAACCGGTATGTCCAGTAGAAATCAGGCTGCTTTACGATTAAAATTTATATTATAATAAAACTGTTTTTATACGATAATATGGACAGCATAATTGGCATGTTGAATATTCAAGTTTTATGTTGTCCTTAGTATAAAAACAGTTTTTTATTTTGCTTTTGCAGGAAAATAATCAAAGTTTTTGATTTGACTTGCGAAGGGTTTGATAGTATGATTTTCAATATAAACGGTTGTAAGCGGGGAAGTTTATGAACAAAAAGAGTGTCGTTAAAAAGATGCAAAAACGTTATTTGCATATTCCTCCAGCAAAGAGAATCATTCTTCTTGTAATGGGGATTTTGATTCTGACGGTCGTTGGAATAGGTATTGGAAGCAAAATTGTGTCCAAAGGATCCGGCAGAGGAAATGATTATTTGACTGATAATAGCAATGAAGTTGTAAACGCTGGTGATACGGATGGGACAAGCCATGCGGGTGAGATTAAGCCTAAAGAGGTAATTGTGGTGATTGACCCGGGGCATGGAGGAGAAGACTGGGGAGCCTACAGTGGCACTTTGTATGAAAAGGATATAAATCTTGATATATCGTTGAAACTGGGAAAACTTCTTGAGGATTTGGGAGTCAAAGTAGTATATACCAGAGAAACGGATGTGTTTGTTGACCTTGACCCGAGGGTTGAACTTGCAAACAGGCTTGACGCAACCCTTTTTATCAGTGTGCACAGCAATTCCCTGCCTGATAATTCTGAATATAAGGGTACGGAGACTCTTTACTGTCCCAGTTCGAATCCCAGATACAGCAAAATGGACGGTAAAAAACTTGCCACAATTGTTCAGAAGGAATTGATAAACGCTCTTGGTACCGTGGACAACGGTATAATTGAACGGCCCAATCTGGTAGTGTTGCGAAAAACCGTAATGCCGGCGGTAATAGCTGAAATTGCCTATATTTCAAATCCGTCGGACAGGGCAAAGCTTGCTGATGACGCATTCAGGCAAAAAGCTGCGCAGGCTCTTGCAAATGCGGTAATGAAGGCACTTGATGAAATGGGCATGGTAAAAGATGAAAACGGTAATTATATGATAATTCCGAATTAGCAGTTGTAGCTTTTGAAGAAACGGCTTGTGGCTTGTGAAGTAAATTTGCAAAATGAATTTAATTTATCGAAAAGGAAGGGAAATCTCTTTCCTTTTTTATTTTGTGTATGTATAATTTTATGTATAAGCTTGGTAAATAAATTGCTGCATTATTAATGCGGCAATACAGTTTATATAGAATTTGTTTGCAATAATATTATATAAAAATAATAATTATATTAATTATGAGGTGGATATGAAAACCATAGGGAAATACCTTGCTATTCTTATTGCTGTTGTTTTGTTGTGGAATCAGGTGATACTTAAGCCGTTTAGGGTTTTATCCATGTTATTTCACAAGATGGGGCATGCTGTTGTTGCATTTCTTTTCGGTTATGGTTCAAATGCTTTCGAGGCTGCATTTGGGTCAATGGGAGACTCAATGGTTGGCGCACAAGGGTGGTTTCCTTCTTTTATGATATCCAGCGGCGGATATTTGGGAAGTATATTGTTTTTTGCACTGATTATGTTTTTAAAAAAGACAAATGCCAAAAAATATCTTCTTGGAAGTTTGGCAATAATATATCTTTTTATCTCCATAAGCGTTCCTGCATTAAGGGGTACTGTTTTGTATGCTGCTGTATTTACTGCAATTGCGATTCTTCTTTATATGATTCAAAGAGGCGGCGTGGAGGAAATTGCAATTGATGTGGTAGCGATGTCTTCCGTCGCATATATTATTTATGAGACGCTGGTTGATACCGTGTTGTTTAAAATTAATCAGCAGTTTTCGATTATAAAGGGATGGAACACGGGTATACCTTTGGATATGGCAAGATTAAAAAATATTACCGGATTGCCGGAATTGCTGTGGGCCGTGGTGTGGATTGTAATTGCGGTATTGGTGATAAACGCGGTGGTTTTAAAGATGGGTGGCACAGGAAAAAGGTAGGATTGATTTAAGACGCGTATGATTCCATATGATTTAAAGTATGGGGCATGATTGTTCCAAAGATAAGTTTTTAAAATCTACGATTGTTAAACGGAGGGAAAAACAGGTGGACATAGAGAAAAGAATACTTGAGCTTAGAGAGATTTTAAACTACCACAGCCATAAATATTATGTGGAGGATGCACCGGAAATAAGCGATTTTGAATATGATGAGCTTTACAGGGAGCTTGAAAAACTTGAGCAGGAAAGACCTGACCTCATTACACCGGATTCTCCCACCCAAAGAATTGGAGGAAAACCCCTGGAAGGATTTAAAAAGGTTGTGCATGCTGTACAGATGCAAAGTCTTTCCGATGTGTTCAGCAGGGAAGAGCTTTTGGCATTTGACAGAAGAGTGAGGGAAGCCGTGGGAGACGATGTTGAGTATGTTGTGGAGAAAAAAATTGACGGCCTGTCGGTTTCGCTGGTTTATGAAAACGGTGTGTTTACAAGGGGGGCAACCCGCGGCGACGGTCTGGTTGGAGAAGATGTGACACAAAATCTTAAAACCATAAGAACAATACCTTTGAGGCTGAAAAGGGATTTGCCTTTGCTTGAGGTAAGAGGCGAAGTGTTTATATCCAAAAAGGATTTTATCAAAATAAATGAAGAGCAGGAAGCGGCAGGCCAGCAGCTTTTTGCAAATCCCAGAAATGCCGCCGCCGGCTCTTTAAGGCAGCTGGACCCGAAAGTGACCAGTCAAAGGAAACTTGACATATTTGTTTTTAATATACAAAGAATAGAGGGCCAAAGTTTTAAAACCCATTCTGAGACTCTTGAGTTTCTCAAGGAACTTGGGTTTAAGACAAGCCCGGGATATAAGGTATGCAAGGATATAAATGCTGTTTGGGAGGAAATAAACCGCATCGGAGAAGAACGGGGAGAGATTGATTTTGAAATCGACGGAGCCGTAGTAAAGGTGAACTCCCTGGAACAAAGGGAAATTTTGGGTTCCACAATCAAGGCTCCGAGGTGGGCTGTAGCTTATAAATATCCCGCTGAAGTTAAAGAAACTGTTGTTAAGAAAATAACGGTAAATGTCGGAAGAACAGGGGTGTTGACGCCGATTGCCATCTTTGACCCGGTCAGACTTGCAGGTTCCACCGTGAGCAGGGCCACACTTCACAACATGGATTATATAAAAGAAAAGGATATTAGAATAGGTGACACGGTGCGTATAAGAAAGGCCGGTGACATAATTCCCGAAGTAGTGGATGTGGTTTTTGAAAAACGCAGTGGAAATGAGGCTGAATTCAACATGCCCGAACAATGTCCTGTATGTGGTGCTGATGTAGTGAGGGAAGAGGGGGAGGCGGCATACAGATGCACCGGCATTGAATGTTCCGCCCAGCTGTACAGAAAAATAGTTCATTTTGCTTCAAGGGATGCAATGAATATAGAAGGCCTTGGACCTGCGATTATTGAGGTCCTCCTGGAAAAAGGGCTCATAAAAGAGATAGCTGACCTGTATTATTTGCATAAGGAAAAAGAAACCCTTGTAAACATCGAAAGAATGGGTAAGAAGTCCGTTGAAAATCTTCTTGCTTCGATAGAAAAGTCAAAGCAAAATAATATTGACAGATTGATCTTTGGCTTTGGAATCAGACACATAGGACTTCGGGCGGCACAGCTTTTAAGTGAAAATTTTGAGTCTCTTGACGCTCTTATGAATGCTTCCGCGGAAGATATTATGGCAATACCGGAATTTGGCGAAAAAATGGCAAAAAGTGTTGAACAATTCTTCAGGCAAAAGCAGAACAGGGATACTGTAGAAAAGCTTAAAGCAGCCGGAGTGAATACTGTAAGTTTTGGTAAAAAGAAAATCAAAGACAACAGATTTGAAGGCAAAACCTTTGTGTTAACCGGTACACTTCCAAGCTTTACTCGAAAGGAAGCGGAAGAAATTATAAAGAGTTTTGGAGGAAAGACTTCAGGAAGTGTGTCTAAAAAGACTGATTATGTGCTTGCCGGGGAAGATGCGGGAAGCAAGCTTCAAAAAGCTAAAGAGCTGGGAATTGAAATAATTGACGAGGATAAATTTAGAAAAATGATAGAATAAATTCTACTTTTGCAATATATTTTTTGCCTCATTAATAATAAAAATTGTATAATAGAAATAGAAAGAAATATATAGAGATTTTTAAAGAGGGCATAAATTTTTAATATATAAATTTTAATTGTTAGGGGGGTACATATGTTAAGAACTGGTATTAGGTGCAACTTAGAGGGAAAAAAATCGAAAAACACATTAAAAAAAGTGATGGTAAACCTTTTAGCGGCGATTGCAGTGAAGTGCCGGACTGTTGAGGATTGAAAAACAGGGTGTTGGATATGGAAGACAGGTTTTTAATGTATCTGTTCTATGGTTCGGCAATAGTGCTCATACTAATACTTGTGTTTATACTGTTGGTCGTTAAAAGGAAAAACAAACTTAAAAAAGCAGTCAACAAGACGAGTATTAATTATGGCAATGTTTGTGTGTTTTTCGATGAGGACAACAATGTAACTGTAATTCCTTACAAAAAAGACAAACATGGTATTGGGAGAGCCGTGGAAAATCCAATGTTTCTGAAGGCACCATACAAGCCTTTGGAACTTGGTAGCCTGGTAAGGTCCTCTATGGCGATGTGCAGCGGCAAAATAATTCATTCCGACAGCCAGCTTATGAGCAAGCTTAAATGCAAATCATGGGATGAATTTGCAAAGGGGAAAAGAAACATTTCCATTTACTACAAAGAAGCGCTTGGTATTGTACTTAACACAACCAAAAGAAAGCCTGACGGTACATACAGTTTTAATTTCAGAGGCTACGAAAAAGTTCTTAAGAAAGACGTCAGTGATGAGGAATTGGGAATTGTGATAATGAGTTTGCTTGAAAGATGTAGATAAACAAGGTGTGTGCGGACGGGACAGCGGTCTTTTCAGACCGCTTTTTTGTTGTTTTTCTGCTTTAAAAATCCGTGGCGGCGGAAATAATAAAAATGTGATTTTGAACTTGCGGAGTATTGACAATTGACGCATTGATGACCATTTTATATAATTATCAATGGTATTTAATTAGCGGGATATTGTTGTTTGTTTTCGAAATTTTTGCTATTGTTTGTTGTGTAGGAAGGGAATTTGTATGAAAGTTGACAAAGAAACAATAGAATATGTTGCAAATCTTGCACGATTAAGGCTTTCCGAAAAAGAAAAGGAAAAGCTTGCTTTAGACCTGGAAAGTATTATATCCTATGTGGATAAATTAAATGAACTTGATACGTCAAAAATTATTCCAACAGATCATGTCATACCTATAAAAAATGTTTTCCGAGACGATGAGGTCCGAGATTCATATCCAAAAGACAAAATGCTCATGAATGCTCCGGAAAAAGAGGACGGATGTTTTAAAGTGCCCAAAGTGGTTGAATAGATGTGTTTCAGAAAAGGGGCAAAAGATGAGGAGGACGGACGGTGGAACTTTACGAACTTACGGTTCACGAAATGAGTGACTTCATAAAAAACAGAAAGGTCAGTGCCGTGGAGCTTGTACAATCGGTACTTGACAGAATAAATGCGATAGACGAAAAAATAGGAAGTTATATAACGGTTCTTGAAGAAGAGGCTTTAGAGCAGGCCAAAGAGGTGCAGGAAAGAATAGACAAGGGAGAGGCAAAATCACCTCTTGCAGGTATACCCATGGCACTAAAGGACAATATTTGCACCAAAAATGTAAAAACAACCTGCGCGTCAAAAATGCTGGGAAGTTTCATACCTCCCTATGATGCGACGGTGTCGAAAAAACTTTACAATGAAGGTGCGGTGCTTTTGGGAAAACTTAATATGGATGAGTTTGCCATGGGGGCGTCCACTGAAAATTCTTATTTTAAAATTACACGAAATCCATGGGACCTTGAAAGGGTTCCGGGAGGTTCCAGCGGAGGTTCGGCTGCTGCTGTTGCCGCCGGTATGGCGGGATTTGCACTGGGTTCCGATACGGGGGGCTCAATAAGGCAGCCTGCTTCTTTTTGCGGCATCGTAGGTATGAAACCCACCTATGGTGCGGTTTCGCGTTTTGGTTTGGTGGCTTTTGCATCTTCCATGGACCAGATTGGTCCGTTGACCAAGGATGTAACGGATTGCGCCATGGTACTGAATGCCATAACCGGTTACGACCCGATGGATTCCACTTCTGCCGACGTAAAGTATCCTGATTATTCAAAAGCTTTGATTAATGACGTGAAAGGAATCAGAATCGGCATACCGAAAGAATATATCGGTGACAACACAAATCTTGATGTGAAAAAAGCAGTTTTGGATGCGGCAAAGACTTTAAAAGAGCTTGGGGCGCAGGTGGCGGAGTGTTCACTCCCTTTGACCGAATATGCCATTCCCGCTTATTATATTATATCATCTGCCGAGGCCAGCTCCAATCTTGCAAGATACGACGGAATAAAGTATGGATACAGAGCAAAAGAATATACAGATTTGATGGACTTGTACGTAAGAACAAGGAGCGAAGGTTTCGGTGTCGAGGTAAAGAGAAGGATATTGCTGGGCACATATGCGCTAAGCTCGGGTTATTATGATCAATATTATAAAAAAGCGCTTCAGGTAAGGACGTTGATTAAAAACGCCTTTAATGAGGTGTTTGAGAAATACGATGTTCTGCTTGGCCCTGCAGCGCCTACCACAGCCTTTAAAATTGGGGAGAAAAAAGAAAAACCTCTTGAAATGTATCTCGGAGATATATATACGGTGTCGGTGAATATTGCGGGACTTCCGGCACTTACGATACCGTGCGGATTTGACGGCAATAACCTTCCCATAGGACTGCAGCTCATTGGAAAACCCTTTGATGAAAGTACGTTGCTGCGTGTAGGTTATACTTTTGAACAAAACACAGAGTTTCATAAAAAAAGGGCAGGAATTTGAGGTGTGTGTTGGGATGGAGTATGAAATAATTGTAGGGTTGGAGGTTCATGTTGAGCTTTCAACCAAATCAAAAATATATTGTTCATGCACCACGGATTTCGGAGGAGAGCCAAATACCCACATTTGTCCTGTCTGCACCGGTATGCCGGGAGTGCTTCCGGTTTTGAACAAAAAAGTGGTGGAATACGCGGTAAAAACCGGGCTTGCCACAAACTGCAGCATTGCAAAGTACAGCAAGCAGGACAGGAAAAACTATTTTTATCCCGACCTTCCAAAAGCTTATCAAATTTCCCAGTACGACCTTCCCCTATGCCGGGACGGATATATTGACATTGAGGTGGAAGGAAGGACAAAAAGGATTGGGATTACAAGGATACATATTGAGGAAGATGCGGGAAAGCTTGTACATGATCAGAATGAAACGGGAACGTTGATTGATTATAACCGGTGCGGTGTGCCGTTAATTGAGATTGTCACCGAGCCTGACATGCGTTCGGCGCAGGAAGCGAGGGCTTTTGTGGAAAGCCTTAGGAACATACTACGGTACATTGATGTTTCCGACTGCAAAATGCAGGAAGGTTCATTGAGAGTTGACGTTAATCTTTCGGTAAGACCTAAGGGCCAAAAGGAATTTGGGACGAGGACGGAAATGAAAAATTTAAATTCCATAAGGTCAATGGTAAGGGCAATTGAAAGTGAAGCCAAAAGACAGATTGAGGTTATTGAAAGTGGCGGAATTATTGTTCAGGAAACCAGGAGATGGGATGAACACAAAGGTGTAAGCTGTTCAATGAGAACTAAAGAGGAGGCCCACGATTATCGATATTTTCCGGAACCGGATCTTATGCCGATAGTGGTGGATGAAGAATGGAAGGAAGAAATAAAAAGAAGTCTTCCCGAGCTTCCTGATGCAAGAAGAAAAAGGTATGTAAACGAGTATGGACTTCCCGGACATGATGCTTTCATTCTTACAAGCTCAAAGGCTCTTGCAGATTTTTTTGAGGAGGCGGCGGGAAAATGCAATAATGCAAAAGCCGTGAGTAATTTTATACTGGGGGATGTTTCGAGAATCCTTAACGACAAGGGAATGGAAGCTGAAGACATACCTTTTCCGGCGGAATACCTGGCAAAGTTGGTGAAATTGGTTGACCAGGGAACAATAAGCACAACCATTGCAAAAAAAGTATTGGAGATAATGTTTGAACAAAAAAAGGATCCGCAGGAGATAGTAAGGGAAGAAGGACTTGAAGTTGTAAGTGATGAAAAAGCTCTTGCCGAGGTTGTTAAAAAGGTGATTTCAAACAATACAAAATTGGTGGAGGATTACAAAAAAGGCAAGGACAAAGTTTTCGGATTCCTTGTGGGACAGGCTATGAAAGAGACTAAGGGGAAAGCAAATCCCCGGCTTTTAAACAAGATTTTGAAAGAAGAACTTGACAAAATATAAAAATTAGAATAGGCGCCGAAAATTCGGGTTTTAGGACCTTTGGCGCAGGAGGTTTGATTATGGAAAAAAATACACCGGTCAAATATGCAATTTGTATGGTCTTAATCATTTTGGCTTTTTTGGTTCACAAAACAGCCGGATACTTACTTTTTTTGGCTTTTCTCATTTATATTTTATACAGCCAAAGAAGTATTTTTTATCAAGTTCTTGCGACCCGTGCTTATAAAAAAGGAGATATGGACAGAGCGAGCGGGTGGCTTGAAAAGGCTTGCAGTGCCGCTAAAGGCAGACCTTCGGTTAAAATTTTGTATGGATATTTGCTTCTTAAGACAGGAAAGCTGGAAGAGGCGGAAAAGGTTTTTGAAGAGCTTTTAAACTCAAATATCGACAATGCCGGCTTGCTTCAGGCAAAGTCCAACTATGCATTGGTGCTTTGGAAAAAGGGACAGTTGAAAGATGGCATAAAAATGCTGGAGGATGTGTTTTCAAACTATAAGAATACAACCATATACGGAAGTCTCGGATATCTTCTTATTCTGGACGGGGATATGAACAAAGCTTTAAATTTCAATAAGGAGGCGTATGAGTATAACAGCTCTGATCCTGTCATACTTGACAATTTAGGCTATACCTATTACAAAATCGGTAACATTAAAAAGGCCGAGGAAATATATCGAAAGCTTATAGGTCTTAATCCAAATTTTCCTGAGGCATACTATAACTATAGCTGTGTTTTGAAAGATTTGGGAATGACGGAGAGTGCGCTAGAGATGGCCAAAAAGGCTAAAAATTACAGATTGTCATATCTCAGCAATCTTAAAGAAGAGGAGCTGGACAACTATTTGGAGGAGCTGCAAAGTTTAATTGCCACAAAATCTGAATAATTAAGAAGACTAATAAAAAGTTTCTAAAAGCATGAAATATCCTGTATTTTGGAGTTACTTGCCGTTATTTATGGCTAAAGCCGAAAAAAAGATAAGGAGGGTGTTGTATACAAAAAACATTTTGTATATAATTAGAGTTGCTTGGAACCCAGTAAAATAGCTGTTTATAGTGAGTAGGTATTATTACCTGGTGATAATATATAGTTATAAGTATTACAAATACAGTTTTTATGATAACAGTTTTGGGATTATGAAAGGAGAAGAATTTATGAGTTTTTTGGAACAAATAATTGAAAGGGCGAAATCAGACGTAAAAACCATAGTTTTGCCGGAAAGTACGGATCTGAGGGTTATTAAAGCCGCATCCATGATAATGAAAAAGGGAATTGCAAAGGTTGTACTGATAGGCAATGAAAAGGAGATTAAGAGTCTGGCGGGGGATATTGATCTTGAAGGAGTGATGATAGAGGATTCCTTAAATTCCGAAAAATTGGAGGATTATGCAAATACACTGTATGAGCTTAGAAAATCGAAGGGTATGACTATAGAAGCCGCAAGGGAAACGATCAAAGACCCTCTTTATTATGGAGTTATGATGGTAAAAAAAGGTGAAGCGGATGGTATGGTGGCGGGTGCTGTCAATTCCACTGCAAATACTTTGAGACCGGCTTTGCAGATATTAAAGACGGCCCCGGGGACAAAACTCGTATCATCCTTTTTTGTTATGGTTGTACCCAACTGTGAATATGGTCATAACGGAACCTTTGTATATGCCGATTGCGGCTTGGTGGAAAATCCGGATGCAGACCAGCTTTCTGAAATTGCAATATCTGCATCCAAATCTTTTGAGATGCTGGTTGGAGCAAAACCTCAGGTGGCAATGCTTTCTTATTCTTCTTACGGCAGTGCCAAAAGTGAGCTGACCGAAAAGGTAATCAAGGCAACACAGCTTGCAAAGGAAAAAGCTCCCCACCTTGCAATTGACGGAGAACTTCAGGTGGATGCCGCCATTGTTCCGGAAGTGGCAAAATCGAAGGCAAAGGGAAGCAGTGTTGCAGGAAAGGCCAATGTTCTTATTTTCCCGGATCTTGATGCCGGAAATATTGCATACAAGCTTACACAGAGATTGGCAAAAGCTGAAGCTTACGGCCCGATAACACAAGGTTTGGCAAGACCGGTAAATGATCTGTCACGAGGCTGCAGTGCCGAGGATATAGTCGGGGTTGCGGCAATTACTGCGGTTCAGGCTCAATATGTCAAGGCATAAATTCTGTTAAAACCGGACATTGAAGAAGGTGTTGCGCAGCGTTTAATAAAAACATCTGTTTATCGAAGTTTAGGAATAGGAAAATTAAAAAAAACAAGACGGGAGTGAGTTTTTGAAATGAATATTTTGGTTATTAATACCGGAAGCTCATCACTAAAGTATCAGCTGATTGACATGACAAACGAGTCTGTGCTTGCAAAAGGTGTGTGTGACAGAATTGGTCTTGAACATTCCTTTTTAAAGCATACAAAGACCGGAGGGGAAACCGTAGTTATAGAAAAAGACCTGTACAATCACAAGCTTGCCATACAGGAGGTAATTTCGGCTCTTACGGATGAAAAAATCGGAGTCATAAAAAGCATGTCGGAAATTTCTGCCGTCGGTCATCGTATTGTTCACGGCGGAGAGAAGTTTAAGGAATCTGCCATAATTGATGAAGATGTAATGAAAGCAATCAGGGATTGTGTTGAACTGGCTCCGCTCCACAATCCGTCAAATATAATCGGAATTGAAGCCTGTAAACAGATACTGCCCGATGTGCCGATGGTTGCTGTGTTTGACACAGCTTTTCATCAGACAATGCCAAGGCATGCATATATTTATGCCCTCCCTTATGAGATATATGAGAAGTATAAATTGAGAAAATACGGATTCCACGGAACTTCCCACAAATATGTGGCCCACAGGGCGGCTCAGATGCTGGGCAAACCTATTGAGAGCCTGAAGCTGATAACCTGCCATCTTGGAAACGGAGCAAGTATTTGTGCGGTAAAAGGCGGAAAATCCGTTGACACCTCAATGGGATTTACTCCTCTGCAGGGGTTGTGCATGGGTACCAGAAGCGGCAATGTTGACCCTGCGGTTATAACTTATTTGATGGAAAAGGAAAAAATGAATATTAACGATATAAACAATTTCCTTAACAAGAAATCAGGTGTGCTTGGAATTTCAGGTGTAAGCAGTGATTTCAGAGATGTTCAGGATGCCGCAGAAAAGGGAGATGACAGGGCGCAGCTGGCATTGGATATTTTCTGCTATGGTGTTAGGAAATATATTGGAAAATATATTGCAGTGCTGAACGGCGTTGATGCGGTGGTATTCACTGCAGGTATCGGCGAAAACAATGCTTATATAAGAAGAGAAGTTTTGAAGGATATGGACTTTTTCGGAATTAAAATAGATTTGGATAAAAATGAAGTGAAAGGCAAAGAAGCGGATATCAGTGCTCCCGATGCGAAAGTAAAGACTTTGGTTATCCCGACAAATGAGGAGCTTGAGATTGCAAGGGAGACTTTAAGACTTGTAAAAAACTTATAAAAGATGCGTTATAATTTTACAAGCCTGTTTTTTTAGGAAACGGGCTTATAAAATTTTTTTATTTTTTTGCCGGGTTTTTTCTTGTATTAATATGTGGAATATGTTAATAATATTAAGAAGAAATTCCGAATTTAACTAAACAAAATTATTTTTGTTATTTAAGCCAATCTGTCATATAATTCTTGACATGAGGGTTATTAGTTAGTATAATAGTCCTTGTCGGTTTTAAGAGGTGACTTTGATGAAAATTGATATATCTGACATTTTGAAACATAGTGGAGCTTCGCTGAGACTGGACTTTAGTGAGTCAATTAAAATTAATGATTTTATAGCTGAGGATTTTGACTTTGCGAAACCGGTAACTTTTAAGGGCACTTTGGTAAATGCCGGAGGGATTATAAAACTTGACGGTGAACTCTGGGCGGATTACAGGGCAAAATGCTCAAGGTGCCTCAAGGATATTGAATCAAAGATGCATATTGATGTAAAGGAAAACTTTGTAGAAGAGGGCAGTAACAAAACCGACGAGGAATATTATACGTACCATGGTAAGTTCCTCGAGCTGGAAAAGGTAATGATAGACAATATCATACTGAATCTTCCGGCAAAGCAGGTTTGTGACGAGGCCTGCAAGGGATATTGCCCGAAGTGTGGAGCGGATCTTAACAACGATGAGTGCAAATGCGTAAATGAGGATATAGATCCGCGGCTGGAAGTTTTCAAAAACTTTTTTACAGACAATTAGTGTAGCTTTGTTTTAAGTAAAAACAAAATCGAGTACCTTCCATGTGTACAAGATTTTATTTATACACAAGGTTTGTTGTATGGTGACGAGGAGGTGTGATGCATGGCAAACCCAAAGCGTAAATGGTCTAAAGCCAGAACAGGCAAAAGAAGGTCTCAGTGGAAGTTAACAGTACCCAACTTGGTTGAATGTCCGCATTGCCACTCATTGAAGCTGCTCCACAGAGTATGCAAAGAGTGCGGGCATTATACGGTAAGGCATAAAGGTGAGCGCAAGTCAATTGAGGTTCTCAGCGTAGAATAGAGTAAAAGCAGCAGATACAAACTGCTGCTTTTTGCTTATGGTGTGTTTTACAGTATATTTTGTTATTACCGCACATACGATTAGTAAAGAATGGGAGGTTTTGGATTGAAATACAGGCCTGTACCGATAAAAAGGGTTTTGCCCGGAAGTATTGCACAAGAGTCTGACCTTCAGGAAGGGGACTTGATATTATCCATTAACGGCCAAAAAATAAGTGACATATTTGATTATAGATTTTTAATTGCCGACGAGAATCTTGTCCTTGAAGTACAAAAGAAAAACGGAGAAATCTGGGAAATAGAGATTGAGAAGGACGAATATGAGGATTTGGGTATTGAGTTTGAAAATCTGATGATTGATGATACCAAAAGCTGCAGAAATAAATGCATTTTTTGTTTTATAGACCAGCTGCCCAAAGGAATGAGAGAGACTCTTTATTTTAAAGATGATGACTCCAGGCTTTCGTTTTTTATGGGAAATTATGTTACACTGACGAATATGAGTTATGATGATATAGACAGGATAATAAAATATAAAATGTCTCCCATTAATGTTTCGGTTCATACGTCAAACCCGGAATTGAGGGTATATATGTTGAGGAACAAGACGGCGGGAGATGTAATGGACAAAATTAAGAGGCTGATAGAAGGTGGAATAAAGGTTAATGCACAGATAGTTCTGGTAAGGGGAGTAAACGACGGAAAGGAACTCGACAGAACCCTAAAGGACCTTAGTGCACTTTATCCGGGCTTAAACAGTATTTCTGTGGTTCCGGTAGGTATCACAAAGTATCGTGAAGGATTGTACGAGTTAAAGCCTTTTGACATGGAATCATCCAGGGAAGTTATAAAACAGGTTGAAGCCTGGCAGATGGAGCTTCTTTCAAAATACGGTTCAAGAATTGTTTTTATTGCGGATGAGTTTTATATCATGGCAGGGCTTGAAATTCCCGATTATTGTGTTTACGAGGATTTTCCCCAGATAGAAAACGGTGTAGGCCTTGTCGCGATGCTTAAAAAAGAATTTGATGATTACTTTGAAGAACTTGAGCTCAAGCTCGAAAATAAAAGGGAAGTTTCCATAGCAACCGGAGTTTCTTCTTATAAATATATAAAGGAAATGATAGATATTCTTGAAAATAAATATAAGAATTTGTATGTTCATGTTTATAAAATAAAGAATAATTTTTTTGGGGAAAATGTTACTGTGACCGGACTTCTTACAGGACAGGACATTGAGAGGCAGCTGTCCGGAAAAAATCTCGGCCGGGAACTTTTGCTTTCCGAATCCATGTTGAAGTCCGGCGAAAGAGTATTTCTTGACGATTATACTGTTGAAATGCTCGAAGATAAATTAAAAACAAAGATAACAATAGTTAGAAATAATGGAAAAGATTTCATTGAAAAAGTTCTGGGAATAGTTTTATAATAGTGTGGTTTGATGTTTTACTATTTTGAAACATATGGAGGGAGAGAAGTTGCCGAAGCCTGTTGTTGCGGTGGTGGGAAGGCCTAATGTGGGCAAATCGACTTTTTTTAACTATCTTGTGGGAAAAAGAATATCCATTGTTGAAGATACACCGGGTGTAACCCGTGACAGAATATATGCGGAAGTCGAATGGAGAAACAAAAAGTTTACATTGATAGATACGGGCGGTATAGAACCCTATTCTGAAGACAAGATAATGCAGCAAATGAAAAGACAGGCTGAGATAGCGATTGAGACGGCTGACATTATTATATTTATGGTGGATGTAAAAGATGGAGTTACCGCGTCGGACAAAGAAGTGGCTACTTTGCTCAGAAAAACCAAAAAGCCTGTTATAGTGGCTGTCAACAAAGTGGACAAAATTGGTGAACTTCCTGCGGATTTCTACGAATTTTACAACCTTGGTTTTGGTGAACTAATGGCCATTTCTTCCATTCACGGACTGGGAATGGGAGATTTGCTTGATGAGATATTCAAATATTTCCCGGAAGAAGATGCTGAGGATTATGATGAAGATGTAATAAAAGTTGCGGTGGTGGGAAAGCCAAATGTCGGAAAATCGTCTCTCATCAACAGGATTTTAGGAGAAGAAAGAGTAATTGTGAGCGATATTCCGGGAACAACGAGAGATGCTATTGACACCTTTGTTGAAAATGAACACGGCAAATTTGTTTTTATTGATACTGCCGGTATCAGAAGGCAGAGCAAAATTAATGAGAAAATTGAAAAATACAGTATCATAAGATCCTGGACGGCAATTGAGAGGGCGGATGTTTGTCTGATATTGATAGACGCAAAAGAAGGTGTTACCGAGCAGGATACAAAAATAGCGGGGTACGCTCACGAACAGGGCAAGGCTTCCATTATAGTGGTGAACAAGTGGGATTTGATTGAAAAACAGACCGGAACCCTTGAAGAATACAGAAGAACGGTTCATGAAAAACTGGGTTTTATGCTCTATGCTCCGGTAATCTTTATATCGGCTTTGACAGGACAGCGAGTCGACAGGATTTACGGACTCATAAAGCATGTGGCGGATCAGGCGGCCATGAGAATTTCCACCGGAGTGTTAAATGACCTTCTGAATGAAGCTACTGCGATGGTGCAGCCTCCTTCGGACAAAGGGAAAAGACTCAAAATTTATTATATGACTCAATCATCTGTCAAACCGCCTTCATTTGTTCTTTTTATAAACAATATGGAGCTTATGCATTACTCGTATGAGAGGTATCTGGAAAACCAGCTTAGAAAGAGTTTTGGATTTGAGGGTACGCCTATAAAATTCATATTGAGGGAAAAAGAAAAGGAGTGATAAGATTGGTTTGGCCGGTATTGAAGGCGGTAGTGGCTGCTTTGATAGGATATCTTTTGGGCAGTGCGAATACCTCGCTTATTGTCGGGAAATTTTACGGTGTGGATGTGAGAAAACACGGAAGCGGAAATGCGGGTATGACCAATACTTTGAGAACTCTCGGAAAATTTCCGGCTTTCCTTGTAATTTTGGGAGATACGCTAAAGGGGATTTTGGCATGTGTTATTGGGTATTATATTTTTAAAATTGGTTTCGATTCGTCAGAATTAAATTTTACCGTAGAACTTGACAGAGCCGGACTTCTTGCCGGAGGATTGGGAGCAATACTGGGACACAACTGGCCTCTTTATTTCGGGTTTAAAGGCGGAAAAGGCGTGCTCACCACTTTTGCCGTGATAATGCTTGCAGGCCCGTATCAGGGACTTATCCTTCTGGGTGTATTTTTGGTGGTGGTTGTGTTGACCAGATATGTATCTTTAGGCTCAATAACGGCTGCATTGTGTTTCCCTTTTTTGGTCGCTTTTATGGAAAAGGATATTATATACATTGTTTTCGCCGTTTTTGTATCTCTTCTTGTTATAATCAGGCATCGCTCCAATATTGTAAGATTGTGCAAAGGTACTGAAAATAAGCTCGGTGCCAAGAAGAATGAGTAAGGGGAGGCTTGCTATGAACAAAAAAATATCCATAATTGGTGCGGGAAGCTGGGGGACCGCTCTGGCGGTGTTATTGGCCAACAACGGCATGAGTGTTACCATGTGGTCGATTTTTGAAGACGAAATTAAGATGCTGAACGAAAAAAGAGAGCATGTACATAAGTTGCCGGGTGTTATTGTTCCGGAGAATGTCACATTTACATCGGATCTTGAAAAAGCTGTGTGTGATGCCGAGGTTGTGGTTGTGGTGGTACCTTCCCAAACTGTCAGGCAGACTGCAAAGGATATATCGAAATATATAAGGGATGATACGGTAATTGTTAGTTGTTCCAAAGGGTTGGAGGAAGGAACGGGGCTTAGAATGTCCGAGGTAATAGGTCAGGAGATAAAAGACGCAAAAACCGTTATCCTTTCAGGTCCAAGCCATGCCGAAGAAGTGGGAAGAGGTGTGCCCACGGCAATTGTGGCGGCATCTTGTGATATCAAAGCGGCGGAACTTATTCAGGATATATTCATGTCACCGGAATTTAGAGTTTACACCAACACGGATGTTGTCGGAGTGGAGCTTGGAGGTGCCTTGAAAAATGTAATAGCATTGTGTGCCGGAATATCGGATGGTTTGGGTTTTGGGGACAATACCAAGGCTGCGCTTATGACAAGAGGAATAACCGAAATTTCAAGGCTGGGAGTTTCCATGGGGGCAAATCCCCAGACTTTTGCCGGACTTACGGGTATAGGAGACCTTATTGTGACTTGTACCAGCATGCACAGCAGAAACAGGCGTGCCGGAATTTTGATCGGTCAGGGAAAATCACCGCAGGAAGCAATGGATGAAGTTAAAATGGTTGTTGAGGGTGTTACAACGACAAAAGCAGCTTATGAACTTGCACGGAAAATGGATGTTGCGATGCCCATAACCTTCGAAGCATACGAAGTATTGTTTAACGGAAAGAATCCAAGACAGGCAGTGTATGATCTTATGATGAGGAACAAGAAAAATGAGGTTGAAGAATTGGATGCCAAATGGCTTTGATTAAAATAAAATATTTATTTAATTAAAGAATTTATGAAATTTTTTTGCTGATTGTGTGTTGAAATGTGTGTTGAAAAGTGAGTAGATTTGGAAAAGACAAACTGCTCACTTTTTTTGTGCTTTTTTGTAATGATATTTGTAATAATAAACGAATAGAGACAATATATTTATATTGATAAGAATACTAGTACTCAAAACTTAAGATGCGTTCTTTAAGCCAATGGACAGTAAAGTGCTCCGACAGCATTGCAAACGCGGTCAAAGCGGTTACAGCCTTAAGTTTGAGTTTCGAGTGGAAAACAATTGATTGAAGTAGGTTTCAAATAAAAGTAAGGGGGGTTTGCGGGTGGAAAAATATAATATATACCAGCAAATTGCAGAAAGAACGCAGGGAGATATATATATAGGCGTTGTTGGCCCGGTGAGAACAGGAAAGTCCACATTCATAAAAAGATTTATGGACTTGTTGGTTATACCGAATATAGAAAATGAATTTTCAAGGGCAAGGGCAAAAGACGAACTTCCGCAAAGTGCTTCGGGACGCACAATAATGACCACCGAACCGAAATTTGTCCCAAATGAAGCCATTAAAATTGAACTTGACGAAAATGTTCACTTTAAGGTAAGACTGGTGGATTGTGTCGGATACATGGTAAAAGGCGCTATTGGCCACATGGAAAATGACATGCCCCGGATGGTGTCCACACCTTGGTTTGATGAGCAGATTCCATTTGTTCAGGCTGCTGAAATCGGAACCAAAAAAGTTATCACTGATCATTCCACCATTGGATTTGTAGTTACAACCGACGGCAGTATAACCGACATCGCCAGGGAAGACTACGTTGAAGCCGAAGAAAGAGTTGTAAAAGAATTAAAAGAGATTAACAAGCCATTTGTAATACTTTTGAATTCGATAAATCCGTCGAATCCTGAAACAGAAAGTTTAAGGCAGGAACTTGAGGCAAAGTACAATGTTCCGGTGATAGGTGTTAACTGCGCACAGCTTCGAATCGAAGATTTGAACAACATAATGGAAAGGGTGCTGCTTGAGTTCCCGATAAATGAAATTGGGGTTAACATACCGAAATGGATTGAGTCCCTTGATGACAACCACTGGCTTAAAGTTGACATAATTAATGCTGTGAAAGAAGCTTTCAGAGGAATCACCAGGATCCGGGAAATTAGGGGCAGTGTAAACAGGTTTGATGAATTTGAATTTATAAAACGGGCTTATATTGATCACATAAACCTTGGTTCGGGAACTGCTTATGTGGAGATTAATGAGCAGGACGGACTGTTTTATCGTATATTGAGCGAAATGACCGGGCTTGAAATTGACGGCGAACACAGGCTTATTTCACTTATGACGGAGCTTGCAAGGATAAAAAAAGAATATGATAAAGTTCAATATGCCCTTCATGAGGTTAAACTTAAAGGATATGGCATAGTATCTCCCCAGATAGAAGAAATGTCTCTTGAAGAACCCGAAATAATAAAACAGGGAAGCCGCTTCGGGGTTAAACTTAGGGCAAGTGCGCCTTCAATACATATGATAAGGGCGGATATTGAAACAGAAATAGCGCCTTTGGTGGGAACGGAAAAACAGTCCGAAGAACTGGTCAGCTATCTTTTAAAGGAATTTGAAAATGAACCGGAAAAATTGTGGCAGTCGAACATCTTTGGAAAGTCATTGCATGAACTGGTGAGTGAAGGGCTTCAAAACAAGCTTTACAGGATGCCTGAAGACGCACAGCTGAAACTTCAGGAGACACTGCAAAAAATAATTAACGAGGGAAGCGGAGGACTTATTTGTATTATTTTGTAATCCCGGCGGATTTTTAAGCAAAGAAGGTGAGAAAATTTTGCAAAGTACTGCCATATAAACTATATTATGGAAGTACTTTGCCTGTTTTTTATTTACAAAAAAAATTGTTAACATAACAACAAAACTTACTTATAAAAATTTGTTGACATAACAACAAATACATGAAAGTGAGTCGGGTTGATTTTTTTAGTCCAGATGAAGAGTGCATAATCAAAAAAAATATGCATAAAAATAAAATAATATGCATTAAAATTATAGAATAAATACGTAAAATATGATAATATAATAGAGTGAAAAGATATTGTTTATACAAAAAATTAATCTAAAAAAATTGGCAGTTTACCACATAGTTTACCACATAATTAATATGCAGCTCATATGAATTAATATGCCGACCACGTTGCAATTCCCGTCAAATAATGCATTTTGCAGCCGACGAAACAGGCAAGATAACTGTATTGGCTATAAATGTTTCAAGCAGCGGTATATTTTGCCTCCCGGTAAAATTAATACAATAAGCTAAAAAACTGACGTAGGATAAGCAAAACGGCGCAATTTGAGTTGTAACGTAATATTTTCACTAAAAATAGTAATTATTTCATGTTGTTTTTTTTTAGATTAATTTATAATATAATTTATTGTATAAGCAATATCTTAATTATCATTAAAGGGGGAAAAAAACTATGCTCAAGAAGGTAATCGCATTAATGTTGGTTGCTGTTATGGCTTTAAGTCTGGCAGCATGTGGTGGTGGAGGAGGAAATACTACGACTTCACCGCAACCAAACGATTCCCAAAATTCGCCTGATTCAGGAACAAAGAAGGACCCAGTAAAATTGACCATGTGGATCATGCCTAACAGTGACACACCGGACCAGGATCTTTTGAAAGTTGTTAAGCCATTCACAGATGCTAATCCTCATATCACAGTTGAACCTACAGTTGTTGACTGGAGTGCAGCTTTGACAAAGATCACAGCTGCTGCTACAAGTGGTGAAGCTCCTGACATTACACAGGTTGGTTCCACTTGGACAGCTGCTATCGGTGCAATGGAAGGTGCATTGGTTGAGCTTACCGGAAAAATCGATACAAGTGCTTTCGTTGAATCAACTCTGCAGTCAGCTTATATCAAAGGCACAGACAAGATGTTCGGTATGCCTTGGTTTACTGAAACAAGAGCTCTCTTCTACAGAAAAGACGCTTGCGAAAAAGCAGGTGTAAATCCTGAAACAGATTTCGCAACTTGGGACAAATTCAAAGATGCTCTCAAGAAACTCAACGGTATTGAAGTTGACGGCAAGAAACTGGTTGCACTGGGTATGCCGGGTAAGAACGACTGGAACGTTGTTCATAACTTCTCATGGTGGATTTACGGTGCCGGCGGAGACTTTGTAAACGAAGAAGGTACACAAGCTACTTTCTCAAGCGAAAATGCTCTTAAAGGTATCAAATTCTATTCAGAACTTGCTGTTGAAGGTTTGATGGATGAGCCTTCACTTGAAAAGAATACAAGTGACATTGAGTCCGCATTTGGTGACGGTGCATACGCTACTGCATTCATGGGTCCTTGGGTTATTTCATCTTACACAAAGAATAAAGAAGAAAACGGTAACGACCTTATCGACAAAATTGGTGTTACTATGGTTCCTGAAGGACCTGCAGGAAGATATGCATTCATGGGTGGAAGTAACCTTGTAATATTCAACTCATCAAAGAACAAGGATGAAGCCGTTGAACTTCTCAAGTTCTTTGCTAGCAAAGAAGCTCAGGTTGAATACTCAAAGGTTAGCAAGATGCTTCCGGTTGTTAAAGCGGCTTACGAAGATCCATACTTTGAAGATTCATTGATGAAAGTATTCAAAGAACAGGTAGACAAATATGGTAAACACTATGCATCAGTTCCTGGTTGGGCTTCTGCAGAAGTTATCTTCTCAGAAGGTCTCAGCAAGATCTGGGATAACGTTATGGAAGTTGATGGTGCATACAGCTACGACAAGACTGTACAAATCGTAAAAGATGTTGAAAGTCAAATCAACCAAATATTGCAAGAAACAAGCAAATAATTTCTAAGAATAATTCTTCTGAAAAAGACATTTTTATAAAGTTAATTGAGTTTAGTGCAGAGCAGAAATGCTCTGCACAGACTCAATACTTTTATTATAGTCTTTTATTATAAGTATAAAAATGCTATAAAAATTGTGGGAGCTTGGTTATATGGATATACAATTAAAGAAATCTGGTATAGGAGTTAAGGAAAAAAAGTCAAAAAATCATCTGTTATATTCAATAAAGCAGAATTTATTTGCGTATGCAATGTTAATACCTACTTTTGTTTGCATGATGTGCATTCACTTTATTCCCATGCTTCAGGGAATATATCTGTCTTTGCTGGATCTTAACCAGTTGACAATGACTAAGTTTTTGAATGCACCGTTTATAGGTCTGAAAAATTATTATGAAATTCTTTTTGATGAAAAGAGTTTGATTAGAAGAGGTTTCTGGTTTGCTCTTAGAAATACGGCCATTTATACGGTGGTAGTTACTTTTGCAACATTTGCCCTGGGAATTATACTGGCTATGCTTGTAAACAGGGAATTTAAAGGGAGAGGTATTGTAAGAACCGCGCTCCTTATGCCTTGGGTTGTACCTTCCTATGTTGTTGGTATGACATGGGGCTTTTTATGGAGACAGGATTCAGGTTTAATAAACATTATTTTGTGTGACATACTGCATATATTACCCGAAAAGCCGTATTGGCTGGTAGGGTCCAACCAGATTTGGGCAATAATTATACCTACAATATGGAGAGGTCTTCCTCTTTCTATGATTCTTATGCTGGCCGGTTTGCAGAGTATATCACCGGATTATTATGAAGCAGCTGATATTGATGGTGCCAACGGTTGGCAGAAGTTCTGGCATATAACTTTGCCTCTGTTGAAACCTATTCTTGCCATCAATGTTATGTTCTCATTAATTTCAAATATTTATTCTTTCAATATTGTTTCAATGATGTTTGGTAATGGTGCCGGTATACCGGGTGAATGGGGAGATCTTCTGATGACATACATTCAGAGAAATACATTCCAGATGTGGAGGTTTGGCCCGGGTGCGGCGGCTTTAATGATTGTAATGTTCTTTGTACTTGGTATTGTTGCTTTATGGTATACACTCTTTAAAGATGATTTGGTGGTGAAGTAATGGCTAAAATAGGTTATTTTGAATCGATGAAAAGAAAGAAAAAAATTAAGGATACCATTGCCAATATAATTCTCGCTATATTGGTGGTATTAACCCTCGGACCCATAGTATTCATGGTGCTGACATCTTTGATGGATCATAATGCCATTGCAAGGGGTAAATGGATTGCACCTACTCGATTCTCAAACTATGTTGAAGTCTTCCAAAAACTTCCTTTCGGTATTTATTTCAGAAACAGTCTTATTGTATGTTCAATTGTTATGGTTGTGGCGCTCGTTATTGCAACGCTTGCAGGTTACTCTTTGGCAAAATACAAATTTCCGGGGTCAGGTTTCTTTGGTATTCTTATTCTTGCAACGCAATTGCTTCCTGGAATGATGTTCTTGCTTCCTCTTTATCTCGACTTTGTTAAAATTAAGCAAGCAACCGGAATACAGCTGATAAACTCGATTCCAGGACTTGTAATAGTATATTCGGCGTTTTTCGTTCCTTTCAGTATCTGGATCATCAGAGGATTCTTTGCGTCCATACCCGGTGAGCTTGAAGAAGCTGCCAGAATAGACGGATGCAATAAATTTACAGCTTTCCTGAGGGTAATGCTTCCTTTGGCCGTTCCGGGAATTGTTGCGACTGCAATATACATTTTCCTGACGGCTTGGGATGAGCTGATTTTTGCATGGGTTCTTCTCAAGGATACCAAGGTGACTACTATTCCTGCCGGTATCAGAGGCTTTATTGCATACACAACTGCAAGATACGATTTGCTGATGGCAGCTGGTACTATAGTTACTATTCCTGTACTCATCATGTTCTTCACAATGCAGAAGAAGTTCATCAGCGGTATGACTGCCGGAGCAGTTAAGGGTTAATCCTCTGTTTGACGGACAGATAGAGAGATATATAAATTAAAAAGAAATTTGTTTTTAGTTGATTATAATTTGTTTGACACTGATATAATTTAATAAAAAGCTTTAATTAGTTTTATCTGGGCTTTGGCGAAATTTAATTTTGTCGAAGCCTAAACTTATTTTGGGAGGTATGTAGGGAAATAATTTGAAATTATTTTAATTGAGTATTACAATATATGTTGCGGTTAAAAAGATAAGACGGTAAAAATTCATAAAATTGTAAGAATGGGTGTTTGGACTTGAATGCGGATTTAACTATTTCATATTCAGTTGCGGTATTTATTGTGGTTTTACTGTCAGCTTCTGTTTTAAACCTGTTAAAGGAGCATTATATATTTCAAATTACAGGAATAGCCTTTTTGTTTATCATAGGTGTTATTAGAATGACCTTGGCTGTTCTCGACGATACTGTTGTTTCACTGTCACAATTGTATTTTACTTTGCTTCCCATTCTTTCGGCAATTGCTGCATGTCTTGTTTCAATGTCTCTTGGTTTTTGGATATTTCCCATAATCAGAAATAAATTTAAGAACTGAAGTAGTCGTACCCAAAACACAAATTTTATGTCAACTTATTTCTCCGATATCTTATTTTCCCTTAGAATAAATTACATAGAGGGAGTTTGTGTTTTTTTATAGAATTATTATGTAAACCTGATATAATTAAATCTGTGGAAAGAGAGGAGGGGAGTTGTGAAAAAGCCAGTAATTTTATTAACTGTATTAATCCTTGTGATACTCATGACAGTTCCCGGCTTTGCCGCAAACGGCCAGTATTATTCGGGATATTGGGGAGTAACTTCCAATGCTTTGATAGCTGTGAACGGAAAGGTTTTAACTCTCGAACGAAACCCGGTAATTATCGAGGGAAGAATTTTAGTACCGGCGAGAACTACTTTTCAAGTTTTGGGAGTAACCACCGAATGGTATTCCTCTTCCGGAGTTGTAAAGATGGTGAAAGGAAATAAGGCCGTTAAAATGACTGTTGGAAGTAAAGTGGCGCACTCGGGAGGTTCTGTAAAGTACATGGAAGCTCCGCCTATTCTCGTGAACGGCACAGTTATGGTTCCAATGAGATTTGTTGCTGAAACCTTCGGCGAGAATGTAGGCTGGGATGCAAAAAACGAAATGGCTTATATCGGAAACAAACCGGCGGAAATACCTTCAAGAAGCGGTCTTAAATCCAATAGAACATACAAGGTCGTTATTGATGCCGGTCACGGAGGGAGCCAATCGGGCGCTGTGTACGGAGGAGTAAAAGAAAAAGATTTGAACTTGGATATTGCCAAGCGGCTGAATACCTTGCTTAAAGCTGAAGGCATAAAAACATATATGACCCGGGAAAAAGACATAACAGTGGGGCTTTATACTAGATCTGACCTTGCGAACAAAGAAAAAGCCGATTTGTTTGTCAGCATTCATAACAATGCCGGGAACAGCAAAACTTCAGGGTCCATGACTTTGTATCATCCTGACAGCGGCAAAAAAAAGGGAAATCTTACCGCATATGAATTTGCTCAAATAGTGCAAAAAAATTTGAACAAGACCCTGGGGTCAAAGAATATGGGAGTTATTCAAAGACCAAATCTTGCAGTATTAAGGACGACAAACATGCCCGCGGTTATAGCGGAAATAGGTTATATGTCCAACAGTGCGGAGCTTGCAAAATTAAAAACCGATTCATACAGGCAGAAAGCTGCCGAAGCGTTGAGAGATGCCGTTATTGAAAGTCTTGAAAAAATGTATAAGTAAAAAAGTTTTTATGCAGTGAAATTTAAAGATAAAATATCTGATTACGCCTTTATTGATTAATACCTTTATTGATTAATAATTATTTGTCTTTAATTACCGGTTTTGCAATACTAAATGTCGATTCTATAGATTAGTATTGCTTTTTTTTATTCCTTGAAGTAGAATTTATGCTGTCATATCATAATAAGATTTTTAAGTGAATAATTAAGATTCCATGATGGAGACTTCATATAAAAATTATGAGATTTTATATAAAATTATTTTATGCGAATTTTTACAAGTTACAAATAAATATTTCTTAAAATAATTTTTATAAATTGCTTCTTTCCTGTGAAACTTATTTATGGTTGATTTATAATTATAGAGGGGATATTATGAAAATAGCAGTTGTGGACGGACAGGGCGGAGGTATTGGCAAAGCCGTTGTTGAAAAACTCAGAAAAGAATTGCCTGAAGATACACAAATCATAGCTTTAGGTACAAATGCACTTGCCACGACTCTTATGCTGAAAGCCGGAGCCAATGAGGGTGCGTCGGGAGAAAACGCGATAGTGTTCAATGCTCCCAAGGTGGATATTATAGTCGGTCCTATAGGAATAATTTCAGCCAATTCCATGATGGGGGAGCTTACACCTTTGATGGCCGCTGCAATAGCGGAAAGTCCGGCAAGGAAGATACTTATACCATTGAACAGATGCAATATCGAAATTGCAGGTGTGAAGAATGAACCGTTGCCCTACTATATTGAACATGCAGTTGAAATGGTAAAAAAATATGTGGAAGGACATATTGCATAAAAGTGTGAAAGCTGAAAATAAAAAGCTCATTTTGGTGTTTGGCTTTGGAGGTTTTACTGCAACATATACATGAAACTTGTGATGTTTTCGTGAAGCAAATCAGGGTCCAGTTTCCCTTTTTCAGCATCCCTGTACAAGTTCATATATGCTTCCCTGGCTCTTTTAAGATGTTGTTTTTTGCTAAAAGGCAGGTCTTGGCTTTCTTCATAAGCTTTTATTTCTTCAATGTATGATCTTATTATTTCAAGCTTTTTTTCATTTGTCATTTGTAAAACCTCCTTAAAGTTTTTATAAAAAAGTGTAAAAACTTAACCATTTATAGGTTTTTCGTTTTAATATTTATTTATTCAAGGCAAAGTTTTCATGAGTACAAAAGTCCAGAATGAAATTTATTGGGAATTGGAACACAGTATAACTTTCTTTCAGGAAGAACATATTTATGTTATAATTATTTGGTGCAAATAAAGCATTAAAAACGTACGAGGTAAGGGATAGATGAACGAAAAAACACTTAAAATATTGGAGTTTAATAAAATAATTGACAAACTGGTAAGCCTTGCAACATCTTCTTTGGGAAAAGAACTGGCGGAAAAGCTGGTGCCAGATACTGATCTTAACAGGGTTGAAAGGGCACAAAAGGAAACCAGTGACGCCGTCGCTTTTATTGCAAGAAGGGGAACCCCGCCCATGGGGGGAATTCATGATATACGGGACAGTTTAAAAAGAGTTGAAATCGGAGCGATTCTAAACCCTGGAGAGCTTTTAAAAACTGCCGACGTTTTAAGGGCTGTAAGAAATCTTAAAAGCTATGCGAGCAATGACAGAATCAAGACCGATGAAGACAATATTGTAAGTGAGCTTATAGGATGCCTTGAATCCAATAAGCGGATTGAAGACAGGATTTACATGTCAATACTAAGTGAGGATGAAATAGCTGACAATGCAAGCCCGACCCTTGCCAACATAAGAAGGCAGATACGAAATGCCCAGGAATCAATAAAAGATAAGCTCAATGATATCATAAGGTCGTCAAGATATCAGAAATATATACAGGAGCCCATAGTTACTTTAAGAGGAGACAGATATGTAATACCTGTCAAGCAGGAGTACAGAACCGAAATACCCGGACTTATACATGATTCATCCGCCAGCGGGGCGACCATTTTTATTGAGCCTATGGCGGTTGTGGAGGCCAACAACCACATACGGGAGCTTAAAATTAAAGAGCAGGCTGAAATTGAGAAAATACTGGGGGAATTGACCGGGGAGATAAGAGGAATTGTTGATTCCTTAAAGTCGAATGTTTCAATTTTAGGCCGTTTGGATTTCATATTTGCCAAGGCAAGGCTCAGCCTTGATTATAACTGTGTTTGCCCTGTACTTAACGATGAACATAAAATATTAATAAAAAAGGGAAGACATCCTCTTTTAGACAAAAAAACCGTTGTTCCCATCGATTTTTGGATCGGGGAAGACTTCAACACCCTTGTAGTGACCGGACCCAATACCGGAGGTAAAACGGTTACTTTGAAAACTGTGGGCCTGTTTACCCTTATGACGCAGGCAGGGCTTCATATTCCGGCAAATGAGGGAACCAAAATGAGTATTTTCAAAAAAGTCTATGCCGACATAGGGGATGAGCAGAGTATCGAACAGAGCCTTAGTACTTTTTCTTCGCATATGAAGAATATAGTTGGAATATTAAAGGATGTGGATGAAGATTCCCTTGTTCTGTTTGATGAGCTTGGAGCGGGAACAGACCCTACCGAGGGTGCCGCCCTTGCAATGTCAATACTTGAGTATTTAAGAAACAAGGGCAGTACAACGGTTGCCACCACCCATTACAGCCAGCTGAAAGCGTATGCCGTTACCACAAAATTTGTGGAAAATGCCTGCTGCGAGTTTAATGTGGAGACACTAAGGCCCACTTACAGGCTATTGATTGGAGTTCCCGGAAAAAGCAACGCCTTTGCAATATCAAAAAGGCTGGGGCTTTTTGATGACATTATTGAGAAGGCCAAAGAATTTTTAACCCAGGACGATATAAAGTTTGAAGACATGCTTATGTCGATTGAGAAAAACTTAAATCAGTCCGAAAATGAAAAAATGAAAGCTGAAAGCTATCGACTCGAAGCCGAAAAGCTAAAAAAAGAGCTGGAGGAGCAAAAAAGAAAGCTTGCTGAAAATCGGGAAAGATTAATACAGGAAGCAAGAGCTGAAGCGAGAAAAATTCTTCTTGAAGCAAGAAAAGAGGCGGAAGAGATTATTTCTAAAATGAGGAGGCTTGAACAGGAAGTCCATAACGCGCAGAGGCAAAAGGAGGCGGAAGAGCTTAGGCTCAAGCTTAAAAGAAAGGTTGATTCCATTGAGGAAACACTGGAATTGCCCCTTGCTCCGAAAAACGCTTTGGTAAAACCCCCGGAGAATTTAAAGCCCGGTGACAGTGTTCTAATCGTCAATTTGGACCAGAAAGGAACGGTTATCACTCCTCCGGACAAGGACGGAGAAGTGGTGGTTCAGGCCGGAATTATGAAAATAAACGTTCATATATCAAATTTAAAACTGGTGGACGAACAAAAAATTGTGTTAAACAATTCCGGAATTGGCAAAATAGGTATGTCAAAAGCAAAAAGCATATCAACTGAAATTGATGTAAGGGGATACAACTTGGAAGAGGCCATTGAAAGTGTCGACAAGTATTTGGATGATGCTTATCTTTCCGGGCTTACGGAGGTATCTATTATTCACGGCAAGGGAACCGGAGTACTCAGAAGTGGCATACAGAAATTTTTAAAATCAGATTCCAGGGTTAAATCTTTCAGGCTTGGAAAGTACGGAGAAGGTGAATCGGGAGTTACAATAGTCGAACTTAGGTGATGCGGTTGTTTTACCGGGATTTTATAGTGTTATGACATGTTAAACACAAATTTTAGTGTGTGTAAAATAAAACGTGCAAATATGTTGACAAACGCATGTAAAATAAGGTATTTTATTATTGATTCGACAAACGTATCACTCAATTCAAGTGCTTGTAGATTCCAGTAGATGCAAGCACTTTTTTATTTTATTATTTATATGGGTTGCGTGTCAATAAAATATCCCTTGCATTATGTTAAATTGTTTAATATTATATAAACAAAATGATGTTATATTTTTTTCGAATCTTAAAAAACTTTGTTAAATATTTTTCTGATGGGAAGGTAATTATGGATAAAAGAATAAAACTTGTTATCAGACTGGTTCTTATTTTTGGAGGTACGGTTATTGGAATATTGCTGGGACTTAGGCTTGCAATTTATTTTGCACCTTTTCTTATTGCTTTTGCCATATCTTCAATGATAGAGCCTGTAATCCGGTTTCTTATGAAAAAGTTAAAGTTTAGAAGAAAATTTGCGGCATTGGTTTCATTGCTTTTGGGTTTGTCGATGATTGCAATACTGTTGCTTATGTTGTTTTCCAAACTTTATAATGAAATAACAAGCCTTTCAAGTTCTCAGCCGGAGTTTTGGAAAGAAGCATATCAAAACATATCGAATTTAATAAACAGAGGGTTGAATATTTATTTTGGACTTCCGAGTGAGGTTACCGCCCAAATTTCAAGTATGGTTTCAAGTCTTTCAAATTCCGTTTCTAGTTTGGTGGATTCTTTTGTGAAGGGAATTTACAATACTGCAATATCCATACCTCAGATGGTGATATTTATATTTGTGACAATTTTATCAACTTATTTCATTTCCAGCGACAGGGACAGAATTTATGACTATATCAAAGATAATGTGCCTGATGCATTATTAAACAAGATAATAGATATAAAGGACAGTATGTTTACAGCCTTGTTCGGGTATGTCAAAGCTCAGCTGATACTAATGACAATTACTTTTTGTGAGCTTTCCCTCGGGTTTACAATAATTGGTGTAAAACGACCCATTTTACTCGGATTGGTTATCAGCTTCATAGATGCATTTCCGGTGCTTGGAACAGGCGGAGTACTTGTTCCCTGGGCCATATATGAGTTTTTAACCAAAGACATCAGGATGGGAGTGTCACTGCTGATTTTGTATGTTATAGTGCTTGTTATCAGACAAATGATAGAGCCAAAAGTGGTTGGAGAGCAGATAGGCCTCCATCCTTTGATGACGTTGATAACCATGTACCTCGGAATGAAGTTCTTTGGCTTGCCCGGCCTTATTTTGGGCCCCATTGTGACATTGATTTTCAAAAATATAATATCAGGAATGATAAAGCATAAGAATCTCAAAGAACTGATAAACGAATTTATAAAAAAATAAAGGAAAAGAAGCGTTATAAGGTGGTGAAGCATAAAAGTAAAAAAGCAGAAATGCCCTCAGATAATTATTTGAAGCTTTCTGATTTGAGCTCTTTTCCCAATTTTTTTATTGCTTTTTTTTCGATTCTTGAAACATAAGATCTTGAAATACCCAACATTTTGGCTATTTCCCGCTGGGTCTTGCCGGTGCCGTTTAAAAGCCCGTATCGCAGCTCCAATACCATTTTTTCCCGAGCTTTCAATACATCTTTCATTTTATTGTAGAGACGTTTGACTTGCATTTTAAGTTCCACTTCTTCAACTACAGATTCTGATTCGTTTCCGATAACGTCAATCAGGGCTATTTCATTTCCGTCCCTGTCAACTCCTATGGGGTCCTGAAGAGAAACTTCACTTTGAGTCTTTTTATTGGAGCGTATATGCATTAAAATCTCGTTTTCGATGCATCGCGCTGCATAAGTCGCAAGCCTTGTACCTTTTTCATGGTTGAAAGTTGAAATTGCTTTTATAAGTCCTATTGTTCCGATTGAAATTAAATCATCGCTGTCATTTATAGTGGAACTATATTTTTTTACAATGTGGGCCACAAGTCTTAAATTTCTTTCAATAAGTATGTTTCTTGCTTCTTCATCGCCTTTTTTCAAAAGATCCAGATAGTGCTGTTCTTCCTCCGGGCTTAAAGGCTGGGGGAATGAATTTACATTGGAAATATATCCTAGAAGAAAAAATATATTATTCAGTATCTCAAAAACCGAGGAGATTAGTATATAAAACAAGATTGGGCACCTCCAACAAATTGGCTACCTTATAAATATATGTAGCCAAAATGTTTAAGGTGCCAGTACAACAAGAAATTAGAGTCCCTTTTTCAAAATGGTTTTGGCAATTTCCTCAAAGACAGGGGCAGCTATTGCTCCGCCGCTTTTTCCGTCTTCAATAAATACTGCGACGGAATATTTTGGGTCGAGCCGGGGAAAATAGCCGGCAAACCATGCATGCACCACTTTTTCACCGTTTATGAATTGACCGGTTTCGGCACTTCCCGTTTTCCCGCCGGCACCGCCGTATTCACTTAAGTTTGCTCTGGTTCCGGTACCGCTGACCGTAACTTCCTCCATAAGCTGCTTTATTTTATCACACACTTCTTTTTCAATAATTCTTTCGCCTTTATCCTTCCTTATAACCTTGACGGTGTTTCCTTTGCTGTCAACTATGGAATCAACAATGTTTACATTATTTTTTATTCCACCGTTTGCAATGGTGGCAACCATGTCCGCAACCTGAAGGGGAGTTGCCAGGACGTCTCCCTGGCCTATGGAAATATTGGCTGTGTCTCCGTAAGTAAAACTCCCGGTTTTTGGAAGATTTCCGGCTGATTCTTCAACGCCTTGGGAGTCAATACCGGTAATTTTCCCGAAGCCAAATTTGTTTGCGGTTTCTATTATGTTATTTGGACCAATCTTAATCCCCAGTTCAATAAAATATGGATTGCATGAGGATGCAAAAGCTTCATGCAGGTCTATTAATCCATGTCCTCCTTTTCCGTAAGCGGAGCATCTGAATTCTTTGTCTCCCAAAATAACATATCCCGGGCAAAAATAATACATTGACGGGTTTATGTTTTTGCTGTAGGCACATGCCAGGTCGATAATTTTGAATATGGAACCAAGATTGTAGGATGCCACGGCCCTGTTAAACAATTCATTGTCAGGGCTGTCAAGATATTTTTCGATTTCGTTGGGATTGAAATCCGGCTTGCTTACCATGGCAACAATGTCACCGGAACTGACTTCTTCTATTACAACGGCACCTTTAAGATTATACTTGTCCATGACTTCCTCCGCCGTTTTTTGTATGTTATAATCAATGGTCAGTTTTACATTGAGCATTTTGCCGGTTTTAGCTGAGTTTATAAATCGATAGCCAAGGCCTTTTACGGGATTGTCCCTGGCGTCGGTTATAACTGCAACACTGCTTTTGGAGTTTAGTTTAAGATAGCTGTCATAAGCTTTTTCAATGCCTGTTTCTCCTCTTATGTCGATTTTGTTCAGATAACCTAAAACATGCTTGGCAAGTGTGTTTTCATCATATCTTTCAAGGGAATGTATAAAGGATATTCCCTGAACTTTTTCTTTTATAAGTGTTTCTTTTTTATTTTCATCAATAGTGATTTTTATAGGTTCTTTTTTTATTTCGACCTGTCTTTTAATTTCATTGAAATTAAGTCCTAATATGTTTGATATCTTCTGAAGATCGCTGCTGTTATCCTTAAGGTAAAGCGGTTGTATTACCACATCCACTTTCTTTTTTCTGTTGGTAAGGGGAATAAGATTTCTGTCAAGTATGTTTCCTCTTGGCACATCGACGGTAAGTTCGGATACTTTTTGAGCTGTTGCCTGTATAAAAAGCTTTTCTCCTAAAATAAATTGTATGTAAATTACTCTTGAAAAAAGCAGTATGATTGATAGGGTGAAAACTGCAAGAATAATTTTATTTCGTTTGATAAACATGGAATGCCCCCTTGTATTTATTGGATTATTAATTAATTTTTCCATATATAAGGGGGTTTATACCGGTTTTTAGGAAGAATTACTAATTGTAAAAAAACTGAAGCTCATTATTGAACTTCAGTTGGCAGCATTTTGCGTTATAATTTATTGTATTTTATTAATCACTTAATATTTCTGATTACTTGATATTGTTTACTTCCTTTTGATGTTGTTTACTTGCTTAATGCTTAACGCCTGATATTTTAAACCATTTGTTCTGGCGTTTTAAGCAAAACCCAGTCTCTTGTTTCACTTATTTTATTTATTTGGACTGCTTTTTCGCCTGAGCATTGCAAATTCTTCCACATCCTCTTTCATCGGCATATATACCGTCATTTGAGGGTGGGGGGCAACGTCTATGTCTTCACCGTCGGCATTTTTCATCCATTCAATTTTCTGAACAAAAAAATTGCCTTTGGGATTTACAACTTCTATTTCCTCACCTTTGTACATGCGGTTTCTTTGTTCTACGGTTGCTATTTTTGTTGCTTTGTCATATTTTTGAACAACCCCTACAAAGTCATACTCTCTTATATATGAGCTGGTGGCGTAAATCTGGTCTTTCGGGCCGGGCTTGTTGAAGAAAAAGCCGGTGGTGAATTCCCTGTGACTGACTTTGCAGACTTCCTCCAAAAGCCTGGGATCGAATTTATAGTTGTCTTTATCCTCATAATAGGCATCTATTGCTTCGCGATATGCTTTTACGACCGTTGCGACGTAGAAAGAGCTTTTCATGCGGCCTTCAATTTTAAAGCTGGAAACTCCGGATTCCACCAATTCCGGTATGTGCTCAATCATACAGAGGTCCCTGGAGTTGAAAATGAATGTGCCTCTTTCATTTTCATATACCGGGTAGTATTCACCGGGTCTTTTTTCCTCCATCAAGTAATATTTCCACCTGCATGGATGTGCGCACAGTCCCCTGTTGGAATCCCTGCCGGCCATGTAATTGCTGAGAAGACACCTTCCGGAATAGGATATGCACATGGCACCGTGGACAAAAACTTCAAGCTCCAGAGAGTCAGGAGTTTTTTCTCTTATTTCCCGGATTTCCTCAAGGGAAAGCTCTCTTGCAAGTATTATCCGTTTTACACCGTGATTGTGCCAAAATCTGGCACTCATAAAATTAGTATTGTTGGCCTGGGTGCTTAAATGTATTTCCATATCCGGAGCTATTTCTTTCACAATGGAGAGAATGCCGGGGTCTGAGAGGATTATGGCATCGACTCCGATCCCTGCAACTTCTTTTATATATTCCGGTATTTTCTTCAAATCATCATTGTGAGGGAATATATTAATGGTTACATATACTTTTTTTCCTTTGCTATGGGCAAATTCCACTCCTGCTTTCAGCTCATCCAATGTAAAATTCTCGGCATAAGCTCTGAGGCTGAATTCCTCACCGCCCAGGTAAACGGCGTCCGCACCATATAAAACGGCCATTTTAAGTTTTTCAAGATTGCCTGCGGGAGCAAGCAGTTCAACTTTTTTCATATATGATTCACTCCTAGTTTGTTGATAAAATTCTGCCGTATGGACATGTTTTGGAAAAAAGCTATTTTTTAAAACTTATTGCCAATCCGTCACCGACCGGCAGAATGCTTGTCTCAAGTTCATCCGTATTGCAAATGGTTTCAAGATAGTTTCTAAGCCTCTTTACAATGGTTTTTTTTCTTCTTACCACAAGTTCGTCTTTTGCAACCATTCCCTTGTACAAAATATTGTCTGATATGAGAAGACCGCCGCTTCTTAAAAGCCTCAGACATTCCGGGAGAAACTCCGGATACTGGCCTTTGGCGGCATCCAAAAATATCATGTCGTATTTGTGCTCAAGACATTTAAGAACTTCCAGAGCATCACCTTCGATTATGTTTATTACATCCTGAAGTCCGGCTTTTTTAACATTGGCTCTGGCTTTTTCCAGCATAAGCTCGTACCTGTCGATTGTATCAATCCTTCCTCCCGGTTCCAAAAAAGTGGAGAAGAGGATGGCGGAATAACCTATGGCCGTTCCCACTTCCAAAACACGGGAGGGTCTTAGAGTAAGACCTATTACTCTAAGGAGTGATGCTACTTCAGGATGTACTATAGGAACATGATTTTCCTTTGCAAACTCTTCGAGCTCTGCCAAAAACCCTTCGTTTTTTTTAATTGTCTTTCTGATGTAATCATTTATATACTCATAACAAATCATTTTTATCCATTCCTTGTATTATTGGGATTATAAAAATGTGAGGATTGTGTAAAATCCTCACAATAATTTTTTCATTTTCTATGGTCACTTAGTCATAATTACTTAAACTACTTATAGTTGCTCAATTGGATTGATACTTTTTAACAGCTTCCAAATGTTCGGCCAAAGTTCTTGAAAATTCGTGACTTCCGTCTCCTTTTGCCACAAAGTACAGATACTCTGATTCTTCGTCCGGATACAATGCAGCTTCTATGGAGGCAAGACCAGGACAGCATATGGGTCCCGGCGGAAGCCCCTCATAAAGGTATGTGTTGTACGGGTGGTCTATTTTTGTATCCTCGTCGGACAACTTTTCCTTCATTTTTCCCTGAGTTTTGTACAAAACATATTGTACGGTGGCACAGGATTCAAGCTTTTTTAGATTGGGGTCCGAAGACTTCAGCCTGTTGTGAAATACGCTGGAAACAATTGGCCTTTCTTCGGGGAGAGCTGTTTCCCTTTCTATTATGGAGGCAAGAATAATTACCTCGTCCACCGTCATGTTCAGCTCTTTGGCTCTTTCATAAAATTCCGGCTTGAATTTTGCATCAAAGTTATCTAAAAACTTTTCAATTATTGCCCGTTCTCCTGCTTTTGGGTCAAAGAAATAGGTATCCGGGAAAAGGTATCCCTCAAGTTTGTTTTCTCTTTGAGGATTTTCCGGAATGTCTTTTAAAAATTCATAATCAAATTTTTCGGTATTGCAGGCTTCAAGAAAGGCCTCCTTGTCGATAACCTTTTTTTCGCTTAGAATATCAGCAATTTGATCCGTATTTTTACCCTCGATTATGGTAACGGTGGTTGTAACAGGGTTGCTGCAGAGTATTTCCATAATTTCTTTATATTTAAGGTCTTTGTTCACAATATGTTTTCCTGATTTGTAACGGCCGTCATAGCCGTTGAATTTGGAAACAAACTTAAACCAAAAAGGATATTTTATTACTCCGTGCTCCCTGAGGATGTTTGCAATGTCGTCCGTATTGGCTCCCCGGGGGATTTCAACCTGAATACCGTTTTCGGGGTCTATTTTTGCCATAACTTCTTCATAATTGATCTCTTTCTCATTTATGAAGTATGTATAAGAAGCCAAGGTGCTGACTGTAAATATAATAAGGAAAACAAGAAAGTACAAAAATAAAGACGCGAGTCTGTTTTTTCGCTTTTTTGTTTTGTTTTTAGATACTGCCGCACCGTTTCCGCTCATTATTCCCACCACCCAATATACTTATTTACTTATTATTACCATACTTTTTACTATTCAATAACTTTTTATATTTTATATCTTTTTATACTTTTATTTATACTTTTATATCCGATAACGCAGGCCTTTTATTGTATATTCTTTTATACCGTTACCATATAAATCAAGGCTGTTCTTTTTTTCTTGCCTTTGTTTTTGCCCTAAGCTCCGTGTCGAGAATCTTTTTTCTCAGTCGTATGTTTTTTGGTGTGACTTCCACCAGTTCGTCATCCTCTATAAACTCCAGACACTGCTCAAGACTGAGTATCACCGGAGGCGTAAGCCTCAAAGCTTCATCGGAACCGGCTGCTCTCATGTTGGTAACATGTTTCTTTTTGCAAACATTTATGACAATATCCTCCGGCCTTGAATTTTCTCCGACTATCATGCCTTCATATACCTTTGTGCCGGGCGTGATGAACAACGTACCCCTTTCCTGGGCATTGTAAAGGCCGTACGTTACAGCTTCTCCGTCTTCCCATGCAACCATTGAGCCTCTTTGCCTTTTCGGTATTTCTCCCTTGAAAGGTTCAAAACCGTGGAATATATGATTCATTATACCATTTCCCTTTGTGTCAGTCAAAAATTCCGACCTGTACCCGATAAGACCTCTTGAGGGTATTTTAAATTCCAGTCTCATATATCCCTGATGGGAAGAATGCATGTTTACCATTTCGGCCTTGCGGCTTCCCAGTTTTTCCATGACAACGCCCATGAACTCTTCAGGAACGTCAATAATCAGATATTCCACAGGTTCACACAGTACACCGTCGATTTCCTTCAAAATTACATTGGGCTTGGAAACCTGAAACTCGTAGCCTTCACGTCTCATGGTTTCAATCAGGATTGAAAGATGAAGTTCACCCCTTCCGGATACTTTAAAGGAGTCAGGGGAATCAGTTTCTTCGACTCTAAGGCTAACATTGGTTTCCAGTTCTTTAAAGAGTCTTTCCCTTAGATGCCTTGAAGTTACAAAAGTTCCTTCCCGACCGGCAAAAGGACTGTTGTTTACGCTGAAGGTCATGGTGATTGTCGGTTCTTCTATCTCAATAAAAGGTAAGGGTTCTGGTGCATCAACATTACAAATTGTCTCACCGATGTTAATATTGCTGATGCCTGAGACTGCAACAATGTCTCCCATCATTGCAGAATCGGCTTCAATTCTTTTAAGACCGCTGAATACATAGAGCCGGCTTATTTTGACATTTTCAATGCTTCCGTCCTTTTTGCACAAAGCGGCCTGTTGTCCTGTTTTAATCATGCCTCTTTCAATTCTTCCCACAGCTATTCTTCCAACATAATCATCATAGTCTATGTTTGATACCAAAAGCTGAAGAGGTTTGTCCATAAATCCTTTGGGAGCCGGTATGTGATTTATTAAGGTTTCAAACAGCGGCTCAAGGTTTTTCGGATCGTCATTCAAGTTGTATAGAGCATAACCTTCTCTTGCGGAAGCGTATACAACAGGAAAATCGAGCTGTTCATCATCGGCTCCAAGTTCGATGAACAACTCAAGGACCTCATCCACGACTTCAACCGGTCTTGCTTCGGGTCTGTCAATTTTATTTATGACGACTATGGGTTTTAAATTAGCCTGAAGAGCTTTTCTAAGTACGAATCTTGTCTGAGGCATTGTGCCTTCAAAGGAGTCAACCAACAAAAGGACACCGTCGACCATCCCGAGAACCCGCTCGACTTCGCCGCCGAAATCAGCGTGACCCGGTGTGTCCACAATATTAATTTTGATATTTTTATAGGTTATGGCAGTGTTTTTTGCCAGAATGGTAATACCTCTTTCTCTCTCCAGATCATTTGAGTCCATTACTCTTTCCTGGACCTGTTCATTTTCTCTGAATATACCGCTTTGTTTCAGCATTGCGTCCACAAGGGTTGTTTTCCCGTGATCAACATGTGCAATTATAGCGACATTTCTGATATTTTCTCTGATATATTCACCAGCGTTTTCCACAAAAATCTCCCTCTAAACCTTTAAAATTCTATTATAGCAACTATATTATTGTAAAATAGGTATCATGTCTTGTCAATAAAATAGGAATACTGAAAAATACTGAAATAAAAAACATAGTTTCAGCTTAAGCTTATTTTTGTCAAAAAATTTTATTTATTATTGATAAAACAATAACTATGTGTTATACTACTAGACGGAAAATACGCACGCAAGCTTGATTTATGGGATGGTGCCGAAAGGTTCCCCATAAAGATGAAGGTTGCGGAGGTGTAAAACTAACGGAGGTGTTTTGAATGTCAGTTATTTCAATGAAACAATTATTGGAAGCAGGTGTTCACTTCGGTCACCAGACCAGAAGATGGAACCCGAAAATGGCCGAATACATTTTCACAGAGAGGAACGGTATATACATTATAGACCTTCAGAAAACTGTGAAAAAGGTAGAAGAGGCTTATTATTTCTTAAGAGAAGTGGCAATGAACGGCCAGGGAGTCCTGTTTGTAGGTACCAAGAAGCAGGCTCAGGATTCCATAAGGGAAGAAGCACAAAGAGCTGATCAGTACTATGTGAATGCAAGATGGCTCGGCGGAATGCTTACCAATTTCAAAACAATCAAAGGAAGAATAAACAGATTGAAAGAGCTCACCAAGATGGAAGAAGAAGGCGTTTTTGACGTTCTGCCCAAGAAAGAAGTTACAAAACTTAGAGCTGAAAAGGAAAAACTCGAAAAGTATCTTGGCGGAATCAAAGAAATGAAAGAACTTCCCGGAGCATTGTTTGTAGTGGATCCCAGAAAAGAAAGAATTGCGGTTCTTGAAGCCAGAAGGCTTGGCATACCTGTGGTCGCAATTGTTGATACCAACTGTGACCCGGATGAAGTGGATTATGTAATTCCGGGAAATGACGATGCCATCAGAGCTGTTAAATTGATTGCGTCAAAAATGGCCGATGCCATTATAGAAGGAAGACAGGGCGAACAGCTTTCAGTTGAGAGTACCGCCCAGGAACAGGTTGAAGAAACGGCTCAGGAAGAGACTGCTGTGGAAGCTTGAGAATTTTCCGACTTCAGCGTGCTTGTTGGCTGAAGTCGGATTTTAGATATCTTTATGGTAAGATGAAAATCTGTGGAATTTCAGAGAGTGTTTCTTAAGTTTTTACAGTCAGGTTTAAAAAATGTCAAAAATGAGAATAATATTCTAAAATCGGCTAATAACTTAAAAAATTAATATTGTTTGGAGGAATTTGGAATGGTTACTGCTGAAATGGTTAAGGAGCTTCGCGAAAGAACCGGAGCAGGTATGATGGAGTGCAAAAAGGCTCTTACTGAGGCAAACGGTGATATGGAAAAAGCCATTGAAATTTTAAGGGAAAGAGGACTGGCGGCTGCTGCCAAGAAAGCCGGAAGAATTGCAGCGGAAGGTGTTGTGGACGCCTATATTCATGGTGACGGTAGAATAGGCGTGCTGGTTGAAATCAACACGGAAACTGACTTTGCCGCAAAAAATGAAGATTTCAGAACTTTTGTAAAGGACATTGCAATGCATATTGCGGCAAGCAAGCCTGAATACATAAGCAGAGATGAAGTTCCTGCTGAAAGAGTCGAAAAAGAAAAAGAGATTCTCAGGGCTCAGGCACTAAATGAAGGAAAACCTGAGAAGATTGTCGAAAAGATGGTTGAAGGAAGACTGGAAAAGTTCTATAAGGAAATATGCCTTTTGGAACAGCCGTTTATAAAAGATCCTGACAAGACGGTACAACAGCTTCTCAACGAAAAGATAGCCATCATAGGTGAAAATATCAACATCAGAAGATTTGTAAGATTTGAAAGAGGCGAAGGCATACAGAAGAAGGAAGAAAACTTTGCCGAGGAAGTTATGAAACAAATAAATGGCTAAATGACGGGTAATGGATGAAGGGAACATATAAAGTATTTATATGTTCCCTTTTTAGGGATTATTGTTGTTTTAATAAAATTTGTTTCCAATTATAATGTTTATATGTTAGAATAACATTTAGGAGCGGAGGATTATCTTTAATGCAGAAACCGAAGTATAAAAGAATTATGTTGAAAATAAGCGGAGAGGCCTTGGCGGGGGAAAAGAAGCTGGGGCTTGATACCGATACCATAAATGAGATTTCAAGAAACATAAAAGAAGTCTATGACTTGGGAGTTGAAATTGCTATTGTTGTAGGGGGTGGGAATTTCTGGAGAGGTAGAAGCGGGAAAGGAATGGACCGAACCACGGCGGATTATATGGGCATGTTGGCAACAGTTATCAATGCATTGGGACTTCAGGATGCGCTTGAGTCCCAGGGTATGCCTACAAGAGTTCAAACAGCCATTGAAATGCGGCAGATAGCCGAACCTTATATACGGAGAAAAGCTGTAAGGCATTTGGAAAAGAAAAGGATTGTGATTTTTGCCTGTGGAACAGGAAACCCGTTTTTTTCAACGGATACTACGGCTGCTTTGCGTGCCGCTGAGATTGACGCGGAAGTCATACTGCTTGCCAAAAAGGTTGACGGCGTGTATGACAGTGACCCGAATATAAATCCTAATGCAAAGAAATTTGATAAGCTTTCGTTTATGGATGTAATCAATAAAGGTCTGGGGGTAATGGATTCAACCGCTGCTTCCCTTTGCAAGGACAACAATATTCCGATAATCGTTTTTGGGCTCAACGAACCGGGAAATATTGTTAAAGCTGTGATGGGTGAGAAGATCGGTACAATAGTAATGTAAATAGAGGAGGAGTATGTCAATGGATGAGTATAAAAATATTGAAGAAAAAATGAAAAAAACCGTGAGTGTATTAAAAGACGAGCTTAATACTGTGAGGGCGGGAAGGGCAAATGCGGCAATACTGGACAGGATAACGGTTGATTATTATGGTGTGCCGACACCGATTAACCAGCTTGGTACCATTTCAGTACCGGAGCCAAGGGTTATAGTGATTCAACCTTGGGATGCCCAAATATTAAAGGAAATTGAAAAGGAAATTCAAAAATCCGATATCGGTATAAATCCGAATAATGACGGCAAGGTCATTAGATTAGTTTTCCCGCCGCTTACCGAGGAAAGAAGAAAAGAACTTACAAAGCTTGCGAAAAAATATGGTGAGGACGCCAAAGTTGCCATAAGGTCAATAAGAAGAGACGGAATTGAAAAAAAGAAAGCCATGAAAAAGAACGGCGAAATCACCGAAGATGATCTCAAGAGTGCGGAAAAGGACATCCAAAACCTTACAGACAAATATATTGCGGAAATAGACAAATTAATTGAAATAAAAGAGAAGGAAATACTAGAGGTTTAGCCATGAGGGCTGAAAATGTCATTGGTTTTACGTTGAAAGAGGCAAGGAACATGTTAAACGACGCAGGAGAGAAAATTGCTTCCGTTAAATTGACATCTCCGCCTAAGGCTGAACTTACCGATATTGACGATTATTGCAGGGTTATAAAGGCAATTGATAAAGGTGAAGAAGGTATCGAACTTATTGTTTGTAAACCCCTCTAACACTAGAGGGGTTTTAAAAATCAGACCGTGAAATGAATTTATTGCTTTTGCCAATGCTTATATATATAATATATAATAATCAGTGGAAAAAGTATTTTGTGAGGAAATTTTGGAGGTTATAATGGGTTTTTGGAAAAATATATTTAAAGCGAAAAAATGGAAAAAAGGTAATATAGATTATAGTAAATTACCGACTCATATTGCGATTATAATGGATGGAAATGGCAGATGGGCAAAAAAAAGAGCTCTTCCACGTTCCATGGGGCACAGGGAAGGTGCCAAAATTCTTAAGGAAATTACTACATTTTGTGGAGAGATCGGAATAAAATATTTGACCGTCTATGCTTTTTCAACGGAAAACTGGAAGAGGCCGAAAAGCGAAGTTGATGCCTTGATGAGTCTTCTTTTGGACTATTTGAAAAATGCTGAGACTCATATCGGAGGCAAAGATGTTCGAATACAGGTCATAGGTGATACCAGTGTATTTGACGATGAGATAAAAAAAGAAATTGACAGGGTTACAAAGCTTACTTCAAAGAACAACGGGTTGATTTTGAACATTGCTTTAAATTACGGCAGCAGGGCTGAGATTGTGCATGCGGCAAAAAGAATGGCAAAGGAAGTTTTGGAAGGTAAATTGAAACCTGATGATATAAATGAGGAAGTGTTAAATGACAGACTGTATACTGCCAAAATACCGGACCCTGATTTGTTGATACGTCCCGGAGGAGAAAAGAGATTGAGTAATTTTCTACTGTGGCAGTCGGCATATACGGAACTTTGGTATACTGATGTGCTCTGGCCCGATTTTAAGAAAGAGCATATAGTAGAGGCTATTTTGGATTATCAGAGGAGAAACAGAAGATTTGGAGGGATATGAAGTTGCTAAAAACCAGAGTGATAAGCGCTCTAGTGGGAGTCATTCTTTTGATTGCGGTTGTATGTTCGGGACAGATGGTTCTTGGAACGGCGGTTTTTTTTGTTTCCATGCTTGCCATGTATGAGTATTTCAGATCTTTGACAAATGCAGGTTACAGGCCTGTAAAGGCTGTGGGATATATTTCGTGTGCCGCTGTTTTGTTTCTTTCCTGGAGTGAAGTGTTGAAAAATTCTTTTTTTCAGCAGATAATATCCCTGAAATCATTGCTTTTTGCTGTCTTTGCCATGATTGTAGTCCTTTTTTCCTTTATAATTTTCTTACATGGTAAATACAATATTGTGGATATTTCGCTGACTTTTTTCGGTGTTTTTTATATAACGTTTTTATTGTCATTTATAGTTTTAACCCGTAACTTAAAAAGCGGCTTTTTATTTGTCTGGCTCATATTTATCGGAGCTTTTTCCACCGACACCATGGCATATTTTTCAGGGCTTTTTTTCGGAAAGCACAAGCTTATGCCGGCCATAAGTCCTAAGAAAACAGTTGAGGGGGCAATTGGCGGAGTAATAGGATGTGCATTGGCGACATTCCTTTACGGTTTGTATTTAAACAAGAGTGGCTCTATTGAGTTTATTCCGTATTTCCATTTCTTTGTTATGGGAATTTTGTGCGGTATTATATCCCAGATAGGTGATTGGGCTGCTTCTGCAATTAAGCGGTATGTAAAGGTCAAGGATTTTGGCAGTATAATGCCGGGGCACGGCGGAGCCCTTGACAGGTTTGACAGTATATTGTTTACGGCTCCTGTGGTATACTTTTATTTGAGCTGGATTATCTAGGTTGCCCCGTTTGCGGACATAAGGAGGAAAATATGGTAAACAGGATTTCGATTCTTGGCTCTACAGGTTCCATAGGTGTTCAGACCCTGGATGTGGCCAGAAATTTAAATATAAAGGTTGATGGACTGGCGGCAAATAAAAACATAGATTTGCTTGAAAAACAGGCCAGAGAGTTTCAACCGAAGATAGTTGCGGTAAAGGACGAAGAGAGAGCGAGAATTTTAAGAGACAGGCTTTCTGATACCGACTGCAAAGTGGTGGGCGGTGTTGAAGGCCTTAAAATGGTGGCTTCTATTGAAACTGTTGAAACCGTTGTTACTTCTATTGTCGGAATTGCCGGCCTTATTCCCACCATGGAGGCCATAAAGCATAAAAAAAATATAGCACTGGCAAACAAGGAAACCCTTGTAACAGCGGGGCATATTGTCATGTCCGAGGCTGCCAGAATGGGTGTTAAGATTCTTCCGGTGGACAGTGAACATTCTGCTGTTTTTCAGAGTTTAATGGGTAATAATAAAAAAGATGTGGCAAAAATAATTTTGACCGCGTCGGGAGGCCCCTTTAGAGGAAGAAAAAAGGAAGAACTTCGAAATGTCACGCTCAGGGAAGCATTAAATCATCCTAACTGGAGCATGGGCAGCAAAATAACAATTGATTCTGCAACCATGATGAATAAAGGTTTGGAGGTTATTGAGGCTCACTGGCTTTTTGAAATACCGCAGGATGATATTGAGGTTTTGGTGCATCCGCAGAGTATCATTCATTCAATGGTTGAATACAAAGACGGTTCGATAATTGCCCAGCTGGGCTCTCCGGATATGAGGCTTCCGATACAGTTTGCCCTGACATATCCGGACCGAAAGCAAAACAACTTTTCAAAGCTTGACATTGTCAAGATTGGTAGTCTAACCTTTGAAGCTCCCGACCTTGAGGCGTTTCCGTGCCTTGGGCTTGCTTTTGAGGCGTTACGGGCCGGTGGTACCATGCCTGCGGTGCTGAATGCGGCGAATGAAAAAGCCGTTGGATTGTTTTTGCAGGAGAAAATAAGGTTTTTGGATATCCCCGAAATTATAGAAAAAGTAATGGGAAGACATTCAGTAAAACCGGATCCGGACATTGACGATATAATTGATGTCGATTTGTGGGCAAGGAAAATAGTTGAAGAAATTGTTAAATAGATATTTTTGTTGCGCAGAAAATGTCAAGATTATTTTGGTGTATATATAATATATGTTGTATATATATTTTAAAGTACATATACATAATAGTTGAATAAGCGGTTTTGTTAAAAAACAGCATTTATATTAATAATGCATGAAACTAATAATGCTTGAAACATTCACTTTTCAGGAGGTTTTTATGAGATTTTTATTGGTTATTCTGGCTTTTGATTTTATCATTATTATTCACGAACTGGGACACTTTATTGTTGCAAAACTGTCAGGCATAAAAGTTGAAGAGTTTTCCCTCTTTGTAGGTCCGAAGCTGTTTTCCGTCACAATAGGCGAGACGGCTTATACGTTGCGTTTGTTTCCGATACTTGCCTACGTCAAAATGGAAGGTGAGGAAGAAGAGTCGGACAGCGAGAGAGCCTTTAACAACAAGCCTGTCTGGGTGCGGGCCGCGGTGGTGGCGGCAGGACCTCTGGCCAATTTGATTTCCGCGTTTCTGATAATATCGGTAGTGTATTATACGACGGGTTATACCACAAGAACCGTAGGTTTGGTTCAGAAAGATTCTCCGGCTTATAATGTAGGTATCCGGGAAGGAGATGTTATTGTCGGCTACGACGGAAAAAGAATATATGACCCGTTGGAAGTTATCCAGTTTTTATATGTATCAAAAGGGAAAGAAACCACAATAGAGTTTGTAAGAAACGGAAAAGAGATAAAAAAAGATATTAAACCTAAGGTGGAAAGGACTTACCAGTTGGGATATTATTCCTCCGCATCGGGGGAGAACTCCAATGTTATTGGGGAGTTGATTTATGGCGGTGCTTTGGAAAAAGCGGGCGCCAAACCCGGAGATAAAATTGTGAAGTTAAATGATGTTGAGGTTGAAAGCATTGATGAGATAAAGAATTTTTTACAGGAAAATAAGAACCAACCGGTTAAGGTGACTGTTTTGAGAGACGGGAATGAAATAGTCTTTAATGTTGTACCGCAATTTGTGGAGAATTATTCTCTTGGAATATCCTTCTCCCGGGCAAAGGGTGGCAATATTCTGAATGTTTTAAAGAACGGTGCGATGTTTACCTACTCCAACATACGCATGGTGCCTTACAGCCTTTACTGGCTTGTGACGGGCCAGGTATCCATAAATCAGATGACGGGTCCGGTGGGAATTGTGAGCACCATGAATGATGTGGCGCAGCAAAGTGATACCTTTAAGGATGCGGTGCTGAACATTCTTCTGTGGACGGCTTTAATAAGTGCCGCAATTGGTGCGACAAACCTTGTACCATTCCCGGCGCTTGACGGAAGCAAGCTTCTTATTCTTGCCATTGAGGCGATAAGCAGAAGGAAGATTCCTGTGGAAAAGGAAGCAATTATTACTTCAATAGGATTTATTATTTTAATAGGTCTTTCAATATTTGTAATGGCAAATGACATAATTAGATTTATAATCAAATAAGTTTGTAATTGAATAAAAATTGTGAAGCCTGGCTGCGCAAAAGAGCAGAACTGATATAAAAGTAGAATTGCAGGATTGATATGGAGTAAAATTTAATATACAGTAAGATTAAAGAGGAAGATTAATAATTAAAAAATATGAATAAAAAATATAAAAATTAATTATAAAAAGATAAATAAACTGATTTAACTTGAATTGATTTTTAAAAAAGAAAGAAGAGAATTGCGGCTATGGAATACATCAAAAGAAAGAAAACAAGAAAGGTGCGAGTTGGAGATATATATATAGGCGGCGACGCAAAAATTACTGTTCAGTCCATGACAAATACCGACACAAGGGACGTTGAGGCTACCGTCAATCAAATAAAAATGCTTGAGGATATCGGCTGTGACATTATAAGGGTTGCTGTTGTGGACCAGGAGGCGGCAGAGGCGATAAAGGAGATAAAAAAGTCCATAAAGATTCCCCTGGTGGCTGATATTCATTTTGATTATCGGCTTGCCATATCCAGTATGGAAAACGGAGCAGACAAGATAAGACTTAATCCGGGAAACATAGGAGACAGGGAAAGAGTAAGAAAGGTTGTTGAGGTTGCAAAGTCCAGGCAGATACCAATTCGCATTGGGGTGAATTCCGGTTCCCTTGAGAAGAATGTCATTGAAAAGTACGGCGGAATAACTCCTGAGGCGATGGTGGAAAGTGCGCTGCAGCATGTTCGAATATTGGAGGAATTGGATTTTTACGATATCGTAATTTCCCTAAAGGCTTCAAGTGTTCCAATGACCATAGCGGCTTACCGCCTGATGTCTGAAAAAACCGATTATCCTTTGCATATCGGTGTTACCGAAGCGGGAACCGTGTTTAAAGGCACCATTAAATCCTGTGCCGGATTAGGCTGCCTTTTGGCTGAAGGCATAGGAGACACAATAAGAGTATCGCTTACCGGGGATCCAAAGGAAGAGGTTTTGGTCGGACATGAGCTGTTAAGGGCTTTAGGTATTGAAAAAGGCGGGATTGAGCTTGTTTCCTGCCCTACATGCGGAAGATGTCAGATTGACTTGATTGGAATAGCTGAAAAAGTGGAAGAAAGGCTTGAAGGTCTTGATAAAAATATCAAAGTGGCAATTATGGGTTGTGCCGTAAACGGACCGGGTGAAGCTAAGGAAGCGGATATTGGCATTGCCGGGGGAAAAGGTGAAGTATTGTTGTTTAAAAAGGGAGTTATAGTCCGTAAGATCCCCCAGGAAAGGGCAGTGGAAGAACTTATGGAGGAAATACTGAGAATGTAAAAAAGGGGGTGGGATTTATGCAGAGTGTGTTGGTAAAGGAAAGAAAGCTCTCCGAACTTTTTCCGGAAGTAATTAATAATGAAAATGAGAGGGAGCTTTTTGACACTGCAAGAATACAAAATATAAATGTTTATAAAAAATCCAGGAAACTGGAGATTTTTATTGTTTCTGACACATTAATACCTGCAAAGACCCTCGACAGTGTTGAACAGAGCTTTAAAAAACTGTTCGAACTGGAGCAGGTTCATCTCAGGGTTTCCTTCAATGTGGAGCTCTCGATAGAAGAGGCACTTGAAAAGTATTGGGACAGCATACTTTATATTGTGAAGAAGAATATTGCGTTATGCAGGGGAATATTAAGCGGATGCAAGTGGAAGATAGAGGATAAAAAATTATATATTTACCTTAAGACAAAGGGAACAGAGATTTTAAAGTGCAAAAGTTGCGATACTTTGATTGAAAATATAATAAAAGAATGTTTTGGATTGGAAATAAAGGTTGAATTTAAGGATTTTGAAATAGATGAGGATAAAATAAACGAATATATCGAATTTAAGGAAAATGAGGAAGCCAAGATTGTAACGGATACTGTTATTAAGAATAATGAAAAAACTCAAAAAACTGAGAAAAGTGAAAAAACGTCCGGGGAATCAAAAAGCAATGTATCTTCGGCCGGTGGGGAAAAGTCCGAGGTTATTTTTGGCAAGAACTTTAATGACAGCGTAATGAACATGTCTGAGGTGACTCAGGATTCTGGCAGGGTTGTTGTAAAGGGAGAAATAATAAGGACAGAAGCAAGGGAATTGAAAAGCGGTAAACTGCTGTATGTATTTGATGTGACAGATTTTACCAATTCTCTTACTGTTAAGATTTTTTTGGACAAGGACAAGTCCGGAAGTGTTATAGAAAGACTTAAGGAAAAGGCCAACGTAAAAATTCGCGGTGAAGCCCAATACGATAAATTCTCAAGAGAACTGTCGATATTGGCTTCAGATATTGTTGAGGTTCCCGTGCAGGTGAGGACCGATAATGCCGCCGAAAAGAGAGTTGAGCTTCACCTCCACACCCAGATGAGTGCAATGGACGGTGTTACGTCGGTCGGAGAACTGATAAAGCGTGCTGCCCAGTGGGGTCACAAGGCAATTGCCGTTACCGACCACGGGGTTGTACAGGCTTATCCCGAGGCCTGTGAGGCGGCCAAAAAGAATAAAATAAAGGTTATTTACGGAATAGAGGCATATCTTCTTGATGATTCCGTTCCCATTGTCTATCATGCCAATGGACATCCCGTTGACGGGGAGTTTGTGGTATTTGATATTGAAACGACCGGCCTTTCGGCTGATAAAGATAAAATAACGGAAATTGGTGCGGTAAAGATTAAGGAAGGTAAAATTGTTGATACCTTCAGCACATTTGTTAATCCTGAAATTCCGATACCGGAGTTTGTTGTCAAGTTGACAGGAATCACTGACGATATGGTGTCAGACGCTCCAACCATAGACAAGGTTTTGCCTGAATTTTTAGAGTTTGTGGGAACTTCTCCTTTAGTTGCCCATAATGCGGTTTTTGATACAGGATTTATCAGGCATAATGCCCGGCTTATAAACAGGAATGTGGACAATCCTGTAATTGACACTTTGGAACTTTCAAGGCAAATGTTTCCGGAGCTTAAAAAACACAAACTGGATGTGGTTGCAAAGCATCTTGGTGTTTCATTGGAAAACCATCACAGGGCTCTTGACGATGCAAAGGCCTGTGGGGAGATCTTTATCAAATGCCTTGAGATACTGGCTGAAAAGAATGTAAAAACAATTGATGACATACAAAATGTTTTTGAGGGTTGTTGGAATTATCAGAAAGCAAATTCATACCATGCCATTATACTTGTAAAAAATTACGTAGGCCTTAGAAATCTGTACAAGATTGTGTCCAAGACCCATTTGGAGTATTTTCACAAAAGGCCGAGACTTCCAAGAAAGCTTTTAATGATGCACAGAGAAGGACTCATTTTGGGAAGTGCGTGTGAAGCGGGAGAGCTTTACCGTGCGATTCTTGAAAACAAAGATGAGGACGAAATTTCAAGGATTGTAAAGTTTTACGATTATCTTGAAATACAGCCTTTGGGCAACAACCGTTTCCTTGTCGAGAGCGGAAAGGTGAACAGTGAGGAAGACTTAAAGAATATAAACAGAAAAATAGTAGCTTTGGGTGAGAAGTACAACAAGCCGGTGGTCGCTACCTGCGATGTTCATTTCATGGATCCGCAGGACGAAGTTTTCAGAAGAATACTTATGGCGGGGCAAGGTTTTTCCGATGCGGACAACCAGGCACCGTTGTATTTCAGGACCACTGATGAAATGCTGGAAGAGTTTGAATATCTGGGCAGGGAAAAATGCTATGAAGTGGTTGTAACAAATACAAATTTAATTGCGGATATGTGCGAGGACATACTTCCCATACCGGAAGGAACTTTTCCTCCTAAAATTGAAGGTGCGGAAGAAGAAATAAGGATGCTTGCCGAAAACAAGGCGAGAGAAATTTATGGCGACCCTCTTCCTGAGATTGTGGAAAAGCGCATGGAAAAGGAGCTTAACTCAATAATAAAAAATGGCTTCTCCGTTATGTATATTATTGCGCAAAAACTTGTATGGAAATCTTTAAGTGACGGCTATCTTGTAGGGTCGAGGGGATCCGTCGGATCATCCTTTGTTGCCTATCTCATAGGCATAACAGAGGTTAATTCCCTTCCGCCCCATTACATATGCGAAAACTGCAAATACTCGGAGTTTATTGAAGACGGAAGCTACGGGTGTGGCTTTGACATGCCGGAAAAGGAATGTCCCAGGTGCGGGAAAATTTTAAAAAAAGACGGTTACGATATTCCCTTTGAAACTTTTTTGGGATTTGAAGGAGATAAAGAGCCTGATATTGACCTTAACTTTTCAGGAGAATACCAGCCGATAGCTCATAAATATACCGAAGAACTTTTTGGTGTGGGACATGTCTACAGAGCCGGTACAATTGGTACAATTGCAGAAAAGACGGCCTATGGATTTGTAAAAAACTATCTTGACGAAAGAGGGATAGTTGCGACCAATGCGGAAATTAACCGTCTTGTCAAAGGTTGTACCGGTGTAAAGAGAACTACCGGACAGCACCCCGGAGGAGTTATGATTGTTCCCCAGGACAGGGAAATTTATGAATTTTGTCCGATACAGTATCCGGCGGACGACCCGGACTCGGGTACCATTACGACCCACTTTGATTACCACTCCATCAGTGGAAGACTTTTAAAGCTTGACATACTCGGACATGATGACCCTACGGTTATAAAGATGCTGGAGGATTTGACAGGGGTTAATGCCAGGACGATTCCCATAGGTGAAAAGAGAACAATGGGTATATTCAGCAGCACCGAACCTTTGGGAATAAGGCCCGAAGACATAAACTGCCCGGTAGGAACTTTTGCGATTCCCGAATTTGGAACCAAGTTTGTAAGGCAGATGCTTGTAGATACCAAACCAAAAACTTTCTCCGAGCTTATAAGGATTTCGGGACTTTCCCACGGAACGGATGTCTGGCTCAACAACGCCCAGGATCTGGTAAGAAATAATATTGCCTCATTGTCGGAAGTTATATGTACCAGAGACGATATAATGTTAAATCTCATACACTACGGCCTTCCGAACAAAACAGCGTTTAAAATTATGGAAGATGTAAGAAAAGGAAAGGGACTTAAAGAGGAATATGAGCAGATAATGAGAGAAAAAAAAGTGCCGGACTGGTACATTGAATCCTGTAAAAAAATAAAATACATGTTCCCGAAAGCCCATGCGGCAGCATACGTTATGATGGCTTTCAGAATTGCGTGGTTTAAGGTTTACTATCCCGAAGCATTTTATGCCACATATTTTACCGTAAGGGCGGATGAATTTGACGCTTCCATGATGTGTCACGGGAAGGAAAAGGTAAAAAACAAAATAAAGGAGTATGAGTTAAAAGGAAACAATATGACCCAGAAAGAAAAGAACACTCTTACCATACTTGAGGTTGCAAACGAAATGTATGCAAGGGGTATAAAGTTTTTGCCCATTGACATCTATAAATCCGATGCCGTTAAGTTTAAGATTGAAAAAGACGGACTCAGACCGCCTTTGAATGCTCTTCAGGGGCTTGGAGTTTCTGCTGCACACAGTATAGCCCAAGCAAGAAACCAGGGTGAGTTTTTATCTGTGGACGACTTGAGAATAAGGGCGAAGGTGAGCAAGACGGTTATAGAAATTTTGCAGCAAAACGGGTGCCTGGATGGTTTACCTGAAAGTAACCAGATAAGCTTGTTTGGCTGATGTTTTATGCTGATTGCTTTGAAATTGACAGCTTAAAAGCCTGTGAAAATAACGCAAAAATACTGAAGAGATTTTTGGGAATCTATGAAATTTGAATAATAATTATAATTAATGCTAATAAAATGTTGATAATTACAAATAATAATGGTATAATACTTTTGGACTAAAGCAAATAGTAGCTTATGGTAAAGAGTGGGTCGGACCCACTCTTTCCTATTATTTCTTTCACTAGAAACAAAAAATTGAACGCTGCAGGTAAAATTGCACGAAAGAAAAGGGAATTCTAAGTTATAATAATAAGGATAAGCACGGTATAAGATATGCAAAAAACCTAATTTTGCGGAGGTTTGTATGACTAGGAAGGAAATAGAAGAAATTGTTACGGAAATTGCAAATCCGGTAGTAAACAAGCACTCTTTTGAATTGGTGGATGTTGAATTTATAAAAGAAGGCTCAAGTTGGTATCTGCGTATATATATTGACAAACCGGGCGGAATAACTATAGACGACTGCCAGGTTGTAAGCGAGGAAATAAGTGATATACTGGATAAAGAAGATCCCATACCTCACAGTTACTTTTTGGAGGTATCTTCACCCGGACTTGACAGGCCGCTGAAAAAAGAATCGGATTTTGAGCGGTTTAAAGGTGAACTGGTTGAAGTCAAGGTTTTTAAGCCCATTGAAGGGAAAAAAATATTTGAAGGTGAACTTGTGGGATACAAGGACAACAAGATTATTATAAAAAAGAATGGCAATGAGCTCATGGAATTTGAGCGGGACAAGGTTGCCCTGGTGAGAAGAGTCATAAAGTTTTAAATTAAGCTGGTAAGATTTAAAACAGGAAAATTTTGAGTGATGATTTTTGATATTATAAACATGGAAAGTAAATAAGGAGGCTCTAAAATGAGTGCGGATTTAATTCATGCATTGGAACAATTGGAAAAAGAGAAGGGTATTGACAAGGATACACTGATTGAGGCTATTGAGGCTGCTCTTATTTCAGCTTACAAGAGAAGCTTTGGCTCATCTCAGAATGTCAAGGTGTCGATTGATCGTGAGACTGGGGATTTTAAGGTTTATGCCTTAAAAAAGGTTACTGCCAATCCTCAAAATGAGTTGTTGGAAATCTCTATTGAAAATGCCAAAAAAATAAATCCGGACTTTGAAGAAAATGATATTGTTGAAATAGAGGTAACACCAAGAAAGTTTGGAAGGATTGCCGCTCAGACTGCCAAACAGGTGGTTGTGCAGCGTATCAGGGAAGCGGAAAGAGGAATTATTTATAACGAGTTCTCGAATAAAGAGGGAGAAATTGTTACCGGAGTTGTTCAAAGGATAGAGAGAAAAAACGTAATTATTGACCTTGGAAAAGCGGAGGCTATACTGGCTCCTTCCGAACAAATACCGGGAGAGGAATATAAGTTTAATGACAGAATAAAAACGTATATAATTGAAGTGAAAAAGACCACCAAAGGGCCTCAAATTTTGGTATCAAGGACACATCCCGGAATTATTAAAAGGCTGTTTGAACTTGAGGTGCCTGAAATATACGAAGGAATTGTTGAAATAAAGAGTATTGCCAGAGAACCGGGTTCGAGAACCAAGATTGCCGTTTATTCGAAAGATGAAAATGTGGACCCGGTGGGAGCATGTGTCGGTCAAAAAGGTACCAGAGTCCAGGCCGTTGTTGATGAACTTCGGGGTGAAAAAATAGATATAATAAAATGGAGCAGCAATCCTGAAGAATATATTTCCAGCAGCCTTAGTCCCGCCAAGGTTATAAGGGTGGACATAAATGAAGAAGAAAAGAGTGCCAAGGTCACTGTTCCTGATTTTCAGCTTTCTCTGGCAATAGGCAAAGAGGGACAGAATGCCAGACTTGCTGCAAAACTGACCGGCTGGAAAATTGATATAAAGAGCGAATCACAGCTTCGGGCTGCAATTGAGCAGCAACTTTTGAATTTTAACGGGAGCTACAGTACTGAAAAGCAAGATACGCCAATTACACCGGATCAACTTTTTAAGACAAATGTCGAAGAAAGCAGCAATGATACGGTGGATGATAATGCTGAAAACGCAGCTGACGATGTGGTGGAAGATACCATGGATGATGTATAATTGAAAATATGACTAAAGAAAAAATGTGGACATCTTTATGGTGCGGCATGTTTTAAGCTTGAATTTTGGGAAGTGATGGAAGATGAAACAAAAAAAGATTCCGATGAGAATGTGCCTTGGTTGCCAGGAAATGAAACCCAAAAAAGAACTTATCAGAGTTGTTAAAAACAAAGAGAATGAAATCTCTTTGGATTTTACCGGGAAAAAACCCGGAAGAGGAGCATACATCTGCAAAAATGTTTCCTGTTTTGAGAAAGCCAAAAAGGGTAGAAAATTTGAAAGGGCCTTCGAGACATCCATTGGTGAAGAGATATATGAATTACTGCGAAAAGAATTGGAGGAGGGCCATGCTGGAGAATAGAATATACTCTTTTTTGGGATTGGCCAGAAAAGCAAACAAGCTGGCGGCAGGTTATGAGTCATGTGAAAGATTGCTAAAAGCAGGAAAAGCAGAGTTGGTAATTGTGGCTGAGGACGCTTCGCAAAATACAAAGAAAAAGTTTATTGATGCCTGCAATTACAGAAAAGTGGATATAAGAATATTCGGTAAAAAAGAGTTGTTGGGTAAATTTATCGGTAAAGATATAAGGTCGGTGATAGCGGTACTTGACAGGGGATTTGCAAAAAGGACAATAGAGTTGATTGATGAAGCAAAAATCGGATGCGGGGGTGAAGCTATTGGCAAAAAAGAGAGTTTATGAGCTTGCCAAAGAACTTAACACGACAAGTAAGCGACTGATGGAAAAACTGGAAGAAATAAATATAGTCGTCAAGAATCACATGAGCTTTTTAGAGGAGGATGAACTGGAAGCTTTATATGACCATATAGGCGTTATCAGACATAAAGATGACAAATCCAATACGGATGATAATAAAACTGCTTCAGCTCATTCAGTAGCCCAACATAGCAGCGAGGCCATGAAAGAGCTCAAAAAAGAAGCAAAAAAAGCGCCGAGGATTATTAGAACAACGGAAATCTATCTTGATTCAAAAGATGAGGAAATAAAGGAAATAAAGGCAAATGATGCCAAGAGTCAAAAGAAGCCCGAAGAGAAACGTAAGAAAAATGATTTTGTCAGAGTTGAGACTGAGACTTCGGGTTTAAGACCCGGTCTCGTAAGGGAAACGAAGCCGGAATATATGAGGATTCTTGAAGAACAGAAAAAAAGTGAAGCATCAAAAGCTCAAACCAATGAGAAAAAGGATGCTGAAAAAAACAGTGTAAAAGAAGTTGTAAAAAAAGAGGAAGGTTCAAAACAAACTGCTGAAATTAAGGATGGCTCTGTGAATATGGAAGGCAAAGTGTTAGAAGAAGTAAAAGCTACCGTGGCGGATAGCGCTACCAATGTTAATTTGAATGAAAGCATTGACAAAGATAAAAAAACAAATGACAACAGGCAGGTTTCAACGGATAACAGTGCGGTAAACAATGAGGAAAATGCTGCGGACACTTTAAATAAAAAAGATATGGATAAGAAAAATAATAATAAAAAGAATGAAGCAAAAAAGAATGCTGAAAAGAAAAACGAGGCAAAAAAGAATGAAAAAAATGACAACAAAGGTGGCAATGCAAAGAAAAATGAACATAGAAGCCCTGATATGAAGAAAAATGATTCCAATCGCCCGCAGGATGCAAACAAGCAGAATAGCAAAGCCGCTGCCGATAAAAATCGGGAGGAAGGTCGTACTGGATCAAAGAAGTCTTTGGAAATACCAAAGGTTGAACTTACCACTTCCCAAAAAGAAGAGTTTAACTCACAGCGTGCCGAAAGACGTGAGTACAATAAAGATGCCGAAAAAGACTCCAAGCGGGAGCTTAGAAAGGAACAGCCGAGATCCGCAATCAGCGGAGGAAGAAATAAAAATCACAAAGTAATAAAAAATGTTTTTAATTCCAGAAAAGGAGTTTCCGAAGTATTATCCGATGATTTTGAGATGGATGATTTTTACTTCGGTGGTTCAAAGAAAAGCAGGAAGATAAAAAAGAAGAAAGAAGAGAAAAAAGAGGAAAAACCGGCTCCGCCAAAGCCTGTGGTTACGTCAATAAAAATTGCCGCGCCCATTACTGTCAAGGAATTGGCAGAAGCTCTTAAAAAGACATCAGCTGAAGTAATAAAGAAACTAATGTCTTTGGGAATCATGGCAACGTTAAATCAGGAACTGGATTTTGATACGGCGGCTATAGTTGCGGACGAATTTGGGGTGAAGGCGGAAGAGGAAGTTGTTGTAAACGAGGAGGATATCCTCTTTGACGATTCCGATGATCCGAACGATCCTGAGGCGGTGCCAAGACCTCCTGTGGTGGTTGTTATGGGACATGTTGACCACGGAAAAACATCGCTTCTGGATGCAATCAAGAAAACAAATGTTACGGAAAAAGAAGCCGGTGGAATAACTCAGCATATAGGTGCTTACATGGTGAAAATAAATAACAGAAATATTACGTTCCTCGATACTCCGGGTCACGAAGCTTTTACGGCCATGAGAGCAAGAGGTGCCCAGGTTACTGACATTGCCGTTTTGGTTGTGGCCGCGGATGACGGTGTCATGCCTCAGACAATCGAGGCAATAAACCATGCAAAGGCCGCAAATGTTACGATCATTGTTGCAATTAACAAAATTGACAAGCCGACTGCAAACCCGGAAAAAGTCAAGCAGGAATTGACAGAATATGGACTCATTCCTGAGGAATGGGGCGGCGATACAATTTTTGTTGAAGTTTCTGCAAAAAAAGGAGTTAATATCGACTATCTGCTGGAAATGATTCTTTTGGCTGCGGATATGCTGGAGCTTAAGGCAAATCCGAACAAACAGGCAAAAGGTACCGTTATTGAGGCAAAACTTGACAAAGATAAAGGGCCTGTTGCAACGGTGCTTGTACAGAGGGGAACATTATGTGTTGGTGATTCCATTATAGTCGGCACCACTACCGGAAGAATAAGGGCAATGACGGACGATAAAGGCCACAGAATCAAAAAGGCCGGACCTTCAACACCGGTTGAGATTCTTGGATTGCATGAAGTTCCCGAAGCTGGGGAAACATTCTATGTGATAACCGACGAAAAAACTGCAAAACAATTAATAGAAAAGAGAAAACTAAAACAAAGAGAACAGCTGCTTAAAGCCAGCGCAAGAGTTACTCTCGATGATCTGTTCAATCAGATAAAAGAGGGTAAGGTAAAAGAACTGAATATCATTGTAAAAGCCGATGTTCAAGGTTCCGTTGAGGCTTTGAAACAGTCTTTGGAGAAGCTTAGCAATGATGAAGTCAGAGTAAAAATTATTCACGGAGGAGTAGGTTCGGTAACCGAAACCGACGTTACTTTGGCACAGGTGTCCAACGCCATTATAATCGGATTCAATGTAAGACCTCCGGCCAACGTTATTGATGCGGCAAAGAAAGCAGGGGTTGATTTAAGGCTTTACACAATTATATACAATGCAATTGAGGATATTGAAGCCGCTATGAAAGGAATGCTTGAACCAACTTACAAGGAAGTTGTAATCGGACATGTTGAAATAAGGCAGATATTCAAAGTTTCCGGTGTAGGAACGGTTGGCGGCGGCTATGTAACTGACGGAAAGATTACAAGAAATGCCAATATCAGACTTGTAAGGGACGGAATAGTAGTTCATGAAGGCAAGCTTGGTTCATTAAAGAGATTTAAAGATGATGTGAGAGAAGTTGCGGAAGGGTATGAATGCGGATTGTCTATAGAAAAGTTCAATGATATAAAAGAGGGAGACGTAGTTGAAGTCTATGTTATGGAAGAAGTAAAAGAGTAAAAAGGTGATTCTGCTGATTTGCATAGAAATACAACATTCAATTAAGTTGTAGGAGTGTTGGCAATGGAAAGAATAGAACGTATATCGGAAGAAATAAAAAGGGAAATTAGTGATATAATTCAAAACGAGTTGAAAGACCCCAGGCTTTCCAAACTCATAAGCATAACTGAGGTAAATGTTACAAAAGACCTTCGATATGCGAAAGTTTATGTCAGTGTTATGGGAAGCGAAGAAGAAAAAGCAAATTCATTGGAGGGTCTTAAGAGCGCAGCCGGTTTTATCAGACGTGAAATCGGTCGCAGGGTACAGTTAAGGTATACTCCGGAGATCCATTTTGAACTTGACAATTCCATTGAGAGGGGAGCTTATATTACAAAGCTGATTAATGAAACATCAGCTCAAAATAAGGGGTCAAAAGACCCTGAAGATACTTGAGCAATTTGCTGAATCCTATAAAATTCAAATTAACTTTTGAGAGGTATGTAATGATTGAAAATGAGATTATTTCTTTAATTACCAAAGCCAATAAAATTGCTATTTTGCCACATGTTTCAGCGGACGGAGATGCTTTGGGCTCAAGTCTGGCGCTGGCATTGGCACTAAATACGTTGAATAAAAAACCAATTATTTACTTTGAAGAAGACATACCTTCTATATACGGTTTTTTGCCGGGCCGGGAGTTTGTAAGGATATATGACGAAAAACCGGATAAATACGAGCTTGTAATAGCCTTGGATACCGGTGATTTGCAGCGGCTGGGAAAAAGGGTGGAGATATTTAACGATGCCGACATGACCGTTAATATAGACCACCACCCTACAAATACGTATTTTGCCCAATTAAATTTAGTGAATACAAACTCAGCGGCGGTCGGTGAAATGATATACCGGCTTCTTAAAAAGATGGAGATCAACCTGGACAGGGATATGGCCACATGCCTTTATGTTGCAATAGCTACAGATACAGGTGGGTTCAGGTACGGCAATACAACGACCGTTACCCACCAGATAACCGCTGATTTGATAAACAACGGCGTGGATGTTTCCTATATATCCCAAACTGTATTTGAAACCGTATCCTTGCCCAAGGTGAAGCTGATGGGGAAAGCCATTGAAAATCTTGAACTTTTTGAAAACGGGAAGCTCGCGGTGATAAAAATTACCGACGACTTGCTAAGAAGTGTGGGAGCAAAAGAAGAGGATTGTGAAGGTATCGTCAATATAGGAAGAAACATAGAAGGCGTGGAAGTAGCAGTGGCAATCAGAGAGCGGCCGGGCGGTGAGCTTAAAATAAACTTCAGATCAAAAAATTATGTTGATGTTTCAGCTATTGCAAACAGGCATTCCGGCGGCGGGCACAAAAGAGCGGCCGGATGCACGATAAAAGGCGATATAAATGATGTAAAAGAAATGCTCATAAAGGAGATTAGTGAAGTCTTGTAGGTTATGAACGGAATATTGAATGTTTTAAAACCACCGGGTATGACTTCCTTTGATGTGGTGGCATACCTTAGGGGAATCCTGAAAATAAAAAAAATCGGACACACAGGCACGCTTGACCCCGGTGCGGCAGGAGTGCTTCCTGTTTGTACAGGCAAGGCTACAAAAGCAATTGAATATCTTTCGGATAAAGACAAAGTTTACAGAGCGGAGCTTTTGCTGGGTGTATCCACTGATACCCAGGATTCTTATGGAGAAGTTATAAGAGAGCAGGAAGTAAAGGCTTCCGTTGAAGATATTGAAAAGGTAATTAAGTCTTTTGAAGGGGACTACAGTCAGCTTCCTCCCATGTATTCGGCAGTCAAGATGAACGGGAAGAAGCTGTATGAGCTTGCCAGAAGCGGCATTGAAGTGGAACGGACTCCAAGAAAGGTTAAAATACATTTTATTAATATTTTAAGTATCCGAGGCAACAGAGTTGTTTTTGACGTGGGATGTTCCAAAGGCACTTATATAAGAACTTTATGTTCCGATGTCGGAGACAAATTAGGCTGCGGAGGACATATGGGTTTTCTGGTAAGGCTGAAATCGGGAAGTTTTGACATTAAAAATGCTTTGACTCTGGAAGAGATAAAAGAAACAGCCGAGAAAGGAAACCCTGAAGAGATTCTGACAAGTATTGATAAAGTTTTTAGCGATTATGATAAAATTTATCTTAATGAAAAGGATAAAAAGAGATTTTTGAACGGGGGATTTGTAACTCTCGGAAAATACGGTAAGTTTGCTTTGACCCAAAAAGTCAGAGTATATGATAAGGACGGTGCTTTTCTGGCTTTGGGGGAAGCGGTTTTGAACAAAAGTGAAGAGTTGAGTCTTAAAATTGACAAGCTTTTTGTATAAGCAAAAAAGTAGTTATTTTAAAAGTTTAAAAGTAGTTATTTTATCGGAGTTGTAGAAGGAAAGCATATGAGAGTTATATATGGAGCAGAGAGTAATTACAATTTTACAAGATCGACAGGTGTAGGACTTGGAAATTTTGATGGTCTGCATGTAGGGCATATGGCTTTGATAGACAAGTTAATAAAGGAATCGGAGTCCAATTCTTTGGATTCGGTTGTGTACACCTTTAGCAAGCACCCGGAGAATATAATCAGAAAAGAGCTGTTTACTCCGTTGATTACTTCAACGCGCAAAAAAGTGGAATTACTTGAAAAAACCCGGCTTGACTATTTATATTTTGAAAAATTTGATGAAACCTTCTCAAGAATGAGGCCTGAAGATTTTGTAAAAGACATTCTTGTGGAAAGGCTGAATATGAAGCTTGCGGTGGCAGGCTTTAATTATAGATTTGGTTACCGGGGCATGGGTGACACTGAACTGTTAAGAAAGCTGGGAAGAAAATACGGCTTTAGGGTCATTGTTATTGAGCCGGTTATGCTGGGAGATGAAGTGGTAAGCAGCACTAAAATAAGGAATTATATTTTAGAAGGTGACATGGAGAGGGTGTTTGCATTTTTGGGAAGACACTATTCCGTTGCCGGAAAGGTTGAAAAAGGCAGAAGAGTAGGGAATACCATTGGATTTCCCACTGCCAATATTTATCCGGAGGATTATCTTGTGCTTCCGTGTCATGGAGTGTACATAACAAGGACCCTTGTTGACGGCAAAATGTATCATAGCATTACAAATGTGGGTAACAACCCTACATTTGGAGGAGTGGACAGAATTTCCGTTGAAACGTACATATTTGATTTTGAAAAGGATATTTACGGAAAAGAAATAGAAGTATTCTTCATTTCTAAAATAAGGGAGGAAATGAGGTTTGGCAGTGTAGAAGAACTTATAGAGCAAATACACAAGGATATAGAAATTGCCAAAAAAGTTTTGGCGGAGGATTTGGCCTGATTGAATTTGTAAGCGGAGTGAAAGGGAGGTTAAGATGCCTCCCTGTTTATCTAAGCCTTTTTAGCAAACATCCTGACAAGATTCCTGTTGCAAATGCCAGTGCAAGTATTCCTGCGGCTTGGGCAATACTCAAATCAATTGTCGGCGCAATATTTTGTTCATTTTGTTTTGAATGGGTCCTTTGGTATTTTCTGTAATATCTGACCTGATTCATTAAAATCCCTCCAAGGATTATTATTTTCAATGCCCAAGGTTTTTATTTTACTAATAATAAACAACTAATAGAACTTTACTTACAAATATTGAATAAAGGTGCATTTTTTTATTATACTATTAACATACATTATTTTAAAAGACATCATAAGCAAAGAGAGGATTGATTTAATGGATACTGTGATTTCAGAAAACAAAGTATCTGAAGTTGCATCTTTTAACGGAATAAAGATTTATACTATTAAAAGCAAAAAATTTAAGACAAATTCAATTAATATTTTTTTCTATGACGATTTAACCAGGGAAAATGCAACCAAGAATGCAATGATTCCCGCTGTTTTAAGAAGAGGATGTGAAGGTTATCCCACAATAAGGGATATCTCACTTTATCTTGAAGAGCTTTACGGTTCCGTGTTTGACTGCGGTGTGACAAAGAAGGGAGAGCATCAGATTATTCAGTTTTATGTTGAATATATTTCCAACAAGTATGCTCAGCCCGATATTGATCTCACAAAGAAAAACTTTGATCTTCTTTTAAACATAATAACAAGACCTGTTCTTGAAAACAATGCTTTCAAAAAGGAGTATGTGGAGCAGGAAGTCCAGAATTTGAAAGAGCTTATTGAAAGCAGGGTCAACGACAAAATGCAGTATGTCATAGAAAAGTGTCTCGAAGAGATGTGCAAAGATGAGCCTTTTGGGATATATGACTATGGAAGCGTAGAGGATTTGAGGGGGATTGACGAGAAGAACCTCTATGAACACTACAAATACTTCCTTGAAACTCTGCCTGTGTATGTTTTCATTTCCGGTGATGTTGATGATGAAGGGATAAAATACATAACAGACGGTCTTGCAAAAATAAAAAGGGGAAACGTTAAATCCCTCGCTAAGACCAAAGTGGAAGTCAATACGGGAGAGGTTAGAAACATAATTGAAAGAGTGAGCGTAAATCAGGGAAAACTGTGCCTGGGCTTTCGAACCAATACACCGCCCGGGAGCAAGGACTATTATAAACTTTTGGTCTACAACAGCATTTTAGGCGGCGGACTTCATTCAAAGCTTTTTCAGAATGTGAGAGAAAAGGCAGGACTTGCGTATTATGCGTTTTCAAGGCTTGAAAAATTCAAAGGACTGATGGTGGTAAGCTGCGGGATTGAAATAAAAAACAAAGACAAGGCATTGGAGATAATATACAAACAACTGGATGAGATTAAAAACGGCAATATTTCCGATTACGAATATGAAGCGTCCATCAAAAGCATAGAAACAGGAATCAAGTCCTTAAAGGACAGCCAGCTTCAGATTGTGGATTTTTATCTCAGCCAGTATATAGCGGAAACCGACGACACTCCCGATGACGTTATTGAAAATGTAAAGAAAGTGACAAAGAAAGATGTTGTGGATATTGCCGAAAGAATAAAACTTGATACGGTTTATTTCTTAACATCAAAGGAAGAGTAATGACAGAAAAAAATAGAAGGGAGAATTCTAGGCAATATGAATATGAAAGTTGTTGAATATAAAAACATCGATGAAACGGTATATGTTCATGAACATTCAAGCGGTCTTAAATCCTTTGTGGTGCCCAAAAAAGGTTATTCAAAAAAATATGCGAATTTTGCAACCCATTACGGTTCCATCAATAATGAGTTTGTCGTGCCCGGGGAAAAAGATTCCATCAGAGTTCCCGACGGAATAGCCCACTTTTTGGAGCATAAGCTTTTTGAACAAAAAGACGGAAGCGTTATGGATAAGTTTTCACAGCTTGGTTCAAATCCCAATGCATATACAAGCTTTGCCCAGACGGTTTATCTTTTTTCCTGCACTGACAGGTTCGAGGACAATTTCCGACTCCTTTTGGATTTTGTTCAAAATCCTTTTATAACAGAGGAAAGCGTGGAAAAAGAAAAGGACATAATAGCTCAGGAAATCAGGATGTATGAAGATGATCCGAACTGGAGAGTTTTCTTCAACTTGCTGGATGCATTTTATGTAAATAATCCTGTAAAAATTGACATAGCAGGAACGGTTGAAAGTATAAGCAAAATCAACCGAGACATTTTGTACAAGTGCTATAATACTTTCTACCATCCTTCCAATATGATGATTCTGGTAGTTGGAGATGTTGAACCGAAAGAAGTGTTCGGACAGATTGAGGAAAGTATAGATGCAAAGAGCAGCAAGCCTGAAATAAAGAGGATTTTTCCCGAGGAACCCAAAACAATCAACCGGGACTATGTTGAACAGAAGCTTGCGGTTGCCATGCCCATGTTTCAAATGGGATTTAAAGACAATGATTTTAATTCAAAGGGAATTGAGTGCTTAAAGAGGGAAGTTGCGGTAAAGCTCATACTTGAAATGATAATGGGCAGAAGTTCAAGCCTTTATAACGAGTTGTACAACGAGGGTCTTATCAACAACACCTTTGATTTTGATTACACCATTGAAGAGAATTATGCATATTCGGCTTTCGGTGGCGAATCCAAAGATCCCTTGATGGTAAAAGAAAGAGTCGTGGATGAAATCAGGAAAATACAGGCGAACGGGCTTGACAAAAACAGCTACGAACGGATTAAAAGAGCCATGAAAGGAAGATTCATAAAGCAGCTCAACTCGGTGGAGAGAATTTCGCACATGTTTATATCGGTGTATTTTAAAGATGTAAGCATGTTTGACTATCCGGATGTTTATGACAATATGACTTTTGATTATGTAAAAGAGGTTTTTGAGAATCATTTCAATTTGGATAATCTGGCTGTATCGGTGGTAAACCCGGTATAGAAAAAAGGGGGATAATTATGGAGACCGTAAATGTTGTGAAGTTTCCCAAACTGGGATTGGAATTTACCATAAACAATGTTGCCTTTCGTATTTTTGGCATACCTGTCTATTGGTATGGGATAATTATTGCGGCAGGTTTTTTCCTTGCGGTTGTTTTAGGGCTTAGAAACAGTGAAAAGTTTGGTATAAAATCCGATGATGCAATAGACCTTGTTCTTTGGGGTGCACCCATAGCTGTCATAGGTGCAAGGCTTTACTACGTTGTTTTTAATTGGCATGAGTTTAACGGGGATTTAAAGAAAATAATTAATATAAGAACCGGTGGGCTGGCCATCTATGGAGGATTAATTGCAGCGGTAATTACGGCATATTTTTTTGCAAGAGTAAAAAAGATAGATTTCCTGCTCCTGGCCGATCTTGGCTCTCCATACTTTGTCCTGGCCCAGGCAATTGGAAGATGGGGGAATTTTGTCAACCAGGAAGCCTTCGGGACAAATACCAATCTTCCCTGGGGAATGCACAGCGAGGCAATTGAAAGTTATTTAAGGACTTTGGGTGACAGCAGTATTGATCCTGCAATGCCAGTTCATCCGACGTTTTTGTATGAATCCCTCTGGAATTTCGGGGTTTTCTTTTTCCTGATTTGGTACAGAAAAAGATACAGAGTGCGTGGCGAACTGTTTTCCTTCTATATGCTCTTGTACGGTATAGGCAGGGCATGGATTGAAGGGCTTAGAACCGACAGCCTTTATCTTGGACCTTTCAGGATTTCCCAGGTTCTTGCCGTTGTTTTTGCGATAACTTTTGCTGTGATAATAATTGTAAGGCACAGAACTTCGAAAGGTGAACCGGTCTATAATGCTTTGGGCCATTCCTGCGATACCGTTTCTGACGCGAAAGATTTCGCAAATGAGACAGAATGCGACACCGAAAATCAAAATAAGGAAGAAAGTGTTGAAGAAAATCAAGGTTTACAATAAAAAAATACTATATCTGACATGTTCATATCAAATATTACATTATTATTACATTTTTCGAATAGTATTGACTCATAATTAGTATTTTTTTATAATAGAGGAACAAAAAACAAATAAGGATGTCAAAATTTTGGTTTTGACGTCGTGTAGCTTAATTATACAAAAGATAAACGGTGGTGTATTAAATGCAATTGAAGATTCAAGATTTGCAAAGTCAATTAAATGATATGATTGACAACGGTGACGATTACTCAAAAATATATGAGCTGAGTGTAAAGCTTGATATGTTAATCGTCCAGTACTATAACGAATTGTTGGGGAGGAAGAATTCGAATTAGATAAAGGGAAGGTTATTTTGAGAACTTCAAATGGTTAAATTTTGGAATCGGTTGACTTTATTTCGGTATAAAAATATAATTATATTATGATTATCAGTACTTTGACTACTGTCAGGCAATGGATGTAAATGAGCTTGGCAGTAGTTTTTAATTATTGTTTGTAATATATGGTGGCAGGTTACGTATCAACCGTTGGAAGGTGGCATTGTATGTATTTTGTTGAAAAGACGAAAAACTTCAATATCCTCAAAAGATTTGACTACTTTCTGTTTTCTGCGGTTACTTTGTTATCCATTATCGGGGCTTTTGTTTTGAGAAGTGCGGTGGCTACAATGCCCGGCGGACGGAGAATGTTTCTGGTACAGATGGGAAGTATTGCAGTAGGTACTGTTTTGGCTCTGATTATCAGTTTACTGGATTATAAGGATTTTAAGGTACTGGGAATACCGTTCTATATTTTCACGGTGGCTTTATTGGTACTGGTTCTTTTCATAGGTACGGGAGAAAAGTTGGGAAGCCGAAGCTGGCTGAATATAATGGGTTTCAGTTTTCAGCCTTCTGAGCTTGCGAAGATATCGATGGTGCTGGTTTCGTCCATTTTTCTGGAAAGAATATATGACGGGCAAAAGAATAAGACTGCCAATATGATAAAGTTTTTCGTATACTCTGGTATACCGATAGCACTGGTTTTGGCACAAAAGGATTTTGGAACTACCTTGGTATTTATATTTGCGGTTTTTGTAATGTTGTTTGTTTCCGGAATCAGCTATAAATATATTTTGATGCTGATGGGTGTGGCAGTTGCCTCTTTTCCTGTTATGTGGTTTTTTGTGCTCAATGATAAAAGAAAGGACAGAATAAGGGTTTTCTTTAACCCTGAATTGGATCCTTTGGGAGCGGGATGGAACGTTATCCGGTCAAAAATTGCCATAGGATCGGGTAAGATTTTCGGTAAAGGGCTTTTTAAGGGCATTCAGACGCAAAATTCCATGGTACCCGTAAAAGAGTCGGATTTTATATTTTCCGTGGTTGGTGAGGAATTGGGATTTGTGGGTGCAATTATAATTGTGGCACTGGTATTTTGCATTCTTATGAGGTGTTTGTATATTTTGAAAAATGCAAGGGATAGATATGGAACTTTTGTGGTTGCCGGTATAACTGCGTTTTTTGCAATACATTTCATAGAAAATATTGGTATGAGCATCGGCCTTCTTCCGGTTACGGGTATTCCTCTTCCCTTTGTAAGTCAGGGTGGAAGTGCGATGCTTACCAACTATATTGCCATCGGAGTGGTTTTAAGTGTGTCGGCAAGAAGACAGAAAAGTTTTTATAGTGGATAGATATGGAATAAAAGTGGAACGGTAAACCATATTGAAGTTAAAAGGTAATAAGAAAGGCAGTACGAAAGGTAATGTTTATAAACTAAATTTATCATGAAAAGATAGGACTAGTTTCCTATCTTTTGTTTTTTTATCAGGAAATTTTTAAAATAGACTTGATTATTGGGTGAATTTCAACTAAAATTGAAGTAGAAGTGGTGGAAAGTGGTGCGAAGTGGTGAGTTGTTCCAAAATGTGAGGTGAAATTGTTGTTTTATGGTGAATACCAACATTCAGTTGATGCCAAAGGCAGGGTGATTATACCTTCCAAATTCAGAGAAGGACTTGGTGAGAAATTTATATTGACCAAGGGCCTGGATAACTGTTTGTTTGCGTATTCGCTGGAAGAATGGAGCAACTTGGAAGCCAAGCTTAGATCACTTCCATTCACGGATAAAGATGTAAGAGCGTTTGTCAGATTCTTCTTTGCAGGTGCCGCAGAAGTAGAAGTGGACAAGCAGGGAAGGATACTTATACCGCAGAATTTAAGGGAATATGCGGGCTTGGAAAAAGATGTGTATATAATTGGTGTATCCACAAGGGTTGAAGTATGGGATAAGAGCAAATGGGAAAGCTATTCTGGGGATGAAAATATGAGTGCCGAAAGCATAGCTGAAAAGATGGCGATGCTGGGAATCTGAGGTCGATTGGAAAGACAGTAAATTCTGACATAGGAGTTGGTTAATCTAAATGGAATTTCAACACAAACCCGTTTTGCTCGAAGAAACCATTTCAAACCTTGCCATCAAGCCGGACGGAGTATACATAGACGGCACCGTGGGAGGTGCGGGGCATTCCGGCGAAATTTTAAAAAGGCTCGATGAAAGCGGTACACTAATTGGTTTGGATCAGGACGAATTCGCAATTAAAACGTCACAGGAAAAACTGGTCCAAATAAATTCGAAGGCAAAAATTATCCTTGTAAATACGAATTTTGTAAACATCAAGGAAGTCTGCCAAAAAAACAATATTGAGTCTGTGGACGGCATACTTTTGGATTTGGGGGTTTCCTCCCACCAGCTTGATGAAGCTTCCAGGGGATTTAGCTACAACAAAGACGCTCCATTAGATATGAGGATGGACAGAAGAGGAGAGCTTACTGCAAAGAAAATAGTCAATGAATATGGCAGAGAGGAAATAAAAAGAATAATTCGGGACTATGGAGAAGAAAAATGGGCGTCAAGGATTGCGGAGTTTATTGTAGAGGCGAGAAAGAAAAAAGAAATTGAGACAACGGGAGAGCTGGTTGACATTATTAAAGCGGCGATACCGAGTTCTGCAAGACGGGGAGGTCCCCATCCGGCAAAAAGGACTTTTCAGGCATTAAGGATAGCTGTAAACAATGAACTTGGGATACTTGCCAAAACTATTGAAGACGGTACAGAGCTTCTAAAGCCCGGAGGAAGGTTTTGCATAATAACATTCCATTCTCTTGAGGACAGGATTGTGAAAGACGAGTTCAACAAGAAAGTAAACCCTTGTATTTGCCCGAAACAATTTCCGGTTTGCACATGCGGAAGAAAACCTGAAGGAGTACTTGTAAACAGAAAGCCGATAGTTCCGAAGGAAAAAGAACTTGAGGAAAATCCAAGAGCAAGAAGTGCAAAACTTAGAGTTCTGGAAAAAATTTAAAAGATTTAAATAGATACAAACTGAGGCGACAGCAAAGGATAAAAGTAAAAATATACAAAAGATAAAATGTTAAAAACACAAAAGCAAACCAAAAAGTAGAAAAACAACAAAAGACAAAAAACTTAAAAACAAAAGACAAAGTCCAAAATTAAGGCAAAAATTTTTTTAAAACTTAATACAAAAGAAAAAGTTATACCATTATAACAAAACTCAAAAAACAAATGAAAACCCTTATTAAAAAACACACAAAAGACAAAGCAAGAAAGTAAACAAAAGATGAAAGCCAAATTGGAAAAGAGAGAATTAAGTAGCATAACAAAAGACAAAACCTTACGGCAGACGGTTTTTGATTGATTATTCCGGGTGGGTATGCTTTTAGCTGACCCCCGGATTTGTTGTCTGTTTAATGGGAATATAATCGGTTTGAGGTGAATACATATGTTAGAGGATAAGAATTACATAAACGGTACGGCAGCCAGAAAATTAGTATATGACGTATATGAAGAAAACGCGGTACTAAATGCCAAGAAGAAACAAAGGAACAACAACAAAGTTAAAAGGAAGATTGTTCTTTGTCTGCTGCTTGTATTTGCCATGGGATCCCTAGCGATGTATAGATATTCCCGTATAACTGAGATGAATTATGAAATAGACAAACAACTTAAAGCTTATAATGAATTAAAAAATGAAAACATCAGGATAAAAGTTGAAATAGAAAACAGTATTGACATACAGAAGATAAAGGAATTTGCCGAAAAAGAGCTTGGAATGCACAAACCTGACAAGCATCAGATTACATATGTGAGGGTTCCTCAAACCGACCTTACCATAGTATCTGAAGCGGCAAAAGAGGAGGAAATGAAAAATGCCGGCATATTCTCTGTCATTATTAACAAGGTTAATTTGCTTGCCAATCTTTTGTATTAAAGCTTGCTGCTTAAAGACAAGTAAATGATAATATTGCCGGTATAAAAGAATATATTTTTATTTTTTTGTAAAACTGCACGTTAAATTTTAAGTAAGCCTTAAGAAGAAATACAGTTCTTTTTATTTGGGGCAAGATTTGTGTGGCTTAAATTTAGTGGGCAGTTTTTTATAATATTAAGAACGGTACTGGAGGGATTCGGTTGGCAGGCACGACTTTGGTGATGAAAAAAAGGCTTTTGGCAGTATTGTTGATATTTACTTTTTTGATAATAGCTTTATTAGGTAGAGTTGGATGGCTTCAAATTGTCAGAGGCGAGGAACTGCAGAGAAAAGCTTACGAACAGCAAAACAGCGACCGGGAAATACCTCCGAGAAGAGGATCAATACTTGACAGAAACGGCAAGCAGCTTGCCATAAGTGCCACTGTTGACAGAATAGTGGTAAATCCCACGGAGATAGACAAGTCACCGGAAGTAAGAGAGCAAATTGCAAAAAAACTTGCAGAGTTTTTGGACCTCGATGAGGAAGCAGTATTAAAGAAAATAAACAAGACCAACAGTCGGTATGAGATAATAAAGAAGAGAGTCGAAAAGAGCATTGGCGACCAGATAAGACAGTGGAAAAGTGAAGAAAAAATCAAGGGTCTGTATATTGACGAGGATACAAAAAGGTATTATCCAAAGGGAAATCTTGCGGCCCATGTAATAGGATTTGTCGGGGAAGACAATCAGGGTTTGGACGGTATTGAGAAAACCATGGAAAAATACCTTAAGGGAGTGCCGGGCAAAATCTTAAGTGAGGTCGATGCCCAGGGAAGGCAGATGCCCAACTATGAAAACAAACGTATTGACCCTCAGGATGGTTTGAATGTAGTGCTCACAATTGACGAAAACATACAGTATTTTGCCGAGGAAGCTTTGCAGAAAGCTATAGAGGACAACAAGGTGGCAAACGGTGCTTTTGCCATTGTGATGGATCCCAGAAACGGAGAAATTCTGGCGTTGGTATCAAAACCTGATTTTAATCTCAACGATCCCAGAGCCTGCCCGCCGTCAGAAGATCCTGCCACATGGACCGGGACTTCACAGAAGGATGTGGAAACCTTGTACAGGACAGTATGGAGAAACAAGGCGGTTTCGGATACCTATGAACCGGGTTCCACTTTTAAGGCAATAACAACGGCCATAGGATTTGAAGAAGGGGTTGTGACTCCCGAAACAAGAACCAGTGACAGAACCATTACTGTCCAGGGACATAATATAAAGTGTTGGAAGGAGAATTTCCATGGAGAGGAATCTTTCAGGGAAGCCGTGTACAATTCCTGTAACCCAGCTTTTGTCAAAGTAGCATTGGATATTGGTGTTGACAAGTTTTACAATTATCTTCGGGCCTTTGGATTTTATGACAAGACGGGTATAGAGCTTCCTGGAGAAGCTCAGGGAAATTTCCATGCAAAACCGACGGATATTGACTTGGCGGTTGCATCCTTTGGACAGAGATTTAAAGTTACTCCCCTTGAAATGATTGCCGCCTATGGGGCGATTGCCAACGGAGGAAAGCTTATAAAACCTCACCTTGTAAAAGAGATTGTTGACTCAGAGGGAAATGTGGTTGAGAAATTCGAACCTCAGGTTGTGAGAAATGTTATTTCAAAAGAAACTTGCCAAACCCTTCTGGATGTTTTGGAAGGAGTGGTATCTGAAGGTACCGGAAGAAATGCGTATGTTAAAGGATACAGGGTGGCTGGAAAGACAGGTACTTCGGAAACTGATGTTGAAGGAGTATATGTAGCCTCCTTTGCAGCTATTGCACCGGCAGACAATCCTCGGATATGTGTTCTGGTGGCTTTGGATAATCCAAGAGGTGAATCATATTACGGAGGAACTATCGCTGCGCCGGTGGCGGGTAAAATAGTGGAGGAAACATTAAGCTATCTTGGAGTTGAAAGAAGATACACCGATAAAGACATGGAAATGATAGCAGAAGAGGTATATGTTCCCGATGTAAGAGACAAAACTATAGATGAAGCAAAAAAGATTCTAAAAGAATATGGACTTGAATATAGAATAGAAGGGGACAGCACTGACGGAAATGCGATTATTAAAGAGCAAACTCCAAAGCCAGGTGCGCAGCTTGCAAAAAAATCCGTTGTTATTATGTATACCTACGAACCGGAAGAACAAATAATGGTTGAAGTACCGGATGTGACCAACAAGACAATTGATGAAGCGACCAAAGCTTTGAATGCCGCAGGACTTAATATAAAAGTTGTGGGAAACGGTAATGCGGTCAAGCAAAGCGTTGAACCGGGAACCAAAATACCTCAGGGCGAGGTGGTTGAGGTTGAGTTTGTATTCCTTGATACGCATTAGCCGACGAAACACTGTACAAATGTATTATAAAAACGTAGAATAAAACGTGGAAAGCGTAATTTGACAGGAGGATTTTTATGAAACTTAAAGACCTGGTAAAAGGACTTAATGTACTTGAAGTTGAAGGCGATATGGATGTCGAAATCAAGGATATTGCTTATGATTCCAGAAAAGCAAAAGCAGGTTCTCTCTTTGTCTGTATAGAAGGCTTTAAGGTGGATGGACACAAGTTTATTCCCCAGGCAATTGAGAATGGGACCAGAGCTTTTCTGGTTCAAAAAGATGTTGACGTTCCCGATGACGCGACGGTTGTCAGGGTTAAGGATACAAGATATGCTCTTGCCAGCGTGGCCGACATTTTTTTCGGGCATCCGTCAAGCAAGTTTAATCTTGTGGGCATAACCGGTACAAAAGGAAAGACTACCACTACATACATGATTAAATCAATTCTTGAAGCCTTTGGGCAAAAGGTTGGACTTGTCGGTACAATAGCAAATATGATAGGACACGAAGTTCTTCCGACGGACCGAACAACTCCGGAAAGTTACGATCTTCAAGAACTTTTTTCAGAAATGGTGCAAAAAAACGTAAACAGTGTTGTGATGGAAGTGTCTTCTCATGCTCTCGAGCTTCACAGGGTAAGCTGCTGTGAGTATGAAATAGGGGTGTTTACCAACCTTTCAAGAGATCATCTTGATTTTCATAAAACTTTTGAAAATTACCTTAATGCGAAAATCAAGCTTTTTGGCATGTGTAAAAAAGGCCTAATAAATATAGACAATGAATTTGGACCGAAAGTGGTGGACAGCGCCAGGTGCGAAGTCTATACAATGGGGATAGACAACAAAGCAGATTTGAGGGCGGTGGATATTGTACATCACCCGGACAGTGTGGATTTTACGGTTGTTTCCCCTTGGTTTACCGGGGATGTCAGAGTGAATATTCCCGGAAAATTCAGTGTATATAATGCTTTAGCCGCAATAGGAACCTGTGCTCTTATGGGAGTTCCCTTTGAATATATCAAAAAAGGGTTGGAAAAGGTAACTGTCCCAGGCAGGGCGGAAGTTCTTGATATCAAAAAAGATTATACCGTAATGATTGACTATGCCCACTCCCCTGACAGTCTTGAAAATATTTTAACCACGGTAAAAGCATATGCTCCCGGACGAGTAGTTTGTGTATTCGGCTGTGGCGGAGACCGTGACAAAACCAAAAGACCGATTATGGGCAGGATATCGGGACAATTGGCGGATTTTACAATCATAACTTCGGATAATCCCCGGACGGAAGATCCGGATGCCATAATAAGAGACATTGAAGAAGGAATTAAACAGACAGGTGGTTTGTATACTACGATTACCGATAGGCGTGAAGCCATAAAATATGCTTTGATGAATGCGAAGCCAAAGGACATAATTCTCCTTGCGGGTAAGGGACATGAGACATATATAATTCTAAAAGATAAAACAATTCATTTTGACGAGAGGGAAGTAGTAAGGGATATATTGAAGGAATTGGACAGTGGCAATAATTAACCGGCCTGGAGGGAATATTGAATGGAAATTTTAAAATGCGAAGAAGTAGTAAAAGCGGTTGGCGGCACTTTAATATCCGGAGAAGTCAATACTGTTTTTTATAACATTTCCACCGATTCGAGGAATATAAAACAGGGAGATTTGTTTATTCCTCTTATTGGAGAAAGATTTGACGGACACAACTATATTGCGTCTGCTTTGGAGCATGGAGCTCTGGGCAGCCTTACTCAAAAGGAAACGGAACCATTTCCCGGCAAAGTTTTAATAAAGGTTTCGGATACACTTAAGGCTTTAAGGGATCTTGCGGTGTATTACAGACAAAAATTCAAGATCCCTTTTGTAGGAATTACCGGAAGTGTGGGGAAAACAAGCACCAAGGAAATGGTTGCGGCAGTGCTGTCAAAAGGCTTCAAGGTGCTGAAGAACCAGGGTAATTTTAACAATGAAATCGGTGTGCCTCTTACAATTTTCAACCTTGACAAATCCCACGAGGCTGCCGTTGTGGAAATGGGCATGAGCGGTTTTGGCGAAATAAGCCGTCTTACGTCTATAGTAAAACCTGATATTGCAATAATAACCAATATAGGAGTATCCCATATAGAAAAGCTGGGTTCAAAAAATAACATATTAAAAGCAAAAATGGAGATTTTTGAGGGCTTAAATGAGAAAGGATTGGCAATACTAAATGGTGATGACAAATTATTGTATGGATTAAACAACCTTTTGAAGTTCAGGACGGTATTTTACGGAATGGAGGAAGGGCTGGATTTGCGGGCATACAATGTGGAATCTTTGGGGGAAAAAGGCTCCACTTTTGATATTGAGATTAGAGGAAAAGAATACAGGGTGAGAATTCCTGTGCCGGGAATTCATAATGTTTACAATGCCCTTGCAGGTATAGCAGTGGGAATTGAGCTTGGAATACCGCCGGAGAAAATAGTTGAGGGAATTGAAGAGTTTTCCCCGGGAAAGATGAGACTTGATATTATAAACTATAACGGTTTAAAGATTATAAACGATGCTTACAATGCAAGTCCCCAGTCAATGGAGGCGGCTATTGACGTTTTAAAGGATATATCCGGTGAAGGCAGAACCTTTGCCGTATTGGGTGACATGCTTGAGCTGGGGGAATTCTCTAAAAGTGCTCATATGGAAGTGGGAAAATATGCTGCTTCAAAAGGGATAGATTATATTGTGGCCGTGGGAGAGTACAGAAGTAATATTGTCCGTGGTGCCGTTGAAGCAGGAGCAAAAGAAGAAAAGGTTTTTGAATTTAAAGACAATATGGATGCCGCAAAGTTTTTAAAAGAATTTGTAAAGAGCGGTGATGTGCTTCTTGTAAAGGGTTCGAGAGGTATGAAAATGGAGGAAATAGTTAATATATTGACTGGCTGAGCTTAAAGGTGTAAATTTGGAGTGGTATAAAATCTCTTTGACAATTTACAGCAAGATGACATTTAGTATTAATGGGGGAGTGTGAAATTGAATTTGCCGTTTAATATTTCACCGCATGTTTTTGTATTTATATTGAGTTTTGCTTTTTCACTGATATTAGGTCCTGTGCTTATACCGATGCTGACGCGTTTGAAGTTCGGTCAGACGGTAAGGGATGACGGACCGAAGACTCATTATAAAAAGACAGGTACGCCGACCATGGGGGGAATGATTTTCCTCATACCTGTTACTGTTCTTGCAGCTTTTTATGCAGGACATGACAGGAGGATTCTTCCTCTTATTTTTGTAACTCTTGGGTTTGGGCTTATTGGTTTTATTGACGATTTTATAAAAGTGGTAAAGAAAAGGAAAGACGGTCTTTACTGGAATCAAAAAATGTTCGGTCTTCTTTTGGTGGCTGTCACTTTTGCCGTTTATTTGTCTCATACCCATACTTCGGACATCATTATTCCTTTTATGGGAATGGATAAAACGGTGTCGCTGGGATGGTTGTTTGTCCCATTTGTTGTGCTTGTTTTGATAGCCTCAACGAATGCAGTGAACATTACCGACGGGTTGGACGGACTTGCAGCAGGAGTGACTTTGATAGTAACTGTCTTTTTCACCATAGTGGCAATGACCAGAAGCGAGTGGGAATACATAAAAATGTTTTCGGCCATGGTTGCCGGAGGATGTTTGGGTTTTTTGACATTTAACGCGTACCCTGCAAGAATTTTTATGGGAGATACAGGTTCTTTGGCATTAGGCGGTGCCGTAGGTGCAATTGCAATTTTGATGAAAATGCCTCTCATACTGTTGATTGTCGGCGGTATTTACGTTGTTGAGGCATTGTCGGTTATGATACAGGTGCTTTCGTTTAAACTGACAGGCAAAAGAGTTTTCAAAATGGCACCTATTCATCACCATTTTGAACTTTCAGGCTGGAAAGAAGTAAAGGTGGTTCTGGTATTTTGGACAATAACGGTACTTCTTTGCATCCTTGGTTTCTTTGCGCTGAGACTTAAATTTTATTGATTTAACCGCGATTTTGCAAAGTAAAAATCCGGCCAAAAATATTAACTGCTTTTAAGGCCGAATTTCAGAGGGGGAAAACGATGAAAGCTGCAGCAATAAAATCTTCAACAATGAAATCTGCAATTACAACTAAAAAGCCGTTTGATTTTTTAATATTTCTGACTGTGTTGATAATGCTTACCATTGGTTCTATAATGGTATTTAGTTCCAGTGCTCCCCATGCATATAACTATATGAAAGGTGATTCGTATCATTTTTTAAAGAAGCAGTTGCTGTATGTTCCTGTGGGACTTTTTGCGATGTTTGTCACAATGAATATTGACTACAGAAAACTTGGTAAATTGTCGCCCATTATCATGCTTGTAAGTTTAGGGATGCTTTCTGTTGTGTGGATTGACGGAATCGGTGCCACCCGTAACAATGCAACCCGGTGGTTTGACCTTGGATTTGTTGATTTTCAGCCTTCTGAATTTGCCAAGCTGGCTATGATACTGTTTTTGTCTTACAGTCTTTCTAAAAGGCAGGATAGCCTGAAGTACTTTTTCAGGGGTCTTGTTCCATACCTGATACTGATAGGTATTCATGCATTGCTGCTGCTTTTGGAACCCCACATGAGTGCGACAATTATTATAGGTTTGGTATCGTGTGTAATTCTTTTTTGCGCAGGAGCAAAGATAAAACATTTTGTATTAATGGGAGTGCCTGCTGTTGCGGCGGTAAGTTATTTGATTTTTACTTCCGAATACAGGATGAAAAGAGTTTTATCCTTTTTAAATCCGTGGGAAGACCCAAAAGGAGCAGGATGGCAGGTTATACAATCCCTTTATGCCATTGGTTCCGGCGGATTGTTTGGAAGAGGATTGGGAAACAGTCTTCAGAAGTTCCTTTATATTCCTGAACCGTATAATGACTTTATTCTGGCGGTATTGGCCGAAGAATTGGGATTTATAGGAGTTGCCCTGGTACTTCTTTTGTTCCTTATCTTTATATGGCGTGGAGTTAAAGTTTCCATGAACGCGCCTGACGTTTTTGGAAGTCTGGTCGCCATAGGAATAACTTCGCTGATTGCTTTTCAGGCGATTATAAATGTTGCGGTTGTTACATCTTCCATGCCGGTTACGGGAATGCCCCTTCCGTTCTTCAGCTACGGAGGAACCTCTCTTATTTTCCTGATGGCAGGAGTGGGCATACTTCTTAATATTTCCAAATATGCAAATTATGAAAGAATCTGAGGTGAGTTGATTTTGAAGGTGATTATCAGCGGGGGAGGTACAGCGGGACATATTAATCCAGGCCTTGCAATTGCAAAATATATCAAAAAAAGGGAACCCGATACAGAGATTTTGTTTATCGGAACCGAGAGAGGACTTGAGGCCAGGCTTGTACCGAGAGAAAATTTTGAGATAAAGATGATAAAGGTAAGAGGATTTAAAAGAAAGCTTTCCATGGATACTCTTGTTGCGGTGAAGGAATTGTTTCAAGGGCTTGCGGAGGCAAGAAAGATTATAAAGGATTACAAGCCGGATTTGGTGATAGGCACAGGAGGATATGTTTGCGGACCGGTATTGTTTAATGCTTCAAGAATGAAAATACCGACCCTTGTTCATGAACAGAATGCTTTTCCGGGAGTGACAAACAAGATACTGTCAAAGTTTGTTGACAGGGTGGCAATAAGCTTTAAGGAAGCGGAAAAATATTTTAAGGACAAATCAAAAGTGGTATTTACCGGAAATCCCATAAGAAGTGAAATGCTGGAAGTTAGCAGAGAGACTGCACGAAAAAAGCTTGGAATACCCAAAGATATGCCCTTGGTTGTCATATTTGGAGGAAGCAGGGGTGCTGAAAATATAAACAGTACAGTGGCGGAGCTTATAAAAAGACATAAAAGTGATTTGGGATTTTATTTGATATATGCGACCGGCGAAGCTCAATATGATGGTATAATGAAGAAAATCGGGGAAGTGAAATCACCCAATATTAATATTTTGCCGTACATATTTGACATGGCAAATGCCATGGCAGCAGCAGACCTTGTGGTATGCCGGGCGGGAGCAATAACGGTAAGCGAACTTACTGCCCTGGGTGTTCCTTCGATATTGATTCCGTCACCTTATGTTACGGCCAATCATCAGGAACACAACGCCAGGGCCTTGGAACGGCAGGGAGCTTCGGTGGTAATTCTGGAGAAAAACTTAAGGCCGGATATATTGTACGAGGAAATTACAACACTTTTAAAAGACAGAAATAAGCTTTCCCAAATGGCTAAGAACGCAAAGAGCATAGGTATTACAAATGCAACGGAAAGAATTTATGAAATAATAAAAGACATTATGAAAAACAAAGCGGCCGGTTAGACATAAGGACTCGAAAAAGAGTCCTTTTTTTATATAATCGCCAAAGTAACATTTTTGTAAACCCAGCATAAAATAATTATATACATATAGTTATATTTGTAAATTGTATACATATAATTTTATATTTATATTTATACCATTATACAATGGAAAAAAGATGGTTTGAATTTGACCACCGAATGTTACGGAGGTGTATTATGAGTAAGCTAATTGTAACAGGAGGCCGGAAGCTAAAGGGCGAAATAGTTGTAGAAGGGTCAAAAAATGCTGTTTTACCCATTCTTGCCGCCACGGTTCTTAATGATGGTATAAGTGTCATAAAGAATTGTCCAAAGCTTAGAGATGTGGAAATAATGCTTGAGATTTTAAGGAAATTAGGTTGCAAGGTTAAGTTTGAAGAAGATGTTGTTACGATTGATTCTTCAACGATTAACAGCACCGAAATTCCTGAAGATCTCGCAACGGAAATGAGATCTTCTATTATTTTTTTAGGTCCCCTGTTGTCCAGATTTAAAAAAGTGACTATTAGCTACCCGGGTGGGTGTGAAAGTTTATTGGCACATTTTAATTAAAAAACTGGGTAAGTTTTTCATGTAAAGAAAAATTAACTTGACTTGTATAAATATGAACAAGTATGTTCTTGTTAAATGTAATAATTTGTTGATTAGTGATATATTATTGTAATTAACCGGTATAAAGATATAATTGCAACTGATTTACTACGTATTATGTGTATATGGTGTAATGAAAAACTCTTATCTCAAATGAGATAAAAAAATATTATGAAAATATATTTTTAGGAGAATGGGAATATGAGAAGAAATTTGACAATTGTTTTTACTATTTTACTTTGTGTAATTATTTCAATAAGTTGCGTTGCTTTCGGGAATTCTCAAGACAATGATAAACAGGAGGAAAAAGATGTGTTGTTAAGTCATGTGGAGTATGAAAAAGAATACGGCAAAAGTGATATTATTGCATTGGTGGATGAAGGCCCATTAACTGATGAATATTATTTTGACGAAGGTAGCTTGATTGTAAAGGGGAAATTAAAAGGTATAAAGGGAGTTGCTTTTACGGTTGGAGAAGTTCCTTGCATGGTATATGAACTTGAAGTTACCGATACGATAGTAAATGGTACGGGAAAAAAGCATAAAACGGTTAACCTGGCTGTTTCCGAAATGATAATTGATTATGTGGAAGACAAGTTGCAGATGAATCAGGAATCGGTGTTTTATCTGACACTTAATGATGGGGCATTTCCTCATTTGAAAGAAGATTATTACGGACTTGTCAGCTATACGGGGGGAATAGTACCTTTTAACGGAGATAAAGAAAGCTATAACCGGTTAAAAAAGAATTTAAGAGAGAGAAAAAAAGACTTTGATAATAAAAATAGAAAAATTGAAAAGAATCAATGAAAAAAGCAAAAAAGCCCTTTTTCCCGATAATGAAAACGGCAACCGGGAAGAAAGGCTTTCTTATAAGGTCATACTACTTTTGCCACAACCCTCAGGATTGAACTGTCAGCTTTTATATTAAGAGGAAGGGCTATAACTTCAAACTTTTCAACATCAAGGAGCGCTTCAAGGTTTGCGAGATTTTCGAGGATGAAAATTTCGTTTTTTAGTAGCAGCCTGTGGACCGGAAAAGGTGGCTTGTCGGGAGAAGGAGTATCCATGCCAAGGATTTTGATTTTCCTTTCGACCATAAATTCCGCAAATTCCATGTCAACAACGGGATAATTGTTAAAATGGCAGTGTAAATATTTTTGTGTAAACTAATTTTCCTTCTATGTTAGTATTTAAATATATTTTAAGACTCGAAAGTCTGCT